>Ga0081539_10001456_pt1 | contig 40371 bp, 56 predicted proteins | sample TabmetS4T2R2_FD_71023 | JGI IMG/M metagenome (GOLD analysis project Ga0081539, IMG submission 71023) | Tabebuia heterophylla rhizosphere microbial communities from the University of Puerto Rico - S4T2R2 | ecosystem: Host-associated > Plants > Roots > Rhizosphere ... | reverse complement strand
GACATACGACACGGTGTTGACCTGCGGCGATGCTGGTCACGGCGATTTCGGGGTCGGGTTCAACTCCCCCCTCGCGCACCAGATCAGACCAGGGATTCCTCCCGATAGGGAACATTCGGGGAACAGATCCCCTACTGTGGCGGTATGGCCAGCGTCCATCCCCGCGTCATGGCAGGCGGCCGCACCGCCTACCGGCTGCGCTACCGCATCGACGGCAGGCTGCAGTCCCTCACCTTCGACGACCAGGCGGCCGCCGAGCACTGGGCAGGCGTCTTCGACGCCGCCGGGCCGGCGGCCGCACTGCGCCTGCTCGACGAGGCGATCGCCGCCGACGAACCGGCGTCCCCGCCGGCGCCGACCGTGCGGGACATGGTCGAGGACCACATCGCATCCCGGACCGGGATCACCGACGGCACCCGCGCCGACTACCGAACCGAGGCCGCCCGCGACATCTACCCCACCCTCGGCGACCTCCCCCTGACCGCGCTCGACCCGCCGAACGGCGTCGACGTCGTCGCCCACTGGGTGAACTACCTCACCTCCGGTCACCGGCCGGGCGGACCGCTGTCCGGCAAGACCATCGCCAACCGGCACGGACTGCTGTCCGCGGCCTGCGAGCGGGCCGTGGCCCGCAGGCAGCTGCTCGCCAACCCGTGCCGCGGGATGCGGCTGCCGGAACCCAACCCCGAACCGATGATCTTCCTGACGCGCCAGCAGTGGTGGCTGATCCATGACGCGCTGCCGCCGTACTGGCAGCCGTTCGCGACGTTCCTGGTGAGCACCGGGCTGCGGTTCAGCGAGGCCACCGCGCTGCAGGTCCGCGACGTCGACCTGGCCGCGGGCCAGCTCCGGGTCGTGCGCGCCTGGAAGCACCACCGCGGCGCCGCCCCGGCGCTCGGCGGGCCGAAGTCGCGGGCCGGCCGGCGGACCGTGCCGTTCGGGCCGCCGCTGGCGCGGGTGATCACGCCGTGGGTTGATGGCCGGCCGGCCGAGGCGCTGGTGTTCCCGACCCGCCGCGGCGGGCCGCTGCTGAACAACACCTTCCACTCCCGGATCTGGGGGCCCGCGATGGCGGCCGCCGGGGCACGAGGGTTGGCGGTGCGGCCGCGTCCGCATGATCTGCGGCACACGTTCGCCAGCTGGGCCCTGGCATCCGGGAGGGTCAACATCTTCATGCTCGCGAAGATCATGGGTCATGACGATCCGAAGGTCACGCACAACCGGTACGGGCACCTGATGCCGCAGTCGATGGATGCTGTGGCGGCCGCGGCCGCGGCCCTGCTGGAACGCTGAGCTCAGCCCGCGCCGTGCAATGCCACGGCGACGAGCGCCTGGGCCCGCTCGTCGGTAACAGTCTGATCGAGCACGAGTAGCCGCCCTTCTCCGTCGTCTACACTGACCCACTCCGCACCCTGCAGGTCGGCGCGGGCGACGTGCAGGATGTCCGCCATGCTTGTCCCTCCCCCCCGGCCGCGGCTCAGCGGGAGGAGCGTATTTCCCTCCAGACCCGCAGAGCGGCAGCCGTAGCCGCCGCGGTGATCTCGTCACGCTCTGTTGGTGACAGATCACGCGCTGAATCGGGCAAGCCAACCACGATGACGGGCTGGACGTCGCTCTCGTCGCTCGAATCGGATGTTTGGATGACGGGCCCATCAGGCAGTTCTTGGGGGTCGCCGCCGGCCAGGATCGCGGCCACCGAGCCGGGCCGCCAGCGCAGCCCCTGCTCGACCTGCCGCAGGGTCGCGTCACGGTATGTGTCGGCCAGCGCGTTCTCCAGCAGGCGCTGCGTGGCGATGGATGGGCCGCCGGCGGCGTTGACTTGCGCCTGGGACATCCCTAGCGCGGTCCTGCGCCTGGCGATCGCGGCGCCGAGCCGATGCCAGTTCGCGTCAGTCTGCGCTGCCATGGACTGATCCTGGGGCTACCTGATGCCAACGGTCAAGGATTCCGGACAGTCTCACACGAATGCCTATAGACACAGCGCGGGACGCGCCTGTTTTCAGGGCTTGACAGCGCCAGGTAGCTGACATCGGTTGACAACTAACATGGAATAGCCTTAGCTAGCGCCATGAGCAGCATGAGTCTCATGGCGGAGGCCGAACGGATGATTCCCGCGGGACAGCCCCACGCCGGCCAGCAGATCCGCGAAGCCCGCATCGCCAAAGGCATGAGCCAGGCCCAACTCTCGGCCGCGCTCTACGAGCACGGATATCGGATCGCGCCGAATCCCGTCGTCATCAGCAAGATCGAGAACGGGCACCGCCCGGTCCCCGTGCTGATGCGCGCGCACCTCGAGCACGTCCTCGGCATCCAGCTCCCCCGGCCCGGCTCCGCGTCATGAGCGCGCTTCCCGCGAACTCGTTGCCGCCGCTGTACGACGTCGCGCACGTCGCCGCGCATCTCGGCAAGACCCCGCAGTGGGTCCGCGAGAACGCCGCCACCTTCGACGGCATCAAGCTCGGCCGGGAATGGCGGTTCACGGCGGACGGCATCCGCGCGGGCCTGGACCAGCTCCGAACCGACACTCGCCCCCACTCCCCCACCGCAGCCTCCGTGCCTGTGACGCCGCTGACTCTGGAGTCGGCCCGGCGTCTTCGTCGGCGGAGGCCCTAGACCGGCGGTCGGTCCGGCCCGAGCTGGGGTTCCTGCCCCCTCCCCCTGGGGTGGGGCCCCGGCGGCCCCGCACCCCCCCCCGTAGCGGTGCCCCGGACCGACCGCCCCACACCCACCACCACCAGAGACAGGAAGGACCCCGCCCCGCCATGAAACGAATCGAGGCCCTCACCGACGAGCACCGCGCCACATTCGGCGAGTGGGTCGAGAAGTGGGTGGCGGTCGGTCATCGGACTGGCACACTCACGCCCGCTGAATGGGCGACGGTCGACGCCGCCTACCGCCGCGCCTACCGGTTCGCGGGGAAGCCCGAGCCGGCGTTGATCCGGTCCCGGTCGCCGCTCGCGGCATGCGTGGCCGCTCACGTCGCCGTGCAGGTGAGCCGGGATGGCGTCGGGGATGGCGTCGGGGATGGCGTCTGGGCTGGCGTCTGGGCTGGCGTCGGGGCTGGCGTCGGGGATGGCGTCCGGGATGGCGTCGGCCAATACCCGACGTGGCTGCATGAGCCAATCAAGGCCGGGCTCGCCGCCGCCAAGCAGTCCTGGTGGGACACCCACTGGGGCGGGAACCTCTGGTGCGACTGGGAGGCGTGGGCCTCATGGCTCCGCGACATCGGCGGCCTAGAGCTGACGGGCGACCTTTGGCAGCGGCTCGACTGCTCCATCGACATCACCACAGCAGGGCCCGCATGGCTGTTCGGCGGATTCGCCGCCGTCTCAGACCGCCCGACCGTGCTGCATGTCGAGCGGGTCGGAACCGTCACCCGCATGCACTGCGAGGACGGGCCGGCGATCGCCTGGGCGGACGGGTGGGCCCTGCACTTCTGGCACGGCATCCGCGTCCCCGCCGATCTGATCGAGGGCGACGGGTGGGACACCGACCGGATCCTGCGTGAGGACAACGCGGAGATCCGTCGGGCCGCCATCGAGCGGAAGGGCTGGCCGTGGTTCGTGCGCGCGGCTGGATTGACTGAGATCGCTACCGCCCCAGATCCAGGTAACAGCGGCAACAGCCTGCGTCTGTACGACCTGCCTGAGCAGATCTTCGACGAGCCTGTGCGGCTTCTGTTGTGCACCAACGGTTCCCCCGACCGGTCCGGTGCCCGACGTGACTATGGGCTGACCGTTCCCGCCGACATCGGCGACCCGGTGACCGCTGCCGCATGGACGTACGACGTCCCCCGGGAGACGTACGCGCTGCTGCAGCGGCGGACGTAGAAGCACGAGACCAAACGGTTAGAAGCCAATCCACAGAAAGGGACAGTCATGCACACGTACGCGACAGCTCTCGCCCTCTCCGGGATCACCGTCCCCGCTCACCTGATCGCCGACGCCGAGGTCCCGGTACTGACCGGCCCGCAGGCGCAAGGGGACCTGCTGATCTTCCCCGCGCCGCTCCCGTCCGGGATCGACCTCAAGCCCGTGCCCGCGCCTGGCGTCCAGGTCGTGCACGGCGAGTCGACTGGCAACACCCACTGGCTGCACCAGGGCTTCGACTCGGCCGGTGTCAGGTGGGCGCGCGTCGACACCGGGCAGGTCCTCGGCTACCTGTCGGTCCCGGACGGTGAGACCGCGCAACTCATCCACACCGACGAGCACGGAGCGAACGCGGTCGGCGCAGGCACGTACGTGATCTGCCGGCAGCGTGAGCAAGCGGACGAGATCCGCATGGTGGCGGACTAAGCGCCGTCAGCCCTGGTCGCTCACCCGCCACGGAAGCGACCAGGGCCACACCGGCGCACACCGTCCCGGCGGAACCCGGGACTCGCCCGAACGGAGTATGACATGCCACTCGCGCACCCGCCCACACGCTCGACCTGGGCCACGTCGCCCGTCCCCGGCCCGCCGGAACCGGTGTCGTTCGCCGCGCCCTGCCCCTGCGGGCAGCCCGCCGTCTGGCGATCCGCCTCCGACGCCGGCGCCCAGCTCCTCGACCCCGCGATCAACCACCCCGGCCCCTGCCGACCCACCCGCCACCAGGAGACGCCGATGCCCCGCCCCGACCTCAGCCTCGTCTCACCCCCCCTGCCCGCACCCCGGGTCCCGGACGACGTCACCCGGGTCGTCCACGCCCGCGCCCGCCGCATCCGCCAGCTGCTCCTCGCCGCCAGAGAGCGGGCCATCCGCGAGGAGCAGCCCGCGGCCGCGGCCGCGATCGCCACCCGGCAGGCCGGCGAGTACGCCGCCGTCAGCCGGGAGCTGCTCGCCACCGTCCGGGACCTCACCGCCGGTGTCGCCGTCGACGCCGGACCGGACGGCGCCGGGGTGGTGGTCCGGGGCCCGGACGCCGCCACCGTCGACGGGACGCTCCGCGACGTCGCGGCCGCTCTGGGCCGGGCCTGCCGGCGGCTGGAGGCCGCCGACGTCGCCGCCGCCGAGGAGTTGACGAGGCTGGCGGCGGACACCCACCGGCGGCTGGACGCGATCCGCCGCGCCCGCGCCGCGGTCAGCTACGACTACCCGGCCGCACCGGCCGCACCGGTGGACGAGGCCGGAGCGGGCGGCGAGGACGGCGCGTCATGACCACCGGAACGGTCGCCCGCTACAACGGGCCGTCCAGCCTCGCGGAGCGGCTGCAGTACGCCGCGGAGCTCTGCCGCTCTTACCTGCTCCCCGACGTCTTCCGCGGCCGCGAGGCCAACGTGCTGTGGGCGCTGGAATACGCGGCGTCGCTGAACGTCCCGACGATGACCGCGATCACCGGCATTCATGTGATCGAGGGGAAGCCGTCAGCCTCAGCGGGTCTCATGACCGCGCTGGTTCGCCGCGCCGGTCACACGTTCAGGATCCGTGTGACCGGGTCGGTGGCCGCCGGCGACATCCAGGCAACCGCGACGATCATCCGATCGGACGACCCGGAACACCCCTTCACCTCGACCTGGACCCTGGACCGGGCACTGCGCGCGAAGCTCATCGAGCGGCTCGACGTCGACGAAAAGGGCCGCACCATCGTCGTCGCCCGGACCAAGAAGGGCGAGGCTGGCGCCTGGCAGAAGTACACCGAGGCGATGCTCAAGGCCCGCGCGGAGAGCGAGGTGTGCCGGGACGCCGCCGAGGAGTGCCTACACGGGCTGCACTACACGCCGGACGAGCTCGGCGCGGACATCGACCTGACCGACGACGGGCGGACCGTCGTGGTCGGCGAGGTGCTCTCCGAAGGCCACGGCGACGGAGAACAGCCGACACCGGAGCCGGGCCAGCAGGCGCTCCACGCCGCTCGCCGGGCGTTGGAGGCGTCACCCGCGGACCTCCGCCAGATCGCAGCCTGGGTCCAGGAGCAGGGACTCGGGCAGCACGACGTCTCCGCGGTGATTGACCGTGCACCGCACCTGCAACGGCAGTTCGGTGAGGACAGGACCCTGGACGCGCTGCTGACCCACCTGCAGGCCGCGGCCAGCGAAGAGCCGGCGCCCACACCGGCGCCGAAGCCCGCCCAGAGAAGGCGGGAGCCGCAAGCGGTCGAGAACCGGCCGCAGGAAGCTGCCCCGGCAGCCCGCCCGGGCAGCGATGACCAGGACGACAACGGCCGCGCGGCAGCCGCGTACCGGGTCGCGGCCGCCGCAGCCGCCCAGGCAGACGTCGACACGCTGCGCCGCAGTTACGGCGCCGCGAAACCACTGCACGACATCGACGTCCGGGCCGCCCTCACCGAGGACCAACTCGCCTACGTCCCGATCCCGGACGGGCAGCCGGTGCCGCTCGGCGCGTGGCTGATGGCCTGCGGGAAGCACACCGCCACGGAAGGCCTGTCCATCGACCAGACGATCGCTGCCGACCCCACCCGGGACCGGCAGTTGCAGGAGGCCTGAGCCATGCGCATGCCCGTCGACCAGGCGGTCCAGGAACTCCTTGCCGCCCGCGCCGAAGCCGACGCCCACCGCGCCCGCGCCGACGTCCTCGCCGCCGGCCTCAAGCAGCTCGCGCTGGACCGGTATCGCGAGGACGGCACCATCACCAAATGGCGCGTCGCGGGTCTCGGTGAGGTCCGCCTCGACAAGGCCGACATCCCGGCCCGCCCCACCATCGTCAAACCCGCCGAGTTCGCCGACCACCTCGCGCAACGCGACCCGGCCGCCGTCGTGGCGACCATCACGCTGCCCGCGGACCAGCTCGCCGCCGCGCTCGACGCACTGGCCTTCGCCGGCATCGGTGGGGTGACCGCGGCGGCGGCGCCGATCCCGGACCGGGCCGCGGACTGGCTCGCCGACCACGCCATGGTGCGGGCGCACCCGGACACCCCGGGCGCGTGGCAGGTCGTGGAGGTCGAGGACCGCGACGGGGTCACCGTCCTGCTCGGTGAGGTGGCCGGCGTCACCGGGATCCGCCCGGCGCCGTCGCTGTACGTGTCGGTCGACCGGGATCTGAGGGCTCGGCGGGTCGCTCAGGCGACGGCGGACCTGGAGGACGAGACCGGCGAGCCGGTTGAGCCGGCGCCGGCGCTGGTCGCCGCGGACAACGGCACATCCTCGGCCGGCGAGGCGGGTGGGGACCTGGCGGGCCTGTCGCACACCGACCTGCGGGCCCGCTGCAAGTCCGCCGGCCTGCCAGCGGCCGGGTCGAAACAGCAGCTGATCGAGCGGCTTGCCGCCAAGCTGGCCGGCGACACCGCCCAGGCCCGCCCGTGACCGAGACCGCCGCGGCCGGGACCGCGCCGAAGACGCGGCAGGAAGAGGTCGCCCGCCGCGCCCTCCACCGCGCCCACACCGAGATCCGGCAAGCCCGCGGCCACATCGACGCGGCCGCCGCCGCCCGGGACGACAACCTGATCACAGCCGAGACGTACTACGCGCGCGCCGCGTCCGCCGCCGCACCGGTCATCACCGCCCTCGGCGACTACCTGGACGGCGTCCAAGCCCACCTCGACGACCTCGACCGGGCCGGTGCCCGATGACCGAGCCGCTGACCGTGGTGCGGACCACCTGCCCAGCCACCCGCGCCCCCATCGTCGTCGCGGCCGCCACAGTCCGGCTGCTGCGGCTCCCGCCGGACGGCCGGGCCGGGTACACGTGGCCCTGCATCTGCGACGTCCAGCATTTCCTCGGCGCCTCCGCAGAGGTCGACCGGATGCTGCGAGCCGGCGGCATCCCGGTCGTCGACGTCGCCGCTGACCCCGAGCTCGACGACCCGGTCCGCGGGCAGGTCACCGTCCGCCTCGACCAGGACACGGTCGAGGCCTGCGTGGACTGGCTGCATCTGGACACCATCCCCGCGCTGGCCGCGTACCTGCCCGGCCGTCTGGTCGCGGACGTCGCCGCGGCGGTCCGCCGCGACGCGAACCTGCGGGCCGTCCGGGACGTGCTGGCCGGCCGCCGACCCAGGCGCGCCTCGTGACCCGGGAGGAGTACCACGCCCAGGCCGCGGCCGCGATGACCGAGCGGGTCCTGCAACGCGACGTCATGCACCTGGCCCGGGCCTTTCACTGGTGGGCCTACCACACGTGGATCTCCGCCCGGTCGCAGCCGGGCTTCCCCGACCTCGTGCTGGTGTCCGCGCAGCAGCAGCGGGTCCTCTACCGCGAGCTGAAGCGGCAGTCCGGGCAGCTGACACCCGCGCAGCGGGCGTGGCTGGACGAGCTGGCCGCGGCCGGAGCGGACACCGGGATCTGGCGGCCGCTGGATCTGGTGGAGGGCCGGATCGAGGCCGACCTCCGCGGCCACCCCATCTCCGCATCGACCCCACCCACCACCGAAGGAGACACCCCGACGTGACCGACACCACGACCCACCCGGCCGTCGACCCGACAACCGACCCGACGACCGACCCGGCAACCGACACGGCACCTGTCACTGTCACCGCCGAGCATCTGCGGTCCCTGCTGGCCGCGACCATCCCGCTCGCCGACGGCTACGACCACCTGGTCCCGGTCCTGAACGCCGTGCACCTGGCCGTCCACGACAGGCACCTGGTGGCGTACGCCACCGACCGGTTCCGGATCGGCTGGAAACGAGTCCCGCTCGCCGCCGCCGCTCCCGCCGGGTGGCGGGCCGCCATCTCGCTGGGCGACGCCTGCCGGCTGCTGGACTTCCTGTCCGCCACCGTCTCGGTCCCGGTCGACGACGAGGAGACCGGCGAGGTGACCGGCAGGGAGGATGCGCCGATCGAGGCCGGCGCGGTCACGCTGACGGCCGCGGACGCCACGCTCCGCGTCGCGTTGCCGTCCGGCGCGGCCGTGTCTCTGCCGGTGGTCAGCGGCAGCCTGCCCGACGAGATCGCCGACCTCGCAGGACAGATCCTCACCGTCCCCGCCGCCGGCGACGTCACGGTGAACCCGGCGCTCCTCGCAGACTTCGCAGACGCCGCCAGCGACGGCGACCGGATGGCCCTGACCCCGATCCGGCTGACGCGTGGCGGCGCTCTCCGGGTGACCATCGGCGACTCGTTCGTCGCCGCCCTCATGGGCGTCCGCCCCGGCCGACCCGGCCGACCCGCAGACGGCGACACCAACCCCGCACGGGAGGACCTGCTGGCGGACTGGCTGGACCTCACCCGCGCCCTGTACACGCTGCCTGCACCGTCCGGGGCGGAGGCAGCCCGATGAGCGAGCACCCAATGACTGACGGCGGCTACCGGGTCCACGGCGTGCTGGTCCGCCCCGACGGCACCACCACCCCCTGGCAGGTCCACCCGTCCCTCGCCGGGATCGTCGAGGTCGTCGGCGACCGCGGCTGGCTCGGCCGCCTCACCCTAACCCCCGCCATCCACGCCTGGTCCACCGACGACCGCGCCGGCGGGTCTCGGGTGCCGGTGAACCGGCCCGCGATGGCCACCGCCCGGAACCTGGGCTGGCAGGGCGGCGGGGAGTTACGCGGGCCGGTGCTGTTCCTCGGCCACGCCCCCGGCAGGGACCTGGCCGACCTGCCCGGTTGGGCCGACCGGTTCGTCCGCCGACGCCGCCTCCCCACCAACCCCCCCGACGCCGACGCTGAGACGGCCGCCGAGCAGCCAGCGGATCGGCCCGAGGGCGGTGACCTGCCATGACCGCCGACCTCCCCGAGACACTCGTCGACGCCGTCCCGTTCACCGCCCGGCTCGCCGCGCTGGAACTGCTCGCCGCCGGCAGCGCGCTCCCCGACGTCGCCCACCGCACCGGGCTGCCACCCGGCGCGGTCCGCGTGATCGCCATCGACGGCGGCTGGCCCTCTCAGGTCGCGCTGCAACTGGCCTGCCGGGACCTGCAAGCCGACCTCGACACCGCAGCGGTCGCCGCGGCCCAGCTGGATCAGGACCGGGCCCACGCGGTCCGGCACGCCGCCGGGCACTGCCCCTGCGAGGAGCCCCCCCCCCAGTCCCTCAGTCGGGTCGGCGGTGCCGCCGCCCCGCCACCCCATCCCAGAACCACCACCGGCCGCGGCACCGTCCACCGTGCCCGTTGCGCCTACACCGGGACCGCCGGTGACTGACACCGCGGCGCAGGCACTGCCGATGCCTGGACCGGATCCGCTGGACCGGGCACCCACCGACATCGCGGGCTGGCTGAGCGAGGCCACCCTCGCCGGCGCCAGCTTCCTCCGTATCGACATCCCCGGAGACCCGCCAGCGACCCAGCTGTACGCGGCGGGATCGGTGTACGCGATCACTCCCTGCGATGAGCAGACGGCACGGCTCGCCGCGAAGATCACCCGGCCGGCGCCCGTCCAACGGTGGGAACTACCCGCCGAGGACACGGAGGTCCTGCCGCACGACGACCCGGACCTCGCGTTCTAGCCGTCGTTGGGGGTCCGGTCCGACCTTCCCCGCGGCCCGGACCCCCAGCGAAACCCGACGACAGCCGCATCGACCCTTGGAGGGGCCTCCCGTGGCCAAGCCGCACCGCTCAGGGCCGTTCGCTGCGCCCGCCTGGGCGCATCAGCAGCGTCTCGGGAACGTCGGCATGAAGTCCACTCTGCAGCTGCTCGCCGCTTATGCCGACGAGGCGTACTCGTGCTTCCCGGGCCAGGAGCGGATCGCTGAGGAGACCGAGCAGTCAGTGTCCACGGTGTACCGGCAGATGGTCGTGATGCGCGAGGCGGGGCTGCTCCGGGTGGAGCCGAGGACCGACCCGCAGACCGGGAACAGGCTGTCGGACCGGATCTACCTGCAGTTGGACGTCACCGTCACGGCCGAGGACATCAAGGCAGCGAAGACGCGGATCACATCAAGATCCGCGGATGGCGCGGACGGGGAGAAGTCCGACGGCCAACCGGTCAATCTGACCGGTGACCAACCCGTCAATCTGACCGGCGGTGAACCGGGACAAACCGGGGGGCCAACCGGTCACCAGGTGACCGGTGACCAACCGGTCAAACGATCACCCCCCAACCGGTCAAACGATCACCCCCCAACCGGTCACCAGGTGACCGGTGAACTTCTAGAAGAAGAACTACACACCCCCCTGAAGGGGGGTGTGCACGCGCACACACACACACGCACACGCGAGGCCGACCACCTCGACATCCCCGGCCTGCCCTTCCCCGACCCGCCACCCGAACCGGACCAGACACCCGACGACAGCCCAGCGCAGGCGGTCACCGCGCAGACCCTGATCGGCGAATGGATCGACGCCCGCACCCGCCACGGCCGCGGCCGACCCAACGACCGAGTCCTCGGCCACGTCGCCCGCGAGCTCACCGCTCTCCTCGCCCAAGGCATCCCCGTCGACCAGATCCGCGCCGGCATGCAGGCCTGGTACCGCCGCGGCGGGATGCATGCCGCCACGATCGCCTCCTTCGTCGACGACGCCGACCGCCCGCCACCTCCACCACCGCAGCGGCGGTCAACCACCGACGAACGGGTCGCCGCCGGCGCCGCGCTCGTCGCGAAGTACGCCGCGCTAGAGGGCCGTGAACCGCCCCTGGAGTTCGCCGCTCTACTCGCCGCAGCGCCCGCAGCGCCCGCACCGCCGCAGGGCCTAGCGCTCACAGCCGGCAAGGAGCCCGACCCGTGGACATGACCGAGACCAGCGCCCTCCTCACGATGATCGCCGCGTTCGACCGCCGCACCATCGGAGACGCCGACGTCGCCGCCTGGCAACTCGTCCTCGCCGACATCCGCCTCCCTGACGCCCAGCAGGCGGTGGCCGACCACTACCGCGCAAGCCGGGACTTCGTGATGCCGGCCGACATCCGCGACGGCGTGAGCCGCCTGCGCAGGGAGCGGGTGAAGGCTGCCCCGCCGGAAGCGGAACTGATGGTCGACGTCGACTACGACGACCCGGCCTGGCCCCGGATCCTGCAGGCCCGGCTCGCCGCCATCGGCGACGGCACACCACCGGCGGAGGCGATCACGTACATCACCGCCGCGGCCGCGGTGAACGGACGCCCATGACCGCCGTCGAGGACCACGTCGCGCCAGCGGAGGCCCACGATCTGTCCGCCGAGCAGTCCGTGCTCGGCGGGATGCTGCTGTCCAGCCAGGCCCGCGACGACGTCGAGCACCTGCTGGAAGGCCGCGACTTCTACCGTCCAGCGCACGAGCAGATCTACGACGCGATCATCCGGCTGCACCGCGACGGGCTGCCGGCGGACCCGGTCACGGTCGCGGACGAGCTCGCCGAGCGCGGCGAACTCGCCAGGGTCGGCGGCCCTGCCTACCTGCACACTCTCACCGCGGCAGTGCCGGCGGTCGCGAACGCCGGCTACTACGCCCGCATCGTCGCCAAGCGCGCCCTGCTGCGCCGCCTTGACGCCGCCGGCACCCGCATCACCCAACTCGCCCGCGCCGGCGCCGCCGTCGGCGGCACCGAAGAGATCCTCGCAGCCGCAGAAGCAGAGGTCACCAGCGTCCGCGGCGCCGGACCTCAACACGGCACCACCGTCCGCTTCGGCGACCTCCTGGACGCCGCCCAGGACGAATGGTCCACCCCCGTGATCCCTGAGGACATCGGCGTCCTCTGGGGGTGGGTCGACCTCGACAAGGAGCTCAACCCCCTCACCCCCGGCCAGTTGGTCATCGTCGGCGCCCGCCCGCGCGTCGGGAAGAGCCTGTTCCTCGGCTGCCTCGCCGAGGCCGCCGCCGTCCGGCAGCGCCGACCCGTGCTGTGGCACTCCCTGGAGATGTCCATCGGCGAGGTCCGGGACCGTCTCGTCTCCGCGGCCACCAAGATCCCGCTGCAGCACCTTCAACGCCACGATCTCACCGACGACGAGTGGCACAGATTCGCCCGCCAGCTCGACGTCCTCGCCGAAGCGCCGCTGTGGATCGACGACACCCCGCGCCTCACCCTCACCGCCCTCCGCGCCAACGTGCGCCGGTACAAGCCCGCCGTCGTCCTGCTGGACTACCTGCAGCTCGCCGACGTCGGCGCGACCGGATCCGACCCCGGCGCCCGCCGCGTCGGCCTGGAGGCCTTCACCCGCGGCCTGAAGCTCATGGCGAAGCAGGAAGGCTGCGCGGTCGTCGCAGCCGCGCAACTCAACCGGGGCCCGGAGCACCGCGCCGACAAACGCCCGGGCATGTCAGATCTGCGCGAGACCGGCGCCGCCGAGCAGGACGCCGACGTCGTCCTGCTGCTGCACCGCGAAGACCTCTACGAACGCGAATCGCCCCGTGCCGGCGAAGTCGATGTGATCATCGACAAGCAGCGCAATGGGCCATCCGGAGAGTGGGTGGTCCTCGCCGCGCAGACGGCGATCGCCCGCTTCAGCAACTTCGCGTCATGACCGCCGCCGAGCTCCCCGAGCTGCCCCCGGCCGACGACGCGCCGCCCGTGGCGACCCTGGACGGCCACCCGATCACATGGCGGCCCTGGCACGTCGAACCGCGGGTCTTCATCTGCCCGCCGCCACGCACCCCGGACGCCTGCCCGGAATGCGGCCAGCACCCGCCGCACCTGACCGCCACCGGCCTCGCCGACGGCGTCATCGCCGTCACCGCGCAACGCTGCCGCGCTTGCGGGTACGTGGAGGTCGACGACATCCGCGACCTGCCCGGCGGCGGACCCGTCGAGATCCCGATCCCGCAGCAGGCGACCAGCCCCCCGATCAGCCCGCTGCACGACGCCGACTACGGCGCCACCAAGACCGCCCGAGCCAACCGCGCCCTGAAAGCCCGCGACCTGGAAAACCACGCCTGGCACGCCGCCCTCACACCCGCCGACCTCCTCACCCTGGACGAGGCGGCCCGCCGCCGCCTGGCCCGCGGCGCCGGCCACAACCCCCCGTCCCCCGGGTCCCCGACCTGGGATCTGGTCCTGGAACGACTGCAGGCCCGCACTGAGTGGGCGGCCGCGAACCCCGGCGACCCTCGTGCGGCCCGGTCAGCGCCGGACCGGGCCCGCTACGGCCTACCCGACACCTCAGCCTCAGATCGGCATGCAGCGGTACCCCGCGGCTGGGACACGCTCGCCGCCCTCGGCCCACTCGGCCCGCCCACCGGCTGCACCATCCCCGTCGCCAACCCGGCCGGCGGCGGCCGGCGGCCGTGCGGGCAGCCCGCGATCGCCTGGACCACCATGCGCTCCGGACCACCCGCCGCCCGCTGCGAACACCACCCGCCCGGCCCCACCGAATGGGGCGCCACCCTCGACTGGACCCCCCGCCGCTGCCGAGCCCCAGCCATCTGCTGGTGCCCCCGCTGCCCACACCGCGTCAGCTGATGTGCCCGTCGGAAACCCCAGAGGAGGAGCAATGACAACAACCGACCCCGACCACGGGCTCGCCCTCACCCGTCGCATCCGCGCCGCCCTCGCCGTCCTGGCCGACCCCGAAGCACCCGACGACGAAGCACGGCAGCACGCCACCGCCATCCTCAAGGGAGGAGAAGCATGAGAACCGAGATCCCCATGCCACACCGCATCGCGCGCCTTCCCCGCAACAAGGTCGGCTACCCGGTGCCATGGTTCATCGCGTGGCCCGACGGGCAACCCGACTTCCGGCTGATCCGGCCCGACGGGATCAGGGACGCCGTCCGCGACGAACGATGCTGGATCTGCGGGCAGCACCGCGGCGCCAACGCGGCATTCGTCATCGGCCCCATGTGCGCAGTCAACCGGGTGTCCGCCGAGCCGCCGTCGCACCGTGACTGCGCGATCTACGCCGCCCGCGCCTGCCCATTCCTCACCACCCCGACCATGCGCCGGCGACCCGACCTGCCCGACGGCGTCACCGCCCCAGCCGGACAATTCATCACCAGGAACCCGGGCGTCGCGCTCGTGTGGGTCACCCGCAACCACAGCCCGTTCCGGGCAGCCGACGGCAGCGGGGTCCTCTTCGCCATCGGCGCCCCGCAGGAGACGCTGTGGTACGCCCACGGCCGGGAAGCCACCCGCGACGAGGTCCTCGCGTCCATCGACTCCGGGCTGCCGATCCTCCGCGAGGCAGCGGAGGCAGAATCCCCTGCGGCGGTCGAGCACCTGGAGCGCTGCTACCGCGAGGCGCAGGAACTCATCCCGGCGGGCGCCTGATGCGCCACCTGGAGACCATCGCCGCCATCACTCCCGCAAGGAGCACGAATGCCCCCGACTGACCAGCCCCCCGCATCTCCCGTGCGGTTCTTCCGCCGGCCCGGCGCCCGGTGGCGGCTCCTCGTCCAGGAGTACGACCCGGACCCGGAGGCGGGGACGCTGTACGGCACCGCGCACCACGTGGAGCCCGGCGCCGTCGACGTCGCCGAGGACCACACGCAAGTCCATGGGCTGCCCGCCAACACCGAGTTCGACGAACTCGTCGTGTCCCCGTGGCTGCACGTCGAAGGGAAAGACGACGGCCGCTGGTGGGCCAATATCGGCGGTGTCACCGTCTGGGTCGACACCGACCGCGACGGCCGCCCCGGACGGGTGTCCGTGTACGGGCCCGGCGACTACGCCGACCCGGTCGACGGCTGCGAATACGAGGTCACGTGGACAGGCCGGGAGGCGCTGGCGACGGATACGTGCGTCGCCTGCCAGCTGCGAGAGTGCCAGCACTGCACCCACGTCGTCGGCGACCACCTGTGCGCCTGCCCCACAGTCGACCACGACCCACCTGGTCGGGCTGTGGTCGCCGCGCTCTGTGACCGGCTTCGCGCCGTCACCGGTCAGCGGGACCGCGCCCGGAACATCGCCGTGACGTTGGAGCAGCAGCTCGCGGAGGTCGCGCGCATCCACCACCGCACACCCGGCGGGTATTGCCGCACCTGCGATGACTGGTGGCCGTGTAACACCGCCCAAGCGATCGGAGCCGACGAATGATCCGCCCGACCGACGACAAGGAGCCGAAATGACAGCGATCGAAGTTGGCCGCTGGTACCCGGAGATGCCACCCGCTCTCGATGGCGAGACCCCGGCCGCATACACCGATCGTCTGACGGGCGCTGACGGCAGGGACTGCCGCCCCTACGACCATCCCCGGAATCGGCAATGCTCGATCGGCTACCACGAGGAATGCTCAGACCCCGCCGGCGAGCGGTGCAAGTGCCCCTGTCACAGCACCCCGCCCGGGCAGCCGAGGCATGACGACCCGACCCCGTTCCTGCTGGTCCGCGACGTGGACGAGACAGGGATCTCCGGGACCGGCGTGGTGGCGCAAGGAGTGGAGTTCGCCGACGGCACCGTTGCTCTGCGGTGGATGACGGACTGGCCGACGTCGGTCGTGTTCCATGATCAGGGCCTGGAATCGGTCGACGCTGTCCATGGTCACAACGGCAAGACGAGGATCGTCGTCATCGGGAGCAGCAATGACTGACACCAGCCGCCTTAAGCAGCGACCCGGAGACCAGCCTCTCCCCACCCAAAACGACCACCCAGACATCCAGTCCCAAGTCATCGCCGACATCCAGGCCCGCCGCGAGATCGGCATCCAGCGCTACGGCACCGCACTCCAGCCGTTCAACGGCCGCGACGCCCTCCGCGACCTCTACGAAGAGCTCATCGACGCCACCATGTACATCCGCCAGCTGATGACCGAGCGGGCGTCGCAGGGGACGACGGATCTGGCCGACAAGGTCCAGCAGCAACAGAAGCTACTGCTGGAGATCCTCAGCTCATTCGACGATCACGGCCATCCCGGCACACCATGCCGCCGCACCCACTGGATCCGAGATCCCATGCTCGCCGAGTGGTGGCGCCGCGCGGACCTGGAGCCCCGATGACCTGGACTGACGTCCGAGGCCGGACCGTCGAACAGCGGGCAGCCAAACGGCAGGCGTACCGCGACCGTGCGGTACAGAAGGCAGACCGCTCCGAGCGGTCCCTTGTGTGCGCGGAGGGCAGGCATCGCCGCTGCGCCGGCGAGGGCGTCACGGAGCGCGGCGAGCGACTTGGTGCGGGCTGCCTATGCCCATGCCATGAACCGTCCGACAAGAAGGAGGAGACCCTGTGAGAGAAAGTGACCGGATCCTCGAAGACCAGGAACCAATCCCGACGATCATCCCGATCCCAACGATCACTGCGTCGATCACCGACCACGACGGACGCCTCCACGTCACATGGCCGGCCGGCCGAGGAACCACAACGGTCACACCCGAGTTCGTTGAAGGCTTGGCGCAGCAGATCAATCACCTCCGCCAAGCCCGCGCCGACCTGCGAGACGTGGTGGCCGAGATACTCAACACGCCCGGCGAGGTCACCGATGAGCAGATCGCGGGCTGGCGCAGACGGGCCGGGCTGGACGACACCCAGTGACGTCCGCCCTCACCGATCCTGCGGTGTTGGCGGTGTGGCTGGACGACGAGGGCGTCGCGGACCTGGACTGGCGGGCCCGGGTCCCGGACCCGGTCATCGCGGTGATGGCCGCCCTGCACGCCGCGGGCGCCACCAACCGGGTGATCGGGGCCGTGTTCGCTGACGCCGCCGCCGTGCACACCCGCCGCACCGGCCGGCCGCTGGGCGGGACCTGGCGCCCCACCGCGAGGGCTGTGGAGTCCGCCCGGTTCGCTGCCCGCCGCCGAGCCGCATCCGCCGCCCGCCGGACCAGACCCGCCGCCTAAACCCGGCCGTCCGCCGGACACCCGCCGGGGCGATCGCCCGGTTCTGTCAGGGTGCGGGACCCGTCCGGACCATAGACGCTGTGACCAGCGCAACCAGCACCCAGGGCCGCGCCAAGACCGGCCCGGTCCGGGCGCCCCGTCCAGCGTCCACCGGCTGCCCCGCCTGCACCGCCTGCACCGCCCCCACCCCCGACGGCGGCCTCTGCCGCCCCTGCACCACCACCCTCACCGCCCACCTCGCTGACGTCCCGTTCCTCACCGACCAGCTCGCCGTTGCCGCGTCCCGGCAAACCAGGTACGGCGCCCCCGCCGGCAGGTCCCGCACCGCAGAGACCCCCCTGCCCGTCGACCTCACCGCTGCGAGCTTGTACGCCGACCTGACTGTCGCCGTCACCCGCAGCGTGGTCCACCTCCACCCAGCCGGTAGCCTCCCCGCCGGCGTCACCGGGAAAACCGTGTGGCTGACCGGCCGGCTCCCCGCCCTCCGGGTCCACCCCGAAGCGGCGCGGCTCCTCGGCGACCTCCACCGCCTCACCCGCGCCGCCTGGAAAGCGATCGACCGGCCCGTCGAGCTCATCCCCCTCGGCGAATGCGGCACCCCAACCCAGCATCCGGCCGCGCCCTGCGCCTGCACCTGCCATGTCGGCGGCACCGGCTGCGACCTCCCGGCGGGCTGCGGCTGCGACAACGGATGGCGCCCCACCATCACCACCCCCTGCCCCCGCCGCCTGTACGCCGAACCCGGCGACACCGTCGTGCACTGCCGAACCTGCGGTACTGGCCACGACGTCCGTGCCCGACGCGACCAGGCCCTCACCGACGCCGAACACATCCACGGCCGCCCACCGTTCCTGGCCGCCGTCATGACCGCCGCCGGCCTGCCATGCACACCCTCCATGATCCGCAACTACGCCGCGCGCCGCACCGCAGGCCTAACCCCCACCTACACCGAGCACACACCCGCCGGGCCCGTCCACTGGTACCGCCTCGGCGACATCCGCGCCGCCTGGCACCACGCCCACGACACCACCACCAGCGCCGCCACGGACCCGGTCACACCCCCGGGTGATTGACACCTGACCTGCGCGGACGACACTCTGTGCCAAGGTCACCACACGTAGGCCGCAGGATCCGCCCGTCATCCTGCGGCCTCTCCGCTGCCCGGAGGCAACCATGGCCGACCCCGCGCCCATCACCTGCCCCGACTGCGGCGCAACCGACGGCGTCGCCCTCACCACACACCCCGGCAGCGACCCCCCCGACCACATCGACTGCCACAACTGCCTCACCGGCACCAACACCGACTAGCCGTGCCCCGCAGAACCCCCAAGCCGTGCACCACCCCCGGCTGCCCCAACCTCACCCCCACCGGCCGATGCCCCGAATGCCGCGCCGCCGCCGAGAACCGCCGACAATCCGGCGCCGCCAAATACGGCACACGACACCGCACCGCATTCCGGCCCGCCGTCCTCGCCAAGAACGCCGGCCGCTGCATCGACTGCGACGCACCAGCCACCATCGCCGACCACTCACCCCGCGACCGCGACGAACTGCAACGCCTCGGCCTGGACCCCGACGACCCCCAGTACGGCGAACCCCGCTGCAAGCCCTGCCACGACCGCCGTACCGCCCTCACCAAGCCCGCAGGGTTCCGGCGTTAACCCCCGACCCGCGAACCAAGATCGATCTACCGCGTTTCCCGAGGCCAACACCCCAACCCGCCAGTAACTTAACGCGACATCCACCCCCACAACACGGGGTGGGATGCACCCCTATGCCCGATTCCCAGGAACCCGTCGGTGAGGGAAACTGCCCGCGGCGCGGTTTCTCCGGTTCTGGCGTGATGATCAGCTGAGCACGGCCGGGAGGTTGATCATGGCGACTCCTGGGCGGAAGCCGAAGCCGGCTCTGCAGGTGGTCCGGGAAGGCAACCCGGGCCGCCGGCCGATCAAGGAGGGGGTGACCCTTCCGCCGTCGGCGTTGCGGGAGCCGGATTGGCTGGACCTGCTGCCGGGCAATGACGCGGCGAACCGTCGGGCCCGTGCGACGGCCCGCCAGCTGTGGCGGAAGTTGGCGCCGACGCTGGCCCGGTCGGCCGGGCTGGTCTGGGAGCAGCAGGAGACGCTGGTCGACTACTGCGTGACGTGGGCTCGGATCGAGCAGGGTGAGCGGGCCCTGTCGCGTGAGGGCCTGGTGGTGGGTACGGAGCGGGGCAACGTGCGCCACCCCTGGACGACGATCTTGAACCAGTATCGTGCGCATCTGCGGTCGTTGATCGGTGAGCTGGGCCTGTCGCCGGCGTCGGCGACGCGCCTGCAGAAGCCGGGCGACGATGGCGACGGCGACCCCTTCGACTGATCTGCCCGTCCCTCGGGACGCCCTGCTCGAGCTGGGGCTGACCGAGGAGCAGATCGGCGAGGCGGTTGCGGCGCGGCCGTCGGTGGTGGCGTTCCAGGCCGACCAGCATCCCGGCGCGTGGTTCGACGTCGGCCGGGCGAAGAAGGCGCTGACCGCGCTGGCCGCGTTCCGGCACACCAAGGGCCGCTGGGCGGGGGTGCCGATCCGGCTGGGTGAGGGCCTGGATCCGTGGCAGGTCGTGTGGATCCTTGCGCCGATTTTCGGGTGGGTGTGCCACGACGCGGGGATCGATCAGGTCGTTCGGGTCATCCGTTCGGCGTGGATCGAGATCCCCCGGAAGAACGGGAAGACGCTGCTGGCGTCCGGGATCTCCGGGGTGCTGCTGCTGGCCGATGGCGAGATGGGCGCAGAGGTGTACAACGCGGCCGGGTCGACGCTGCAGGCGGGCCGCGTCTTCGATGACGCCAAGCGGATGCTGCTGACGTCGCCGGCCGCGCGCAAGCGGGTGGAGCCGCTGAAGGAGGTCATCAGGGTCCCGCGGAGCGGCGGGATCCTGCGGGTGCTGTCGCGGGTGGCGGAGACGGCGCACGGCTTGAACGTCTCGGGCGCGATGATCGACGAGGTGCACACGCTGCGGTTGCGGCGGGCGCTGGTCGAGGCGATCGAGACGGGGACGGGTGCCCGGGCCCAGCCGCTGATCGTGTTCATCACGACCGCCGATGAGGCTGAGGACGGCACGATCTACGACGAGAAGCACCGGTACACCCGCAACGTCGCCAACGGGATCGTCCGCGACGTCGGCCACTATGGGGTGATCTGGGCCGCGGACAAGGACGACGACCCGTTCGCTGAGGCGACGTGGCGGAAGGCGAACCCGGGGCTGGGGAAGTCCCCGACGCTGGCGTACATGCGCCGTGAGGCGGAGAAGGCGAAGGTCACCCCGACCTACTTGCCGACGTTCTGCCGGCTGTCGTTGAACCTGCGGAAGCGGGAGCAGACCCGGTGGCTGGACATGGCGAAGTGGGACGCCTGTGGAGACCCGGTGGATCGGCGCGCGTTGCGCGGCCGCCGCGCCTGGGGTGGCCTGGACCTGTCGGCGGTGTCGGACTTCACAGCGTGGGCGTGCTGGGTGGAGCCGAACCGGCCGGGCGCCGAACTGGACCTGCTGGTCCGCTGCTGGGTGCCGGAGGAGCGGGTCGAGACGCTGGAGCGGCAACTGCTGGTCCCGGTCCGGCAGTGGATCAACGAGGGCTTGATCGAGGCCACCGAGGGTGACGTGATCGACTACAAGGCGGTGAAGGCCGCCGTGGTCGGCGACTGCCGGCACCTGGACGTGCAGCGGGTCTCCTACGACCGGATGTTCGCCGGGCAGCTGGTGCAGGAGCTCGACGAGGACCTCGACGGGATCCCGGTGGTGCCGGTCGCGCAGACCTACCTCGGTCTGTCACCGGCGTGCAAGGAACTGGAGCGGCTGCTCGGCGGGAAGGCGATGCGGCATGGCGGGAACCCGGTGCTGCGGTGGATGGCGTCGGTGGTCGAGGTCCGCAACGACGGGCAGGACAACATCCGGCCGGTGAAACCGGACCGGGCGAAGAGCTCCACCCGGATCGACGGCATCACTGCCGCGGTCACGGCCCTCGATGGCGTGGTGCGCGCGGCCCGGGACAGGGACAACAGCATTGTGATCTTCCGGTAGGGGGTGCGGTGTGGCCCTGTCGGTGGAGGAGGAGGCGACGCTGCGCCGGCTGCAGCGGAAACTGGACGCCGACCGCCCCTACCTGGAGCTGCTGGACAAGTACTACGAGGGCGTGCAGCGGCTGGAGGCCCTCGGCCTGGCGATCCCGCCGGCGCTGCGCGACTTCGTGGTCCTGGTGAACTGGCCCCGGTTGTGCGTGGACGCCGTGGAGGAGCGGCTGGACCTGGAAGGGTTCCGGCTGCCCTCGCAGGAGGACGCCGACGCCGAACTGTGGCGGGTCTGGCAGCGCAACGGGCTGGACGAGGAGTCCCAGTTGGCGCACGTCGACGCGCTGGTGTTCGGCCGGTCCTTCGTCACCGTCGGGGTCAACGAGGACGACGACCAGACGCCGCTGGTGACAGTGGAGTCGCCGCTGGAGATGACCGTCGAGCTGGACCCGCGGACCCGGCAGGTGGCCGCCGCGCTGAAGGTGTATCGGCAGCCGAACCCGCTGCTCGGCCGGCAGGGCACCTACGCCACCCTGTACCTGCCGGACGTGACGATCTGGCTGTCCACGGAGTCGACCAGCCCCCGCCCCTCGAAGTGGGTGGAGGACGACCGCAACGAGCACCTGTTGGGGCGGGTCCCGGTAGTGCCGCTGGTCAACCGGGGCCGGCTTGCACAGCGGCTCGGGGTATCGGACATGCAGGACGTCGTCACGTTGACCGACGCGGCGGCGCGGGCGCTGACCAACGCGCAGGTCGCCACGGAGGTCGCGGCGATCCCGCAACGGTACGTGGCGGGCATGTCGAAGGGCGACTTCGTCGACCAGAGCGGCGCACAGCTTCCGGTGTGGCAGACCTACTTCGGGGCGGTCTGGTCGGCGAAGAACCCGGACACCAAGTTCGGCCAGTTCACGTCCGCCGACCTGGGGAACTTCACCCGGATCGTGGACCACTACGCGCAGCTGATCGCCGGGCTGAAAGGGATCCCGCTGCGGTACATGGGGCAGAACACGGCCAACCCGCCGTCCGCGGAGGGGATCCGCGCCGACGAGGCGCGGGTGGTGAAGACGTGCGAGCGGAAGCAGCGGGCGTTCTCCGGGTCGTGGGAACGGGTGATGCGGCTGGTCCGCCGCCTGGCCGACGACGCCTGGGACCCGGAGCTGGAGCAGTTGGAGACGCTGTGGCGTGACCCGGCCACTCCGACCCGCGCGCAGACCACCGATGCGGCGATCAAGCTGAAGCAGGCGGGGGTGCTGCCGGTCCAGGCGGTCTGGGAGGAGATGGGGTACTCCGCGGCACGGCGGGATCGGCTGATGCGGCAGCTGATGGAGGAGCAGGAGGATCCGACGCTGGCGGCGATCGCCCGCGGATTCACCGACTCCACCACGGCCACCTCCACCTCGGACACGTCCCGCCTCGAGCCTGAGGCGACGACCGGTGCCGCTGCCGCAGCCGGCGGTTGACGGCTACCGGACGCAGCAGGCGATCACCGCCACCACGGTGGCCGCCGCCCGCCGGGTCTGGTCCGGGATGGACGGCGACTTCGACACCGCATGGGCGGCGATCGGCCCCAGGCTGGTCGCGTTGGTGGCGGCCGCGCAGCAACGCTCCGCAACCGAAGGCGCCGCCGCCCTCACCGCAACGGTCCGCGACCTCGGGCTACCGCCGGACAACGCCGGCGACGTCGACCCCGCCGCGCTGGCCGGGGTCGCCTCCGACGGCCGGCCGCTGGACAGCCTGCTGTACGGCGCGGTGGTGGACACCCGCGCCCAGGCCGGGACCGGCGCCGACATCGACACCGCCCTGACCCACGGGCAGGGCTGGCTCGACACCACGATCCGCACCGCGCTGGCCGACGCCGCCAGGGCTGCCGCGCAGGTCGCGCTCGCCTCACACCACCGGGTCGGCGGCTATATCCGGATGCTGAACCCGCCGTCCTGCTCCCGGTGCGCCGTCCTCGCCGGCCGGTTCTACCGGTGGAACGCCGGGTTCCGCCGGCACCCGGCGTGCGACTGCCGGCACGTGCCCGCGTCTGAGGACGTCGCCGGCGAGTTGACGACCGACCCGCGCGCCTACTTCACCTCGTTGTCGGCCCGGGACCAGGACCGGATCTTCACCCGGGCCGGGGCCGAAGCGATCCGCCACGGCGCCGACATCAGCCAGGTGGTCAACGCCCGCCGCTCGGCGGCCGGACTGTCCACCGCCGGCGCGAGAGTGACCCGCGCGGAGGCGCAGCAACTGCGCGGCGGCGCTGCTCGCGGCAGCCTCGTCCCGGTCACCCTGCACGGGAAACCGGTGTACGTCACCACTGAAGGCACCACGCGCCGCGGCCTGTTCGGCGCCGCCGCAAGAGCCCGCGACGGCCGGCCAGTCGTCCGGCTGATGCCGGAGACGATCCTGGACATCGCCACCGACCGTGACGACGCCATCCGGCTGCTCCGGCGGTACGGCTACCTCCGCTGACCCGCCACGCCCCCCTTGATTCCCGCGCCGGCGCGACGCCGGAGGCGGGGTGTCCAACCCGCGACCGGCGCGACGCCGACGCGGGCTCCGCGATGGAGAGGCCCACCCCCTCATGTCCGATACCGCAACCGACCAGACCGGCGACGCCACGCCTGACGCGACGTCCGACGACACACCCGACGCCACCGCCGGTGGCGTCGCTGACCAGGCGGACACCGGCCAGCTCGGCGAGACCGGAAAGGCCGCGCTCGCCGCGGAACGGCGCCGCGCCACGACCGCGGAGCGGGAACTGAAGCAGCTGCGCGCCAAGCTGCAGCAGGCCGAGGAAGCGAAGCTGTCCGACCTGGAGAAGGCGCAGCGGGCGGCAGCCGACGCCGAATCCCGCGCGGCCGCGGCCGCGGCGGAGAACCTGCGGCTGCGGGTGGGACTGGCCAACGGGATCCCCGTGGAGCACCTGCACCGGCTGCAGGGCAGCACGGAGGACGAGCTGGCCGCGGACGCCAAGGAACTCGCCAAGATCCTCACCCCCCGGCCGAAGCCGGACCCGTCCCAGGGCTCCCGCGCGGACAACGCCGCCCCCTTGGACATGAACGCCCTGATCCGCCGCGCCGCCGGTCGCGCCGGGTAACCGACACGCCCCCAAGCCCTGGGGGGCCGACGCCAGAGATAGGAGAAACCCCCCATGGCGTTCAACAACCTGACCTCCCGCACGGACGCGGCAGCGCTGATCCCGGAAGAGGTCGTGAACTCGATGCTCGGCCGGGCCACCGAGGATTCCGCGGTGATGCGGCTGTTCAAGCGGATCCCGGTCAGCCGCGGGCAGGTGCGGTTCCCCATCCTGTCCGCGCTGCCCGTCGCGTACTTCGTTTCCGGTGACACCGGTCTGAAGCAGACCACCGAGATCAACTGGACCAACAAGTACATGACGATCGAAGAGATCGCGGTGATCGTCCCGATCCCGGACAACGTGCTGGACGACGTCGACGCGAACATCTGGGACGAGGCCGAGCCGCTGCTCGGCGAGGCGTTCGGTCGCTGCCTGGACGCCGCCGTCTACTTCGGCACCAACGCCCCCAGCAGCTGGCCGACGAACATCGCCTCCGCCGCCACCAGCGCCAGCAACAACGTCACCGTCGGCTCCGCCGCCTCCGCCGGCGGCTACTTCGGCGACATCGACAACCTGTACGAAAAGGTCGAGGCCGACGGCTACGAGATCAACGGGTGGGTCGCGGCCACATCGGCGAAGTCGAAGCTGCGGAAGGCCCGGGACTCCCAGGGCCGCAAGCTCGACGAGTCCCGGCTGAACGGGGCGCTGACCCTGCTGGACGGCTACCCGGTCACCTACCCGATGCGGGGCCTGTTCGGCACCAGCTCCGGGTCCCCGCAGCTGTTCGGCGGCGACTGGGGCCAGTTCGTGGTCGGGGTCCGCAAGGACATGACGATGAAGATCCTCGACCAGGCGGTGATCCAGGACAACACCGGCGCGATCGTCTACAACCTGGCCCAGCAGGACATGACCGCGGTCCGGGTCACGTTCCGGGTCGGCTGGCAGGTCGCCAACCCGATCAACTACGACCAGCCGACCGAGGCCAGCCGGTACCCGGTCGGGCGCCTCGACCTCGCCTGATCCACGCCTGATCGGCCCCGCCACTCAGAATCTGACCAGCAGCCGGGTGGGCGCCCCGACACGGCGCCCACCCGGACCGTCTTGAAAGGACCCGCCAGATGGGCGACCAGGCACCCCTCACCACCACACGGCAGACCCAGGCCCCGGCTGTGGCCACCGCCGGCAACGACGCCACCACGGTGCTGATGCAGGCCCCGTACGACTGCACCGTGACCCGCGTCCGCTACGTGCCCGCGGCCGCGATCACCGGTGCGGCCACCAACAACCGGACCATCTCGCTGGTCAACAAGGGCCAGGCGGGGTCCGGGTCGACGACCGTCGCCACCCTCACCTTCGGGAGCGGCACGAACGCCGCCGCGTTCGACGACACCGACGTCACGCTGTCCGGGACCGCCGCCAACCTGGTCCTGGCCGCCGGCGACACGCTGGCGTGGGCGTCGATCCACAACAACACCGGGATCACCGACCCCGGCGGCTTGGTCGTCGTCGACTTCTCCCGGAACTGAGCGGAGACCCCGGCATGGGCGACCCGTGGACGCTGGGGTACTTCGGCGACCCCAGCGTGGGGCAGCACCCAGACGCGAAGGCGGAGCAGGACGCCGCCGACCAGACGAAGAGCGGGCCGCCCGTGCAGCCTGCGCCGCTTCAGCCGAGGCCCGGCGGGGCCGCGACACCGGCGGCCCCGCCGGATCCACAGCAGCCTGAACAGCAGCCTGAGCAGCAGCCGGAAGAGCCGCCGCCGCCTCGGCACGGGAAGGGCTCCGGCCGCGACGCCTGGGCGGCCTACGCGGCAGCCAACGACGTCACCGTCGACCCGTCCTGGAAGACCCACGACATCATCGCCGCGCTCGACGCCACCGGCGTCCGCACCGAATAGCCGGCCGCGCGCGGAGGTGGTGGTGACGTGGCGTCCAACCCGGCGACCGCTGCGGACGTGGCAGCCCGATACCGGGACCTGACCGCGGAGGAAACCACCCGCGTCACCACCCTGCTCGGCGACGCCTGGCGCATCATCATCACCGAACTGCCTTCGGTGCCGACCCGACTGGACGCCTCAACCCTCGACCCGGACCTCGTCGTCCAGGTCGAGGCCGCCATGGTGATCCGTCGGATCCAGAACCCGGATGGCCTCCTCGAGGAGGCCATCGACGACTACCGGCTCCGCCGCGACCAGGCCACCTCCTCCGGGACGCTGTACCTGACCGGCGACGAGCTCACGCTGCTGTCGGAGGCGTCCACCGCCTCCGATGGCGCCTGGACGATCGACCCGTACGGCACCGAGCCGGAATGGCTGCCGTCCCCGACGCTCACCCCGTGGCTGGAGGACTGTTGACCGCGGCATCGGTGACAGTCGCCGGCCGGCTGGCCGCCGAACGGCTGATGGTCGACGCCTGCACCATCACCCGTTCGGCGGGCAACGCCGGCCTCAACGAGGTGACCGGCCGCACCGTCCCCCGGGCCACGACGGTGTACTCCGGGCCGTGCCAGGTGCAGGTGCCGGACACCCAGCCGCAGACGCCGGAGGTGGGTGAGCGGACCGCCACCGTGCAACGGCTCACCGTCAAGATCCCCGTCTCGGTGACCGGGGTGCGGGTCGGTGACCGGGTCACCCTCACGACCGCGGCCCTGGACGGCGACCTGGCCGGGCGGACGTACCGGGTCGCCGGCTTGCACGACAAGACGTACGCCACCAGCCGCCGGCTGGCGTGCGAGGAGACCACCGGCTGAACCAGGAGGGCGGCGCGGGGTGTCTTCCTTCGACATGACGCAGGTGCGGCGGCTGGCGGTCGACCTGGGCCGGGCCGGACCCGACGTGGTGCGGCCGCTGGCGAAGGTGGTCGACGACACGGCCCGCGCCGTGCGGGACGACCTGCGGGAGCGCGCCACCGGGCACCCCCGGTTCCGGTATCTCCCGGCCGCCATCACTCACGACACGCGCGGCCTGTCCGCCGAGATCGGCCCGGACAAGACCCGCCGCGGTGGCGCGATCGGCAACATCCTGTACTTCGGGACCGCCACCTCCGGACCGGTGCTGGAGCATCCGGCGGAGACCCTGCAGCGGCACCGCCGCCGGTTCGAGGCGGCCGTCGCCGACGCTGCGGCGTCGTCCCTAACCCGGGGGCTGCGGCAGTGATCCGGGCCCACCGGGACGCCGTCCTGGCCCTGCTGGCGCCGCTCACCACCGACCCGGCCGTCGGGTTCACCGTGGCGGTCGGGGCGCTCGACGACGCCGGGAAACCTGCCCTCGACCCCGTCCCGCCGGTCACGCCGTACGCGGTGCTGCGGATCCGGTCCCGGATGACCAGTGACCGGCTCGTCCCCTGGCATGGCCGGTTCGACGCAACGGTCTACCTGACCCACTGCGGCCGCACCGAGGACGAGGCGGCGTGGGCGCAGGAACGCACCCGGGCTCTGCTGCTGGACGCGGTCCCGGCCGTCACCGGGCGGGTGTGCGCGCCGCTGGCGATGCTCGACTCCCAGCCGATCCACACCGACCGGGACGTGTCACCGCCGCTGTTCTACGGCGTCGACGTCTACACCGTGTACTCCACGTGAGGAGAGGCGACTGTGGCTGAGTTCGTGCGCGTCCACCTGCCCGGGGTCGGGGAATGGTCGCAGGACAAGCGGGTGCCGCTCCCGGCCGGCGCGAAGGTCCTCGACCGGTCGGCGCTGGACTCCGGTGGCCGCCCTCTCCCCGATATCCCGGAGGGGCCGCTGACGGCGAGTGAGAGTTCGGCGGGCGAGCCCGCATCACCCCCTGACCAGGCCGGGACCGCCGGCAAGACCAAGCCCAAGGAGTAGCCGATGGCTCGCCCCACCGCGATCGCAGCGGATGGCAACATCCGCGCGGTCTTCGCGACGACCCTGACCACCTCCGCGCCGACCACCAGCCAGCTGAACGCGGCCACCGACATCTCCTTCTACCTGACCCCGGACGGGCTGACGCCGTCGGTGGACGAGCAGGAGATCACCGACGACCGGCTCGCCGACACCGCCACCTTCGAGAACAAGGGCCGGGTCAAGTACAGCCTCGGGAGCCTCAAGTACGTGATCAACCCGGCGTCCCCGTCGAACAACATCGCCTACACCAGTCTCGCCCCGAACACCGCCGGGTTCATCGTGATCCGGTGGGGCGTCGCCAACGCCACCGCCTGGGCGTCCAGCCAGATCGTGGACATCTGGACGGTGCTCCTCGGCTCCCAGATCAAGCTGCCGCCGGAGGCCAACTCCGTCCTGCACTGCCAGCAGAAGGTGTTCACGACGAACACGACGTCCTTCGACGTCGCCGTCGCCTAACCCCGGGTCGCGGCTGCGGCGGATCCCCCCTGACGCCGCCGCAGCCGCCCACCATCAGGTCAGGGGCAGGTCAGGGGAACAGGAATGGACGACGACACCGACTTCGACATTGACGCGTGGCTGACCGATGCGCAACCGCCGCAGCGGTCCGTGCCCGTCTACGGCCGCGGCGACCTGGTCGCGGCGCTCCAGGAACTGGCTGCCCGGCCTCGGGAGCCGGGCGACGCGCGTCTCGGCGGGGACCCGGTCGACGCGGAGATCAGCGCCATCCGGGAGCAACTGGAGCAGTCCAAGCGGGTGTTCCGGGTGCGGGGGCTGCTGCACTCCGACCGGCGGCGGCTGCTGGACGCGCACACGGTCCGCGACGAGCACGGCAAGCCGGTCAAGGACGCCGACGGCGACGACACCATGGACCTCGCCGCCTACGAGGCCGCCGTGTACGCCCAGGTGATCGTCTCGCCGAGGATGACCGTCGAGCAGGTGAAACGCCTGCGTGAGCGGATCGGCGAGGCCCAATGGGAGGCCATCGGGTCCGCGATCGAGGCCGCCAGTGCGGAGCCGATCAGCGTCCCTTTGTCGCGGCTCGGCTCGGGGAGCACCCGCACCTCGTAGTCGAGCTGCGGACCGCCCGCGCGTGGGGGGTGCCGCTGCGGGTGCTGCGCGGCGACGCGCCGCCCGGGGACCGGTGGACAGAGCACGACTACACGTCCGCGGTGGCGCTAACCCTGTACGAGGCGGGGCTGTGCGACGGGTGCGGGCACCCGCTGACCGAGTCCACCAGCCCGCACGCCGACCCGAACGACCTCGACCGGACCCACCACTACACGGCGCCGCCGCCGACACGCTGCCACGCCTGCACGGCCGCGGAGATGACCGCCGCGGCCTACACGAAGGCCAGCTGGCCGCGGGCGCTGCGGTTCCGCGCCGACCGCATCGACGACCGGGCCGACGACGCCGAGGAGTGACCGCATGACGCTCTTCGGCGGCAACCGGACGGTCGCGGTCGGCCTCGACCTCGACCCCCGCAGTTACCTCGCGAAGCTGAAGGCCGCCGAGAAGGCCACCGCCGACTTCGCGAAGTCCGGGATCGAAGCGGCGGGGAAGCACCGCCGCGCATTCGACGAGATCGGGTCCGGCGCGGTCAAGGCCGGAGTGGCGATCGGCGCCGTCTCCGCGGTCGCTGTGGTGTCGTTCGCCCGGTTCGACAAGGCCATGTCACGCGCCGCCGCCGGGACGAACGCCACCGCATCCCAGCTGACCCAGCTACGGAAGGCCGCGATCGACGCCGGCCGGGACACCCAATTCTCGGCGACCGAGGCAGCGGACGCGATCACTGCCCTCGGCAAGGCCGGCGTGTCCGTGCGGGACATCCTCGCCGGCGGACTCACCGGGTCCCTGTCCCTGGCCGCAGCCGGGGAACTGGAAGTCAAGGACGCCGCGGAGATCGCCGCCACCGCGATGACCCAGTTCGCGCTGCAAGGCAAGGACCTCCCGCACGTCGCGGACCTGCTCGCCGCCGGCGCCGGGAAGGCGCAGGGCGACGTCACCGACCTGGCGAACGCGCTGAAGTACGTGGGGCCGGTCGCGCACGGGATGGGCGTCTCCATCGAGGAGACCGTCGGGACCCTCGCCGAGTTCGCCTCCCAGGGGATCCTCAGCGAGCAGGCCGGCACGTCGCTGCGCGGCCTGCTGACGTCGCTGACGTCGCCGTCGCAGGCCGCCGCCCGCGAGATGAAGGGCCTCGGGATCAACCTGTACGACGCCGAAGGCCGGTTCATCGGCGTCGCCGGGGTGGCGAACGAACTGCATCAGACGATGCAGGACCTCACCGAGGCCGAACGGAACGAGGCCCTCGGCCGGATCTTCGGCAACGAGCAGATCACCGCCGCCCGCGTCCTGTACGAGGGCGGCGCGGAAGCGGTCCAGGAGTGGACGGCCAAGGTCAACGACTCCAGATTCGCGGCCGTGCAGGCGGGCCGGCTGATGGACAACCTCGCCGGCGACGTCGAGCAGCTGAAGGGGTCCCTGGAGACCGCGTTCATCGCCGGCGGATCCGGCGCCAACGACGGCCTGCGGACCCTGACGCAGGGCGCCACCGGCGCGGTCAACGCCTTCACCGCGCTACCGGAGTCGGTGCAGAAGTCGACCGTGGTGGCGGCCGGGCTCACCGCCGGCGTGGCGATCCTCGGCGGCGGCATGCTGATCCTGGCCGGGAAGGTCGCGACCGCGAAAACCCAACTCGCCGAGCTGGGGATCTCCGGCCGGAAGGCCGCGCTCGGGATCAAGGTCGCTGGCGGCGCGATCGCCGGCCTGACCGTCGCGACCGCCCTCCCGGACATCGCCGCCGCATTCGACCGGAAAGTCGGCGCCGTCGACGACTCCACCGCCGCCCTGCAGGTGTCCATGCTGGACCTGGCCAAGACCGGCCACCTGACCGGTGAGGCGGCGAAGGTGTGGGGCCGGGACTTCGACGGCTCCGCGAAGTCGATCTGGCGGGTCGACCGGTCCATCAAGGAGGTCGTGAAGAACTCCGACAAGCCGTGGTGGAACTGGAACACCACCCAGGGCTCCACGATGGCGAAGAACCTCGACGAACTCGGCAAGGCCCTCGCCGGCCTCGTCCAGTCCGGTCACGGCAAGGAAGCCGCCGACGCGTTCAACCAGATCGCCAAGGCCGCCGGGCTGCAAGGCAACGAGACCGGCAAGCTGCTGAAGCTGATGCCGGAGTACGCCGACGCGCTGAACGCCGTCAAGGCCGAATCCGGGGACACCACCACCTCGGTGGAGGACCTGGCCCGCGGCGTACAGACCGAGGCCCAGCAGGCCGCCGACGCCGCCAAGGCCACCGCCGACTTCGCAGCCTCCGTCGAGGACGCCGGCAACCAGTTCCTGCAGACCCGCGGCGACCTCCGCGGCCTCGAGTCGGCGATCGCCGAGGCCTCCGATGCGGTAAAGGAGAACGGCCGCACCCTCGACATCCACACCGAGAAGGGCCGCGCCAACCAGGAAGCCCTGGACGCCGTCGGCGCCGCCGCGCTCGCCCTGGCCGACGACGTGCTGACGTCAGGCGGCAGCCAGCAGCAGTTCCAGGCATCCCTGGAATCCTCCCGCCGGCGGCTGATCCAGGTCGGGATCCGATTCGGGCTGACCAAGAAGGAAGCCCAGGAATACGCCGACAAAGTCCTCGGAATCCCCGCCACCGCCAACACCAAGGCCGTATTCGACGACGAAGAGGCCATCCGGCGGCTCCGGTCGTTCATCGCGCTCGCCGAGCAGCACGGCCAGTTCGTGTTCTCCCCCGGCGTGTCCGCGGTCCCAGGCAGCCTGCAGAAGCGGAGCGACGGACACGCCGGGGGCGGGTTGATCCCAGGACCGCCGTCACGCCGCGACACCGTCCCGGCCATGCTGGCGACCGGCGAATTCGTGGTCAACGCCGCCGCCACCACCCGGCACCGCGGCATCCTGGAAGCGATCAACACGGGCGCGATCAAGCAGTACGCCGACGGCGGCCTGGCCACCCCGTACGGGCTGAGCGACGTCCAGTCCCGGTACGAGGCGTCGAAGCTACAGCCGATCACCGTCAAGGAGTACCTGGCGGCGGTCCGTGCCGCGCTGGTGGCGCAGAACGCCACCAAGAACGCGAACCTCGCGGTGTCCAAGGCCGAACGGGACCTCGCTCACGTGCGGCGGAACTCCCCGAGAGACGCCCGGGCGATCCACGACGCCGAGGACCGCCTCGACAAGGCCCGCCGCTCCTACGCGCTGGCCCGATCCAATGAGGCGATCAAGGAGAAGGCCGCCGCGTCGGCGACAGCCCGGCGGAACGCGCCCAAGGGATTCGACCTGGGCCTGTACGAGGCGTCGCTCGGCCGGACCGTGCACCAGCAGGAGGCCTACCGCCGGGACCTCGCGAAGGTCGGGCGACGCGGCGGCACACAGTTGGCGGCGCTGCTGGAGGGGATGGGCGCCGACGGCGCCGACCTGATCCACGCCCTGGCCGGCGCCTCCACCAAGCAGTTCGCGGAGATCCTCGCCCTGCTGAAGCGCCTGAACCCGGACGCGTTCGCCGCCGCCCCAACCGCCACCTACAAGACGTTCGGGCGCGGCGGGATCGAGGACCACGTCGCCCAATACTCCGGCGGCAGCCTGCGGATCTGGGGGGAACCGGAAACCGGCGGCGAAGCCTACATCCCGCTCGCGGCCGCGAAACGCGGCCGGTCCCGGCTGCTCGCCTCCGACGTCGTGGCCCGGATGGGCGGCGCCGTCGCCTGGTCCCGCGCCCAGGTCCCCGCCACCTCCGCGGCCACAGCCCCCGCGGGCTCGGGCGGCGGGATGTCGGTCGGGTCGCTGCTGCACGCCGACCGCATCGAGGTGCTCCGCGGCACCCCCGACCAGGTCGCCGACGACGTCATGTTCCGGCTGCGGGCCCGCGGCGGCATCTGATGGCCGCCGACACCATCGACATCACCTGGAACGGGGTCACCCTCTCCCACGAGGGCCCCTACCGGGTGGCCGACCTCACCGGCTGGGAAGACCTCCCCGGCGGGCGGATCGACGCGGTGGCCCGCCCGAACCGGCACGGCGCATTCGACGCCCCCATCTGGGCCGAGGCCCGCACCGTGTCCGTCGACGGCTACTGCATCGACCCCGACGCCCGCGACACCCTGCTGCAGGACCTCGCCGCGGCCGCCGTCTACACCGGGGACGCCGTGGCCGGCACGCTGAGCGTGACCTTCGCCGGGCGGACCCTCACCGCGTCGGCCCGGCTCGCCCGCTCCGCCCGCAGCCTGAAGTACTGGGGGGTCGGGCACTTCGGGTTCGCCATCGACTGGTGGTGCCCCGACCCGTTCCGGTACGGCGAGCAGGCCACCGGATCCACCGGCCTGCCCGACGACTCCAGCGGGCTGGTGTTCCCCTTATTCGACGGGACCTCGCTGCTCACCTTCGGTGCGGTCGGGTCCCTCGGCCGGATCACGATGACCAACCCCGGCACCGCAGACTGCTACCCGCGGTTCGACGTCCTCGGCCCGTTCGACACCGGCTTCGAGCTGCTGGATGTCGGGTCTGGCCGGCGGCTCCGGTACGAGGGCGTCATCCCCACCGGGGTGCACGTGGTGCTCGATTCCCGCACCGGGACAGCCAGCTATGACGGGGTTCCCGGGTATGACGGGCACCTGACGGTCCGGCAGTGGTGGACGATCCCCGCCGCCGGGTCGTCGGTCGTACAGCTGTCCACGCTCGGGTCCTCGGATCCGGCGGTAACCCTGTCGGCGACCTGGAAACCCACCTACTGGTGACGAAGAGGGGTGAGGGCTGATGTCGGTTCGTGAGGGCCTGTTCGTCGTCGACGACGCCGACGCCGGCCGCACCTCCCCGACCGAGGCCAGGATCGCGCTCGGCGGACTGATGGCCCCCGACAGCGGCGGCATCGCCGTCCGGCCTGGCGTCCTATACGGCCCGACGACCGGCACCGGGCTGCCTGGGCAGGTCCGCGGCACCTCCGCCACCGCCCCGATGACGTACGTGATCGAGGCCTGCCAATGGATCGGGGTCCGCACCACCGCCGCCGGCCCCTACCTGGCGTCGAACGACGCACTGCTGTCGGTAGCCGTCCCGGCCGCCCCCGGCTCCGGGTCCCGCTACGACCTGGTGTGGGTGCGGCAACCCGACTTCGAGCAGGGCGACTCCGACAGCGTCGCGCTGGCCGGGATCACCTCCGGCACCGCCTCCGGCAGCCCCACCAAACCGTACATCTCCGTCCCCGCCGGCGCGCTGGTCCTCGCCGAATGCCTGATGCCATCCGGGACCACACAAACCAACTCCGGCGTCACCATCACCCAGGTGTACAAGTGGACCGTCGCGCGCGGAGCGCCGATCCCGGTCCGATCCCAGACCGAGCGGGACGCGCTGACCGCGTACGACGGGCTGGAGGTGTGGCGGCTCGACACCTCCCCGGTCCGCCGCGAGTTCTACGCCGGCTCCGCCTGGAACCTCGCCACCCCGGTCAGCATCTCCGGCGTCACCACCACCCCGAAGGTGATCAAAACCGGTTCGACCGCGGGCACCACCACCGGGTCCGGCGACCTGACCATCAACACCGGCCTGTCGGTCGTGGATTCGTTCGTGGCGTGGAACGGCGACGGTCCGGCCCGGCCCAACATGGTCATCGCCCGCAACGGCGGCACCGGCTCCAACGTGACCGTGAAATGCTGGATCGGCAGCACCGGCGCCATCATCGCCGGGTTCGCCGCGCGCATCGACTGGCAGGCAGTCGGCACCGCGTGACCGCCGAGTTCGGGCACGTCGAATGGCTGGTCGGGGAACTGGCCACCGGCCGGGTCACCACCGTGATCCCGCTCGACCAGGGCATCTGGACCCTCACCCTCGACGACGCCGGCACGCTGAACGGGCAGCTGCCACTCAACGACGCCGACGTCGCCGCACTCAACCTCGCCTCCACCGCCGAACCCGGCCGCTGCTTCCTCGCCGCCGCCTGGATCAACCCGGACGGCGAAGAGACAATCCTGGAAGCCGGCCCGATCTGGACCCACGACCTCGACGCCGACACCCAGATCCTGCGGGTCGGCGCCGCCGGGCTCTGGTCCTACTACGACCACCGGAAGGTGCTGCCCGTCCTGTCCGGCGGGCAGACCGCCGCCACCGCCGGGTTCGCCGCCACCGGCGTATCCCTCGGCACCATCGCCAAGCAGCTGGTGGAGCTCGCGCACACCCACACCGGCGGCGCGTTGCCGGTGAACCTGCCTGCCGACGAGGCCGGCGTCTGGGAGAAGACCTACCCCGGGTACGAGCTCGGCGACGTCGGCCCCCGAATCAAGGAGATCACCGAGCTCGAGGGCGGACCCGAGGTCGCGTTCGTGCCGCGCCGCTCCACCACCGACGGCCGCTACCTGGAATGGGACATGCAGGTCGGGACCACCGCGGCGCCGCTGCTGGAGCAAGGCGGCCCGGACTGGGTGTGGGACGCCTCCGTCCCCCAGTCGACGGTCTCCGGGATCGGCGTCAACGTGGACGGCACCCGGCTCGGGTCCCGCGCCTGGGTGCCCGGCGCCGGTCAGGGCGAGGCGAGGCTCATCGCCGAAGCCGAGGACTCCACCCTGACCGCCGGCGGCTGGCCGCTGCTGGAAGTCACCGGCGACGCCCGGGACTCCGTGGAGGACCCCGCCCTGCTCGCCGCCTACGCCACCCAGCTGGCCGCCCGCAGCCGCCGCCCCTGGCAGACGTGGACGCTGAAGGTGAACCCCGGCAGTTACCCGCCGGTCGGCGGCTACCGGCCAGGCCACTGGGCCCGCGTCATCGTCGGCGCCCACAACTACCTGACGTCCGGGGACTACCGGGGCCGGATCGTGCAACTGGTCGGCGACTCCGCCGGCGGCGTCCGGGTGCAATTCCAGCCATCCCAGGGCGAGGGCTGATGGCCGGGGAATGGGCTGCCCGCCGGGAAGGCCTCGCTGCGCTCGTCGCGCAGGTCGCGTCCCTGCAACAGCAGATCAACGACCTGCGGGCCGCGGCGTCGGTCCGCAACGCCGCGATCTCCTCACCGGACGGGCAGCGGATCGAGATCCTGCCCACCCCGGAGATCCGGATGTACCCCTCATCCGGCGACGCCTACGCATCCCTGTTCGCCGCTCCGGAGTCCATCTCCGGGGCGACCGAGGCGTGGTTCGGGCTGAAGGCCGCGACGAACAGCTCCGGGGAGTTCTTCGGGGTCGCCGCGGACCCCAACCATCTGCGGGCCGGGTACATGCACGACCCGGACTGGCTCGCGCGCGGCGGCCTCGCCTACACCGACGCCACGCAGGCCATCGTCGGCGCCTACCAGGCCAACGTCATCCAGTCCGGACTGCGGTGCGGCACCGACGGCCACCTCAACCTGTCCGGCGCCTGGTGGGACAACAGCGTCTACGCCGCCGACACCGGCGACGCCGTCCTCGCCGGCTCCGTCGCGTTCGGGGCGGCCACCTCGATCAGCGTCAGCTACGGCCCCACCATGGCGAGCGTCCCGAAGGTGGTGTACGGGATCCTGAACAGCTCCGGCACCTACCCCGGGCACAAGCTCACTGCCCAGTCCGCCACCGGGTTCACCGTCGGCCTGTCCGCCTCCCTGGCGGTCACGCTGAACTGGTGGGCGGCGCAGGTCGCATGATCCGGCTCGTCGACTACACCCTCACCGAAGCCGACGGGCAACAGTGGGTGACCGTCGTGAAGGACATCGACGCCGACACCGGCGGCGTGACCCGCAACATCCACCGGTTCCCCGCCGCAACCGTATCGATCCGCGCCGGCGAATACGGCCTCACCGGACTGGACGAGGCCCTGGACGTCGTCCTGCACGAGCCGTTCCTCACCGACGACCCGGCGGCCGCGCTGCTGACCGCCCGCAGCATCGACGCCGCCCGTATCGCCCACCTGGAGCGGATCGCGGCCGTCAAGAGGGTGCACGCCAAGCGGTCCGGGCAGAAGGACACCGGCGACGTCCTGACCCGGCTCGGCGCCGCGCTGAGGATCGACCCCGACCTGGCCAGGGCCCACGCCGCCCGCACCCGCGCCATCCGAGCCCGTCTCCGCCCCGACACCGAGGAGCCGTAGTGGCAACCACCCGCACCGTCCAACTGCCGTCCCTGTCTGCCACCACGCCCACCCTGTTCGCGGCGGACGCGGCCGGCGACAACTTCACCCCGCCCGGCTCCAACCCGGTCTTCCTGTGGATCGTGAACGGGTCCGGCAGCTCCGTCACCGCCACCGTCGACGACCCCACCTCCGTGACCCCGGAGGCGGCCACCCAGTGGAACCCGGACGCCGCGTGCGTCATCCCCGCCGGCGGAACCCGCCTGTTCAAGCTCGGCGCCGTCGCCCGGTTCACCGACCCGACCACCGGGAAGGTAACGATCTCCTGGTCGGCGGTCACTTCGGTCACCGCCGCCCTGTTCGCCTGACCGCCGCGACTTCCCGATTCAGCGGACCGCCAGCACCCGGAAGGGGGAGCCTTGGCCACCTACACCCTGACCACGTCACCCACCACCATCGACTCAGGCTCGTCATACGCCGTCCTGGTCGTCAATCAGGGCCCGGCGGTGGTCGAGGTCCGCTGCAACGGTGTCGTGCAGCGGCTGCGGCCCGCCCAGAACCAGACGGTGGAGACTGCCGGCAACGCGGTGACCGCGCTCGTCGTCGACGGCGGCACCACGGCCACCGCGGTCACCACCACTCTGGCGGCGCCGACCAGCAGCACCGGGTCGGTCGGCACCGTGCAGATCGCCGACGGCGGCGTGAACACAGTCGACATCGCGGCCGGCGCGGTCACCGCGGCGAAACTGGCCGGTGACGTCGCGCCAACGATCGCCGCCGACCCGGCCCTTACCGGCACCTATGCGCCATTCACTTCCGCTCGCTTTACCGCGCAGGGGGCAACATACGGGTATGTGAACGGTCGCGCCCCGCGCGCACGGACCAGGCACATCAATGTAACGAACGGCACCACTGGCTCGGTGGCGTTCGTTGGCCTCTCGCCAGTCGGCACCTTCACCTGTTCGACAAAATATCTGTTGGTCTTTACTGCGCGGGACAATAGCACGGGCGTGAAGTACGGCGCGGACTGGCCCATCATGATCGGCCGCGAGTCGGGCAACGCCTCCGTTCAATCCGGAACGGTTGCGAACTGGAAAGGAACCGAGTTTGGCACATCGGCGACAAACATTGTCGTCAGCGCCACGACCGCCACGAATGGCTCATCCCTGACCGTCAGTATCCAAAATACGACGGCCAATATTAGGCAGTTCGACGTTCAGCTGTTCTACTTCACCCCATCGAGCACGGATATCCTCGATGGATTCGCCTGCTGGGGCGATTCCCTGACCTTGGGCGGCGCGTCGCCGTACCCAACGCAACTGGGGAATTTGGCTGGCCTGACCTGTACCAACCTTGGCGTTGGCGGGGAGGACTCCACGCGGATCGCGGCGAGGGCAAACGCGGTCATCTCCACGCTGACGGCCCCGGCAACAATCCCCACCACGACATCGGCGGTGACGATCAATACAAATTACGACGCGCCGGGGGTCGGATTCGCGAGCACGACCCCCGTTTCGATCGCCGGTATCGCCGGATCATTGTCGCGGTCGAGCGGCTTGCTAGCATTCACCCGGGCCGCAGAGGGCGGGGCGACGACTGTTCCAGCAGGAACCCCCGTCTTCTTCACCACTGCCGACGCAATGGCGTCGAAAATTCAGGTGATCTGGATCGGGACAAACGACGCCGCGGTAGACTACATCGACGTGGTGAACAATTGTCGAGCGATCGCCAACACCTCCCGCACTGGCCAGTCGATCGTACTGAGTGCGATGATCGATTCCGCTTATCCAACCGGCACCGCCAGGCACACGGCGCTGGTGGCACTCAACTCAGCCCTGTCGGCGACGTTCGGAACGCAGTATCTCGATATTCGTTCGTATCTGATTACGGGTGGCCTCACTGACGCTGGCCTAACCCCCACCTCCCAGGACACGACGGACATCGCCAACGACATCGTGCCAACCCAGCTTCGCATCGACAGCTTGCATCTTACGACTGCGGGGTACGGGGTGGTGGCCGCGCAGGTCTACGCCAAGGCGCAGGCGCTCGGATACGCAGGCTAACCCCCAGTCCAATAACGGCGGCTACGTAGCCCGTCCGATGGGGCGGCGGCGTGGCGAGGGGGGCGGGGCACGGCAGGCGTGCAGCGTGAGAGGATTGCGGGAAAGGCGACGGGCCAGCGCGGGAACGCTGACCCGTCAGCCGGAACCCCAGCACCTCTCACAGCACTCTGGAGCCCGACATGTTCGACCGTACCCTGCTGCCTGCCGTCCCGTCAGCCGACCCGATGGCGCCGCACCTGCTGGCTGCCGCCGCCTTCCTCACCCGCTACCTGAAATCCACCACCCGCGAGGCGTACGCCCTCGATCTGCGGCTGTTCTTCGACTGGTGCACCCGCCACAGACTGGACCCGCTGGCCGTGCAGCGGATGCACGTCCAGGCCTACGTCACCTACCTCGCCGAGGAACGCGGCAACGCGCCGGCGTCGGTGAACCGCAGGATCGGCACCCTGGCCGGCTACTTCGACCTCGCCGTCGACGACGGCTACCTGACGCAGAGCCCGGTCCGGCGGCTGAACCTGCCGAAGATCCACCAGGATCCGTCCAAGCGGGTGTGGCTGAACCGGTTCGAGCTCGGCGCCCTGCTCCGCGCCGCCCGCGCCAGCTCGCCGACCGACTGGGCGCTGATCTCCCTGATGGGCACCGTCGGGCTGCGGGTGACCGCCACCTGCAACGTCCGGGTGGAGGACGTCACCACCACCGATGTCGGCTACCGGGTGCTGCGCACGGTCGGGAAGGGGGACAAGCCGTCGGTGAAGGTGCTGCCGATCCCGGTCGCCCAGGCCGTGGACGCCGCCATCGCCGGCCG
>Ga0081539_10001455_pt1 | contig 40371 bp, 37 predicted proteins | sample TabmetS4T2R2_FD_71023 | JGI IMG/M metagenome (GOLD analysis project Ga0081539, IMG submission 71023) | Tabebuia heterophylla rhizosphere microbial communities from the University of Puerto Rico - S4T2R2 | ecosystem: Host-associated > Plants > Roots > Rhizosphere ... | reverse complement strand
GGTAACGACTTGCTCTGCTGCGTAGATAGGGCGCCCTTGCAGATGAACAGTTCCTCTCCTCGCCGTTCGTAGCAATGGCGGGTCCTTTTGGGCAACTTCTCTTCGTCCTTTTTCAACAGCTCGGCTTGCCTTTTACAAATAATGCTGCTGAAAGGAGTCTTCGTTATCCCGTGCAATGGCGCAAGACCAGTTATGGCACGCAGAGTGCGCACGGCAGTCGCTTTGTGGAAAGCAGGCTCACCGTCTTAGCCACCTGTCAGCAGCACCAGCGAAATGCCGTTGCCTACCTCACCGCCTGTTGTCGGGCCTTTTTCAAGAACGCAGTTCCGCCACCCTTGATTCCGCATCCCGGCTGACTCGCATTCCCTTAGCAGTCCATCTCGTGACCGCACACCGGGTCAAGTTATTTCGGCTTGTTCTTCCACCCGCTCCGTCTTTGTGCGTAGCGCCGCATAACGGCCTGAGCATACGGAGACCGCAAACACCTCCCGAGCGATGCCCAGCCACCCAAGGCGACTGTCGTGCACCCTCGCCTTAGCTCGACTTTATCGGCAGTGGGGAGCAACGTACATTATATAATGCGTTACATAATGTTCCACTGCTCCCCATTGCCGAGGAATTGGGGGTAAGCGTAGTGGGTAGGGACAGAGCGCTCACTATGCCGAGCCAAGCGCGCCGCCTGCATTTGATTGTATGAGACTGGTATTCCATTGTATGCTCCTCTTTCTTTTGAGTCTGCCTTTCGGGGGCATCCATTAGGGAGTTTTTACGTTAGTAGGGAGTTTTTATGTTAGAGAAGACTAGCGTTGCGGCAAAATAGGATCACTGCACCTGTGCTAGCGCGGCTGGTCCGGATAACCTTTTCGCAGTGCCTTCGAGATGAACGCTTCGTGTTCCTTCGCTGCTTCTGACTGTGACATTCGCGAGATAGAGACCTGACTCAGTGGGATGAAAACATAAGGTTACGATGTGGGTAGCCCCAGGTGCTAACGTGAAGATATCTCCAGAGACGACCCGCAACGGGTCAGGAGCATTGATTCCTCCAGTGACAGTCTTTGAGCTAGTGTTGGTAATCGTAAAGCTCAGCTCTTTCGCCTCATGAATCTTCACCGTGCCGAAGTCTAAATTCTGCGGCGACAGCGTGAGCCATGAGACGGATTGGTTTGCTGGACCGGTAGGGATAGTCCAAGGATCAGGGCGAGTAGTGGCTTGCGGCTTCTTCTTCAGGGATTTGACTGGAGTGGACTCCTCTACTTTCCTGACTTTTTTTTGATCACCGGCCAGTTCACGCAGTTCACGTTCGAGTAACGCCTCTAGGTCTTCAGGCGAGCGATTGTCTACGGAGAGATCCATAGAAGGCTCTTCCCGTTGTCCCTCCTCGCTTTCTAGCAGGGTCGCGTCTGTTGTATCCACTTCGCTTTCTTCCACATCTTGAAGCGCTTCCGTCTGTGTGGCTCCGTACTCTGTGCCGTTCTGCGAAAGTACCGGTTGAGGAACGGGACTGTTGATCCAACTTTCAGAGTCTGGGACTGCCACTCCGCTAAGCAACATTATTGTGGCTAAACTGCAGAGCGCTCTATGTTGGGTTTTTTCTCGCATCATCGTCCTTCTCCTTTGTAATCTCTCTCAGAAGACGTCGGTCTGGGAAAAATCGGATCACTGAAGTCTCAGAAGGGGGGACGATCGAGAACGCTGCGGGAAGGGCAATCCCTGAACGCCAGCAGGCAGTAGTGCCAAAGTCACACGAAGTTTCGAGCCCGCCAGAACATTTCGGCAGCAAACAGAATATCTAATGTACTTTCCCTGAGGAATGCACGATGAGCCGTTTTCACGCGGCCGACCGTCTTTTCATGCAAAGCCGCCCTGCAGGACAGCAATCATAAAAGGTTCAGAGAAAGGAGAATTCACATGTCTTTACGTAACACCGTCCTCAAAGGTCTCTCTATCGCCATCGTCGCTTTGGGAGTGACGCTTGGGGTACTCGATGCGACCGCCCCAGCAGCACAAGCGCAAAGCTGTCGTAGTTCCAGTTATCTACCCACTACGGGCGTCATAGCTTTGCAAAATGTGAGCGGAACCACGATTTACCTGCAACGCGGCAATTACAATTTCAAACCTACTGTCCATGTCTGGGTCAATGGCTCCTATGCCGGTCAGTATAATATTCCCAACGCATTCTTCGGAGGACAGATCAAGGTTCTTTTCCGCTTGCAACTGCGCACAGAGACTTGGCTCGGGAAAGTGCGGCAAGTGTATAAGGAAGTTCCCTACGTAACCGTCTGTGGGGCTTGGTACGGCTACCTTCCATAGAGCGGGAAGTGAGGCGAGCTAGACTGGTAGGGAAATAGAGCAAACAAGCGCGCCAATCTCTTCTCTTCCTAAGCGGCGGAGAAAGGATGGCGCAGCAACTTACATCAAAGGAGCAAAATCATGAAATCGACATTCATTACTGGCTTAGCGTTGGGTCTTGTCGGCTGCGTAGCAGGGTTCGCTGCTTCGGCTCATGCCGAGGTGACCGATTGGGACGAAACAATCCGCATTTTCTCGCAACGAGACGCTTACACTACGGTCATCTGCCAGAAAACCAATCATGCAGGTATCTGTGAGATAGCGAGGAACACGCGCACTGATAAGCAAGCCACTAAGAAGCTTTTCTTGGAGTGTTTAGGGGAAGATGACGAGGCCTGCGAAACATACGAGAACCTCGTCGAAGTCAATCGGGAAATCGTCGCTGAACTGCAACCGGTAGCCAAAGTGTTTCGTGCCACTGAACAGGACGATGACTTTTCATACGGCCCTACCAAACAGGATGACAAGGCCGACTTTTCGTACGGCCCTCGCAAACCGAGCAACAATGACTCTTCGCACAGCCCTAAGTGGGGCAACGACGATATGGCGAGCCAGGGTCGATCGAGGACGACTCGTCAAGCGCCCCAGCGCGGACCTCTATCCGATCCATCGGTCTCCTCGGATACAACATCCACGATGGATATGTTAAACAGGACCATGCAGCGGGCCCAAGGCGTCGCTGACGGCAAATACAGCATGGAAGAAATGAAAGAGATGAACGCCTGTGGTGCTCAGATGACGGGGTTTCTCGAAGGTATGGCGACTCAAGGGGGAATCATGAACAGTATTAGGAAAGGCGAAAACGCTCTCCGTACGCGTGAGGAAGCATCCCGGGTCATCCGAGAAACTGACCGCGTGCTCAATCAGCAACCGGACTTGGACTAAGAGATCCGCTCGCCAACACCAGGTGAATATACGTTCGACCCCAATGACCAGATTCTTCCCAGTAGGGTGCAAGGAGCCGCAACAACGCTGTGGGGGTCGTCGGCAGATTTTTATGAACCAGAATCGTGCCGCTTTGATCTAAGATGCAGAGGAATGCTATTGGCGATAAAGGTAGGTATTGCTGTTGCCCGGGTTGAACTAGGGTTGAGTCTCTCAGTGAAGAGTTCTAGCTCTCTCAATCTGCCTCAAGCTTGGTGGAAGAGGATAAAAATGTAGAGCTCGATCGGCAAGCCCACAAACCATAGGAGTGCCAAGCCTCTGTTCAATAGGAAGGTTGTCGTCGCACCGCAGTAACTGACGTAGACCGACCAGAGTAAGAGGAGCGAGAGTAAAACGCACATGATGTGAGAAAAACTACTCGCGTCTTTTGCCGCCATCACTTCCCATAGCATGAAGAGAAAGCCGAGCCCCCGTATGAAGAGAAGGATGAACGCAGTGAGGAATCCAGCAAACATAAGCCATAACCCCGCCCAATGCTCCTGAGGAAAGCCTGACGTCGCTCTTGAGAGGCACGGTATTCCCGGGGCAGGACGCGAATCACGCGGTCCAGGTAATCGGAATTGACGATCGTGATCCTCATAATCCGAAGGTGATCCTCAACGATCCGGGCGGACCGGACGGGCGCGGGTTGACCCTACCTGCGGATAAGTTCCTCAATTGTTGGGCTGACAGCGGCAATTTTATGGTCCACACAACTGGTGAGCTGCCATCGAACCGACAGCCATTCCAAGTACAGCACCAGCCGTCGTTTGCCGGCTACTCCAACTCGGATGGCACTTATCACTGGGATTCAGATAACACCGATCGTGATTCGCAAACCGGTACGATCGTTCGTAGATGGTAACTAGCCGCAACCTTAGATCATACTCATCTATGAGGAGAGCCATATGACTGAGGCGACGACCGACGACACTATCACGTCAAGCAGAACTGAAGCCTTAATGAAAAGGGTACGCCAGACTGGCCTGTTCCGTGATTTGGTCCCAATGGAAGCTGGCATCGGTTGGCCAATTCCCTACCGAAGCCGCGACAGCGGTCGGGCGTACCTTATTTTGTCCTTCTTTGGCATGTCGCCAACAGTAGATCAAGGTGTCACCGCCTTGTTCGCCCCGTTCTCCGGTATTACTCTTGATTGGCTAAATGGCCACCCTGTTCAATACGTCGACTACCGATTCCACAGCGAGTGGGCGGGTATCGACTTTTCTCGGCCGGTCGGGACCTTTCCGCATGACGCCGTACGTAATCTCACCCGCAAGGAGTATCTCGATAAACGTGCTGATCTCTTACTGCGGTACGATGTCTTCATGGATACACTGGCCGCAGGCAGAGAGCTGCCGCCGTTCTGGATCAGAGAGTTTGCCGAAGCACTTAACTTGTTGATTGAACCCGGGCTGCGCTCTTTCTACGCAAAGTTGGGACCGAAATTTTACGAGCAATTTGTAGTTGGTGAAGGCTGAAGCCTGATTGCCCTGAGCATGTCATATTTTAACTTGTTCAGGATGAGTCGGAGAACGTCACAAATTGAGATTAGGGAGTCAACGGAAGCTCTTCAGGGGTGGTGGCATCTTTGTATAGCGGCTTCAATCACCAGAACCGCCACCACGGCCGGCCCGAGGTCCGCTTCGAACCCGTTGGCGGCTCGACCCAGATCTCATCTTTGAGCTCGGGGCTGCCCGGCGATGCAGCGATCTCGGCTCTGTGCTGCCGCGCGCACGCTTCAGCTTCCGCCTCAGTCGAAAAACTGCCGATCACATAATCCTCGTGGGCGAAGGTGTCTCGCCCACAGACCTTCCATTCGCTGGACATCAGCTTGTTCCTCCCTTCTCGTATAGTCCCACAAATTCCACAGGTGCCGGACTTGCGTATCAATTGATCAATTGGTCAAGTTAGTGCGCCCCACAAGCAAAGCAGAACAAGACGAACACATAGAATATAGTCGGCAGTATGACAAACCACCCCAGCGCTCGACTGCGCCGTAACTGAAAGGTTGTCCTCACACATCGCTATTGGCGTAGGTGACAGTGGCCGCCCACAGTAGCCGCAAAATCGCGCCTGTCTCCGAGACTCGTTCGCTTAGCAGATACACAATCTACGATAATAGAATCGCAGTGTATAAACCGCCCCTATCGTGATGACCACTATAAGGATCGCGGTAGGCCAATCTCCCGCCATGGTGAACAGGATGGTAACGCATGCGACGATAAGGATTAACACAACGTATCCTATAATGCTCTTCCTCGGCTTCACCTTCGGAAAGAATCTGCCTGGCCGTATGATACGAGGCGTAGCTGCTGATCGGCGGTTCTCCTCATGACACGTCTGGAGAGCGTCTTGCGAGCAACGAGCCGACAAGCCACTGGCCGCGCTATTAGAGGTACGCGCTACGCCAACAGGTTGTCTGGTGACATATGGATTGGGGGTGTCGCCAGCATGACCCTCAATTTGGGCGTGAACAACAAGATTGCTACAGATCACGAACATAGCGCTCACTATGCCGAGCCAAGCGCGCCGCCTGCATTTGGTCGTGTGGGACTGGTGTTCCATTGTCTGTTCCTCTTTCTTTTTCGTCCGCCTTTCGTCGGCGCTTCTCAGAGAGTTTTTACGTTAGAGAAGACTAGTGTTGAGGCAAAATCGGCTCATCACGCGGAAACACTGAATAAAGTATGGGAAAAGGAGATGACATACTTCGGCACGCTCAGCCGGAATGGAGGCTCATCCAACATTGCAACACCAAAACTGTTCGCGTTAAGAGCAACGTACAGAGTAGGAAACGAACAGCCTCTTCAGTAGGGTGGTGAGTGGTGCCACCAACACCGTCCGTCCGAGAAGGTTCCCGGATGGAGAGCAGAGCGCTTTACAGAATGGACTGTTGTGGTACAGCCAACCTACACTGCTACTCGCAGCCGAGGAAGCCTTGATGAGTATCACACCGATGTAGCGGGCCCGTGTGAAGCGAGTTTGAAACGACCATTGTGCCGTCTTCGGTTGTAGCGTTCGTTTTCAGGCGGCCCGCCCGTCGCGAGCAGGTCGCTCATCGGCAGGTCGTTAGGCCGTCGCGCGCAGGGTCACAGCATGTGTTGTTAGAGCGCTACGAGTGCCTTCCCAGCATTCCTCTGGCTAGCAGCGAACGTTGCGCGAACCCCACTGACAAATCCCGCTGTAAGTATGATCGGAATGACAGGATTCGTGAGGGTCGCCGAAGCCGGTGTGGCTAGGCGCCCGAGTAAGTAAAAGAGGAGACCACAGACCGCCGCGATTCTGGACTTCCGGTGAATACCCCACGCCACAGCGCCAAAGAGACCAACATCAATAAGCGCAAAGAGATCGACAGTAAACGCGGAGGTGAGCTGAACGCCAAACTGACTTAGAAGAACGGCGACAGCAGTTACACTAGCGCAGAATAGGGCAGCCACGACAGCTTGCTTCGCGGCCGAGTCGATCTGTTCAATCGTGTCAACGGGAGGCCACATCAGCTGGTGCCAGCGAGACGGGCGCTGCTGTGCGGTGGGTACGTGGCTGCCTTCGGAGAGGACGGTAACGGGCGCGGGCTGAGAACTGGGAGTGGCTGACACGGCGGCGCGTATCCCTGGTTTAATGTCTACCGCTATTGGAGCGGTTAGCAGAGGCCTTCCACAGTAGCCGCAAAACCGCGCCTGTTCCCGGTTCTGTTTACCACACCTCTGACAGAGAGAAGTGCCGCTTAAGCTCGGTGAGTCCAGTGTTAATGCTAGGTTATTCACGTTTGCATCCTCCTACTCGGTTTTGTCTAGGAGGACGCTCCTGAGCACCAAACCGGCTCATTCCGTAGAGAAAAAAATAGAGAAAATGAACGGCCGTTTGCCCGTAGACTGCTCGGCGCGGGTCGGGCTCAGCCCTGTCGCCGAACCCAATGGAGCCATTCAAGCGAGACTTAGGATAAGCAGCTTTACTTGGTCAGCGGTTTCGCAGAGAGATCCATAATCCCGTACTGCTCCCAATCTACACCCAATATTTTCCCGACATGATACACGCCTTTCGCCTTGCCCCCGGATAGGAGCGTGATACTCATCACGTACGTCGCACTCGTTCCTTCCGGGAAACCAGAACCGTCATTCCCACCGAATAGGATATTTCCTACGAATTGCAGACAAAGAAAGTCTTTCCCGCCGAGGAGGGGCCTGCCAGTGACGTTAAAGCGGCCAAAGAGGTTTTTCCCGTCATACGCCCCCGCCGCACGAAACTCAGTATCGCTCTTAGGTGTGATGCGAAACAGAACGCCTGCCGACTGGCCTCCGGTGACGTTCATAACTATGCCCGAAAGTTCGATTGTCGCCAACGACGGAATCTGTTGTTGCGCGTGTGAAGACCAAGGGATTACAACACATAGTCCAATTGAGGCAATGAGCGTCCATAATCTAAGCGCCTTCATAAAGGTCCGACCCTCCCTTTGTACGAGGTTGATTGTTCAGAAGACGACGAACCGAAGCAGATCGGATCACGCGTGGGCTTGTATCCAGCCCGCCCACCTCGTCGTGCCCATAAGGCCCCGTAGGTCAGGGGTCTCCCTCGAAAATAGCAGCTCAAGTAGGAAGTCCGGCTGTGTCCTGCATACTCTGGATCGTAACTACTACCCCAAGGCGTTCCAGTCTTTTGAGCAAGTAGCGCTTTACTTGATCGGCATGGCGACGGTCCAGGAAATCGGCTCCCAACTCACGATAGGTCTGCTTCGTTTTGAGCATGTGGTACAGACTGATCAAGATCGTATGGGCGACGGCCACAATCGCGCGCTTCTTGCCCTTGCGGACAGCGAGCCGACGAAACCGCGCCGCGAGATAACTTTCCTTGGTGTGCGACGCTGCCCACGCGGCCTGACACAGGCTGCGGCGCAGCCAGGCACTCCCCTTCCGCGGTTTTCCGGATAAGCGTTTGCCAGCACTCTCATGGTTTCCTGGACAGATCCCGGCCCCACTGGCTAAATGTTGCGCGGAAGGAAACTGCTCCATGTTCACTCCGATCTCTGCAATCAAATTGGCGGCTGCTACCTCTTCAATACCAGGAATCGTCGTACACAGAGCAATTGCTTCTTGGTATTCTTTGAGCTGAGCCTGAATCTTGGTATCGAGCGTGGCCATCTGCGCTTCCAAGAACTTCAGTTGCTCGTACAGGAGGCGCAACATCCAGCAATGGTGCTCCGTCCTGCGCCCCTCTAACGCAAGCGCCATAGCGGGCCGCTTGGAGCGCAAGCGTCCCCGCGACAGCGCCGCGAGTTTTTCGGTATCCTCTTCGCCGGCCAGGAGCTGGGTAAGAATGGCACGGCCCGAGACGCCGAGCCAATCACTCGCAACCGACGCTAACTTGATATTGGCATCCTCCAGGATCTTCTGCCTCCGGTTGGCGATCGCCGTGTGATCCTGTCGTAAACTCGCCCGCAGGCGTGTCAGATCCCGTAAGTGTCGGATCGGGGTGGGTGGTACGAAACTGCTGCGCAACAACCCGTGCTGGAGCAGCTCGGCAATCCACTGGCAATCCTTGGTGTCAGTCTTGCGCCCAGGGACGGCCTTAATGTGTTGCGCGTTGACTAATACGACCGTGAACTGCCCTTCGAGAATATTCCACACGGGCTTCCAGTAGACCCCTGTGGATTCCATTGCCACATGGGTGACCCGGTGACTCCGTAACCAATCCGCTAACTCCAGCAGGTCACGGGTCATCGTCTCAAAGCGGCGAATCTCTTGGAGCCCTTGACCAGTGGCATTACGCAGAAGCACACAGGCGGTGATACTCTTCTTATGGACGTCCAACCCACAACAGCGAGCATACATGACGTGCATCTTTCCCTCCTTGCACTCGCCAGAAGCTGAACGCCTGTAGCTCGTAGACTCTCCCTCGCGTGCTCTCCGCTATAAGCAGAGGCGACAATACGTTGTTCCTCAGGGCGTTCCGGTTACACTGTCGCACGGGCTTATTGCGCGCCAGAACCCTGCAACCTCTCTGCCTCTGACGATGCAGTAACAGGAGAGCACAACGGTGCTCGATTTTCATCATTCGTTGTGAATGATCAGTTCATGACCCACTGTCGCCAATTCTGCCAACCACAGAGTACTGTCAGCTCGACTTTCTTATCTTGTGTATAGAAGGAGTTTCTACAGACTAGATGCGCAGCCAAGTAATGACGTCCTTCTGAACGCTTTTCCAAAACCACTGAACCCAGGACAAGGAACGAAAAAGATGTAGGCTGTTCGAGCCAATTTCAATCACCGCTGGGTACATGTGGAGCTGAGAAAGCGTCAGTAAGCTCGGTTGGACAGAAGGCTGGCCAATTAATGCTTCTACCACGGATGCGGTCTCTGCGTCTCGGACCATGGGAACGGGAATACAAATAAATGCTTTACCAAACCCTGCTTTACCCAACCCTGAGGTTGCCTCACGAACGTACGTCTTGCACTTCTCGACTATCTGCTTTATCTGCAACGGCGACATTGAGGTACAATCCACAAATATAACCCATTCCTTTGTCGAACTGCCCATTCTTGTCTTCTCCACGCGCGCTACTGCTAGAAACCGCATATCGTCATAAGGAACATCGGTGGTGTAAGTAAATCCCTGTGCCCGGAGTCGCGGGATTATCTTCCCCAAATAGTTGTCCATTGCTGCCCTTTGTACGGCAGAGAGAGCCTGCTGGCTTTTGCTGGGCTGTTCATCATTCCCTGCTGGCTTCGCCGTAGCTTCATTGCGTTCCGCATTCTTCTGGGGCGGCACAACAGGATTGGCCGGCTCTCGCACTGGCCGTTCAGATGACTTGGTAGAGGGCTCTGCAGGCTTCCACCCATGTATCGCCAATCCTGATTCGGCTTTGCACTCGCCGTCACTATTCCCCGAAAGATCGCACCCCTCTACCGTGCCCACACCATTGTCGGTAACCCTGATCCCCCAATGTTTATTCTGATTCACCCGACACTGTCTCACGACCGCAGTGCCACCAAGGATATGCACCCCGTCCCAACCGTTGTCATTAATAGTGCAGTTCTGCACCGCCGCAGTAGCACCATCCCGGACATAGATCCCGCTAAAGGAGTTGGCGACCACCGTACAATCCCGAATCGTGGCTCTTGCCCTGTCTTTTACGACAATACCTCCGACCTTCTTGCATTGATGAACCTGGCAGTGGCTGATAACCGCATCGGCCGTGGTCCCGTGCACATTGACGCCGCAGAGAGAGTCAGACGTGATGTCGCAGCCCGCCAGGATCAGCCGACCTCGGGGAATGTCAACTGCAAAGCACTCTTTGTTACTAGACTCTCCCTCACAGCAGTGGAGGGTCAAGCCCTGAACTGCGGCCTTGTCTGTCTGCATCAGAATGCACGAGGCATCCGTGCTCTCAACGACGATGTTTCGACATGGACCATCCCCGGCAATGGTAACCGACTTGTCGATGATGAGCCCCTCATGGTACACCCCGGGCCGTACTCGGATGGTTGCGCCCGGTCGAGCAGCACGGAGTGCTGCACTGATTGTTGTAAAGTCGCCTTCATCGTGGGCCGAAACGACAAGCGAATCAGATGACCTTATGCGCTCGGCTGGTGCTTCGTTCCTCTCTTCTAATTGCTGCGTGCTCGACGCATGGCGCGTGGGGGGGACCACCTGAGGCGCCTCTTTCGCTTTCTCTGTGCCGAATTCTGGAATCACCTGCTCTTGGCGTGCATGAGCATGCACCCACTCCTGCAAATCTTCCACTTCTCCCGGCTTAATAGACGTAGTTTCCTTTGGCGGCGAGACAACTGGCACCAGCTTGTTACGTGCAAGAATTGCCTGTGCAGTCTCTCCCATCACCTCTTGCTCAATGACCGCAGCGTCTTCTTTCGTCAGCCCTATCCGCTCTGCGGTTATCGCGAGCCGTTCACACTCGGTTGCATTGAGCTGCTGATCTGCCCACGCCATTTCTACTACTGTTCGATACTGCACCTGTGCTGTTTGCCGCTCAAGGGATGGTCGCGGCGATGATGCCGGAATTGGTACGGCCCCCAACACGGTGGCGTACTCGGACCGCTCCCACCAGGCAGTCTGACATCCTAGTCGTTCTTCTATGGCCTCCTTTAATCCTTTCAGTCGCGCACTGCCTCCCACCAGGAGTATCAGTGGCAAGGCACCCTTCGTCTCTTCTGTAACTCTCGTGAGATAGCTCTTGAGACCTGTACATACTTGGTTAATAAACCGCTCCTCAAAGACAGCTTGTATCTCCTGTACAGAAAAGGTGATCTGCTGCCCTGCGACCTTGAGCACCGGCAGCGGCAACCCCCGGCAGTACCGCTCCTTTATGCGTCGCACTTGTGCTAGGTAATAGGTCTTTCGCTCCTTGATCTCTTCCTCTGCCTCTGCTCCTAGTTTGTCTCTGACGAGATTGAGCAGTTCTTCATCGACATCGTGCCCACCCACATTCCGGTCTCCACCGGGCGGACACTGTGGCACCACACGGAAATCGCCCTGCTCTCGCTTCAGATAGGCCCAATCAATCGTACCCCCGCCACAATCAAGCACGATCACGTCCTGATTCGCAGCCCCCGTTTCTGCCAACCACGCACGAGCGGCTGCGACTGGTTCGGGCACCAGCTCGATTTTGCTAAACCCAGCCTGCTCTGCTCCCGCCTTCAGTACCTGCTCATCAGGCGGACCATAGAGGGCAGGCAGGGTAAGAATTACTTGCTCGGGTAAGGTACTGGCAAAGGCGGGGATCTCTCGGCCCGCCTTCTCTCGTAACTTGGTAAACAGCAAGGCTAGCAGGTCAGCCGGGCGTTCGCGTCGGCGTTTAGCACCGCCGCGGCGCACGTAAGGAGTACGCAACTGCCGCTTGAGGACGTCGATCACTCCGGCGGGGTCTTCCTCTAACATCTCGGCCGCGGCACTGCCCCAGAGAATCTGTTCGCTGTCCGGGGAGAGGTAAAAGAGCGACGGCAGAAAAGGCTGCTCATCGTCGCCCAACCGCATCAGGTCTGGCTTGGCCGCGCCCGGCAAGAGATACGCGAGTTTGGTACGACTTGTGCCAAAATCAATCGCAATCGCGGTCATGCTTTGCGGTCCTTCCTGTTACCGGAAATGTCTACGGAGCAGTCTCCCGCCGATTCTGCCGCCTTCTCCGTAGAAGGTTATTCTACTTGTTCGGATTGTACTCCTTGGCCTGCTCCCGATAATGAGTGGCATTCGCGAAATCCCGCTCCGCCGCGTCGAGCGCCCTCTTGGCACTCTCGCCCTGCGAGGCCTGGGCACGGGCATCATGAAGATGGCTGTTACCGCTACTCTCAGACTCATTCGCCATCTGCTGCAAGTGATGCGAGTAGTTCCGGTCGAGCAAGTCGTGATGGCTTTGCGAGACCGAATTACTGATCGACTCCGCGGCATTCAACCCGCCCAGAAATCCTATCATCTGAGCACCACGGGCGTTCATCTCTTTCATTTCTTCCATGCTGTATTTGCCGTCAGCGACGCCTTGGGCCTGCTGCATGGTCCTGTTTAACATATCCATCGTGGATTTTGTGTCCGAGGAGACCGATGGCATATGTAGAGAATCCATATTACCGGAGAAGTGAGTGCTTGCATCATGTTGCTGGTTACGGTGGTCGAGGTACGCTTGAGTGTCTCGTAAGACATGATCGGTGTGCTCAAGCACCTTCGCTAAGCTCGGGTCAATGCTCGCAGGGTATTGCATGTTGTCATCCATCGTAACCTCGGGGGAACTAGTTAAGAGATCCAGATTAACATCGGCTGGGAGCGGGAGGTCATTCATCGCAGTCCCGTCGGCTGAGTTCAGCAGCGGGTCATTTAGAAGATCGATCGACGGGTCATAGTAATAATCTGCCGCAACGTCGGTATTGGGATCAGGAAAAAGGTCGTCCATAGTTTGTCCTCCTCTGTTTCAGTCGTTCAGCGTGCTTGCATGAAAAAAGACGGTCAGTGTCGACAAATCGGCTCACGGCGCCTCGTACTGCTCATAATTTATGGAATTGCAAACAACTGTAAATTTGGAGCTAGCGTATAAGTACCTCCGAATAAGAGCTGCGCGGTGGCTATAGTGGCAGCTCTCTATAAGTAAGTCTTAATGCTTGTCCGGGTCGTACTCCTCAGCCTGTTCGTCGTAGTGCGCGGCATCAGCGAAGTCCCGCGCCGCCGCGTCGAGCGCCTTTTGCGCACTCTCTCCCTGGGAGAACTGGGCACGGGCATCCTTGAGATGGCTGTCACCGCTGATCTCAGAGTCACTCGCCATCTGCCTCATGTTATGGACGTAATCCTGGTCTAGCATCTTTTGATGGGCTGTGGAGACCTCGTTGGCGACCCTCTCGACCGTATTAAAGCCCTCAAGAAAACTTACTCTATGGGCGTCGCGGGCGCTCATGGCTTTGAGTTCTTCCACAGTGTACTTCCCTGCGGCCACGTCCTGCGCCTCGCGCAGGATATGACTGCTCATGTCGAGCACGGTATCTACGTCCGAGGACATAGGCGGCAGGTCTAGAGGGTTGATGTCGCTGAGCGGATGATTACCCGAAGCCATCTGCTGTGTGAGTTGATTAAGGAGCGCCTGGGAATCGCTCAGCAATCGGTCGGTGTCTTCGAGTGCCGAAGTCACGCAAGGATCAAAGCTTGAAGGGTATCCTGTATCGTCATCCATAATAAACCTCCTTTTCAGACAGTATATGAATCCAGGAAGTGTAAGATTCCTACTTTTCTACGCTCTTCCCCCGGTTCCTCCATCGCTGAAACCATCCCGAGAGTCGAGGCAACCCTGTTTCGTGTACGATCCGCCTGGAACACTCGATGGAGGGTCGACTCTCCATGTTCTTTCGGTTTGCAGTAACCGTCGCGCGGCCGACGGATCGGCTGCAACCGCCGCGACCTCTTCAGGGGTGACATACGCCTCCCAGCCCCAGGTATCGTCCCAATTCTCAGCCCATGCGGAGAGGACACAGCGCCCGTCATCACATAAGCGGATACTCATACCTTCATGAGTGCGGTCCTCAATGACCCACACGCCATTTTTGAAGAGGGTACTCACGTCATTTGGTTGGTTGGCCGGTTCGCGCATTGTAATATCCTCCTCCAGCATTGTTGGCTGTAGACCAAATCCTGGCATCACCGCTGTCTGTTTGACCGGCAGACATCGAGATGCCAAATTTGGGCTCTGCACTCTCTACCGGCGCATCAGGGTGAACAAGCAGGTCTTGGTCAATCCCAAGACTTACGGGATTCGGTTCTAGCGGCCATTCAATGTCCACTGCGGGCAGCGGGTTCAGGTCAAGGTCGGACTGGAAGCCGAGGTCAGTCATCCCGGTCCAGTCGGTCGCGGGGTCTGCCAGAGGGTCATTTTCCCCGATCCAGTACGTGGCGTCAGTTGGTGGAACATCTGTAAGACTATCCGGATCCAGGATATTTGGGCAATTTGTCATAAAGTCGTCCATTGTTTTTTCTCCTTTCTTTTACGCATTCAATGCGTGTTCAAAGAGAAAGACGACCGATTGCGACAAATCGGCTCACGGCCGAGCGAGTGCGTCGCGTGGAACCACTGGTTGTGCCTCATTTCCTAAGAGTAACGAATAGCCTGGATAGCCCTGGCCAATGTGGGTTTTGGCTATTTGGTTGTTTCGGTGCATCGGTTCAACCCAGCCCACCAATCCAGTCCAAGAAGACCTTTGTGCAAAATGATGCAGACGCGATCGCCAACATTGACCTGTTCATATAAGTCACTTCTCACACTGACATCGCGCGCTTCAGCGATCGGTCCCCAAGCTGCGAGTTTCAACTTCCAAGTTGGGCGCGGCCTCCTGCGCACCTCGCTCCCTCTGGTATAGCGCTTTTCTAGCACCGTTGTTTGAAACGACTCTGGTGGTGCTCTGTCCAGTAACACATTCAGTTGAACGCTCGTACCGTAGACGTAGAGGCATGTCACAACGAACATTGGCAGCAGCGCAGACGACTTCCGGCTTTGCACATCCGCCCAGGCGATCACGAGCCCTAGCAATATTCCCCCAATGAGAGCAAGGAACAGAACCTCGCGCCAACCCACAACGTGAATGTCAGTAAATGTACGATAAGCTAACAGGAGCGATGGGTATGATCACTATTCCCGCCACCGTCGGCCGTTTGTCATTGGCGTCTTTACCAATCTGGATCAACCCTTTGGAACTCCAAGCAAGGATAAGCCCAATGATCGGGAACACGATAAGGAGAGTCATGACAGGTCTATACGGCAACGGGTAAAACCACGCCCATAAAGCCAAAGCAGTGCCGAGCACGTTGAGTATCCGCGTAATCCGGCGGAGGTACGCGAGCCGGTGGGAGCGTTCCTCCGGGGTATGACCGTCTAAAGGGTTGGCAGCAACCTCCGCTTCAAATTTCTGAACTTCCGCTTCAGATTTCTGTTTGTCCAGTAGGTCCTGGTCGGGAATAGCGGCAAGTCTATTGTTGAAAGCACTATCCACGTCGGGAATGGCCGCAAGCCAATCGTTGAAGGCCTTATCCACGCGGGCGATTGGGGGCAGTTTGAGAGGCTTTTGGTTCTTATCTTTCGGGATAAGATAGATGATAGGGTATCTATTCACTTGCCTCATTCGTCCGCCGGAAATATCGCTTAACCTCAACACACGAGTCTTCCAAAGCTTACGCACTTCAACTCGGTCCGGAGTGAGCACGATGCAGTACCGAATTGCGAGTGCAAACGAGAGCGTGGCGCACACTGCGGATAACAAAAACAGTAGGGCAAGAAAGAATGATACTCCCGGTGCTATTACCGGATTGGTGAGAAAAACCAACGCGCTCCCCAGTCCAACCACGATCATCAAAGTGCCACACGCCAAGTATCGTGCCTTCCAGTCGTCGGCGATTGTATAGGTGCGGGGATAGAGAGATGGATCAATTTGCGGGTGAGCGGAATGTTGCGTCACGCACGACGGCTCTACTGCAGGCTTTTGCAGCGATTGTCCACAGTAACCACAAACCCGTGCCAGTGGGCGGTTCGCTTTACCGCACGCGGCGCAAGAGCGGGGCCGTAACGCATCAATGGGTCGGTTCTTCCGGGGCGGACCGTTGCCTTTCTCGCGTGGAGGCCCTATGCGCTCGGTGGAGTCTTCACGGGCGGGAGGTTTCAGCCATTGTTTCCTTTTGGTGCCGAACCACAAGAACACTGCGAGCATCAGTCCCAGGAGAAGCCAACTGCCCATCGCCTTCCTTCCTCTATTCACTCAGAGGACTGCACGCCAGCCTTCGGTATTTGTCCAATCATAAGTGCCTGAGATCAGCTGCCACCCGTCCGGTGAAAAGGCAAGAGAGTGGATCATGTTCGTATGTCCCCTTAGGGTACGCAGCTCTTGCCAAGTAACAGCCGACCATCATCAACAGAAGAGAAAGCGATGCAAACCACTGGACATCCTTTGTAGCTATTTTTACTTCATTCGAGCTTTAACCATTCGGTGTCAGGGCTGTATTCTCCCCACGTGCGAGAATAATGAACGGTCACTCGATATTTGCCCGGTGTACAATCGAACGCGTAGTTAGTTGTCTTGACCACTAACCCGTACACAGTGACTACGAGTTTATGACTGCCACTAGAGATGTGAACGGTTATGTCGAATCCCTGCTTTATCGATCCCACACCGACTCGTAGGTCATCAAGAAAAACCACGACATTATCAACATTCCAAAACATCCATACGGGAGGGCTATGAATTTGGAGAGTTACAGGATTTGAGGACACTACTGCATGCTTGGCAGACACTTCGTCTCCTGCGTCGGCAACCTGCTGCGTGTTCTTAGAGTGTTCAGATGCCCGTTCATTAGTATTGCTTTCTCTCGGTGCGGAGACAACAACCGCTGGTTTCTGGCTTTCAGCGGTTATTTCTGCAGACTTCCCTATCACTTCTTGTTCAATGTCTGCGGCGTCTTCCTTCATCAGTTCTAATTTATTCGCCAGGGTACTCAGTCGCTCGCGCTCTGCTGTATCTAGTCGCTGATCCGCCCAAGCCATCTCTACTGCGGTCCGGTAGCGTTCACGAGCAAACTGGTGAGAGTCCACAACTGACTGACCCGAAGTCACTAATTGTTGAATTGGTACGGCTCCCAGCACGGTGGCGTACTCCGAGCGTTCCCACCACGCCGTCTGACACCCCAACCGCTCCTCTATGGCTTGCCGCAAGCCTTTGAGCCGCGCACTCCCTCCGACGAGCAACACTACCGGCATGCTTTCTTTCGTCGCCTCTTTGACTTTCTCTAAGTAGCTCTTGAGGCCTTCACACGTCTGGCTCACGAACCGCTCGTCAATGACGGTCTGGATCTCTTGAGCATTCAGCGTGACCTGCTGACTGCCGATCTTCATCGCCGCTCCTGGTAGTCCACGACAGTATCGCTCTTTCAGCCGTCGCACCTGTCCCAGGTAATAGGTCTTTCGGTCTTCTATCTCTTCCTCTCCCTCTGCTCCTACTTTGTCTCTCACTATGTTCAAAAGTTCTTCATCGACATCATGCCCGCCTACATGCCGGTCCCCACTCGGTGGGCAGGTTTGCACGATCTCGAAGTCCTCGCCTTCTCGCCGAAGATAGGCCCAATCGATCGTGCCCCCACCACAGTCAAGCACTACTACTTCGCGCGTGTTCGCCCCCGTCTCCGTCAACCACGCACGGGCGGCCGCAACGGGTTCAGGCACCAGCTCGATTTTTTCAAACCCTGCTTGCTCTGCCCCCGCCTTCAACGTTTGCTTATCAGGCGGGCCGTATAAAGCCGGGAGCGTCAGAACCACGTGCTTGGGTAATGTGCCACCAAAGGTAGGAATCTCTTGACCAGCCTTCTCGCGTAATTGCGCAAACAGCAACGTTAGCAGCTCGACCGGGCGTACGCGGCGACGGTTAGCTCGAACGTACGGATCGCGCAGTCGCCGCTTGAGCGCATCCACGACTCCAGCGGGATCTTCAGCCAGCATCTCGGCCGCGGCACTCCCCCAGAGAATCTGCTCGCTGTTCGGGAAGAGATAAAAGAGCGAGGGGACAAAGAGCTGCTCCTCATCGCCCAGCCGCATCACTTCTGGTTTGTTAGAGCCGGGGGCTATATACGCCAACTTGGTGCGGCTGGTGCCGAAATCAATCGCGACCGTGCTTGCCATGCTTCTGCTCCTCAAGTGCATCTAAAATCATATCCAGCCGATTCACGGCGTGTTCACAGATTTTACCGACCGCACTGGCCGCCCGAGCCTTGCGACTTGCCCAGCGTTCGTGTAACTCCCAGGCCCGTTCGAGTGCTTTATCCCGCTGCTCTTCTGGTGCCGAAAACCCTAACCGCGCCCACAGCTCAGCGCCCGCCGCGCCGAAGAGCCGACGCAACTCCGCCCGCTCCTCGGTCGTGAGTTCGTCATCCTCACTCTGTTCGAGCGCCGCCAAGCTGGCCAGATCCGCGTCGAGTAGCCGAAAATTCTGCTCGGCCTCGTATTTGATCGTATCCAGGTCGCGCCACAGTTGCTCTGCTTGCCGGGACTCGTGCTCCACGGCGGCGAGTGACTGCTCGACATAACGCAACACCGGCATAAGAGGTGCGTCCTGCTTCGTCCGCTCGCGCAAAAGCTCGGTGGATGCTCGGCCCAGCTCGACGTCACGCTGACGCCCCTTCGCCAGCTCACGCAGTTGCAGCAAGGCGCTGTTGCAGGGATCCCAGGCCTTGCGCAACACGGTGCTCGCTTGCACCAATCCGGCTAGGGCAAAAAAGCGGGTCTGCAAGACCTGCCATAATTTGTCGATGCCGCTCGCCTCCCACATCGCTTGCCGCAACGCAGTGCCGGCATCGATTTTACGCGCCTGCGCGTGCTGTAGCGCAAAGCGCAACACCGGCCATCCTAATCGCTGATACAAATCAGTTCGCGTGTGGCGATCGAGTACTACGCCGCTCCGCTCCTCGCAGAAATACTCCGGGGAGAGCAGTAGCTCCTTGACCGCCTCAGTCTGACTTTCGGTCGCGAGCCGAGCGACCAGATGCCACAAATCTTGCGGTGTTTCCCGCCACGCCTGGGCCAGCAGTCCACTGGTGGGAAGCACCTCGGCTACGTGGTCCTGCAGCTGCTCACGCAGGCGGACACATTTTCGCTCTATCTCCCGTAGTGGATCAGTACCAAGGTGTTCCCACTTCTGCACCACCGCGATACTGTTGTACGCCGAAGCGCCAGGCAACCGGGTGCGCTCGCCGAACAGTGCAAGCAGATCGCGGTCCGCCGCCCGGCCGACGGGGTTGATTGCGTAAATCACAGCATGTGCGCGCCCGCCGTATTTGAACGTCTCGGCTTCAAGCTTCTCGGCAAGGAAACCTTGCGTCGCTGTCTCGTGGGTCTCTAACACGCTACGGGTGCCGGGAGTGTCAACAATGTTGGCGGTCTGCAAGAAGTCAGAGTCGGCAAAGAAATCGATCCAGCGGGTGCGCGTGGCATGTTCAGCCGTGCCGACCCATTCATTCACTTGTGTCAGCGGCAGATCCTGAGTGCTACCGTCGTTCCAATGAACGCGGAAGGTGTTGCACTGCTCCCCAGTGCCGTAGCGAAACCAGTTCACCGTCGCCGTGGTCTCGGTCACACCAGTAGGCGCGAGTGCCTTCCCGATTAAGGCATTTAACAAGGTCGATTTCCCTACTCGCATCTGTCCCATGACCGCCACTGTAAAGCGGGTGCGCAAGGCTTCGGTGAGTTGCAACTGCTCTAGCTGAAAAGCTGAAGGCGCAGTGGCAGGATGCTGCAACAGTAGCTCGGGTGCGATCTTCGCGAAGCGGTGCACTAACTGGGCAAACTCCTCATAGGAGAAGACGAGACTCCGGTCACCAACTGACATTGTGTCCTCCCTATGCAGATCCACTAGGTTGCTGTTGCCCGCCCAGTTGTCCGATCGTACGCAGCAGGGCATCAGTGCGCTCTACCTGCTGGCGCAATGAGAGCGCTTTCCGTTGGCTGTCTTCCTGGGTACTTTTTCGTGCCTCAGTAATAGAGGAAAGCTTCTCTTGATACTCGCGATGCATTTCCGTTGCCCAACTCTCGAAGTTCTGCCGCGCCATGCGTTCATAGTCTGTAGTAGTGGCAGTGAACTGCTGAATGGCCTGCCGCTGTGTGGTACGTACGGTATCAACTAAGAGGTTCTGCAACTTCGTCAGCACCTCTTCCTTCTGTCGTGCTTGCAAGTCGCGATGCGAAAAAATTAGACCAATCACGTTTCCTACGAGAAACGAAGTGAGCATCGCGGCCGCGGCCGGCGGGAAGACGAGACTGGTCAACACTACGGCCGTTGTGGCCATCGATCCTACCGTCCCCGCACCATAGAAAAGACTTCGCACCATGTCGAATCCGCTCTGGCGGATCTGAAGCGTGTCCGCGATCTCGGGAACGGCGCCCCGCACGGTCGCACCGGTCACTGCCAAGGGTGCCTGTCCTGCGGCATGGACCGTCTCACCGATAAGCTGTTGCATTGCACAGTTATACTGGCCTTGGATCTCAAACATTTCCTGATTGCAAAGGTCAACGCAGCTGGACTGGATTGCCTTCGCCTGCTCAATAAGCTGCTTAGCGCTCTCCTCACGCTGGCGTAATTGAGGTATGAGCTGTCTGAGGAGTGGGCCGTTAGGCGAAGGATCAAGACGATTTTGCAGTTCGTCGAGGGTTTCCCGTTTAAGCGTTGAGCTACGGTCCTGAAAGCTGTTCACCGCCCGTTGATATTCCTGGGTCCGCCAGTGTTCAAATTTGACCTTTGCGGCGTTGAAGTCCCGCTCCAGAGTGTCGAGTCCTTCTTTTGAGGTAGTGCTGAAGACCTGCAGCTCGTCGCCCAACCGCCGGCGGAATTGCAAGGTCTCGGCGGCCAGGGCCTGCAATAATACACGAACGCGCTGCTGATCCTTAACTTTGATCAACGTACCCGTGAGGAACAACAGTAACGGCGAAAACCCACTACGGTCGAGGTCCGTCTGGGATTGCCGCCGATCGGCCAGGTCTTTCAGCGCGGCACTGAGCGGGAAATAGAAGAGTTTCTCTTTGGGCACCTGTAGGTGCTCTTCCAAAATCGTCAGGTTACGATCCCGCCATTGTTGCCACTGTTCAGGATCGACGAGGTCGATCTTGGTTTGCACAAAGAAGAGGAGTGAGGTCATTTTGCGCAGCCGCTGGAGGCTTTCCACCTCCTGTTTGCTCATCAACGCCTCGACAGAATCGAGTACGAAGAAGACCGCGTCCGCGCTTGGTACGTAACGCCACGTGATGTCGGCGTGCTCGCGGAAGAGTCCACCCAAACCAGGCGTGTCGATCACGACCAGCCCAGATTGCAGCAACGGGTGGGGGAGTTCTATACCGACGAAATCGACACGCTTCTCGTTGCCCGGATTCTCGTCTTCTGTGCCATATTCCGCCACCTGGTCGACAGAAATCTCTAGCGGGGCAGGTTCCACTTCAGGCGCTTCCGGATCAGGCAGGAAAAAGACCTTGTATTTTTGCTGCTCGCCGTACTGCACCTTGAACACGGTCGACGTGGCGACGTCACTGGCAACCGGCAAGAGGTTCGACGTTCCGAGCAGGCTGTTAATAAAGCTCGATTTTCCCTTCTTAATCTCGCCGACTACGACCAGGCGGAAAAGACCGAGCTGGTAGTCGCGTAGTGCGGCCTGCAGGCGCTGGACCGCTTGTCCCTCTTTCAGCTCAGTCGCCAGGGCCAGACATTGCTGGGCCGTGCGAAGCACATGTTCTTTCATGGTGTTGTTTGCCATAGCGTTCTTCTCCTAGAGGGCGGGATCTAATACTTGTGTGATGGGCTGCATATATGGCGGCGCGTGGTCGGTCGCGACGTAAAAGAAGCCCGAATCTTGCCACGCGTCAACAAAATTAGTTAGATCGTAAGCCTTGCCTGCACCTGCGGGGTCGCCGGAATCGTTAACAAAGATCTGCGGATGCGTTGGGTTGCTCATATCGACACCGGTCACCCAGATCGCGTGATCCGTGACTTGGCAAAAAGAGTCTTCCAGGGGAGAGTCCTGGCGCCACAATTCGCCGGCATCTACTCCCGCAATGACTTTATGTCCTTGCGTCAGTTCGGCTAGCAACTGCTCAACCGTCGCTCCGGTCTGTATATGACACGAGATACCATGAAGCTCTAATAGTTGGCTGGCATCCAGCGGGGACATGCCGCCGTCCGTCAACCAGCCGTTCGCCGTGGCCTCGTATACGAGCTGAGCCTCGGAGAGCGTTTCGCCAGTGAACGCCTCAATAATGCCGCGCTGGGCCACTACGGCACACGTGAAGGGCGTGGTCTGTTGCTGCCATAGACAAGCATCCTCTTGTGGAGTGCCTATAATCGTCTCGAACGTCGTGCTGCTCGGTTCAGCACCCCACGTGAATGGGAACTCACTTCCTGTATGCGTGCAGACATCGGTGGTTGTGTTCATTAGCCCAGGGGCGATCATATGAGGCTCCGTATGAATGAAGGACTCGTCTCACTCATTGTGTTACTGCCGTTCTCAAGAGGTATTCGCACTGCTTCAGCTACGCATTCCCCTACTTCCCAGTCGAGTGTATTCTCTTTGTCGAAAACTTCTTTGCTACGCTCTCAACTTAATGCGTTCGTGATTCCTCAATTTCCTTTGCCTGACGCGCCGCCCGTCAAAACCGCCACAACAGATTACAGGTCAATCGATAAGTCAAGCAAACACAGCAGGACACTTTCGAGAGCATTTCTTTCCACGAAAAAAATCACCCTATTTCCGTGCGCTGTTCTATTCACAAGGGAAAGACGGAAGTTGGGGAGAAATCGGCTCATTGACAACGGAGCGCAAGAGAGGCAAACGGGGAACTATGATTGGTCAAGGTATATACGGGCACACAACAAGGAGTTCGTTTTCTTGCCGGAGTTCGTCGCGCTTGGGGTTTCTGAGACGCCGCATACTCACGCTTATAGCCGTTCTCAATATACTGGCTCCGTTGTGCGAAAGAGTTGCGTTCGCAACAACGGAAGAAGCAACCGTTTCGACACTGCAAAATAACGGTCTGCAGGCCTTCCGACGTGGAGCGTTTGCGGAAGCCGTCCGCTATTGGGAAGAGGCCAGCCGCCGCCTCGCGGCTAACGGCCAACTGTACGAACAGGGAAAGATTCTGCTCTCCCTCCCGCAAGCGCTGCAAGCGTTAGGACAATACCGCGAGGCTACAGCCTATGTCGAACACGCTGTGCAAATTGCAACGCAGCTGAATGACCAACGGCTCCTTGCTCTGGCCAAGAGTAGTCGAGGGAGTCTGCTTATCGCTATGGGCAACGCGGCAGAGGCAGCCGTGACACTGCGTGAAGCCCTAACAATTGCACGTGCGGTTGGGGACACAGAAACCACCGCATCTGTCCTGAATAACTTGGGGACAGCACTGGCGGCACAGACACAGTACGAACACGCGCTGGAAACGTACAAGGAGAGCCTTACCCTCGCCAGGGCCTCTGGCGATCGAGAGCTCGTCACGCGTGTACTCACTAATGCAGCCAAAGCAGCCCTACTTGCCGGACGACCTACGGAAGCGCGCACATTTCTCCTGCAAGCAGGAACGGAAGTATACAACTTAGAGCATTCGTACAGCCAGGCAGCGGGACTGCTCATGATCGGTACGCTTGCGCTCGATCTTCGCTCTTCTCTATCTACCGCTAACAATGAATTAACACGACTTGCAGTAACAACTTTGGTCGAAGCTGCTCGGGTTGCCGAGTCACTCGGCGACCTGCGTACGGCCTCGTACGCCTGGGGGTACCTAGGCCATCAGTACGAGGAGGCCAACCGGCTCGACGACGCGCTGCAGCTGACCTGGAAAGCGGTATTTGCGGCGCAGCGCGTACATGCTCCAGAGGTATTGTATCGCTGGCAGTGGCAGGTAGGACGCCTCCTGCAAAAAAGCAGGCAACGTGAAGACGCCATCGCGGCTTATCAAAGCGCACTGGACAGTTTACAGTCCATCCGTCATGCGTTGCTGAGTCGTGGGGCTACCGCAGAATTTTTCCGCGACGCGATTGAGCCAGTCTATTTCGAGTTGGTCGACTTACTGCTGCAACGTGCAGCCGATCTATCAGATCCCGCACAACGCAAACAACAACTCGTCGCTGCGCGCGATACGGTAGAACAGCTGAAAGTCGCCGAGCTGCGTAACTATTTCCAGGACGCCTGTGTCGCTGCTACGCAAACGCGGAATAAGAACCTCGATGATATTGTCCCCGCTGACACAGCGGTCATCTATCCGATCCCCTTACCAGATCGTCTCGAACTGTTGGTGACCCTTCCCGGTGGTTTCCTGAAAAGTGTCACGGTGGCGGTTAAGAAGAGTGCCCTACTGGAACAAGTCCAGGCGTTCCGGCGTACCGTCGTGAGGCGTCCACGTCCGGACTATCTGCCTCATGCACAGCAACTCTATAACTGGCTGATTCGCCCGCTGGAACCGAACTTTGACGCGGCACACGTCACCACCTTGGTCTTTATTCCTCATGGGTTGCTGCGCACGATTCCGCCGGCGGCGTTGCACGATGGCACACACTTTCTGATCAGCAAATACGCGGTTGCCGTCACCCCCGGACTGACCCTCACCGACCCGCGGCCACTGCCACGGGAAGGAGCTAAGCTCTTAGCGGCCGGGCTGACCGACGCCGTCCAGGGATTTCCGCCACTCCCGAATGTTGGAAACGAGTTGCAGAACCTCCGTCAGCTCTACGGCATCCATCCCCTACTGAATCAAGAATTTCTGGAAACTAACCTTGCGAAAGAACTCGATGCCGCCCCGCTTTCCATTGTTCACCTCGCATCCCACGGGCAGTTTGCCGGCGACCGTCAGCACACGTTTATCCTTACCTATAATGAACGCCTTACACTGGATCGTTTGGCCCAATTACTGGAACCGTATCGTTTCCGTGAAAATCCCCTCGAACTGCTCACCCTCAGTGCGTGTGAAACCGCCGCCGGTGATGACCGAGCGGCGCTGGGGTTGGCAGGAGTGGCCGTGAAGGCGGGGGCTCGGAGTGCACTCGCCACGCTCTGGACCGTCCCCGATGATGCCACAGCAGTCCTCGTGGAAGAATTCTATCGGCAGTTAAAAGAGCATCCGGCTGTCTCGCGCGCGGTTGCCCTGCAGCGCGCCCAACAGAAACTGTTGAACGACGAACGATTCTTGGTGCGCCATCCGGGCACATGGGCGCAGTTCCTGCTGATCAATAACTGGATGTGATTGATTCGCCTACAACACTGATAGTAACAGTTGGAGATGCACGCCTTCATCTTGGAGGTTGCCCCCAGAAGTTTTCACGTCATGCAGCTGGTGTCCCCAGTAGATTTCGAACTGCGGCGCGAGCGTCAGTGGGTGCCAGGAGTGTGAGAAAAGCGCGAGTGACGTCCCCCAACGCAATCCAACCCCGATACTCGCAATCGTTTCGGGATGGGCGCCCGGACGGTTCACGTTCCACGCTCTCCCCACATCCACAAACGGCGCAAGGTCAAGCGTCTCTGCCCAGCGCCGCGTTTCATAAAATATGGGAATGCGCGCTTCTAACGAGGTGCTGAGCCCATTGTCGCGGACGAACTGATTCTCCCGATAGCCGCGCACACTGTAACGACCACCCACGGCAATCTGTTCTAAAGACAATAGCGGGTTGGGCGTAAGCTGCACGTCCACGCGAGCGATGGTTTGGATATTACGGAGACGCCAGCGGCGCGCCCATTGGACTTGTCCCAGCCAGGCAAAGAATTGGCTGTCCGCGATCCGAGCCGCGTTGTTCGTCGCCCCGAGCACGTCGAGGCCGATCGAGAACTGTGACCGGGCCGCCAAAACCTGCTCTGGTGTTTGTTCGGTCCACTCCACTGCTACCCGCAGGGCGGAGACCACTGACTTGCCATTCCTGGCTCCGGGTGAGAAGGAGAACGGTTCACCTAGTAAAAAGGTCTTATTCCGAAGGTGTTCACCGGCGAGCGATATGACGACGTCCCGTTGTAACGTCCGATACAATGGGTGGCGGAGCGTGATCCCGTAGATTTCGGATTCGCTTTTCACCTCCAGTGGTTCAAAGGGTGCCTCAATCACCGTGAAGTCATTCTTACGATAGCGCAGCATGAGTGTGGTATCACGCGCCGTTAATGGGAAGGCGTAGCTCGCATCGAGCTGTGGTTCGACACCGTCTGACTGTCCGTACGTCACACTCAGTGCGTCACCGAACCCAGTCAGGTTACGATGCCGCAGCGACACCAATCCGCGTTCGGCGCCGACTGTCGGGGATTGGTAATTGTTGAAGCCGAACGTGAGCGAATACGGACGCTGTTCTTCTATCGCCACATGCAGAATGCTCTCCCCGAGCTTCAGGCCAGGTTTTAATTCGGCCTGGACCCGTTGAACAACGTCATTCTGCTGTAACAGTTGCAGTCGCTCAGCCAGCGTCTCACGATTCACAGGGGATTCAGTCCCCAAGGCAAGGCGCTTCTCGATAAAGCTGGGGCGCAGCCACTTGCTGCGGCCGATCGATTCCACCTCAATACCGGCCAGTTTTCCTTCAATAATGTTCAGTTGAAGAACGCCATTCCCAATACGCTGATCGGGGATCACCGCACCGGAAGTGACATATCCCCGTCGCACGTATAACTGCGTGAGAGCGCGGCGGAGTGCTTCGAGGTCCACCGAACTGATTTCTCGATTCGTGTACGGTTTGGTCACTTGTGCCAATTCCTCGGCACTAAAGACGGTACTCCCAGTGACGCGGACCTCCCGTACGAAGACACGGAGTGGGGGAAAATTCTCGGCTTTCTTATTCTCGATTTCTGACAGTGGAGGAAGCATGGGCGCTGCCGGCGGTTGAGTGGTTTGTGCCGGAGGCGGTAGAGCTGGGCGATCACCAGAGCGCCCGGTCGGATCAACGCCTAATACGCCTTGCGCACGAGCCATTGTGGCGAACAGCAGACTCAGGACAACAGCTCGACCCACAGACCGGAACATACAAACGCCTTGCAAGGGAGACAAAATTTCAGCGCCAAGGAGAGGAGAAGACAGAGAGGAGGTAAAGCTGCTGAACGTCTCTGTTACAGCTGTGCTCTTTCGTCTACTCTGGTAACGGGCTTGTACGAAAGTCAGTCGGTTCTGGAGGTACACTGTCTTGTCCTTCAACGACAAAGCTACTCTCGCCAGTAGTACGTAGCCGCACGTCACATCGTTCAGGGAGTAAATCGCCGAGTTTGAGTATGCTCTCCGGCAACGGCGCAAAGCTCCCGCTGATGCTAGTGACTGGGGCTCGCACATCGATCGTGCCGGAAATTCCTCCCACCGAACTGACGTTGGTTTCACTCTGGGTCGACTGGAGATAGGCACGAGACGTGTCAATCTGAATATTGCCGCCATTCCCGTCTTTCGCCGTGGCCAGAATCTTACCGTCTAGGACGACGAAGTCCACAGGAACAGTGACAAACTTCCGCGGATTGTCGGGGTCACGGAGAAACTTCGTCGGGTCATTCGGATCGCGTCTCACTTCGCTCGCGATCGTGATTTTGCCGGCGTCACCGGTACTAGTGGCTACACTCGTGGTGACTTGGCCATTACCGGTGATTTGCACTACGCGTCCGGCACTAATGGCGATCTGCCCGCCTTGGGCTGATTGTGCATCAGTGGTAACAACGCCGTTGTGGCTTCGGAAGGTATCGGCAGCCCGGAGTTCAATGTTGCCAGCGTTGCCTGTACTCGAACTAGCAGCGGAGATAACAGCACCATTACTCAGGACGATTTGTTTAGCCAACAATTGAACCTCGCCGCCTTGGGCAGAAGTAGAGGTCGCGCTAAAAACCCCACCCGGAAAGCCCTTCGTGCTGTGGCCTGAGATAGCTATCGAGTCTCCAACGGTGACTCGTATCGCTCCTCCTTGGCCTAAGCTTCGCGTAAGGGCAAGGATTTGGCCACCGTCTTTGATCTCTATCTTAGGCGTAGAAATAAGAATATCACCGGCTTCGCCTTGCCCAATTTGTGCCGAGCTTGCAACGGCGCTAGGAAAACCATCGTTATCACTTCCTGTAAGGCTCACCGAGTCGGTCGCCGTAATCACGACATTTCCGCCCCGCCCCGGTCCTTGTGTCCCTATTACCTTGCCATCGACAACATTCCCTATGCCACTGAAGATTTGCGCGCCATTGGTCAGCACTAAGCGTTCTACCTTCAGCGTTATATCTCCCCCCTGACCGTCACCTGAGGTCCGTGTGACGATGCGTCCGTCGTTCATACTCAGGGTGGGAGTCGACAGCGAAATGATACCCGCATTGCCACGACCGTCTGTCGTACTGAACAGCCCACTCTTAAAGCCGTCTTGACTTTGCCCAACAATAAGAACTGAACCAGTTGCGACGATCTCTAGTGTTCCTCCCTGTCCTGTACCGACAATCACGCGTCCTTGGGCATCCTCTACTCCACTACTGCCGGAGATTTGTCCACCGTCTATCAAGTGCAAAGTCCCAACCCGAATTTTCACCTGCCCAGCATTTCCCTCTCCTACAGTGAGCGCGCCTATACGCCCGTCCGCAACTGTCAAAGAAGGAGTCATGACGAAGAGGGTGCCTGCATCACCGCTGCCATTCGTATTCGCGAACAAACCGCTTCTTGAGCCCCCACGGCTACGGCCAGTGAGCATAACAGACTCTGTCGCTGTGACCGTAAGACCTCCGCCGTGCCCAGGTCCATATGTACTCGCATCGATTTGCCCCCCTCCTGTTAACGTGAGCTTACCAACCTTAACGAGGAGAGTTCCCCCATTGCCCTGAGCACCAGAAGTATCCAGTCTCCCACCCTCGACGGTGAGAACTGGTGCTGAGACGGAGAGACCGCCAGCGTTCCCATTGCCGCTGGTATTGCTAAAAAGTCCGCTTCGAAACCCACTGTCATCTTCACCAGAGATGGAGAGAGAATCCGCAGCGTTCACTCGTAACCGACCTCCTTGTCCGTCTCCACTAGTACTGCTGTCAATTTGCGCACCTTGGGTTAGTACCAGCTTGCCGACATCCAACTCGATATCACCAGCATTCGCTGTTCCCGCGGTTGTCGTCTGTATGCGTCCATCTTCCACTTGCACGACTGGCGCAGAAATGCGAAGAATGTGTGCCGCCTGCGCACCTTCTTTGGCCCTGCTATTCTTCTGCGCGGTACTGAAAAGCCCACTACGGAAGCCTGCTCCATTGCGTCCGGCAATAGTGACGGATTCCTTCGCGGCGATCGTTAACGGGCCACTATGCCCTAGCCCATACGTGCTTGTATCTATTTGGGCTCCTCCAGTCAGGGATACCTGGCTCGCCTTCACTGTAACGCCTCCGGCAGAGCCGGTGCTATTAGTGGCCGCCACCGACTGTACTTTTCCTTCGTCCATGGCCAAGGTTTTGGTGGAAAGCGCTATCCCCCCGGAATCAGCCGTGCTAAAGGAATTACTAAAGAGGCCACTGGGATTGCCAGCGTTGTCGTGCCCCGAGATGGAGAGAGAATCGCTGGCGGTGATGATCAATGAGCCTCCTTGTCCTCCACCGATAGTGCTAGAAACAATCACGGCACCACCAGTTACGCTTGCTCTATCGACCTGAACGTCAATACCAGTGCCCTTCCTATTTCCTAAGGTAACTGCAGAAATATTCGCGTTGTCCGCCGTGAACTGACCTCCACGGATGAGTACTGTCCCTCCTCCATCTCCGCTTGCGTCAACAATTGCCCCTCGCGAAATTGCGATGTCCCCCCGTCGTTCGAACGCATCTGTTTTGAGTGCCGCCTGCAGCTCCACCGGTGCGAGCTTGATTTCCCCTTGGGAGGCAACACTCGCCACGTTAATCTGTCCGCTCGCAGCACCCAGCGTTGGCTTATCAAAAGTCGTGTCAGCTCCACCGGTCATCTCAATCGCTCCTCCTACTATGGATAATGTTTTCCCATTCGGAACAGTCAGTGAGCTGCCATCAACCGAGATCTTTCCGACCGAAGTTCCCGAAAACCCAAACGCCTCCGGCGGCGCTATACTCAACGTGCTTCCCTTTCCTAAGTCCGCATGAAACTCCGCCCCGTCAGCCATCTTCAGGTAATCGGCAGTGCTGACATGAAACGATCCTTGCACATCAAGACTGGCGTTCGGCCCAAAGAGCACGCCACTTGGGTTGAGTAAATATACATTCGCGTTCGGGAGCTCTGAACGCAGCGGTCCGTCGATGGTGGAAGGAGTCCCGCCGGTGACCCGCCCGATGACATTTTCCACTGTCTTCGGTCCGGTGAAGGTGGCACTCTCTCCTTGACGGATGTTGAAATCGCCAAAACTATGAAAAAGATTTGCGCCACGCTGTTGTCCAACCTCTGCACCGATGACGTGGTCGGGTCCAGGCAATGCGCCTTTAGGACCCAGGCTGCCGTCAAGGGTGATCTGCGCAGAGCTTATGGACAACAAAGCGCTATGCAGCAGAAAGCCGCTAACGAGCACGATACGGGCGAAGAGAATCTCTACACGAGACTCATACCGGCGGAGCATCATTCTGGTTTTCTCCTTAGCCTTGCAAATTTCCTAATTCTTCATCCTTACAAGCCATCGACCGGCGCCCCATTACCAGACACGATGAAGCCCGCCCAATAATAGGGATGGCGCCACCAGCCAGTCCCGCGTTGCCAGGTCAGCCGCATTTGCCGAAACGCTTCCCTGCGTTCCTCACCAAGCAGCAACTGTCCTAGTAAATTTTTCCAATATCTCCAAGGATCCCAGCTATCAGTGCCGTGGAGCATGGCCAAGCGTGTCCGACGTAACCCCTCGGCTCTCCCACTGCCGTTGAGGAGCCGCTGGTAGTAATTCACCATGAGGTCGGTCGTTGCCTGATCATCAATCTTCCACAAACTCATCACAACACTGTCAGCTCCGGCAATTACGAACGCCCGCCGTAACCCTTGCACCCCTTCTCGATCTTGGACTTCGCCCACGCCGGTCTCACAGGCTGAGAGGACGACCAGTTGCGTTCCCCACAAATCGAGCCCCGCGGCTTCCAAAGCCGTCAGGATTCCTTCGCCGCTGCCGTTGTGTACCTGATTTGCTCCTGCGAGCGCCACTCCCGAGCGAAGTAAGGGATTATCCCCCGAAAGGAGGTCATCGAACCGTTGTTCCTCAGGCGAGCGCAGTGGCTGATGGTGCGCGTAGGAGAGTACCGCAGCTGGGCGCTCCCCAAGAAAAAATCCGTGTGTCACCAAGTGGAGGACGCGGGGACCCCTCACTGTTTGTAGTGCCGTCTTTGTCGCTTGCGCCCCAAGCAGGAGACGCGCGTCGGGGAGTAAGTGCTGAATCGCCGTCGCCTCGGCCAGAAATCCCGGCGAGGACTCGAACCGCTGACGAGAAAAATTCGCCGATCGAGACAAACCAAGGGATGAGAAGCTCCACGCCTTGTGCGCCAGTTGTCTCTGACTCGTGCTGTCAAATGTGGGATTGGCAACGATTACCGGCTGTTGGCGTGGGGTGGCGGACTGCTGGAAACGGAGCAGGTCGCGACCCGAGGTGAGGTAGATAAACGTGTAGTTCTCGATTAAGTACTGTCCGTTCTCGTCAACCAAGGCTTCAAACGGGAGAAGGTGCAAGGGACCGTCAGGCGCGAGAAGAACGGTATAGCGCTCTCCGAGCTTCTGACGAATCGGCTGCATGAGCTTCGCGTCAAGATTCCGTGCCGCGTCCATCACATCACCGATAGCGCGATCTGGGCGGCGGACGGCTCTGACAAATACACGCACGAGCCGATCAATGGGCTCAGTTTCACCAAGATTGATCCAATCCGGGGGCCTGTCACTCGACAAAATGTACGCAGCGTAGTGGCGCCGCCCCCACCGTTGGGGTGTCTCTGCCTCAGGCCGAAAAGGGTGATACTCCACAAATTCAACGAGGACACTGTCAGCAGGGATTATCTGTTGGACCGTTTCAACGTTCACTGGTTGTAGATGTGAACGAAACGTTCCACTCAGCGCACTCAGCTGCTGTGTGAGGAGGCGAGTCTGCTCGACCAGCTGCGCCATTTCTTTTCGCGCGCTAGTTCCCAGCCGACCTGTCGTGCTGAAACGTGCAGCTGTAAGGCGCGCCCGAGTAGTCGCTAACTGCTCGAGGAGTGTCGCCGCCTCAGGGGTCAAGTGCCGTCGCAGCATTGCCATGGTGTTAGTCATCGCATCCAACGCCCGGCCTTTGCGGCTGAGCAGCGTCGTCAGCGCGAGCCGCAACGCCTCAGGGTCAGCGGGAGCCCCATGTATATGCAACGAAACTGTGGCATCAATGTCGGCCGCAATGGTGGTTAAGTATTCACGGCTTTGTCCTTCAGTCTTCGTGGCCAGAAAAAGGGCAAGTTCACGCTCCTGCAAAGTTGTCGATTGCTTAAGCAGGTTTATTGCTTGGCCAATATCTCCCTTCGCCTGGGCGAGGAGCGCTCGGTTGTACAACGTTGCAATCGTTTCCGGATGTTCTGCACCGCCGGGAACTTGCTGCTGGAGGTGTAAGGCATGGTCGAGCCGATCCTGAGCCAAGTCGTACTGCTGGAGTACTCCATACACGGTTCCCAGACTGGTCAGTACGCGGGCGAGATCAAAGGGAGAGGCATCAGGAAGACGTTGGAGAACAGTAAATGCTGCTTCATACGATTGGGCCGCGCGGCGAAAATCCCGGGCGCGATAATACCAGGTCCCTTCGGTATTGAGCAGGTCCGCTTTTTCGCTTTCGTATTCCGGAGAGAGTTGGTCGTATAGTGTGCGAGCCGTGTCGAGAGCGGGTTTCGCGAGTTCAGGCTCTCCTCGCCTCAGCCGGACAACTGCGAGCAACTTCCATGCTCGTGCTGCATAGATAGTTCCGGGAGCTAGGTTCTTTGCGGACTCAACAGCTGCAGTCGCATGCGTAACTGCCCCCTCATAATCGTACACTTGTAACGCCGAGGCGACTGCCTGGAGATGAGTGACGACTACTGTTTCCTCCGCATCTCCCGGCCCGTTCTGCTGATCCCGGGCTTGCGCCAGGACCGACGAAGATCCGAGGAGCATTACTGTTATCAGTATGCTTCCCCACATGGGATGACATCTAACGATGCGTGGTGCTGACAGTGCAAGTTACTACGTCAACGGCTGTCGGTCTAGGTCCACGATAGTCCACGTCCCAGTTTGGGGGTCGCGACGGAGCTCAGCAGTAGAGCGGAACGGCCCGTCGTACCGCACCGTATCGTCCTCGACCCACATACTCGCTTCCGTAAACCTGATGACTAGCCGACGTTCGGGCTCTTCTACACGAACCTCATTCAAGTCGGTGAGGACTGACCAACTGTGAGTTTTCTCGAAGAGTGTAGCGAGGGCATCGTGCTTTTCCGGCCCCATATCCCACACCTGCTGGAGCGAATTAAGATCACGTGCTTGGTACGCACTTTGGTAGATACGTAGCAACACCTGGGCAATAGCCTCGGGAGTTCCCGAGGTAGGAAGGTGTCCACTGACAGCGGGGGAGTACTCCGGTGCAGCGAACCGCCCTGACGACCGAGTCGAATCAAGAGGGAGTGTTGGTGACAAATATGAGAAAATCGCCGGGGCACTCACTATTAGTGCGACCGCATACGCAACGGCTGGCCGCAGCAAAAGAGAAGATAGATTTGCGAAGAAGCTCGCAACAGAGGCAGTTATCCGTTCCCCCATGTTTTCGACCACTGGTTGTTTAGCGGTTTCGCCACGAAGGCGCGCGAAATCGAAGGAGCTTGCCAATGACAGTTCTTCACGACAGAAGCTACAGTAGCGAAGATGTTGTCCGATCGCAGTGCGCTCGCCGGTAGGTAAGCGCTGTGGGGTGTGGCGATAGAAAGCTAACGACTCCGCAGGTGGGTGAGTGTCCCGGACTTCCTCGCCAAATGTCTTGAGTGTCCCCTCAACAAGCTGCCAGCGCGCAATTGCCGCGGCGCAGTCCTCGCATGCGCGGACGTGTTGATTGAATTCTTCCCATTCTGCGTCCCCCGGGTGATCAAGGAACGTAACTGGGTCGATCGCCGAAGCGCGTTGGCAGCGTTCTGTCGTCATGGAAACCTCTCTCATCTGTTTGCAGCATGATGGAACATCCTTCTAAGAGAAGGACGGCAGTTACAAAGAAAGTGGCTCACGTCAACTCCTCCTTTTCAGCTGAGGGCTGACGCCCCTGCAAACACTCGTGCAAGAGGTCGAGCGCAGTGCGTATCCGCCGTTTGAACGTGGCGAGCGGGTGGCCAGTATCGGCAGACGCTTGGTCTGCGGTGAGATCATCAATATAGCGCGCCACTACCACCTCCTGCAAATGCGCCGGTAATCGCTCTAGACACCGTTGCAGCGACATTCGGGTATGCACATCAAGCCGCGTCGTGCGTGCCAGCTGCGCAAGTGGGTCCTCAAAAGTGTCAATCGTATCAACTAACTCTTCACCGACCGGTTTCTTGCCAACGAATTCAAGAAACTCGTTGCGTGTCGTTACTCGTGCGTAGTTCACGAAGGCCCGCGGCTCAGGCAGAGGAGGTTTACGGAACCGTTCGACGAGCTTAAAGATGACACGCTGGCGCACGTCCTCAAAATCGTTGGCAAACTTGCGCGCATCAAGCGTGCGCAAACAGTTGGAAATCAGGCGATTCACTTTGAAAAATGCGACCTGTTCTTGTTCTGGAGTGCCATGCAGCAAGTGCTGCATGACGCCTATCCAGTCTTCGTATGAGTCTCCGTCCGTTGCCGGTCTTGTCATAGCGACGCTACGTTAGCAAAACTCTGCCTCGCTTGGAAAGCTGCTCAAAGATATGAGAGAATAGAAGGCCAGCCAACGAGGGCTGAGCATAAGGTACAGTAATACTGATTCTCCAATACCTAGAGTCCAAAATGCACTGTTGTTGAGATTGCTACGCACGGAGCCTTCTGTTTTTCTTTGGAATTGCTTGTATGAGAACACAAAGGCTAAATCGGACCACAAGAGCTTCGTACAGCTCCTCTGCTGTTCTCTTGCGTAGCGTGCGCCATGCGCACCAATGGAGGTAACTAGGGGCTCGCGTGCCCAGCGCGCGCTACGCGGAGTGTACCAATGTCGTGGGGTTCGATTTAGGATAATTCTCTGTAAGTATTCTTTCCATTGTGAGCCGTTTTCCTCGTTGTTCTCATCTTTCTCTACTGCAGAGAAACAACAATGAGGATGCAGAGCCTCAGTAAATTCCGCTTGCTTACGCCGCCTTGCCCATACTCTGTAAGCAACCAGAAGGCAACAGAAGCCAGCGGTCTCATCAACAGTAAACAGTGATAAGGAGGAAATGTGAGAAAGCGCATGCTTGTGAATGTGAGCTGGATAGTGATCGTACACTTGCTGATTGGGAGTGCTCGTGTCGTCCAAGCGGAAGCACCAAAGCCTTCCAAAAAGAATGGGGCGTCACTTCCAGTTAGTAAAGAGCCGAACAAACCACGACCCCCTGTTCCTCACAATGAACCATTACGTATTTCGTTGGTTGTGCGGGATTCCCCCTATAATCGAGGTGCAGAGGAATGTGTTCTCGAAGGGGGGACAGCCAATACACAGCCGCTGACAATTGCGATTCTCGCGCCGCAACACACGCCCGTTGTTCAGGTGTCTCCGGCGCTGTACTGGTATGTGTCGGAAAACTCTCGGTGCCCCGTAGGGGTCACACTGATCAATGAACAGACTAATCAGGTGATTCTTGATGTCACTATTCCTCCCCCGGTAGCGCCGGGAGTTCATTACCTTCGATTGTCTGACTATCAGGTGCAACTCGTGCCCGGGCTTAAGTATGCCTGGTCAGTTGCCTTGGTCCACGAGCAGAAAGAAGGCAATCTCGTTGCCAGTGTAGATATTGAGCGGAGCGAGATGCCAGCTGACCTGCGAGTGAAACTCACCGAGGCTAACACAAAAAACGTTCCAGCACTGTACGAAGAGGCCGGGTTCTCATATGAGGCGCTTGCAGCGCTGTTTGATTTAACGACTCAATCTCCTAAGGACGAACAGCTGCGAGGCCAACGTGCCGCCTTGCTTGAGAAGATCGGGATAAAAGAAGTCAATCATCAGCCATAAAGAGAACACCCGGCAGGACAGCATTTAGCGGCTCTTTCTACTCAAAGGTGACATCGTTCGATACGATATTCACAATGTGTTCTTTTATTACGAGCATGGTTGCGTGGAAGATCCGAGCGAAATACGTACGTAGTCGTACAACTCCGAATTTCTTACGAAGAACTCTCTATGTGACGTGATAGAGGGTTTGCGCCTCTCGTTCTGTTGAGCAACGCTGCCACGCATCCGCACGAACGATTGTTCGCCGCCGACCTCACAGCCATTTCCCGACTGCAGATAGGGTGTGTACTTTGTCTTTGTTGAGGATCTTCACCGCCTCCCCATGCCCGTGCGGCGCCGCCCAGGCAAAGCCCGAGGGCTGACGCCATTGCTTGATATTAATGACGGCATCGGCCCCTAGTTCGCGCCCGCGATGTGCCATCTCGCCCATGATGTCATCAGCGCCGGAGTACCAGATTTTCCCCACATCGATAGTTCCTATGACCTCGTACTGCACGTCTGCTGGGAGCGGCCCTTCAACGATCAGCACCTGATTGGCATGCGCTGGATAGCGAGAGCGGGCAAAAGCGGGGGCTGGAGATCAAGCAGAACGGTTGCTAGGCTTGGCCCGCCATGCAACCACCCCAAAATCCTATTGAAATCTATCAGTTCCGTGTCGTGCTCCGCGAAACCAGTCCCCATATCTGGCGGCGTTTCTTGGTGCGTAGCGCCAGCTCCCTCGTCGATTTGCACCAGACCATCCAGATCGCATTCGGCTGGAGCGGTCGTCGGGCGTTTGCCTTCAAGGTGCAAGGCCACCGGCACGGCGTACAGCTCGAAGGCGACGCGCGAGAGATGCGGTTGGCAGATTTTCGGTTGTATGTGAAAGAGCGCTTCACCTACACCTACAATACCGTAGATCAAGAAAGCCGTTCGTGGCGGTTTGCGATTCGCCTGGAGCAAAAGCTTGCAGTGGACGCACGTCAGCACTATCCCCGCTGTATTGGCGGTGTCGGCGCGCCCCCGCCAGAACTGTGTGGCGGTCCCATTGCGTTTGAGAGCCTCCGCGATCTGTTCACCCCTGAGTATGTCGTCTGGCGAACGGAAGAAATGCGCGCGGAAGGATGGAAGGCGGAACATGAAGAAGAACTCCGCCACCTGCAGCTGTGGATACACCGCAAGCTGGATCGGCGTGCGATCAACCAGCAGTTACGTCAGGTCAGCAATGACACAAGAAAGGAGGACCGCAGCCATGAAGGTACGGATTCAGGTCATTATTGAGGATGACGGGGGCCACGTCCTCGATAGCCACGACGTCTTCTCCTTCCAGCGCAAACACTTGCAACCGGAACAGGTGGGACTAACGTTAGCCGAAGCCAAAGAAACACTGCACGGCATTCAGCAAACCGTGGTGCATCATCAGATCGACGACTACCTGCAAGAGCAACATCACTGCCCACATGTGGACAACAACGGAAGCGGAAAGGGAAGCATACGCTTGTCTACCGTACGCTGTTTGGCTCCTTCCATCTGCCCAGTCCTCGCTTCTATCGGTGTCGTTGCCAACAACACGGGCCGCGCAGTTTCAGTCCCTTAGCAACGTCGTTATTGGAGCGCACGGCTCCCGAACTACTCTATCTGGAGACGAAGTGGGCGGCGCTGATTCCGTATCGCGCCACCAGCGAACTACTGACAGATGTCCTACCGCTTGACCATGCGGTGTGTACCGCCGTGCTGCGAGGCAACATCCATAAGGTTGCCCAACGCATGGAAGGAAAACTAGGAGAAGAGCATTACCTCTTTATCACTCCCAATGAGACTGAAGTTCAGTCTTTGCCGGATCCTGGTCCACCGCTTACAGTTGGATTAGACGGCGGCTACATGCATAGTTGCGAACAACCGAATCGCCAAGAGGGGTGGTTTGAAGTGATTGTCGGCAAAAGTATCACGGCGGACGGAGACGCGAAGTGTGTGGCGTTTGTCCACAAGCGAGACAGCAAACCCAAACGCCGAATTTTTGAACTCTTGAAATCCCAAGGAGCCCATGCCAATCAGCCCGTGACATTTTTGAGCGACGGTGGAGAAACGGTGCGGAATCTGCAACTCTATCTGAATCCGCTCGCCGAGCACTTATTAGATTGGTTTCATGTCGCGATGAAACTGACAGTGATGGGACAGATGAACAAAGGGATGTAGAAGGTGGAAGCCCGAGCCCTCATCAAGGATGTGGAGAAACAATTAGACAGCATCAAGCACCATCTTTGGAATGGGAACATTACGCAGGCCCTACGTCTCATCGACTATCTCCAACTCCTCCTGAAGGATGACATCATGAGTGTGGAGCGCAAGAAGCTGCTGAAGGCGATACATGAAATCGGTGGGTACATTGCGACTAATCAACAATTCATCCCAGACTACGGTGATCGCTATCGCAACGACGAAACCATCACCACGTCTTTTGTGGAATCAGCGGTGAATCAGGTCGTGAGTAAGCGCTTCGTGAAATCCCAGCGGATGCGCTGGAGTCAACGCGGAGCGCATCTTTTGTTACAAGTCCGCACCCACGTCCTCAACAAGGAACTGCGCGCGCGGTTTCAACAGTGGTACCCGGGAATGGCGGGCGAATCCGAATCAGAACTTCGGATAGCTGCGTAGCCCCCGCTTTTGCCCGCTCTCCATAGGGACCTCCTGCTCGTTGTCGTGACAACTTCACATAAACACCGCTACAGAAGAAAAGTCTCGGTCTGTCCGTACGCTACCGTCGGTCGTGCGATCCGCGTAATGCGGGCGGGCAAACGCTCGTTGGGGTGTCATTACGATATGACTCCGTGGGCGAATGTCTTCGTTCGTCACAGTCGGGGCCATGAGGTGAACACAGGGGGAGCGGCGGGTGTTACCGCGCGGCAGTGACTCACCCGGACACAGTTGATGGCGGTGGCGGTCAGATGATGGCGGAGCTGGGACACGTTCCTTGCGGACCACCGGGGCATTGCCCGGGAGTTAGCTCGCGACCCCGACTTACTCAATGACGCGCGCTATGTGCGCGACCACGAAGCGCTCGACGACTGGCTCCGGGACCATCGGGACGCGGCCGACATCCTCACAGCCAACCCCCGTGCCTACACGGCCCGCCCCGCCTACTCGGCAGACCCTGACGCCGGCTACGGAGCACCGATAGCAAGCGATCTGCGCAGTTTCGAGCAGTATCTGGATCGCAACTGGGAGGTAGCCGATGCCCTCTATCAGGAGCCGGAGCTGGTCAATGATCGGCGGTTCGTCCGCACGCATCCGTCCCTGGACGACTGGCTGCAGGCGCATCCGGCCGCCGCGCGCGATCCGGGCCCAACCCCAGGCGTATCTGTGGCGGGAACGGACCCTGGGGCTGAACGAGTTCTTGCGCCAGTTCCTCACCCCTCGCTAGGTGCGTAGTCATTCACTAGTGCGCCGGGCGGCAGTCAGACCCGGATACGCGCGGAGCAGTGCGAGGCTGGTGCTCGGTGAGTAGTCGGGGAGCAAGGAGCGACCGCGCCGCACCGCGGCTGCAGATCGCATGTGGGATCTAATGAATTTTGACGAGCAAGTTCGGCAATCAGGTAATCACGAAGAGTTGAGGACGGTCGCCAACTTCCCCTTCCCCTGCAAGCCCACGTAGCGGAGCAGAACGGAAGACCCACGCGCAAACTGATCCAAGAAATCATGCACGCGTTGTTTGACCTGGGACCAATCCTCCACCCAGCGATGCATTTTCAGGATGTCTTGGCGCAACCCGCGCCACAGCTTCTCGATGGGGTTCAGCCACGGGGCGTAGGTGGGCAACCAGACCGGTTGAATCCGAGGGTAGGCGGCCACGGCGGTCAAGACGTCTGGGTGCGTATGAATATTCCAATTGTCTTGGATCACATAGATCAGATCTTCCTGGGGATACGCGCGGTGCAGCTGCGAGTAGAACTTAGAGCGGTTTTCAGGTGGGTGCGACCCGATAGCCACAATGGCGAAACCAACTAAGAATATCGTGCAGGGTGATCGATGCGAAGGCTTCTCTCAACGCATCGAGTAAAGCTGGCAAAGTACG
>Ga0081539_10001454_pt1 | contig 40374 bp, 32 predicted proteins | sample TabmetS4T2R2_FD_71023 | JGI IMG/M metagenome (GOLD analysis project Ga0081539, IMG submission 71023) | Tabebuia heterophylla rhizosphere microbial communities from the University of Puerto Rico - S4T2R2 | ecosystem: Host-associated > Plants > Roots > Rhizosphere ... | reverse complement strand
CAGGCGCCTCCCCGTTGCACGTCCTCTTTGGCGCCGCACGCCGGGGCCCCCGACGCGCGGTTTGTGCGCGTTGGGGTGGCCGCGGGTGGGGCAACCCGGCGACAGGACCCGCTCGCGTGTGTCGAATACAAGTGAATTCAGGAGAATCAGGATCCGGGCGTCAGCTTCGGCTAGCGCTCGACAAACCGCCTCAATCGGCCAAGCGTCCGATCCCACTCGGTCGAGATCGTCTCGAGGTGCTGGCGCACTTCGGCGAGCCGCGCCTGCTCGAGCTCCCACACGATCTCCCGCCCCTGCTGCGTGCTGTGCACCAGGCCGACGGTCTCCATCACGCGCAGGTGTTTGGTCACGGCCTGGCGGGTGATGTCGAAATCCTCCGCCAGCCGCGTGATCGACATCGGGCCGTCACTCGACAGGCGTGACACCAGCCGCAGCCGCGTCGCGTCGCCGAGCGCCGCGAACACCGACGCCGAGTCGGCCAGTGCCGTCGCCTTCGCGCTACGTCGTGCGGGCAAGGTACTTTTCGATCAACGTCATCTGGATCGCCCAGCCGCGCTCGTTCGACGTGAATGCCTTCGCCCGACGCTCCAGCGGAATGCCGTCGAATCCCGATTCGGTGACCGTCAGCTTCGTGCCTGCAGGCGCATCCTCGAGGGTGAACGTGATGAGCGTGGTCGGTTCTTTCGAATAGTCGACGCCGGGCTCCACCGCACCGGGATGCCACCGGAACGAGAACAGCCGCTCAGGCTCGATCTGCTCGATAGTGATTTCGAATGGCTGGTTCGCGTACGGCTCCTGCATCTTCGCCACCTCCGCGTCGACCGTCGTGCCGACGATGCGACCCGTGACCCTCGCACCGGGGGCAAATGGCCCTTCGAACTTGGCGCCGAACCATTCGCCGAACTGCGTTGCGTCCGTGAGCGCCTGCCAGACGCGGCTTCGCGCCGCGCGCAGCGTCACATGCTTCTCGATCCGATCCGTACTGGCCGTTGTCATGTGCAACCTCTGAGTTGCATATTAGGATGGATCGTACGCTAATGCAACCTCATGGTTGCATGTCACGAGCGGGAGAATGGCGGCTGAGCGTGCACGACGACGCCGCCGACGAGCGTGAGCAGCGATTCGGTGCGACGGAGTGCCTCGTCCGAGACGGTCAGATAGTCCTGGTTCAGCACGGCCAGGTCCGCGTGCTTGCCCTCGACGAACGAGCCGACCCGATCGTCGTCGAAGCAGAACCACGCCGCGCCTTCGGTGTACAGCCGGAGCGCTTCGAGACGCGTGATCTGCTGTCCATCGTTCGTCATGGTCCCCGCCAGATTACGCCCCGTTGTCATGTAGAACAGCGACAGCCACGGATCGAGCGCCGACACGTTGGTCGAGTCGGTGCCGACGCCGGCGTGAATCCCGGAATCGACGATTCGCCGGAACGGAGGCCCGCCGGCGTTCGACAGATACGTCCACGTCTGCGCGCTGGCGCCGGCGCCAAGATCCATCAGCGCCTTCAAGCGCGGCGCGTCGATGGCCTGCAGGTGAAGGAGCGACCACCGGAGCCCGTCGATCGGGTGGTCACGTGCGATCGACTTGAACGCTTCGAGGTGGAAGTCGTTCTCCTTGAGCGTGATCGAATGCTGCTGCAGCAGCCAGCGTCCTTTGGCGATCTCGCGCGCCGTCGGTTCGAACGACGCCGACATCGGGTCGGTACCGCCGATCCGCTCGCCGAATCCCGCCACGCGAAACAGGTCGTCGCCGACGGCCCGCCCGCCCTGGCTGAAATTGTTGCGAATCCGCGCCGCGACGTCCTGCGGCGAATCGGCGGGAAAGACAGGACGCATGCGGATCGTCAGTCGGCCTTCGCGCCACAGTCGCAGCGGCAGTTCCTGGTCTTCGAAATTGCCGGCGTTGACGACCATGGTCAGACCAAGGCTGTTGGCGTGTGCGTTGAGATCGGCAGTGCCGCGCAGTTTGTCGTCCGCTGTCTGTGAGGCCTGCAGCGCCGTCAACGCCTCCGCGGGAGCTGCGATTGTTCCGCTCGCCTCGTCCACCGTGACGCCGCGACCCGCGAAGAACGATCGACCCAGGCTGTTGGTGAGTGCGCCGGTTCCGCCGCCGGTGCCGGAGATGTAGATGGGATGTCGCGGTGCGGCCTCGTCGAGCTCGGCTCGCGTGGGCTTGCGCGCTTCCTTGAACTGCGTGTGATTCCAGCCGCCGATACAGGTGATGAACGCGCCTGGCGGCACCGACGCGGCGCGCCGGGAGATCGCTTCCTGCAGCTCGGCGATCGACAATGCCCGTTCGATTCGCCGCGCCTCGTAACCGGGATTCACCCCCGCGCGCGTGTAGTGCACATGTGCATCGACGAATCCGGGGACCACGGTTCTGCCGCCAAGATTCAGACGTCGTGCGTCCGGCGCGACCGGTGAGGTGGCGTTGAGAGCGGCGATGCGGCCGTTTCGAACGGTCAGCGCCGACGCCACGACGCCGCGACCGTCGACGAACTTGCCATTCGTCAGGACGAGGTCGCGCGTCGGATTGGGCGCTGGCCGGACCGATCGTTGAGCGGCTTCACCGGGCGTCCAGCTCCCGAGACTCGCGACGGCAGCCGCCGCTTCCAGCCACTGCCGCCGCGACCACGTGTGCCCGGACGTCACGTCAACGCGTGGCCGTCGCCGGCGTTCCTTCGACGCTGTTGCGCAGCGTGCCGACGCCTTCGTACGTGCACACCGTCTTGTCGCCCGCCTTCAGGAACATCGGCGGGTTGCGAGCGAAGCCCACACCAGACGGGCTTCCGGTGCCGATCACGTCGCCGGGTCGCAACGTCAGGATGTTGGAGCCGTAGGCGAGCAGCTCGTAGACGTCGTGAATCATCAACGACGTATCCGCGTCCTGCATCACGGTGCCGTTCAAAGTGAACTTGATCGGCAGCTTCTGCGGATTCGGCACGAACTCCTTCGGGACGATGAACGGCCCGAGGGGCGCGAAGGTGTCGTGCGACTTGCCGATCAGCCAGTCCGAGCCGTGGCGGCTGTCACCACGACCCTCGCGATCCGACACGTCCATCTGCAAGGTGTAGCCGAAGATGTAGTCCGACGCCTGCGCCGCCGCCACGCGGCTCGACGTCCGGCCCACCACCACCGCCATCTCGCACTCCCAGTCGATCTGCGAGCGGCGAGGCGGAATGCGAATCACTTCGCCGTCGGCGATCACCGCCGAAGGCGCCTTGAGGAACATGTACGGATTCCAGCGGGTGTCGTCGGCTTTGCGTTCCCAGATTCCCGGAGCGCTCTTCGTCCCCGCCGGCGCCGTTCCCGGCGGCTCCGGACCGCCGCGTCCAGGTTGGCCGGGTGCGGCCGCCGCCATCTCGGCAGCATGTTCGCGATAGTTCACCGCGGCATTGAGGATGGTTGCCGGCACGATCGGCGGCATCGTTTTCACCGCGGCGAGGTCATAGACGTACGCCGGACGGGGCGCGGCGGCGTTGACGGACGTCACGATCTGAGCGATGCGGTTGCGTACGCCGTCGCCGTAGCGCGTGATCAGATCCTTCATCTCCGTCGGCATCGTCAACGATGACGCGGGCTGCACGCGCGCGTGCGCGGCCGCGAGATCGATCACGATGGAGTCGCGCACGACGGCGCCGACAAACGTCCGTCCCTGTTGCTGGAACGTGCCCAGCTTGAATGGCGTCTGGCTCTGAGCGATGAGTGGAACGCTGGCGGCAGCCAGCGACGAGAGCAGAGAAGCCGCAATCAGGCGCTTCATGGTTCGTTGCCTCCTGGAGTCAGCGTGTGGCGGGTGACGAGACGCGCATGGCGGCTCGATCCACCGCCGTGCCGCGCAGATACACCGCGGCAATCTTGCGCGTGTTCCTGATGTCCTCGAGCGGATTGGCGTTGAGGACGACGAAGTCCGCGCTCTTGCCGGCGGCAATCGTCCCGGCAGCCGCGAGCTTCAACAGCTCGGCGCCGGTCTTGGTGGCGGCGACGAGCACCTGGGCCGGCGTCATCCCGGACGCGACCATGTCCTCCATCTCGGCGTGCGGGCCCCACGGCGTGTTGCCGTCCGTGCCCATCGCGATGCGCACGCCCGCCGCGTTCAGCTTGGCGAGGTTGCGTGCCTGAATGCCGAACGTCTTCTGTACCTCGGGCCGGTCGGTGGCTGCGTCCTGCAATTTCTCGAGGGCGTCGGCGGGAATGCCTTCCTTCAGCCAGCTCAAATCGGTCGCGACGCCGCGATCGGGCAGGTTCGGCACGACGATGACGTTCGGGTGCGCTTTGAACAGCGCCACGCCTTCATCGTCGAGGTCACGGTCGCGCACGCCGTGGGCGAACGCGTCGATATTGGCGCGGAGCAGTCCCTTGGCATCAGCCAGCTCGAAGATGTGCGCGGTCACGCGCAAGCCACGCTTGTGGGCTTCGTCGATCACCGCTGTGTACAGCTCGGGACTCAGCTTCTTGTACATGCCATTGCGATCGTCGACCCAGATCTTGACGATGTCGACCTTTTGCGCGGCCAGCTCTTGAACCGCCTTGCGAGCTTCGACGTCCGTCGTCACCCAGTACGGAATGTCCGACCGTCCGGGTTCGGGCGCCGTGATGCCTCGGCCGGCGAGGAAGTAGCGCGGCGCGCCCGGCACCGGGTTGGCGCGAATCTCGAACTGCGCGTCGCCCTTGTCTGTGCCGAGGCTCATCACCGCGCCGATGCCGTAGAACGCGCGGCGGCGCAGGTCGAGAGTCAGCTCCTCTCGCGTCTGACTCAAATGCGTATGGGCGTCGACGATCGCGGGCATGACCGTCTTGCCGGCGAGATTGATGCGCGTGGCGCCGGCGGGAATCCGCACGTTGCCCGCCCGGCCGACCTGCGTGATTCGATTGCCGGTGACGACGAACGTCGCGTTTTCGATTGCCGCCCTCGGCTCTCCGGTGATCAACCGCGCCCCTTCGAAGGCGGTCACCGCTCCCGCATCGGATGCCGGGCGTTGCGTCTGTGTCGACACGGACACGGCGGCGAGGGCTACGAACCCAGCGACCACGATAACGCCACGGATGGAGATGTCTGCTGGACGCACGCACGACTCCTTGGCGAATGACGCTCGAACTCTACTTCAACTTTCCGGAACCGGAAACCAACAACCGCAACGAACCGGAACCAGGAACGCCAGCGAACCGGAACCTGAAACCGGAACCGCGGGAACCGGGAACCTGGAACAGGGAACCGGGAACGTCAGGTTCGGGCTATGTCACAATCGCGCCGCGGCCAGGAGGCTGAGATGAGGATTCCGTTACCGCTCGTGTTCGTGGGTCTGTTGTCGGCGCCGGTGATGGCGCAGTGGGCCAACGTGCCCTCGTCCCAGGTGCCGCTGACCGCCGACGGCAAGCCGAACCTGTCGGCGCCGGCGCCGCGGTTGGCGGACGGAACGCCGGACCTGTCCGGCATCTGGAATCCGCCCACCGGCTACCTGCGCGATCTCGGCAGAGACGTGAAGGAGCCGATCCCGTTCCAGCCGTGGGCCAAAGCGGTGTACGACGAACGCGCACAAGGGCTGCACTGGCGTGAAGAACCGGATGCGAACTGTTTGCCCCAAGGTGTGCCGAAGGTTCTGCTGGCGCCGGCACCGTGGCGCATCGTCCAGACCCCACGCGTCATCTTCTTCGTTCATGAGGCGTTCAATCTCTGGTGGCAGGCATTCACCGACGGTCGCACGTTCGCGGCCAGCGATGACGTGGCGCCGACGTGGCACGGGTACTCGACGGCCAAATGGGATGGCAACACACTGGTCGTCGACAGCCGAGGGTTCAACGGCAGGGTGTGGCTCGATCAACTCGGCAAGCCATCGACTGAAGCGCTGCACGTGACGACGCGCTTCACGCGCAGGGACTTCGGCCACATGAATATCGGGATCACGATTGATGACCCGAAGGCCTACACGCGTCCGTGGGGTACGTCCGTGGACGTCACGTTGCTGCCGAACACGGAATTGATGGAGTTCATCTGCCTGGAAAACGAGAAGGACACACGGAAGAAGTGATCTCCGATGTAGGGTCCGCCGTCAGTTGGACCGTCGAGGTCGGCGGCGAGCAGACGACGGCGGTGTGGGATCCGCCTTCGCGGACCGTAAAGGTCCGCGCCGCATCCCAGGAGCCGCCTGATTCGCGAACCGGAAAGGTCCGCGCCGCATCCCCGGGATCGTCCGGCGTCGCATCGCCGGTGTTTGTCTGTGCCCATGGCGCCGGCGGTCAGATGAACGACCGGTCGATGCTCGCGATTCGCGACGCGCTCACGGCCGAAGGTCTCGGCGTCGTCCGGTTCAATTTCCTGTATCGCGCGAAGGGAAGCGCGCGGCCGGACCCGATGCCGCGGCTGCTGGCGTGCTGGTCGGCGGTCGCCGATCGCGTCCGCCGTGAGTTGCAGCCGGAGATCCTGATTCTTGGCGGCCGATCGATGGGCGGTCGCGCGGCGTCGATGCTCGTGGCCGACCCTTCGACTCGCTCCGCTGGCTCAGGGCAGGACGGCGCCGCGTGCGACGGACTCCTGCTGCTGGCGTATCCGCTGCACCCGCCTGGCGCCACCGACAAACTCCGCGCCGATCACCTGAGCAAGATCACGGTTCCGGTCCTCTGCTTCAACGGGACGCGCGATGCGTTCTGCGAACGGCCGTTGATGGAGCGCGTGCTATCCAACCTGACCGGCAAATGGCGCATGCACTGGCTGGACGACGCGGACCACGGATTCCACGTCCTCAAGCGATCGGGTCGCACCGACGCCGACGTCCTGCAGGAGGTCGCGCGTGAGACACGGGATTGGCTGGCGTCCGCGGTTCGACCCGCGGGATCTGGTGGACTGTCTCAACTGAACCTGTAATGCGCACGACAGCCTCTCGACGGCGATCATGCGGGCCAACCAACGGCGGCCCGCTCTAGAAATCACGAGGACGTACCCACTAGTGATGAAACGCCTGGACGAAGACGGTGTGGTCGACGAACTGGTCGGGCGCCTCGCGCGTCTGACGCCTGATACCCGCGGCCGCTGGGGCAGGATGACGGCGCCCGAGATGGTGTGCCATCTGCTCGACTCGTATCACGTTGCTATGGGGAAGCGTGACGTGTCGAGCGTGGATACGCTTTTCACACGGACCCTGCTGCGATTCTTCGCGATCCACGTCCCCGTGCGGTGGCCCCAGGGCGTGCCCACTCGCCCCGAAATCGATCCGCAGCGCCAGGGCACGCGTCCCGAACAGTTCGAGCGCGAGCGCGAGATGCTGGCCACCCTCATCAGAGCATTTGCCGGCCGCGCAGGAACGTTCGCGCCGCATCCGGCATTCGGTCCGATGACGCGGCGCGAATGGATGATCTGGGGCTATCGCCATCCCGATCATCATTTCCGGCAGTTCGGGATCTGAGCCGGATGCTTTCGAATGCGCAACCCCGAAGGCCTGACGGCATTCGGGGTTGAATCACATTAGTCCCTGACGTTCCGCCCCGTGCCGGTTTGACGGAACTGGAGACCGGCCGCGAGATCGGCGAGACGGATGAACTCGGCGCGATAGCCGTCGGCATCAGCACCGCGGAACGTCCGCGCACGCGCGATCGCGGTCGCAAAGCTGGCGTGACCGCGATGCTCGGAGTTGCGCAGGAGCATCCCGAACTCCGCCACCGATGACGCGAAGCCAAGGTTGACGGTCATCGTCGTCGGCTCGTTCCGGAGCACCTGCGTGATCAAACGGCTCGCTTGCTCGTGGCCGACCTTGTAGCGAATCTTCACCGTCGCGAGCTCCGCCGCGTCTGCCGCGCGCGTCGTTTCCGACGGCCGCTGATACTTCAACTTATCGACGGATGCTCCGTCGACCGGAGCACCGGGCGGCACTATCTCGTAGAGCGCGGTGACGGAATGACCGGCGCCGATCTCGCCGGCGTCCTTCTTGTCGTCGTTGAAGTCTTCCTTGTTGAGCAGGCGATTCTCGTAGCCGATCAGCCGATACGCTTTGGCGGCCTTGGGGTTGAACTCCACCTGAATCTTCACGTCGCGCGCGATGGTCGTCAGCGTTGCGCCCGCTTCGCGCACGAGGACCTTCCGCGCTTCGTGCAGCGAGTCGAGATAGGCGTAGTTCCCGTTGCCCTTGTCGGCCAGCTTCTCGAGCGTGGAGTCCTTCAGATTTCCCGTGCCGACCCCGAGCACCGACAGGAAGATGCCGCTCGCGCGCTCCCGCTCGATCAGGCGAACGAGCTCGTCCTGGCTGGTGACACCGACGTTGAAGTCGCCGTCGGTCGCAAGCACGACACGATTGACGCCGTCGCGCATGAAGTGCTGGCGCGCGACCCGATAGGCGAGCGTGATGCCGTCGGCGCCGTTGGTCGAGCCACCCGCCTCGAGACGCTCGATCGCGCGGTGAATGGTGTCCTTCTGATCGCCAGGCGTCGACGGCAGCACCAATCCGCTCGCGCCGGCATAGACCACGAGAGCAACACGATCGCGCGGCGTCAGGACGTCGACGAGCATGCGCATCGCTGTCCGCACCAGCGGCAGCTTGTCGGCCGACATCATCGAGCCCGAGACGTCGATGAGAAAGACGAGATTTCTCGGTGCGGCGTCCTTGTCGTCGATCTCACGACCGTGAATGCCGATGAGCGCGAGTCGATGTGCCGGATTCCACGGACACTCTGCCAGCTCGGTCGTCACGGAAAACGGGACGTTGCCGGTTGGCTGCGGGTAATCGAAATGGAAGTAGTTGATCAACTCTTCGATGCGCACGGCTCCCGCGGGCGGGAGCTGCCCGTCGGAGAGGAAGCGTCGAACGTTCGCGTACGAAGCCGTGTCGACGTCGATCGAGAACGTCGAGAGCGGATGATCGGCGACGCGACGCACGCCGTTCTCGTCGATGTGATCGTAGGACTCGGTATTGAAGCGCGGCGCAGGCGACAGGCCGACGTCGAAAGCGAAGGCGCGCAGGGAAGACTGCGTCATGACCGACGGCGCCGTGCCCGCCACCGTGACCGTCTCGGCCACGGAACCGACCGGCATCTGCAGGCTCAGACGCGTGGTTTCGCCGCCGTTGACCATCGCGACGGTCTTCGTCGACATGAATCCGGTGAGCGCGGTGGTGAGCTCATAGACGCCGGCGGGGACGTTCCTGAACGCGAACCTGCCGCGTTCGTCAGTGATCGCGGTACGCGGCGGTGTGATGGCAAGGGTGACGGTGACGCCCGGCACTGGCGCGCCGGTCGTATCGGTGACCGTGCCTTCGATGGTCCCTGGTTTTCCCTGGGCGGCGACCAGGACGACGAGCGTCGAGATCGCGGCAACAACAACGCTCATGCGCAGACGCATGGCTGCACCTCTTCGTAGGGCCGCTTTCAGGCGGCCGGGTCCGCCTTCGCCCTTCGGGCTACGGCGTGACAAGCGGTTGTTGCCGATCCGGATCGGCGTCGTGCGGAAGCGCAGAGGCAAAGCCCGTGCCTCGGTGCGTTTCCGTTCTTGCGGTTTAGACACCGCGGTTCAGCAGATGGCCGGCCGTGATTTCTCCAGCGCTGTGGATCGCAGTGCAGCGATTTGGATGCGAGCACGATAGGGGTAGAATGCGCCCGTGAAGCGACGATCATTTCTTTCTACTGTAGCCACGACCCCTCTTGCCGCCGCGTTCGCTGCGGCGCCGGGCACGGCATCTGCTCAACGTCCCGCCGGTCCGGCGAAGACAGGCCGCCTCAAACAGAGCGTGATGGGCTCGGTGTGGGGAATGAGCAATCTCCCCTTCGAAGAGCGCTGCAAGATCCTCGCGCGCATCGGCTTCAAAGGTGTCGACCTGCCCACTCCCGAGCAGGCGAAGATGCTGAAGGCGTACGGTCTCACGCCCGCGTTGATGACCGGTGCCGGCACGACGTTCCAGGACGGGCTGATCCGCAAGGAGCTGCACGGCAAGTTCGAGGAAGCGTTTCACGCCGGCATCGACGCGTGCGCGGCCGTCGGCTGTCCCTCGCTCATCGCGATGCCAGGTGAACGCCGCGGGATGCCACGCGAGGAAGCCGCCGACAACGCGGCCGCCATCCTCTCGCGCGTGAAGGGCTACGCGGAGCAGAAGGGCGTGACGCTCTGCATGGAAATCACCAATTCGAAAGTCGCGGCGGATCAGCGGACCGATCAGGTGTTCAACCACCTGGATTGGGGCTGGGATGTGTGCCGCAAGGTGAGCTCACCGCGCGTGAAGGTCCTGTACGACATCTACCACGTGCAGATCATGGACGGCGACGTGGTGCGCAATATGCGCGACCACATCGATCAGATCTGCCACATCCACGTCGCCGGCGTCCCGACGCGTCAGGAGATCGACGACACGCAGGAGTTGAACTACCGGTTCATCGCCAACGCGATCGCCGACATTGGCTTCACCGGCTTCGTGGCGCACGAATACCGGCCGGCGCAGGGGCGGGACCCGGTCAAGAGCCTCGAGCAGTGCTTCGAGATCATGAACGTGTAGACCAGGGTCGCGGACCGTAAAGGTCCGCGCCGCATCTATCCTCGGTGTCTCGGTGCCTCAGTGTGTCGGAAACCAGTGAACGTCGCTCGATTCGGGTCTCCGCTTCAGAAGTTCAACGTCAAGTTCACGCGCGCAAATCGCGGCGACTGGACGCAGCGATGATGCGCCGTCTCGCCACCGTGCTCCGACCGGTGGTCCCGTTGTGCCTGCTGGTGGCGACCGCATCGGCCCAGCAAAAAGAGCCGGGGCCGCTCAGTCAGCGGCTTTATGACGTGTTCGAATTGCGTGCCGGCTCACCCACGCATGTCTTCACCATTCCTGTTTCCGCAGGAAGCACGCTGATGATCGACGTGACGATGAAGGCGGCCAGCGTCGGCGTGCAAATCACGAATCCACTCGGAGTGGCGCTGGACGCGACGCAGATCGAGCGATTCGTTGTCGGCGCAAATGCCGTCCCTCCCCTGGGAGGGGCATTGTTCGAAGCAGGCGAGCATGCGCAGGCGGACATCAACGCTCCGTTGGCGGGGAATTGGACGGTCAGGCTCACGCTGCCATCGGGCTCGCCATCGGCCTCTGGCTCCATCACCGCCATCCTGACCGGCGGACTGTCGATCGGGCTCACGTCCTCGCGTCCGCTGTACCAGGCCGGGCAGGACGTGACGCTGGCGCTTCTCGCCTTTCGCGGATCCACCGCCGTCGTGTCCGGCGTCGTGCGCGCCGTTATCTATCCAACCGTGCAGCCCACGGCGACGGTTGCTGTCGCTTTCAGAGACGACGGGCAAGGCGGCGATACGGCGAGCAGCGATGGCGTGTACACGGCGGTCGTCCGTAGCCTGGCACCTGGTCATTATGTCGTTGAGGCGTCGCTGCAATCAGGAAACGATCGGTCTGTCGCGTCGACGAGCGTCGAAGTGATTCCTCGGATGGCGATGCTCGCTGGATCGAAAAGCGATGTGGGTGTCGACGTCAACGGCGATGGCTTGTTCGAGACCACGCGCATTGGCATTGACGTCAATGTCGCCAGTGCGGGGAACTATCGCGTGCTGGCGTCGTTGACGAGTGCCTCCGGCGTCGGCGAGGCGCGCGGGGTCGCTGAAGCCGCGCTGAGCGTCGGTGCCGGATCGATTCCCGTCTCATTTTCCGCTGATGACATTCGCGGACTCCTGGGCGTCGACGGCCCGTGGTACGTGAAGAACGTCAGTCTGGTCCGCATCGGACGAGACGGTTCCTCGCGCGATCTGCTGCTGGATCAGCGGGCCGATTTGGGCCCGACGGCCGCCTATCGGCTTCTGCAACTCCAACGACCGATCACGATCATCCGTCCCGTTGTCGCTGAGGGCGGCGTGGATCGAGACGGCAACGGTCTGTTCGATCTGTTGCAGGTGGACTTTCAGGTGGACACGCTGCGCGCGGGTACCTACACGTGGACGGGAAACCTGCGTGCGCCCGACGGGACACACCTGGACGTCGCCACGGGACAGGGCTCGCTGGCGGCCGGTGTGACCACCGTCAGCTTCACCTTCGATGGAAGGACCATTGGGACGACATTGCTGGACGGACCCTACGCGATCGTCGACGTCGCGGCGTACGGCCCCAGCGCCGCCGCGGCATTGTCCGCGCACATTGGTACGACGCGGTCTTATCTTGCCTCACAGTTCGAGGGCTCCCGGGCGACCTTCGACCGCTTGTTCGAGACGCTGCAGACGCTGGTGATTACTGGGCGTGGCGGCGTGCCGCAGGCAGAGGTAATCCGCACCAGTCTCCTGCAAAAGGCCACAGAAGCGCGCTCCCAGTCCAACAGTGGCAACGTCACGTCCGCGGCGGTGGCGCTCGATGCGTTGGCGGCTCAGGTGCGGTCGCTGGACAGCGAACGGCTCGACACCGGCGACAAGGACAGGCTCCTCGACCTCATCGCTCGCGTGCGCGCCACGCTTTGAGATCTTGGCGACCCGCACGTCGACCTGATTCACACGTTCGTCGGGATAGAGCTGGCCTGTCCGCAGCAGGTTCACTGCCGTCGTCCCGTTGATCAACGCGCTTGGAGGCCAGCCGTCCGAGCCGCTGCAGGACGATCGCGTTCGGCACGTTGGCGTTGGCGTACGCGCCGTTGGTCGCCGAGGTATTGCCGACGAGGTTCGGATTGGACGGTATCGCCAGCGTCCACGGCTCGTAATCCGCTGCGCTCGTGCGTGTGTTGTCGGTCACGAAGAAGTTGCCGAACCAACTCCTTCGTCGTATGTGGACCATCCGAAGAGAGCCGTTCTCAGGGACCTGGTATGGACCGCGCGCCAGAGTCGCCTATATGACATGGAGATAGGGTGGTTTGTATACGCCCGGATCGCTGTGCGCGTCAAATCGGTTGACCGCCGTCTTGCATGCAACACGCCGCGATCCACGCTCCTTCGACTCGCTTCTCTCGCTCAGGACAAGTAACATTCGCCGCCATGACGAAGCGACTCGATGACACGATCCAGCCACGAAGGCCCTTCGGCATTCACGAAGACCACGAAGTAAGGGAAGGCTTCGTGACCTTGCGGAGCTGAGTGATTAAGGAGGCGCGATGAAGGTGTTGCTTGGTGTGGCGATGTCAGTGGCGATGACGGTGGCAGTCGCCGGCGACGGGGTGCCGACCGTTGTCACCTATGTTCCGCATGACAAAGTGAACGCGACGATGGTCAAGGGCGGCCAGATCATCAATGACCATGGGTTGATCGTGATTGCGCAGCGTCGCGGTGCGGGCGAGGTCGAGGTGCACGCGAAGACCAACCACGTGTTCATCATCGTGGAAGGTGAAGCGACGTTCGTGACCGGCGGCACGCTCGTCAGTCCGAGGACCACCGATCCCGGTCAAATTCGCGCCGCGAATGTGCAGGGCGGGCAGGAGCATCACCTGACGAAGGGCGACGTCATCACGGTTCCGGCGAAGACGCCCCACTGGTTCAAGGAAGTGTCGACGCAGACGATCGCGTATTACGCGATCAATACCGAGCCGTAACGTATTAGCGTTTCAGGCCTGTAAACAGGACGATGTCGTTGGTCGTCGTCGAACGGGAGATGGCCAGACGCTTGCCATCGCGCGACCAGGCGACGTCGGCGATCGTCGGTCCGTCAGTGAAGTGCGTCAGCTGACGTGGAGTCCCGCCGTCGAGCGGCTGAACCCAAAGATTCCGGCGCGTCCGGTCCCCGTAGGCGATGGCGCGACCGCCGGGCATCCATCGGTGAGGACCGCCATAGTTCATCGGGAGTGCCATCTGGCGCGGCACGCAATCGGGCAGCTCACACAGCATCAGCACCGGCCGGCGCTGGTCGTCGAACGAGCCGAAAAGGAGAGAGGTCCCGTTGGGCGCGACCTCGGGTTGACCGGCAAACACCGGACTCACCTGCACCGGCGTTCCTCCCTCGATCGGAATCGTCCACAGCGACTGCTGACCGCTCTTGTCCGAGAGGAACACGACCTGTCGGTCGCCCGAGGTCACAACCGGCCAGCTCACCTCCTCCGGCCACAGATGGACGGGGCGACTCCCGTCGACGCCCACTTTCCAGAGTCCGCGGTCAGAGCCGGAATCGGCTGAGACGAAGACAATCGTTCGGCCGTCGGCGGTCACGCTTGGTGTCCTCGCTTTCGCGACGATGTCTGCCGGCGCCGCGCGGCCCGGGGCAAGTATTCTCAGCGTCGGCACGCGATTGACCTGGCTGACGTAGACCAGGCGGTCCGCCGCCCACGCCAGCGCGCCGCCGCCGCGGCTTGCCGGTAGGGGCTCGGATCCTTGTGCGCCTGAACCGTCTCCGATCCACAACTTCACTTGCGTTTCGGACTGCGCCGTCACCAGGCTGCTGCGATCGGCGGACAGACCGAAGCCTGTGTAGTCGTTCAGGTCGTTGGTCAGCCGGGACATCTTTCCGTCGCCGACCGTATAGCGCCACAGCTGGCGCGGCGTTCCGGCGTCGGTTCGCCGCGCGAGGACGAGACTGTCCGCGGTGAGCCAGCCGAGGGATTGCGGCTCGCCGTCGACGGCCAGGATCCGTTCCGCGCCGGACGTGACGTCGACCAGGACGATCTGCCACCGGGTTTCGCCGCCTGTGCCATCGCGGCCGAGGACCGCGATGGAGGCGTCGTCGGCAGACCAGGCGGGACGCACAGGTAAGCGGCCGTTGGCGAGCGAGGGGAAGAAGGCCGGAACGCGCCTGGTCGTCACCACCCGTTCATCGCGTCCATCCGGCCCGGCGACCACGAGAGCGGTCGAAATCACGTTCGCGCCGATGTCCGCTCGAATGAACGCCATGCGCCGGCCGTCGCTGGACCACCCGACCGTGCTGGAGAGATTCTCGACGACACGCCTGGGTGTCCCGCCGAGAAATGGCACGCGCCACAGCTCCATGACGCGCGATTGCGCACCGCCCCTCACGAAGTCGACATAGTTGCCGTCCGGTGTGACCGTGGGATCGACCAGGAAGATGCCTGGTTCGGGCGCGACGATTTGCACGTTGCTCGACGTTGCGGTCTGGCGGATCCACAGGCTGTACGCGTCGCTGTCACGCTGAACGTAGGCGACGTACTTCCCGTCCGCCGAGATCGCCGGCCGTTCGGCGTTGCCGGAAGTCGTCAGCTGCGTGATCTGGAGATCGTCGAGCGAGAACGGCGCGGAGGCGGACGTCGGCGCGGCAGACTGCGGGGACCGGACGCTGAGCACGTAGACCGCACCTGCGACGGCCAGCGCAGCGATCGCGGCTGCCGCGACGATAGTCGAGCGACGCCGCACCGGCCGGGGAGCGACCGGCGCCGCTGGCGTTGATGCCGCGACCGGAGCCGCCAGCTCTCCCGATTCGAGCGATGCCCTCAGTTCCTCCAGATCGCTGCGCAGATCTTTGGCCGTCTGATACCGGCGTTCGGGATCCTTGAGCAACGCGCGCCGTACGATGCGTCCCAGGTCGCGAGGCACTCCAGGCCGGAGCTCGGTGATCGATGTCGGCGTGTCCTTGATGATCGACGAGATGATCGAGATGCTCGTGTCGCCGCCAAAGGGGCGCTGACCAGTCGCCATCTCGTAGAGGATGACGCCGAGCGAAAACAGATCGGAGCGTGCGTCGATGGACTTGCCCTCGGCCTGCTCCGGCGACATATAGGCGACGGTGCCGACGATTCGTCCCTCGCCCGTGATCGGCGTCGTCGGAATCGCCGTGACGTCGACGGCCGAGGCCTGGGCTTCGGCCAGCTTCGCCAGGCCGAAGTCGAGGACCTTCACGCGGCCGGCGTGATCGCCTTCGCCGAGCATGATGTTGGCGGGCTTCAGGTCCCGGTGGGTGATGCCCTTCTGGTGCGCCGCGGCGACGGCGTCGGCCACGAGAATCGCAATCTGCAGGAGCCGGTCGAGCGGAAGCCCCTGTGCCGGGATCAGCTGGTCGAGCGATCGCCCTTCAACGAGCTCCATCGCCAGCAGGAACTGGCCGTCGATCTGTTCGACCGAGTAGATGGTGACGATGTTCGGATGATTGAGGGCGGCGACGGCCTGCGCTTCGCGCTCGAAGCGCTCGCGGCGCTCCGGATCGGACGCCGCGGAGGTCGGCAACACCTTGATCGCGACGTCGCGATTGAGCCGCGTGTCACGAGCGCGGAAGACCTCGCCCATTCCACCCGCGCCAATCGGTGCGATGACTTCGTAGGTGCCGAGCCGAGAACCGGGCGAAAGCGTCATGGGAATTGCCCGGATTATAGGCGGCGCCCAGTGTTGTGCAATCCGAGAGCCGCCGTAGGGCGCACGTGCTATTTCAGGTTCGACTCGAAACCTAAAATACCGACGCCGATACCCACGCTTCCTAAAATAGCGTGCGTCCCGGTGACTTCTCGCCCAAGAGCCCGGGGCGCCGCCAAGTGTTGCTCAATGAAACTGCCTAATCTTCCCCGGATGCGGCGCAAGCGGCCGACGCCATTCCGCACGATAGAGTTGCGCTTACTCGGGGCGCCGCCGACCAATGCGACCGCGCTAGGCAACAACGCGGCATGCTCGCCGGGGAAGCGCGACGGCGGCACAGCGGCGGCGCCGCTCCGGTTCGCGCCGTGGAAAAACGGTCTCTGCGGCCTGTGCTCACGTTTCGGGCGGCGGCTGGGGTAATCCGTACGCCAGTGCACAATCGTTTCGATAACCGGGTATGGGGCGCGCCGGTGGCGAATCACCGCCGCCGCCCATTTTCCGCCTCCGAGACCGTTTTTTCGCCGTTGCGGATCACGGCGCTCACAAGTCGCGACGCCGCCGCTGTGCCGCCGTCGCGCGACGCGTCACGTCGGCTGTGCGCGCGAGCCGGCGGGGCGGCGACTGTGAGCGGCGCGATCGGCGTCAGTGGGTAAATCGGATCCGCAGACGTGCCGAGCGCCGTCGCCGCATCTATCGCCACCGACGCACGACGCAGGCTGGTTATCGACCCGATTGTTGGCTGTCGTCCGAATCACCCCAGGCGACGGCGAGACCGTGAGCTCGGGGTCGGAGGACCCGATTTTCCGCGTCGCGAACCGGAGCCGCCCCGCCGGTTCGCGTGCACAGCCGACGCTCACGCGACTCGCGGCGATCGACTCAGCGCACTGGATGTGAGGCGACCGCCAACCTGATAGGTTGGGGGCGTGGTTCAGGCGAAGTGGGTTGAGAGTTAGCGGGTCGTCGTTGTCGTTGCGCCTCCGCCGAGTGCGAACGTCATGAGCTTCGGGTTGAACGTCGTCGCCGTGTTGCCGGGACCGGCGTTGCCAGTCACATTTCCGACGCCGCCCATCACCGCGACGTACTGGCGGCCGTCGATGCGATACGTGATCGGCGGCCCCATCCCGCTGCGCAGGCCGGTATCGATCTCGAGCAGCTTCTCACCCTTGTCCGCCGTGTAGGCGCGAAGCCGTCCGTCCTGCAGCACCTGGATCACGAGATTCCCGGCCGTGGTCACCGTCCCGCCGCCGATGCCGCCGCCTCCCGGCACGCGCCATCGCATCTGCTGCGCGACGGGATCCCACGCGACCAGTGCGCCCTTGTTGGTCCCTTCAATCGGTTCGGGACCGATTGCCGGGGGTGGCGGCAGCGTCGGCTGCGGCGCCGGGCGAACGGTTCCGGTCGTCTTTCCTGGCTGTGGATCGAAGGTTGTTTCCGCCGCATAGACGAACGTGTTGCTCGTCGACGTCGGGATGTAGGTGAGCCCCGTCATCGGGTTGAACGACATCGGCGACCAGTTGTGCGCGCCGCCGCCTCCCGGCGTGATCGCGATTGGCTCGGTCCCGTAGTAGGCCTCCGGGTTGACGATCGGACGGCCGGTCTTCGGATCGATGCCCTTCGCCCACGTGACCTTCGAATACGGCTGCGCCGAGATGAACTGACCGGTGATGCGATCGAGCACGTAGTAGAAGCCATCCTTGGGCGCCTGCATGATCACCTTGCGGCGCCTTCCCTCGATGGTCAGATCCGCGAGGATCAGGTTCTGCACGTTGTCGTAGTCCCAGTTGTCGCCCGGCACGACCTGGTAGTGCCACTTCAATTCGCCGGTCTCCAGCGACACCGCGAGGATCGAGCAGACGTACAAGTTGTCCTTGTCGCGTGACGAGCGCAGTTGCATCGCCCACGGTTCCGCGTTGCCGGTGCCGACATAGACGAGATCCGCGTCCGGGTCGTACGCCATGCCGTCCCACACCGCGCCGCCGCCACCACGCTTCCACCAGTCCAGATCCCACGTGGCCGCTGCCTTCTTCATCGCGTCGTTTTCGAACGGCTTCGCCGGATCGCCAGGCACAGTGTAGAAGCGCCACAGACGACGACCGGTCATCGCGTCGTACGCGTCGAAGAACCCGCGCGTTGGCCGATCGCCGCCGCTGGCGCCGATGATCACGCGTCCGCGTGCGATGCGCGGCGCCATCGTCACGGTGTAGTGATCCTGCGGATAGGCGATGCGCGTCTCCCAGACCGGCCTGCCCGTTTCCGCGTCGAGCGCCTGCAGACGGCCATCGATGACCGGCGCGATGACCAGGCCGTGGTAGAGAGCCACGCCACGATTGACGACGCCGCAGCAGATGCGCGGCCGCACGGCCTCCTGATTCACTTCCGGATTCCAGCGCCAGCGCTCCTTGCCGGTCCGCGCATCGACGGCAAAGACGATGCTCCAGTTCGTGATGCCGTAGATGGTGCCGTTCCAGACCAGCGGCGTCGCTTCCTGGCCGCCACCGCCCGGTCCGATCTCGTACGACCACGCCGGTGTCAGCTGACTCACGTTGCTCGCGTTGATCTGCGTCAGCGGACTGAAACGCGACTCGGCCTGGTTGAGACCGTGCGTCAGCCAGTCATCTCCAGTACGCCCCGCTTCGCGGAGTGCGGAGTCATCGACCTTTCGGACTTGGAGTTCGGCCCTGGCTGAAAAGAGAAGGACCAGTCCTGTGACCGCCGTCAGTCCCGCGAGTCTGCGCATCGTGACCTCTTGACCTGATGTGGACGCGAAATCGTAGTCCATCAGACGTGCCTGTGCCACATCCATGGCGCCCTCGGGTCCGTAACCTCAAAACGCTCGCCGGCATCAAACCCAATGGGAGAACCACGTACATGTCCGTTCACAGGATCTCTTCGGGATTGGTTGCATCGCAGGGTCCGGCTGACGTGCTCCGACGCTGACGCTTCTCGGAGCGGCAGCATGGACCGCCGGAGAGGCGCTCGGCGTCTATTCAATGACGAAGTAATGCCAATGCCGGTACGTCTGCTGTCCGTGCAGGTCGGTCATCCAGCGGTCCTGGACTCCGACGAAGGGTCATGGGTGACCTCTATCTTCAAGTCGCCGGTAGACGGTCCGATCGAGCTCGGGGAGACAAACCTCGCGGGCGACGCCCAGGCGGACCTTCGCGTGCACGGCGGACCCGACAAGGCGGTCTGCGTGTATTCCGCCGATCATTTCGCGGCGTGGCGCGAGGAGCTGCCGGATCACGCGTGCGAGCCAGGCGCATTCGGGGAGAACTTCACCGTGACAGGCCAGACGGAATCGACCGTGTGCATCGACGACGTGTACGCGATCGGGACGGCGATCGTTCAGGTCTCGCAGCCACGCGGCCCGTGCTGGAAGCTCGCGCGACGCTGGAAGCGTCTGGATTTCGTGCGGCTCGTGGCAAAGACCGGACGCACCGGCTGGTATCTGCGCGTGCTGCGTCCAGGGATCGTTGCCGCTGGACAGACGTTCGAGCTACTCGAGCGTTCGCGTCCGGACCTCACGATTGCGCAAGCCAATCGCGACCAGTACGGCACGTGATCGGTGCACTGGCAGACCGCGGAAATTCAGGCTATTCTTCGCGGAATGTCCTTGGACCTGCGCCGGCGGGCGCTTGTACGCCTCCTTCTAAGCGGAGCCGCCAGCGCACCGTTCTGGACGCGTCTGTCTGCCGAGTCACCAACCGTCGCTGCGACACGCCTGACCGAGACCGTCCTTCTCGTGACCGGGGCCGGCGGGAATGTGGTCGTCCTGAATCAACCCGACGGCGTGCTGATGGTCAACGGCGGGACGCGGGAGCGCTCCGCTGAGCTCCTGCGCGTGGTCAGGGAGCAGACGGGCGGCCGTCGTGTGCTGACGTTGTTCAACACGGACTGGCATCCCGAGCACACCGGTTCGAATCAGACGCTCGGCGAAGGCGGGACGCGGATCATCGCCCACGAGAACACCAAGCAGTACCTCGCCAACGAGATGGTCATCGACTGGGAGAACCGCACCTACAAGCCGCTGCCACGTCCGGCGCTCCCGACCGAGACCTTCTATACCTCCGGCACGTTGACGTTTGGTGACGAGCGCGTTGAATACGGACATCTGGGTCAGGCGCACACCGACGGCGACATCTACGCGTTCCTTCCTCGCGCGAACGTGCTCGTCGCCGGCGACGTGATGACGGTCGGGACGTATCCGATGCCGGATTACGTGAGCGGCGGGTGGCTGGGCGGTCTGATGACGGCGACCAAGACGCTGCTCGATCGCGCCAACGCGGACACGCGCATCATTCCGGGGACGGGACCGGTCCAGACGCGCGCCGACCTGCAAGCGCAGTTCGACATGTTGTCGGGCCTGCGCGAGCGCATGACGAAGATGATGCGACAGGGGATGAGCGCGGAGGACATGCTGGCCGCAGGCATCACCAAGGAGTTCGACGCGAAGTGGGGAACGCCGGAGCTGTTCGTCGCCAACGCGTATCGGGGGATGTGGCTGCACGTGCGCGAGCTGGGAGGGATCGTGTGAAATCCCAAATCGCGAATCCCAAGTCCCGAATCACAAGCCCGAAAGCCCAGAGCCGAAAGCCGAAAGACGGCACGGTCGGATTCGTTCGCGCGGTCGCCGCCGCAGTTGCCGCCTTCGCGGCCGCTTTCGCGTTCTCCACCGGCCATCTCGACGCGCGAGCACCGCAAACGAGCTCGGCTAGTGCGATCGATCGCGCGCTCATTGACGGCTACTGCATCGGCTGTCATAACCAGCGCGCGAAGACGGCGGGCGTGATCCTCGACACGGCTGACGTGACTCGCATCGGCGAGGACGCCGAGCTGTGGGAAAAGGTCGTGCGCAAGCTGCGCGGCGGAATGATGCCGCCGCCCGGCGTACGCCGGCCGGAGCAGGCCAAGGTCGATGCGTTCGTCACCGCGCTCGAGCGCACCCTCGACGATGCCGCGGCGGCGCATCCGAACCCGGGCCGGGTGGCGCTGCATCGACTCAATCGTGCCGAGTACGCGAATGCGATCGAGGACCTGTTCGGCGTGCGCATCGATGCCAGCGCGCTGCTGCCAAAAGACGACGAGGCGGACGGGTTCGACAACGTGGCGAGCGTGCTCACGGTGTCGCCTTCGTTTCTCGAGCAGTACATCTCCGCAGCGCGATTCGTGACCAATCTCGCGCTGGGGCCGGCAATCGCGCGACCCTCCAGCGCCACCTATCGGCCGCCACGCGGCACGGACCAGGCGTTCCACGTCGAAGGCCTGCCGCTCGGCACTCGCGGCGGACTGCTGGCCGAGCATCTGTTCACGGCCGACGGCGAATACAAGCTCAATATCAACGGTCTGGCCATTGCCGGCTACGTGCGCGGCATGGAATATCCGCACACGCTGGTCGTGACGCTCGACGGCGCGAAGATCTTCGAGCAGAAGATCGGCGGCGAAGAGGACATGAAGGCGATCGACCAGCAGCAGGCGCCGGCAGTGGCCGCCATCAACGGTCGCTTCCAGAACATCCCGCTCAAGGTCGTGGCCGGTCCGCACAAGATCGGCGTGACGTTCGTCGCCCGAACCTACGCGGAGTCGGACGAGGTGCTCTACTCGTTCCGCCCCGGCGTGCTCGAGGATCGCATTCCCAAGGTGGGGAGCGTCGAGATCGTGGGACCGTTCAACCCATCTGGCGTCAGCGAAACGCCCGGCCGCAAGCGGATCCTGACCTGTCGCCCCACCACCGCCGCGGAAGAGGCGCCGTGCGCCGCCCGCATTCTGTCCAGCGTCGCGCGACGTGCGTTCCGCCGGCCGATCACCGAGGAGGACCTGCGCGCGCCGCTCGCCTTCTACCAGCGCGCACGCGCAGAAGGAACGTTCGAGAGCGGGATTCGCGAAGCGCTGCCCACGATTCTGGCGAGCCCCAAGTTCCTGTTCCGTGCCGAGCGCACGCCGCCGCAACTCTCCGCTGCCGGCATTCATCGGGTCAGTGACATCGACCTCGCATCGCGGCTGTCGTTCTTCCTGACGGGACATCTGCCAGACGATGCACTGCTGGCAACGGCGGAGAAGGGGACGCTGTCGGATCCGAAGGTACTGGACGCGCAGGTTCTGCGGCTGCTGCGCGACCCGCGCTCGCAGTCGCTGGTCACGAAGTTCGCGTTTCAATGGTTGAAGCTTCGCTCGCTCGAGGACATCGATCCCGACGGCGTGCTGTTCCCGAACTTCGACGAAGGCCTGCGCGACGCGTTCCGCAAGGAGCTGGAGCTGTTCCTCGGCAGCGTGCTCATCGAGAATCGCAGCGTCCTCGATCTGCTGACCGCCGACTACACGTTCGTCAACGAGCGCCTCGCGCTGCACTACGGAATCGCGGGCGTCCGTGGCGAGCGCTTCCGGCGCGTGACCTTGACCGATCCCAATCGTTACGGGCTGCTGGGGAAAGGCGGCATCCTGCTGGGGACCTCGTACGCCAATCGCACGGCTCCGGTGTTGCGTGGGGCGTGGATCCTCGAGAACCTGATGGGGACGCCGCCGTCGCCGCCGCCACCCGACGTCGAGGCGTTTCCCGAAAACAAGGACGGCGAGAAGGCGCGCACGGTGCGCGAGATCATGGAGCAGCATCGCGCCAAGCCGGCGTGCAACGCGTGCCACGGCGTGATGGATCCGCTCGGCTTCGCGCTGGAGAACTTCGACGCGATCGGCGAGTGGCGCACGCGGGACCGCTACGCCGGCACGGTTATCGATGCGTCGGGTCAGCTGGTGGACGGAACGCCGATCGGCGGTCCGGCCGATCTGCGGAAGGCGTTGACGAACCGGCCGGAACAGTTCGTGCGGACGTTCACCGAGAAGTTGATGACGTATGCCCTTGGGCGAACGGTGGAGTACTACGACATGCCGGTCGTGCGGCAGATCGTGCGTGACGCGGCGAAGGACAACTACCGGTTCTCATCGATCGTGAGCGGCATCGTGAAGAGCGCGCCGTTCCAGATGCGCAAGCCGGCGGAGTCGGGAACGAAATAGACGACCGTAGGGGCCGCCTTCAGTCGGCCCGGGATGACACTCATGTTCATCACGAAGAGACATCTATCACGGCGAACCTTCCTGCGCGGCGCGGGCGTGGCGATCGGCCTGCCGCTCCTCGACGCGATGGTGCCGGCATGGACCGCCCTCGCGCAGACGGCGGCGACTCCGAAGCCGCGGCTCGGGTTCATGTATCTGCCGCACGGCGCCATCATGGAGCAGTGGACGCCGGCCGCCGAGGGCGCCAACTTCGAGCTGACGCCGATCCTCAAGCCGCTCGAGCCGTTCAAGAAGCAGCTGACGATCGTCAGCGGCCTCGAGAACAAGCCGGCGATTCTGCCCCCGGTCCACGCGCTCAACCCCGGGACGTGGCTCAGCTGCGTGACGCCGCGTGCCACACAGGAACCGTACGCCGGCGTCACGATCGACCAGATCGCGGCCGCCCACCTCGGGCAGGACACCCCGCTGCCATCGCTCGAAATTGCGACCGAAGGACGGGGCGGCGGCGGCGCGTGCGATCGGACCTATGGCTGCAGCTACGGCGGCACGATTTCCTTCCGCACGCCGACCACGCCGCTGCCGATGGAAGCGGATCCACGCAAGGTGTTCGAGCGCCTGTTCGGTCAGGGCGACACGCCGCAGGAGCGCAAGGCGCTGTCGAAGCAGTATTCGAGCATCCTCGACCTGGTCACGCGCGAGGCCGCCGATCTGCAGCGCACGCTCGACGCACCCGATCGAGCCAAGCTCGCTGATTATCTGGAGAGCGTCCGCGAGATCGAACGCCGCGTCCAGAAGCTCGAGGAGCACGACCTCGCCGCGCTCGAGTTGCCCGAGGTTCCGGTCTCCACGAGCTTCGATCAGCGGTTGAACCTGATGTTCGACATGATCGCGCTCGCCTATCAGGCGAACCTGACGCGCATCTACACGTTCATGATGGCCGCCGAAGCGAGCAACATGACCTACAACCACATCGGCATCTCCGACGCGTTCCATCCGCTGTCGCACCATCAGAACGACAAGGCGCGCAAGGACCGGCTGGTCAGGATCCAGACGTATCACGCGCAGGTGTTCGCCAAGTTCCTCGCCAAGCTGGCGAAGATGCCCGATGGAGATGGATCCGTGCTGGATCACTCGATCCTTCTCTACGGCAGCAACATGAGCAACAGCAACGCGCACGACGAGTTCCCGTTGCCGACGCTCGTGGTCGGCGGGGGCGCTGGCAAGCTCAAAGGCGGTCAGCATCTGCGCTATCCGGACCGCACGCCGCTCGCGAACCTGCATCTGACGCTGCTCACCCGCGCCGGGATACCGATCGAAAAGGTCGGCGACAGCGATCGGGTGTTCTCAGAGGTCTGAAACGCAACGCCATGTTGCACCTCGCGCTGATCGCGCTCCTGGCAGCAAGCTCCCCGCTGGTCGAGGCCGTCAAGGCCGGCGACCGAGCTGTCGCGCTCGCCCTTATCGACCGACGTGCGGACGTCAACGCACCGGAGGCCGACGGCACCACAGCGTTGCACTACGCCGTTCACCAGGACGACGTCGAGCTGGTGCGCCGGCTGATTCGCGCTGGTGCGCGCGTGAACGTGAAGAACGAGTACGGGGCGACACCGATGTCGGAAGCCGCCATCGTCGGCAATCCCACCATGCTCGGGTTGCTGGTCGAGGCGGGCGCCGACGTCGAGTCGGCAAATGCCGATGGCCAGACGGCGCTAATGGTAGTGGCGCGCAGCGGTCGCGTCGATGCCGCACGGTTGCTGCTCTCGCGCGGTGCGAACGTCAACGCCGTCGAGAAGTGGCGCGGGCAGACGGCGCTGATGTGGGCGGCGGCCGAGCGTCAACCGGAGATGGTCAAAGAGCTCGTCGTCCGCGGTGCCGACGTGAACGCCCGCTCGATGGTGAACAACTGGGGGCGGCAGGTGACCGCGGAGCCGCGGGCGATCTATCGACCTGCCGGCGGATTGACGCCGCTGCTGTATGCCACCCGTGAGGGGTGCATCGAGTGTGCGCGCGTCCTGGTCGAGGCCGGCGCCGAGATCAACGCTGCTGAACCCGAGGGGATCTCGCCGCTGTTGATGGCGATCATCAACGACCACTTCGATCTCGCGGCGTATCTGATCGACAAGGGTGCGAATCCGAACAAGTGGGATCTCTGGGGTCGTGGTCCGCTGTACGCCGCGGTCGATCTGAACACGCTGCCGCGCGGCGGCCGGCCGGATCGCCCCTCGCTCGACGAGACGACGAGCCTGCAGATCGTCGAGAAGCTGCTCGCGGCAGGCGCGAACGTCAACGCGCAGCTGCGCCTGCCGCCTCCGTTCCGCAACATCGGCAACGATCGCGGTCTCGATTCGCTGTTGACGACGGGGACGACGCCGCTGCTGCGCGCGGCGAAAGCGTTCGACGCGCCGGCGATTCGCGTGCTGCTGGCGCATGGCGCGCGCATCGATCTGGCCAACATGCGTGGCATCACGCCGCTGATGGCGGCGGCCGGCATGGGCTCGGTCGATGCGGACACGCGCGGCATCTACACCACGGAGGACGTGCAGCAGCGATCGATCGAATCGCTGACGCTGTTGCTGGCCGCCGGCGGCGACATCAACGCCAAGGATCCACGCGGCCTCACCGCGCTGCACGAAGCCGCGCGCTGGGGCTGGAACGACGTGATCAAATTCCTGGTCGCCAGGGGCGCCGATCTCACCGCCAAAGACAATCGCGGCAACACCGTCGTCGATGCGGCGCTCGGCAAGGCCGGGGGCAACAGCCGCGGCGGCCAGCGCATCGACGTCCACGACGACACCGCTGCGCTGTTGAAACAGCTGATGGCGGGTCGCGCGGCCACACAGCAGTAGCCGACGCCGCGGCGGGCCGCCATCGCATGAACGAGTTCGCCGATCCTGCCGACGTCGAGCCCAAGCATCCTGACGCCGTCGCCGCCCGGCGCGAATTCCGGCTGCTGGTCGAGCATCTCCATCGGCTGCCACCACGACTGCGCGCGCGGTTGCAGAGTCTCTTCACGCACAACCTGATCGCCGACCCGATGTGTGTCGACACGCCCGCGGGTCCGCTCTCGTTCGTTCTGCTCGGAACGATGTCGGGCAGTCGCGCGGTGACGTCGGTGAGCAAACAGCCGGCGACGATTGCGTGGATCGACAGCTTTCCCGCGGGCAGCATCTTCTGGGACATCGGCGCCAACGTCGGCGTGTACACGCTTTACGCGGCGCTGCGCGGCGCACGCGTGGTGGCCTTCGAGCCCGCCGCCGTGAACTACTTTCTGCTGGCCGCCAACTGCGAAGCCAACCGTCTCGACGACCGCGTCGACTGCCTGTTGGTGGGAGTCGGCGCCGAGCGGCGCATCGCCCGGCTCGACGTGTCGCAGTTCAAGGGCGCCGGCTCGTTCACGTTCGACCCGAAGGCGGACGACCTCCACGGTGGACAGCAGAGCGCGATCATCCTGTCGATCGACGAGCTGGTCGGCGCCTACGGACTGCCGTGCCCCAACTACATCAAGATCGACGCGCCCGGGGCGACCGAGCCGATCATCGCCGGCGCGTCCGCAACGCTGCAGCGCCCCGACCTGCGCGAGCTCCACATCGAGATGAGCGCCGAATCGAAGCGCGGCCAGCGGATCGTCAGCATGCTCGCCGACGCCGGCTTCGTGGCGACCGCCCGTCACGTGCACGGCGCCGAGGACCTGACGTTCACGCGCGCTGTCTGACGAGCCAGCCGTGCCGACGAAGACCCTCTTCCTCTGGCTCGTCGTCGCGCAGGCGTGTCATTCAGTCGAAGAGTACGCGTATCGCCTCTACGACGTGTTTCCTCCGGCGCGGCTTCTCGTGAGCCTCTTCTCGAGCGATCCGCGACGAGGATTCATCATTTTCAACGTCGCCTTCGTCGCCTTCGGATTCGTCTGTTACCTGCTGCCAGTGCGACGGCGATGGCCCTCGGCAGTTCCTTTGATGTGGGTGTGGGCGATCATCGAGACCACCAACGGCATCGTGCACCCGACGTTTTCGATTGCCGTTGGCGGCTACACTCCGGGGCTGATCACCTCGCTCCTCCTGCTTCCGCTCGGAGTGGTCCTGTGGCGAACGCTGCTCAAAGCGCGCGACGAACAGCACGAACGCGCGTGATGTTCGCGGACCATCCGCCTCCGCCAAGGCTACGGCGGACAAGTCGTCCGCGCCGCATCCCCCGCATCGACCAGCGAAGTGGGCACTGCACCCCAGTGATAGGATCCGCCCATGATGCGTTGGTTTCTCAGTGTCGCGTTCCTCGTTCTCGCTCCGTCGATCGTGTTCGGTCAGGCGGCGCAGCCACCGAACGCCGAGGCGCTGTACAAGGACAACTGCGCCAGCTGTCACGACATGGGCGTCGGACGGGCGCCGAACCGCGACGCGTTCCGCGCGATGCCTGCGGAAGCCGTCCTTGCAGCGATGGAAACCGGTGCGATGGTCACGATGGCCGGCGGCAGGACGGCGGAAGAGCGAAGGGCGATCGCGGAATTCCTGACCGGGAAGTCGCTGTCGAAGCCGTTCAACACGACGCCGCCCGAGAGCGCGATGTGCCGCGCCAGCACGAACACGCGACGGTTCGATCCGGCGCGCGGCCCGAAGTGGGATGGCTGGGGTATCGGCAACACCAACGCGAGATTTCAGGACGCCGCGTCCGCCGGACTAACGGCGGCCGACGTGCCGAAGCTGAAATTGAAGTGGGCGTTCGCGTTTCCGGGAGATCTGCAATCCTACTCGCAGGCGACACTCGCCGACGGTCGCGTCTTCGTCGGGAGCTGGGGCGGCAAGGTCTATTCGCTCGACGCGGCCACCGGCTGTGTGCACTGGTTCTTCCAGGCCGCGCGCGGCGTGCGGGGAGCCGTCAGTCTTGGCCGGATCACTACCGCCGCGGGTCCGCGCAACGCGGCCTTCTTCGGCGACCTCGGCGGCAACGTCTACGCCGTCGAAGCCGCGACCGGCGAGCTGCTGTGGCAGACGAAGGCGGACGACTATCCGGTGGCGCGGTTGAACGCATCGCCGGCCTTCTACAACGGCCGTCTGTATGTGCCGGTCGCGTCCGGTGAGGAGGTCGCCGCCGCTTCCAATCCGAAGTACGAGTGCTGCCGATTCCGCGGCAGTGTGGTGGCGTTCGACGCCAACACCGGCAAGCAGATCTGGAAGACCTACACCGTCGACGAGCCCAGGCCGACGAAGAAGAATGCGGCCGGCGCGCAGTTGTGGGGACCATCGGGTGCCGGCATCTGGGGCAGCCCGGCGATCGATCCGAAGCAGAACGCGATCTATCTGACGACGGGAAACAACTACAGCGATCCGCCGTCCCCCATGAGCGACGCGTTTCTCGCGCTCGATCTCGATACGGGAAAGATCCTCTGGTCGAAGCAGATGACGTCGGCCGACGCCTACACCTCGTCGTGCCGCTTGCCGGACAAGACCAATTGCGCCGACTCCAACGGCCCCGACTTCGATTTCGGCGCGTCGCCGATCCTGGTGACGCTGCCGAACGGCCGCCGCGCCATCGTTGCCGGGCAGAAGTCCGGCATGGTGCACGCGGTGGATCCGGACAAGCAGGGCGAGATCATCTGGCAGACGCGCGTCGGCAAGGGCGGAACGATGGGCGGGATTCAGTGGGGATCGGCGGCGGATCGCAACAACGTCTACGTGGGACTGTCGGACATCGGCCGCATCATGCTCACCTACAGCACGAGCACCGACGCCGACCCGAACCAGGGTGGCGGGATGTTCGCGCTGCGGCTGACCGATGGCGAGCGTGTGTGGTATACGCCGCCGCCGGGATGCGGGAACCGGTCGCGCTGCAGCCCGGCACAGTCCGCCGCGGTGAGCGCGATTCCCGGCGTAGCGTTCTCCGGATCGGTGGACGGCCATATGCGCGCGTACTCGACCACCGACGGACGCATCATCTGGGACGTCGACACCGTACGCACCTACACCACGGTCAATGGCGTCGAGGGTCACGGCGGGTCGATCCACGGGCCCGGTCCCGTGATCGGCGGCGGGATGGTCTTCTTCAATTCCGGTTACCCGACGGCCGGAGGTGCGCCGGGGAACGTTCTCCTTGCGTTCTCGGTCGATGGCAAGTGAACGTCACAACGCCAGGGATCTGGCCGCCGGCGGCAACAGTTGACTCGTGCCTCGAGCGCATACGCGCGCTCGAGCCGTCAATCCACGCGTGGGTCGAGGTTGCGCCGCAGCCGCGGACGGGTCCCGGCTTGCTGACAGGCATTCCGTTCGGCGCGAAAGACATCATCGAGACGCGTGGTCTGGCCACCGAATACGGCTCGCCGATCTACGAGGGCCGCATCGGGACACACGACGCCGCGATCATCCAGCTGCTGCGCGATCGTGGTGCCATCCTGCTGGGCAAGACGCACACCACGGCGTTTGCGTATCGAACGCCGGCGCCGACGCGCAATCCGCACAACCTCGCGCACACGCCGGGCGGCAGCTCCAGCGGATCGGCGGCCGCGGTCGCGGCCGGAATGGTGCCGTTTGCCATCGGGTCGCAGACTCAGGGTTCGGTGCTGCGCCCGGCGTCGTACTGCGGTGTCACCGGGTTCAAGCCGTCGTATGGCGTACTGCCGATCGACGGGGTACTTCCTGTTGCACCGACGCTCGACACGCTGGGGCTGTTCACGCGAACGCCGTCCGAAATGCTGGCGCTCTGGAATGCGATGGGTTACGCGGTCGACGACCCTGGCGAGTGTGCGATCGGGTTCGTCGATCGGCTCCCGATGGTCGACGGCGACATGCGGGCATCTTTCGATTCAGCGATCGAGAGATTCCGTACTGGGCGCCTCGAGTTGCACGCAATCGATCTGGCGGACCTGATGGCGAGCCTGATGGACGCCAACACCACCGTCATGTTCTACGAGGCGGCGCGCATCCACGAGCAGCGCTACGCGGAGTTCGGCGACCGCCTCGAGCACATGGCCGCACTCGTGCGCGAAGGTCTCGCCATGCCGCGGTCGAAATATGACGACGCGCGATCGCTCATCGACCGCTACCGGCCGACGGTCAGCGAGCTGCTGAACCGAACGCCGATTCTCGTGCTTCCGGCGGCCACGGGTGCCGCTCCCGAAGGATTGACGTGGACGGGCGACGCCCGGATGAACGCACCCTGGACCGCTCTGGGAACTCCGGCGATCTCGATCCCGTTACCGGTGACCGGACTACCGTTGGGTCTGCAGATCGTGGGCGCGGTTGGCGACGACGCTCGCGTGCTGCGCACGGCAGCGCGTCTCCATGCCATGCTGACCGCGGAACCTGGAACCTGAGAGTTCACGAAGCGCTGGAACTCGAGAACCCACGAACCCGGAACCAGGAACGACACGGAACTCGTAACCATGAACCAGGAACGACCGGAACCTGGAACCTGGAACCCGGAACGACGGGAACTCGGAACGTGGAACGGGGAACCTGGAACGTCGTACATGGGAGTCTCTCTCGATGCTATCGATCAATCCTCACAACGTCACGACCGCCTTCGAACTGCCCGGCCACCGCGTCGTCGAGAACTTCGGCATCGTCCGCGGCATCGTCGTCCGCTCGCGCAGCATCGTCGGCAATATCGGGGCTGGACTGCAGACCCTGATTGGCGGAAACATCACGCTCTACACCGAGCTGTGCGAGCGCGCGCGCGAAGATGCGTTCCGCCTGATGCTGGAGCACGCGGCGGAGACGGGCGCAAACGCAGTGATCGGCGCGCGCTACGACGCGAACGAGGTCTCGGCGGGAGTGACGGAGGTGCTCGCGTACGGGACGGCAGTGCGAGTCGAGAGAGCAGGCTGAAGTTCCCGGTTCCGGGTTCCCGGTTCCGAGTTCCAGCGGTTCGTCGTTCCCGTTCCGAGTTCCAGGGGTTCGATGTTCAGGGTTCGGGGGTTCGGAGTTCCGAAACTCGGAACCTGGAACTTGGAACCGGGAACGCCAGCGTTCAGGGTTATGGGATGAACGCGCTCGAGCGGTCGACAGCCGTGCCCTCGCCGACCATCAGCGTATGCGCGTAGTTCTCCTGCTGGCACACGTACTCGAACAGCTCGGTGCCCGGTTCCCATCTCAGGTCGACGCTGCCGCCGAACGTCTGTGTGTAGGCGCCGGGATCGTCGACGATGATCTCGTACTTGAGCGTGGAGAAATTCGTGCGCGTGAGTTTTTCGATCAGGTGCAGCTGTGAGGTGTGCACCAGGTTACCGCGATCGATCCACATGTCCTCGTTGAAGCCGACCGTATCGATGACCAGCGTGTCGCCCTCCCACCAGCCGACCGAGTGACCGTAGAAGGTCGGCTCGAGCTTGGCTGGGTGGGTTTTCGTGTCCATATAGATCGTGCGATACGTGTGCGGTCCGCCGATGTCGAAGATGTAGGCGCGCTTCGCCTCGGGTAACTCGACGATCTCGACGCCGTACGGCGTGAGGAACTGACGCGGCCCACCCGAAGGTTTGCACCGCGTGTGCGGTTCGAGCTGCATTCTTCGCCGGTATTGCGACATCCCGCGCGTCCACGCCTGATACGGCGGAGCCGTGATGCCGAAGTTGGCCGGTCCTGGAAGCCACACACCCTTCATTTCCTTGGTGGCGCCGATGACGATGTGCCCGTCCGGGAAACGGGGAATGGGCAGCGCGGCCAGTTTCGCCCGTTCCGCGGCCTGCTGCTGCTGACGCTGTTGGATGCGCTGCTGGTCACCGGCGCTCCCTTGCGGCACGCCAACCTGCACCGGCGCCGGTTGCCCGGGCGTGGGTTGCTGCGGTGCCTGCGCGGCGGTGAACACGGATCCGGCGAGGCAGAAGCCGGCGACGAGGGCAGCTCGTGTCTTCATGTGGCGGAATCCTAACATGATGCCTATGCTGACGTTCCAGGTTCCGGGTTCCGAACAAGGAATCCCGGAACAAGGAACCCCTGGAACTTGAAACCCGGAACTCGGAACTTGGAACTGCCGCTTTCGCTTACTTCTTCACAGGTGTCGCTGCGTCCGCTTTCTCTGCCGCCCGTTCGGCGCTGAGCATTCCCCGCATGCCCTCGTTGCCCTCGTGGCAGGCGTACTCGTAGACCTGCTGCGAATCATCTCGTGACAGGCGCATGCCGTAGGTCCATGGCCGCGCCCACGTGTCCGGGTCATCGAACGTGATCGACCACTCGATGTCCTTGCCGGCTGGACGGAACCGCTCGGTGGTCTTCAGCTTCTCGGAGGCACCGCCGTAGGCCGACTGCTCGAGATAGTTCGTCGTCTCGACGACCAGTGTGTCGCCTTCCCAGTGTCCGCGAGGATCGCCCATGTACGACTTGATGCTGGCCGGCGCGTGGGGCCGGCCATCGAGCGGGATTACACGCGTTTCGTGCACCATCTCGTACCGGATCGCCACAAAGGCAGGCCCCTGCGTGATGTCGTACGAGTTGCCATAGATGGCCGGCATCATCGACCCCGGCACGCCGCGGGTGATGCAGCGCACGTACAGGGTGAAGTCCTCCGGACCATCGAATGGCCCCTTGTAGTAGCCGTCCCCGCCCCGTCGTGCGGCGCGGACCGCGTCGGCGCGTCGCTTCGCCGCGTCCGTCAGCGCCGGGATCTGACCGTCGGCCGGATCCGAGATCATCCACGGGCGGCTGTTCTTCGGGTTGTAGTTCTCGTACCAGTGGGTCGGACCGGCGCCGGTGGGATTGTCCTCGGTGGCGCCGATGTTCTCGGCAACCTTCTCGATGCGCGAGGCGCGTTCCTTGGCCAGCCGCGCCATCTCCTCGGGCGTCACGTCCTGGAGCCGGCGCCCGGCAAACTCCGGCGGACGCTGCAGCGCGGTGCCGCTCTCGTTGCTGTTGTTGTAGATGCCCTGAAGGTCTGGATCGCCCCACGGGGTGCGCGGCACTTGCTGGTGTGCCTGCCCGAGCAGATGCGACGAACCCGCCAACGCAACGAAGACGAAACCCGCGAACAGCCCGGCAGGCGAAAACCGCGACGACATCGACTCCACTCCTTTCGAACGTAGAATTATCAACTCCAGGCGGCGCACACGCCAGCCCCCGCGAATGCAGCCGGTCAGGCGGTGCGGCCCCCGTTCCGCGACGAAAAGGAGCATCCGATGCGTCTTGCACTCGTGTTCGTGATGGGCATTCTCGTCGGCGTCGGCATGACCACGGCGCTCGCGCAAAGCGAACGGCTGCCGGGGGACAACTATGTGAACCACGTGGCGATCGCCGTGCCGAACTTCGACGAGGCGTTCGCCTTCTACACGCAGAAGATGGGATTCCGCGAGGCGTTCACGGTTCGCAACGATCAGGGGCAGCCACAGCTGGCGTACGTGCAGGCCAGCCGCAACACCTTCATCGAGCTGCAGACGGTGAATGCCAACCGCCCGGCCGGCCTCAACCACTTCGGCCTGCACGTCGAGAACCTGCGCGGCGTGGTCGACATGTTGAAGCAGCGCGGCGTCAAGGTCGAGGAGCCGCGTGTTCGCCCGGACGACTCGTCGGTGGCGAACGCCACCGATCCCAACGGCATTCGTATCGAGATGTTTCAATTCGGACCCAACTCGCCGCAGGGGAAAGCGATCGCGAGCTGGAAATAGGAGACCCCCATGGCGCTTTTCGTCGTTCGGCATCAACATGCACCGGAGCGTTGCCCCGCACAGGATCCATATCTTGGAGCGGGGCTCTTGAACTACCTGAGTCGACCGAACGTGCGACAGCACGGGATCCGCATCCAGGGGGAAGCGATCGTCCAGGGCGAGCACACGCTCTTCATCATCGCGGAAGCCGACGATGAGCAGCGGCTGCGCGAGTTCATGCGCCCGTTTCTGCAGGCCGGCAGCATCGACGTCTTTCCCGCGTCGACCTGCGCGCGGGTCGTTGCCAGCGGAGGGTGCGCGGCGCCGATGCCGGCGAGCGATCTCGGACCGGCCGTCGATCCGGAGGAAGCGTGCCAGGACGCGATCGAAGCGGGCCTGGTCGTCCATCGCGCGCATCCGCTGAACTGCGAGACGTCGATTCCCGCGCTCCTCGGCGGCGTCGTGATGCCGAATGCCCGCTTCTACGTGCGCAATCACTTCCAGATTCCGGCGCTCGACGTCGCCTCCTATCGTTTGCATGTGGGCGGCCTGGCGGAGCGGCCGCTGCAACTGAGCCTCGCGGATCTCCGCCAGCTTCCCTCGAAGAGCGTCGTCGTCACGCTCGAATGCGCGGGAAATGGCCGGACCAAGTTCGATCCGCCGATTCCCGGTGAGAAGTGGGACCTTGGCGCAGTGAGTACGGCCGAATGGACGGGTGTACCGCTGGTCGAGATTCTCGACCGGTGCGGCGTGGAAGCAGGCGCACGAGAGGTGCTGTTCCGCGGCGCCGATGGCGGAATGGTCGACGGCCGTCCCGACGCCATCCGTTTCGAGCGCAGTCTGCCGCTGGATGCGGCGCGCGAGTGTGACGCGCTGCTCGCCTATGCCATGAATGGCGAGTCGCTGCCGCTCCATCACGGCGCGCCGCTGCGCGTCATCGTGCCCAGCTGGTATGCGGTGGCGTCAGTCAAATGGCTCACCGAGATCGAGCTGATCGATCGCCCGTTTGCCGGGTACTACCAGTTCGACCGGTACTGTTACGAGTGGCCACGCGACGGCGGGGAGGCGCGGGAGCCGGTGACGTTGCAGCGTGTTCGCTCGCTGATCACCGAGCCGGCGCCAGGGCAGGAAGTGCCCGCAGGGGAGATCGCCATACGCGGCGTCGCGTGGTCCGGCGCCGCCCAGATTGCGCGCGTCGAAGTGGACATCGACAACACCGGCTGGCGAGAGGCGCGCCTGCTTGGCGATCGCAAGCGCCACAGCTGGCAATGGTGGGAGCTGATTACGCGGATCGAGCGGCGAGGTCCGGCCACGCTGCGCGCGCGCGCCACCGATCTCGCCAACCGCACGCAGCCCGAGAACGCCGAGTGGAATCGGCTCGGGTATGGGAACAACTCGGTGCAGGAAGTCGCGATCGCGGTCGTCTGATCGTTCGGATCGCTCGAACGATCCGAACGATCCGAATAATCCGAACGATCCGAACGATCTATTTGTCCGGCTGCGGCACGTACCGCAGATACGGCTTCGGGGCGTGCCATCCGCCGGGGAACCGTTCTCTCGCTTCTGCGTCGCTGACCGCGGGCAGGATGATCACCTTGTCGCCGGACCGCCAGTTCACCGGCGTCGCCACCTTGTGCCGCGCGGTGAGCTGCATCGAATCGATGACCCGCAACACCTCGTCGAAGTTGCGTCCGGTGCTCATCGGATACGAGATCATGAGCTTGATCTTCTTGTCCGGCCCGATCACGTAGACGTTGCGTACGGTCTGGTTGTCCATCGCCGTCCGACCGTCGCACGTCGTTCCCGCCTCTGCGGGCAGCATCCCATACAGCTTTGAGATCGCCAGGTCGGCATCGGCGATCATCGGGTAGTTCGGTGCATGCCCCTGCGTCTCGGCGATGTCCTTCGACCAGCCGACATGGCTCTCGAGCGGATCGACGCTCAAGCCGATCACCTTCACGTTCCGGCGATCGAATTCCGGCTTGATTCGGGCCATGTAGCCCAGCTCCGTCGTGCAGACCGGCGTGAAGTCCTTGGGATGGGAGAACAGCACGCCCCACGAGCTCCCGAGCCACTCGTGAAAGCGGATTCGGCCCTCCGTCGTGTCGGCCTCGAAATCCGGAGCGTCAGCGCCGATTGCCAGCGGGCTGGTTGTCGTCACCATACGGAATTCCTCCTACTCACTTACGCGCAATCGCCCGGGAAACATCGTCAGGCACACGTTCGAAAGGTTCGAAACGTTCGGATCGTTCGGGCGTTCGCGTAACGACCCCGAACGATTCGAACGATCCGAACGCGATGCGTGTTATAGACTCCGCCCGGACCATGGCCATCCCGCCCCCGGATGACATGACCGGGCTGCTTCGCGCCTGGAGCGCCGGAGACGAGGCCGCTGGCGACAGGCTGATTCCGCTGGTCTACGAGGAACTGCGGCGTCAGGCCGCACGCTACCTGACGCGGGAGCGGTCGGACCACACGCTGCGGCCGACAGCCGTCGTCAACGAGGCGTATCTCCGGCTGGCGCAGCAGCGGCGGGTCGTGTGGCACGACCGGGGGCAGTTCTTCGCCGTCGCCGCCACGGTGATGCGCCGGCTGCTGGTCGACTACGCGCGCCAGCACGAGGCGACGAAGCGCGGCGCCTGGTGCACGATTGCGCTCGAGGACGGGAGCAGCATCGCGCTGGTTCCGGCGCCCGATCTGGATATCCTCGCGTTGAACGACGCGCTCGGCGAGCTCGCGGCGCTCGATCCGCTGCGCGCGCGCATGATCGAGCTGCGCTTCTTCGCCGGCCTGACGACCGAGGAGACGGCGGAGGCGCTGGGCGTATCGACGGCAACCGTCACGCGTGGCTGGCGAGTGGCCCGTGCGTGGCTGCACGCGCGACTGGAGCCGCGTCGCACGGCGGCAGGGAGGCCGGGCCTTGCCCGGTCCGGCGGTCAGACTTCGTAGAGGAAAGACGGGTTTCATGACCCCCGAGCGATGGGCGCGCGCGGCGGAATTGTTCGACAGGGTCGTCGACCAGCCGCCCGCGCTACGCCTGTCTCTGCTCGACGAGTCGTGCGCCGGCGATCCCGATCTCAGAGCTGATGTGGTGACGCTGCTCGAATCCGATGCGGCAGCCGGAGCGTTTGGCGACACGCCGGCGTTCCTTTTCGCGAAGCACGCGGAACCGGTCTCCGCTGCCACGCTCGAACCCGGCTCCCGGCTGGGTCGGTATCAGATCGTCGCGCTGCTCGGCGCCGGCAGCATGGGCGAGGTGTACCGGGCGCGCGATCCGGAGCTCGGCCGCGAGGTGGCGATCAAGGTCCTGCCGCCCCGAACGGTGCTGGGCAGCGATCAGCTGGCCTGGTTCGCGCGCGAAGCGCGCGCCGCGGCGGCACTGCAGCATCCCAACATCCTGACCGTCTATGACGTCGGCGTCGATCGCGACATCTCCTACGTCGTCGCGGAACTGCTCGAGGGAGAAACGCTTCGCGCACGGTTGCAGCGAGGCAGGATGAACGTCGATCTGGCGGCTCGTCTTGCGCTGCAGATGCTTTCCGGACTGGCCGCCGCGCACGACAAGGGCATCGTCCACCGGGACCTGAAGCCGGAAAATCTGTTTCTCACCAACGACGGCGTCGTCAAAATCCTCGACTTCGGGCTCGCGAAGACGATCGGTGCGATCGAGTCCGCGGCGCCGGTGATCGAGCGCGGGCTGGTGATGGGAACGGCCGGCTATATGTCACCGGAACAGGTATCCGGTCTCGAAGCGGACGTGCGATCCGATCTCTTTTCGTTCGGTGCCGTCCTCTACGAGATGCTGCACGGCGAGCGTGCGTTTGCCGGGCCGACGCCGCTGGAAACCATGCGCGCGGTCCTCACGACGTCGCCTCCACGCATCGACGAACTGCCCAACGGCTTCGCGTCGGTCGTGAAGACGTGTCTGGCCAAGGATCCCGTGGGCCGCTTTGCGTCGGCGCGTGACACCGCGTCCGAGATAACGCGTATCGTCGAGCAAAGACAGCGCAGAGCCCGTCGAGTCTGGATGTCGGCGGTCGCAGCCGGTGTGCTGCTGATCGTTGGCGCGGCGACATTCGTCGTGGCGCAACGAATGTCGACACCAGCTGGCATCGGCGCCACTGGGCGCCCCGCGCTCGCGGTCATGCCGTTCGAGGATCGTTCGGGCGGATCGGCCGACGTGGCATTGACCACCGGCGCGTCGAGCATGTTCGTGACCGCGCTGGCGCAGACGCCGGGCCTCGACGTCATCGCTCCCGAACGTGTCGAGGCAGGATTCAGGGAGCTCGGTCGCTCGCCGAACGACGCGTCGGCGCGGCAGGAGGTGGCGCGACACGCCGGCGCCGGAGGCATGCTCCTCGCCACGCTGTTCAAGAGAGGATCCGAACTGCGGTTGGACGTGCAGATCGAGGACGTGAAGAGCGGCCGAATCATCCTCGCGCGAAGCCGTCAGGGCTCGGATCTCTTCGCGGTCGTGGACGCACTCGCCGACGATGTGCGCGGAGCGCTCGATGTGTCCACCGGCAGCACCGCGCGACCGCTCCGTGAGGTGACGACCACGTCTTTCGAAGCGTACGAGATGTACGCCGCGGCGCAGCGGGCGCGGCACAACAACCGGTGGACCGATGCGCGGACGCTGTTCGACGAAGCGCTGACCCTCGATCCCGGCTTCACGCTCGCGCGAGCACAATTGGTGACGATGCTCGATCGACTCGGTGAGGCGGCGGCCGCCGAGGCGCAGCGTCGCGTCGTGTCGACACAGCTCGATCGGCTGCCGGAGCGGCAGAAGCTGCTGGCTGAAGCCGTCCAGGTGTATGACACCGATCCATCGCGAGCGGTGGATCTGCTCGAAGGGCTGCTCCAGAGATATCCGGACGAAGAAGAAGCTTACGACGCGATCATTCACGCCTACAGCCATGCGCGCGACCCGAAGTTCTCCGGCAGGGAGCTCGCGCTCATGCAGCGATGGGGGCGTGCGATTCCCGGCCCGGGATCGGGCCATTTTCACAACCACTATGGCTACGCCTATGTGCAGCGTGGCTTGTTCACGGAGGCCGAGCGCGAGTTCCGCGCCTACATTCGAGTCAGCCCGGACGAAGCCAATGCCTACGACAGCCTCGCCGAGCTGTTCCTGATGACGGGACGACCGGCGCTGGCCGTGGACGCCTACGATCAGGCGCTTCGTCTGAACCCGCTGTTCGGCTGGTCGCGGTTCGGGCGCGCGTATGCGCTGGCCGCGCAAGGCCGCTTCGGCGCGGCGTCGGCGGAGCTGACAACGCTGCAGACGCTCGGATCGCGAGCCGCAGTGCCGCGGGCCGTCGTGCTCGTCCTGCGTGCGCTGCTGTCGGCGCACCAGAATCGATATGAAGAGGCGGACGCGCATCTGGTCGTCGCGCGACAGCTCGCCGTGGAGCTCGGCGATGTCGGGGCGCAGGCCGACATCGAACTGTTTGCGGCGCTGTTTGCCGTCGAACGGGGCGACTACGCTGCCGCTGTGACGACCGCCGAGCGCGCGGCACTTACAGGTGGGCGTGCGGCGGTCGAGATCATGCGCGCCCGGCGCTCAGCGCTGGGACAGATGCTGGCAGGAATCGCGGAGGCGCGACGCGGCCATAACGATGCGGCGCGCGATCGTCTGGCTGCTCTTTTCGCACTCGACGTCAGTGGCGATCCATTTCAGCAGTCGTGGCAGCAGGGCCTCACCGGCGAGGTCGCGCTCGCGTCTGGAGATCTCGACGCAGCAGAGCGGGCATTTCGCGCTTCGGAGTACCAGAGCGACACCAGCTTCGCCATCTACCCTGCGGCGGTCATGTTGTCCAACAATCTGCCGTTTCGGGACGGGCTGGCACGCACGGCGCTGGCGCGCGGGCAGGTGTCACGAGCCGTCGACGAGTACAAGCGACTCAATCGACCGGACGTGACGTTGAAATGGAATTCGGTCTACGACCTTCGCTACGCGCGCGAGGCGACCCGCCTCGCGCGTCCCCGCTGACGAATGGCTACGGCTTGTACGGACGCTGGGCGCCGGCGAGAATCTGCTTGAACGTGGCAATCTGATCCGCCGGTGGCGCGTTGCTCTTGAACGAGCGGATGTAGGCGTAGATGTCTTTCGCCTGGGCGTCGGTGAGCGTTTCGGCTGCGTAGTTCGGCATGCTGGTCGAAGGCTGGACGGGCGCAAGGTTGGCGCGGCCGCGCAGGAACGCGAGGAAGCTGCCTTCGGTGGCCAGGTTGGCGGGCCAGTTCGGCACGAACGGACGCGCGCCGGTCTCGCCGTTGTAGCCGTGGCAGGAGTAGCACGCGTAGTCGAAGTACAGCTTCTTGCCGCTCACGGCGTTGCCGGTGACGGGACTGGTGAGCGCCTTCACGGTCGACGCCGGCGCCGCCGCGCCTCGACCCGCACCGCGTCCCTGCGCGCCGCCTGCGGGCGCTTGAGCGGCCACCGGTAGCGCGCTTGCCGTGATGAGGACGACAACCAATGTTCTGATATTCACCAGCGCTCCTTATGTCGCGGACCATCCGCCTTCGCCAAGGCTACGGCGGACAAGTATTCCGCGCCGCAACAACGTCGCACCGACCAACGCAGAGAGCCTTGCACCCGCCTTCGCCGCGCCGCGGCGACGGCGGGCAAGCCGACCGGCGTCAGAGAGCTACCGCGG
>Ga0081539_10001453_pt1 | contig 40412 bp, 39 predicted proteins | sample TabmetS4T2R2_FD_71023 | JGI IMG/M metagenome (GOLD analysis project Ga0081539, IMG submission 71023) | Tabebuia heterophylla rhizosphere microbial communities from the University of Puerto Rico - S4T2R2 | ecosystem: Host-associated > Plants > Roots > Rhizosphere ... | reverse complement strand
TGGGCCGGGCCGAGGTCGTGCTGACCATCGACAACACCGACGGCGCGCTGCCGATCGAGTACGCCGAGGTCACCATCTCCCGCACGATGTTCCGCAACGGCGGCTCGGAGTACGCCATCAACTCCCACTCCGCCCGGCTGCTGGACATCCAGGAGCTGCTGAGCGACTCGGGCATCGGCCGCGAGATGCACGTCGTGGTCGGACAGGGGCAGCTGGACTCCATCCTGCAGGCGACGCCGGAGGTCCGCCGAGGCTTCATCGAGGAGGCGGCCGGCGTCCTCAAGCACCGCAAGCGCAAGGAGAAGGCGCTGCGCAAGCTGGAGGCCTGCGAGGGCAACCTGAATCGCCTGTCCGACCTGATCACCGAGATCCGCCGGCAGCTGAAGCCGTTGGGCCGGCAGGCCGAGGTCGCCCGCAAGGCCGCGCTGATCCAGGCGGAGGTACGCGATGCCCGGGCCCGGCTGCTGGCCGACGAGCTGGTTCGGGCCAACCTCGAGCTGGAAACCGACCTGGCCACCGAGCAGCAGATGGCGCAGCGGCGGGCAGCCCTGGAGGTTGCGCTCGAGCAGGCCCGGGCGGCCGAGAGCGAGGCGGAGCGGGCGCTGCGCGCGTGCGTGCCACGGCTGACCGCCGCCCAGGAGACCTGGTACTCGCTGGCGGCGCTGCGGGAGCGGGTCGCCACGACCACCTCGATCGCACAGGAGCGGATGCGCAACGCAGACGACGACCCCGGTGAGGTGCGGTTCGCCCGGGATCCGGAGGAGCTGGAGCAGGAGGCCGCGGCCGTGTCGGCCTCGGAGCAGGAGCTCGCGGCACAGGTCGCCGTCAAGGCCCGGGCGCTGGCCGACGCCACCGCGCAGCTGGCGGATCGGGAGCGGGCGCACGAGGTGGAGCAGAGTCGGCTAGCGGCACTGCTGCGCGCCGCGGCCGACCGGCGGGAGGGACTGGCCCGGCTCGCCGGCCGGGTCAACTCGCTGCGCAGCCGCGCCGCCGCTGCCGAGGCCGAGATCGGCCGGCTCACCGCCGCGAGCGAGGAGGCCGGCGAACGGGCCGACCGGGCCGCCCGCGCCCTTCACGCCAGGGAGGCGACCGTAGCCGGGCTGGACGCCAGCGAGCTGGGCCTGGATGCCGACCACGAGACCGCGTTGGCGGCGCTGCAGACGATCGAGACGCAGTTGGCCCAGCTGCGCCGCGACGAGCAGGCCGCAGCCCAGGAGCGAGCCGGGCTGGCGGCCAGGGTGGACGCGCTCCAGGTGGGGCTGCAGCACAAGGACGGGTCGTCCGCGCTGCTGGCGGCCAGCGACCGGCTCGACGGCCTGCTGGGCTCGGTGCACGCGCTCGTCAGCGTCGGGAGCGGGTATGAGACGGCGGTCGCCGCAGCGTTCGGCGCCGCGGCGGAGGCGGTTGCGGTCACCGACCTCGACGCCGCCCTCGGTGCCTTCGACCACCTCAAGGCCGCCGACCTCGGCCGGGCCGGGCTGCTGCTCGGCGGCACGCCACCCGCCGAGGAGGTGTGGCCGGCCCTGCCGGAGGGCGCTCGCTACGCCGTCGACGTCGTCGCCGTGCGGGCCGACCTGGAGAGTGCCGTGCGCCGGCTGCTGCGCAAGGTGGCGGTGGTGCCGGACCTGCCTGCTGCCAGGTCGTTGGTCCAGGCCCTGCCCGACCTGGTCGCGGTCACCCGGGACGGCGACCTGCTCAGCGCCCACTTCGGCGCCGGCGGCTCTTCGGCGCAGCCGAGCCTGATCGAGGTGCAGGCCGCGATCGAGGATGCCGAGAGCCGGCTGGCCGCGGCCAACCACGGCTACGAGCGGTTGCGGTTCGCGCAGAGTCAGCTGGAGGAGGCTCATCGGCAGGCGAAGGACCGCGTCGATGAGACCCTCGGCCGGCTGCACGAGTCCGACGCCGCGATGGCGGCCCTCGCCGAGGAGTTGGCCGAGCTCAGCTCGACCGTACGGTCCGCGCAGGGGGAGGCGGACCGGCTCGGCAATGCGATCGCCGAAGCCGAGGCCGCGCGCGACCGCGACGTCGAGGGTCTGGCCGAGCTCGAGCACCGCCTCGACGTCGCCAACGAGCCTCAGGAGGACGCCGAGCCCGACCCGGCCGTACGGGATCAGCTCGCCGAGCAGGCCCGGCTGGCCCGCGCCGCCGAGATGGACGCCCGGCTGGCGCTGCGGACGCTGGAAGAGCGAGTCCGGGCTCTGTCGGGCCGCGCCGACGCGCTGCGCAAGGCGGCGGAGGCCGAGCGGCAGGCACGTGCCAAAGCCAAGGCTCGTCGGGAACGGCTGATCCGGGAAGCTCGGGCAGCGGCCGCGGTGTACGCCGGGAGCCGCTATCTGGCCGAGCGGGTGGCGAGCTCGCTCGCCCGGGCGAGCAAGGAGCGAGCAGAGGCCGAGGCCGCCCGTACCGAGGGGGAGGAGGCGCTGGCCGTGGCCCGGGCCGCCGTACGCAGGCTGAGCCAGGAGGCGGACTCGCTGCTGAGCGCTGCCCACCGCGACGAGCTGGCGCGGGCCGAGCAGCGGATGCGGGTTGCGGCACTGGTCGAGAAGGCGATGGCGGAGCTCGGGCTGGAGCCGGCCGTGCTGGTGGCCGACTTCGGGCCGGATCAGCCGGTGCCGGTGCTCAGCCGGCCGGACGACGCCGCGTCAGGAGCCGAGGACGAGCCACCGCAACCGGTGCCGTACGTCCGAGAGCAGCAGCAGCGCCGGCTGCGCGCGGCCGAGCGCGAGCTGGCCGTGCTGGGCAGGGTCAACCCGCTGGCGTTGGAGGAGTTCGACGCCATCCAGGAACGCCACCGCTTCCTCTCCGAACAGCTGGAGGACCTGCGACAGACCCGGCGGGACCTGCTCGGCATCATCGAGGAGGTCGACAGCCGGGTGGAGCAGGTCTTCGCCGAGGCGTACGCAGACGTGGCGTCGGCCTTCGAGCGGGTCTTCGCCCGGCTCTTCCCCGGGGGCGAAGGTCGGCTGGCGCTGACCGAGCCGGACAGCTGGCTGACCACGGGCGTCGACGTGGAGGCCCGGCCGCCGGGCAAGAAGATCAAGCGGCTGTCGCTGCTGTCCGGCGGGGAGCGCTCGCTGGTCGCGGTCGCGTTCCTGGTCTCGCTGTTCATCGCCAGGCCGAGCCCGTTCTACATCCTCGACGAGGTCGAGGCGTCCCTGGACGATGTGAACCTCGGCCGGCTGCTGGAGATCTATGAGGAGCTCCGGGCAAGCAGCCAGCTGCTGGTCATCACCCACCAGAAGCGGACGATGGAGATCGCCGACGCCCTGTACGGGGTCACCATGCGCGGCGACGGCGTCTCAACCGTGATCTCGCAGCGGCTGCGCGAGCCGGCGGCCTGAGAACCGTAATCAAACCGATGCCGTGGAAGCGGACGTCGGCCGGGGCGCCGCGCGTTCGGTACTGCGAGACTGCGCGCAGGACGGTTCCTTCCCCGTACTGCAACTCGACTGTCTGAAAGGCATCTCAGTGACGTCCATCGTTCTCGCCATGGTCGCGATCCTTGCCGTCGCCGCCGGCGTGGTGGGCATGGTCGCGATCGGCATGCAGGGGCGCGGCGAGGACCGCGCGCCCAAGCTGGCTTCCACCATGGCCCGCGCGGCGCGGCACCTCAACGGGGACGGCAAGCCGCCGGAGCGGTTTCTCAAGCTGATCCAATCGGCTCACCGGTCCTGATCACCGGCCTGGCGACGACCGCGGCGAGGGCGCGGGCGGCCAGGTCGACCTCGTCGAGGGTGTTGTCGAGGTAGAAGCTGAGCCGACAGCTGGCTCAGCGCTCCTAGGATGGCGCCGTGGATGCAGCGACCCTGTGGTTGATCACCGGCGGCGTTCTCGTCGTGGCCTTCCTGATCGTCGGGCTGGTAGCGGCCAACCGGCGGGCCGCGCAGCGGCGCCGGCAAGCCGAGCCGAGGGGGCGCGCCCAACCGTCACGCCCGGCGGGGCCCGGCCGCCCGGACAGCGAGGCCGACGGCGGTACGGCGGTCGCCGACCGGCAGCGGGCTCGTCCGCCGACAACCACCACACCGCCCGAGTTGGTCGAGCCGGAGGCGCCGCCCGTCGAGGCGCCGGAGGCGCCCGAACGCCGGCTGACCAGGCTGCGCCGCCGCCTCGCCGGGTCCAACAACGCGCTCAGCCGCGGCCTGCTGATGCTGATCAGCCGGGACAAGATCGACGACGACACCTGGGACGACTTCGAGGAGACCCTGATCACCTCCGATCTCGGCGTCGCGCCGACGACCGAGCTGGTGGAGCGGCTGCGGACGCGGTTCCGGGTCGACGGGGTGTCGGATCCGGGCACGGCCAAGGCGATCCTGCGCGCCGAGCTGGTGCAGCTGGTCGACCCAAACCTCGACCGCGCGCTGGCCACCGAGCGGCTCGAGCAACCCGCCGTGATCCTCGTGGTCGGCGTGAACGGCACCGGCAAGACCACAACGGTCGGCAAGCTCGCCCGAGTGCTGGTCGCGGAGGACAAGGACGTCCTGCTCGGCGCCGCGGACACCTTCCGCGCCGCGGCCGCCGACCAGCTGGAGACCTGGGGCAGCCGGGTCGGGGTGCCGACCGTACGGGGTGCGGAGGGCGCCGATCCGGCCAGCGTCGCATTCGAGGCGGTGCGGGCCGGGATCGAGCAGGAGGTCGACGTGGTGCTGGTCGACACGGCCGGCCGGCTGCACACCAAGACCGGGCTGATGGACGAGCTGGGCAAGGTGAAGCGGGTGATCGAGCGGCAGGCGCCGGTCCGCGAGGTGCTGCTGGTGCTGGACGCGACCACCGGGCAGAACGGCCTGGCCCAGGCACGGATCTTCGCTGAGGTGGTCGACGTCACCGGCATCGTGCTCACCAAGCTGGACGGCTCCGCCAAGGGAGGCATCGTGATCCAGGTGCAGCGGGAGCTCGGCGTGCCGGTCAAGCTGGTCGGACTCGGCGAGGGGGCCGACGACCTGGCGCCCTTCGACCCGGAGGCGTTCGTCGACGCCCTGCTGGAACCCGCGGCGTAGCCGTGTCTATCCGGGGGGCGACCCCCGGACCCCTGCTGCTGCAGCCGCGGTCCGGCGCAGCTGTATCTATCCGGGGGGCGACCCCCGGACCCCCGCTGCTGCAGCCGCGGTACGGCGCAGCTCCCGGCGGAGGATCTTGCCGGACGCCGACTTGGGGATCGCGGCGACGAACTCCACCTGGCGGATCTTCTTGTAGGGCGCCACTCGGTCGGCCACGAAGGCCATCACGGCGTCTGCCGTCAGGTCCACGTTCGGCTGGGGCACGACGAAGGCCTTGGGAATCTCCTGCCCGTCGGCGTCCCGGACCCCAATCACCGCCGCGTCGGCGATGTCCGGATGGGTCAGCAGCAAGGCTTCGAGCTCGGCCGGCGGCACCTGATAGCCGTGGTACTTGATCAGCTCCTTCACCCGGTCGACGATGCTGAGATATCCCTCCGCCGACACGGTCGCCACGTCGCCGGTGTGCAGGAAGCCGTCGCTGTCCAGCGTCTCGCCGGTGGAGCGGGCGTCCCCGAAGTAGCCCAGCATGACGTTCGGTCCCTTGCACCACAGCTCGCCCTGGGCGCTGGTGCGCTCCTCGGGTACGCCGATCTCCTCCCCGCTGACCGGGTCGACGATCTTGCACTCCATGTTGGGGATGGTCAGCCCGACGGTGCCGAGCGGGATGTCGTCGCGGTCGAGCGGGATGCAGTGGCTGACCGGGCTCATCTCGCTCATCCCGTAGCCCTGCCGCATGAGGCAGCCCAGCCGCTCCTCGACGGCCCGAGCCAGCGAGCCGTCCAGCGGCGCGGCCCCGGAGAAGATCACCCGCACGCTGGACAGGTCGTAGGCGTCGACCAGCGGGTGCTTCGCCAGCGCGACAGCCACGGGAGGGGCGATGAACACGAAGCTCGCTTTGTGATCGGCGATCACCCGCAGGAACTCCGCCAGGTCGAACCGCGGCATGGTGACCAGGGTGGCGCGCTGCCGCAGGCCGCCGTTCATCAGCACGTTCATGCCGTAGATGTGGAAGAACGGCAGGACGCACAGCACCCGGTCGCTGTCGGTGACCCCGATTAGGTCCATGCTCTGGGCAAGGTTGGCCACCAGATTGCGATGGGTCAGCATGACGCCCTTGGCGCGCCCGGTGGTGCCGGAGGAGTACGGCAGCACCGCGAGGTGGCGGGCCGGGTCGGTCGAGACGTCCGGCGGTGACTGGCCGGTGCCGAGCAGCGACGCGAGACTCGTCCGCTCCGGGGCGAGCGCGTCCGATCCGTCGATCAGGACGACGTTCTCCGGCGCCAACCCGACCGAGCGGGCGGCCTCGTCGGCTTGCGGCAGGAAGGCCGAGAGAGTGAACAGGTGGCTGGCCTTGGCGTCGGCCAGCTGGGCGGCGATCTCGTAGGCCGTGGCCAGCGAGTTGATGGTGGTGGCGGCGCCGCCCGCCCGCAGAATGCCGTGGAAGACCGTCGCGTACGCGGGGATGTTGGGGCAGAGGACCGCGGCGATGTCGCCGCTGCCGAAGCCCCTGGCCGCCAGCCCACCGGCCAGCGCCTCCACCTGTCGCTTGAGCTGGGCGTAGCTGGTGGTATCGCCACTGCGGCCCTCGATCAGTGCCGGTCGCTCCGCAGCGTCGCCGAGGTCGTCGAAGAGGTAGTCGAACAGCGGCTGGTCGGGTATCTCGACGTCCGGGTAGGGGCTGCGAAAGCTCATGTATCTCCTTCCGGCGGGGAATCTTCACAGTATCCATCGGCGGCGGCCGGCCGGACCGACAATCGCGAATCACCGCGGCGGGAATGCCTGACGACAGGCGCTTTCCCGGCCGTGCGATCGGCGCAAGGGGCTGGTGGGGGCGGAGGCGCGTTGGGCTCGTCCCGGACCGCGTCGCCTGACGTGAGATCGGCCATCGGCTATGTGGCGTTCGCCTTCAGATCCCGTACGCGCGCCAGCACGGCCGCGAAACCGAGCAGCACCAGACCGGCGGCGACACCCGTCCACGGCGAGACCCGGACCGACCAGGTCAGCACCATCGCACCGCCGAGGATGCCCAGCCCGAACAGCACCCCGCCGAGCCGGTCGAGCAGCTGGGTGCCGAAGGCGCTGGCGTACGGCAGGAAGTGCACCCCGGCGAGGATCACGATCCAGGGCAGGATGACTGCCGGTTGCCGCAACACCCGGAGGAAGAGCACCGCGCCGAGCGGCGCTGCGGTGATCTCCAGCGCGGTGCAGATCAGGTAGGTCCGGACGGCCTGCCGCGAGCGGGGGTGCGCCGGGCGGGCGGCGGGCCGCTTGCGCAGGACTGCGTACCAGAGCACAGCTGCGAACGCGAGCACCCCCAGCACGGCGACCAGCCAGGCGAGGATGCCGGGCAGCAAGAAGCCGGAGACCACCAGGAAGACGACGCCGCCGATCGCGCAGACCAGCGAGTCGATCTCCTGCCGCATGCGCCTAGTCCACCACGGCACCGGCCGAGGCAGCGGCGCTTCCTCGGGTGCTGGTGCGGTCATAGGGGTCCGGGGTCGTCCCCCGGGATGGACGCAGTGCCCATTCGCGGGGGCGGACCGGCGGCAGCGGTTGAGTAGGCTGGGGGAGCCCGACCACCCAGCGAAGGACAGTTGTGTTCGACACCCTGCAAGATCGCCTGGCGGCGACGTTCAAGAGCCTGCGCGGCAAGGGGCGGCTGTCGGAGGCGGACATCGACGCCACCGCGCGGGAGATCCGGATCGCGCTGCTCGAGGCCGACGTCAACCTCTCGGTCGTCCGGGAGTTCATCGCCGCGATCAAGGATCGGGCCCGGGAGACCGAGCTGTCCGGGGCGCTGAACCCGGCCCAGCAGGTGATCAAGATCGTCAACGAGGAGCTGATCGGCATCCTCGGCGGCGAGACCCGGGTGCTCCGGTTCGCCAAACGACCGCCGACGGTGATCATGCTCGCCGGCCTGCAGGGCTCGGGCAAGACGACGCTGGCGGGGAAGCTGGCACTCTGGCTGCGCGGCCAGGGCTACTCGCCGCTGCTGGTGGCGGCGGACCTGCAGCGGCCGAACGCGGTCAACCAGCTGCAGGTCATCGGTAAACGCGCCGGGATCCACGTCTTCGCCCCCGAGCCTGGCGTGACCACCGCGCAGGCCACACCCGGACCGTACGGCGGCGACCCGGTGGCCGTCGCCCGGGGATCGGTGGCAGAGGCGGAGCGCCGGCTCTACGACGTCGTGGTCATCGACACCGCCGGCCGGCTGGGCGTCGACGCGGAGATGATGCAGCAGGCGGTCGACATCCGCGACGCCGTGCATCCGGACGAGGTGTTGTTCGTTGTCGACGCCATGATCGGCCAGGACGCGGTGAACACGGCGAACGCGTTCGCGGCGGGCGTCGGCTTCGACGGCGTCGTCCTCACCAAGCTCGACGGCGACGCCCGCGGCGGTGCGGCGCTGTCCATCGCCCGGGTAACCGGGAAGCCGATCCTGTTCGCCTCCAACGGCGAGGCGCTGAAGGATTTCGACGTCTTCCACCCCGACCGGATGGCGAGCCGGATCCTCGGCATGGGCGACATGCTGACCCTGATCGAGCAGGCCGAACGCACCTTCGACGCCGAGCAGACGGCGAAGGCCGCCGCCAAGCTGGCCAGGAAGGGCGGCGGCGAGTTCGGCCTGGACGACTTCCTGCAGCAGATGCAGATGGTGCGCCGGATGGGCCCGCTGTCCAAGATCTTCGGCATGCTGCCCGGGATGGGCGAGATCAAGGACCAGATCAACAACATCGACGAGCGTGAGGTCGACCGGCTGGAGGCGATCATCCACTCGATGACGCCGACCGAGCGGACCAACCCCAAGATCATCGACGGCTCCCGCCGGGCCCGGATCGCCCGCGGCGCCGGCGTCGAGGTGGCCGACGTCAACGCGCTGGTGAATCGGTTCTTCGACGCTCGCAAGATGATGAGCTCGCTCGCTTCGGGCAAGGTGCCCGCCGGCCTGCCGGGAATGGCCGGCGTGCCCGGTGCGCGCAAGGGCGCGGCCCGGCCGCAGCCGAAGAAGAAGGGTGGCAAGGGCGTGTCCGGCAACCCAGCCCGGCGCAACACCAGCCCGGCTGCCCGGGAGCAGCCGGCTGCCTATCTCGACCCGGCGCAGTTCGGGGGCGGCGAGCTCGACCAGGAGGCGCTGGAGAAGGCGATCTCGGAGTTCCAGCTGCCGCCCGAGCTGCGCAGCCGCTTCGGCAAGTAGCCGCCGACGATGAGTCAGCCACTCCACCTGCGCGGCTGCGTGCTGCCCGCGGGTGAGACCCGCGATCTCTGGGTCGCCGACGAGGTCATCCGCACCGAGCCGGTACGCGACGCCCACACCGTCACGACCGGCGGCTGGCTGCTGCCCGGACTGGTTGACGCGCACTGCCACGTGGGTCTGGAGCGGACTGGCGCTGTGCCGGACGACGTGGCCGAGCAGCACGCCCTGGCCGACCGCGCCGCGGGCGCGTTGCTGCTGCGGGACGCTGGCAGCCCGGCCGACACCCGATGGATCGACGACCGGCCGGACCTGCCGCGGCTGATCCGCGCGGGCCGGCACATCGCCCGGCCGATGCGCTATCTGCGCAACTACGGGGCTGAGGTCGAGCCCGGCGAGCTGGTGGCCGAGGTGGAGCGGCAGGCGGCCCGGGGTGACGGCTGGATCAAGCTGGTCGGCGACTGGATCGACCGGGAGCTGGGCGACCTGGCGCCGCTGTGGCCGCAGAACGTCGCAGCGGCCGCCATCGCGCGGGCGCACGAGCTCGGCTGCCGGGTGACAGCGCACGTCTTCGGCGAGCAGGCGCTGGAGGAGCTGGTCGCGGCGGGGATCGATGGCATCGAGCACGGCACCGGCATGTCCGCGTCAGTGATCGCGACCATGGCCGAGCGTCAGGTCGCGCTGGTGCCGACCTTGGTCCAGCTGGAGCACTTCGAGGACTATGCGCGGGCCGGAGAGGCCAAGTTCCCGGCGTACGCGAAGCACATCCGGGCCCTCTACGCGACCAGGCTGGAACGGTTTGCGCAGGCCTGGGAGGCAGGGGTGCCCATCTACGCCGGCACCGACGCCGGCGGCTTCCTGCCGCACGGCCTGGTCGGGGCCGAGATCGCCGCGCTGGCCCGGTTCAGCTCGGCTGAGTACGCGCTCGGTGCCGGATCCTGGCGGGCACGGGAGTGGCTGGGCCGACCCGCGACCCTCGAGGAGGGCGGGCCGGCCGATCTCGTGGTCTTCGACGCCGATCCGCGGGTCGATCTCGGCGTGCTGCGTTCGCCGGCGCTGGTGATCCTGCGCGGCGTCGTCGTCGACGGGCGTCGATAGCCGGACCAGCTCCGCGGGCCTGTTGGCAGTTGTCCGGTCGAGCAAGATGGGGCCATGCGCAACGTCTCGCGCAGCTTCGCCGGCGGACACTGAGCAATGGCTCGGGGGCATCTCGCTTCCGACGGCGCCCGGGTGGGCGCTGCCTTTCTACTGGCGGCGGCGCTCCTGCTGCCCACCGGCTCCGCCGGGACCGCGGTCGCCGCCGAGAACGTCGTCGAGTCCAACCTCATGATGCCCGGCACGCCGGAGCCGGACGGGACGCCGGTCCGGATCGACGTGACGATCATGACCACCGATCCGGCCACGCCGAGGCCGGCGATCATCCTCGCCCACGGCTTCGGCGGCTCCAAGGCCGACAGCGCGACCACCGCCCGTACGCTGGCCCGCGACGGCTACGCCGTGATCACCTACACCGCGCGGGGCTTCGGCGCCTCCGGTGGCGACATCCACCTCGACAACCCGGCGTACGAGGGTGCGGACGCCCGAAAGCTGATCGACCTGGCCGCGTCCCGCCGCGAGGTGGCCAAGGAGGGCTCGGATCCGCTGATCGGCCTCGCCGGCGCCTCGTACGGCGGCGCGATCTCGCTGATCGCGGCGGGCCTGGACCGACGGGTGGACGCGATCGTGCCAGCTTTCACTTGGCACGACCTCAACCAGGCGCTGTTCCCGCAGCATCAGGTGGCCGGCCGCCCAGTCTCGCCCGCCGACGTGACGCCGGGTGGCGGCTTGGGCGTCTTCAAGCAGCGTTGGGCGTCGCTGCTCTTCCTCGGCTCCGGCGGGCGGTCGGCCCAGGGAGGCGCCGGCGGGGCCACCGGTGTGTGCGGGCGGTTCACCGACGAGCTGTGCGCCGACTACCTGGCCACGGCCGAGAGCGGCGTGGCCAGCGCGTCGCTGAACTCGCTGCTCGAGGAGTCCAGCCCGGCCGGGCTGCTGTCGAAGATCGCCGCGCCGACGCTGATCATCGCCGGTGAGGACGACACGCTCTTCCCGCCCGACCAGGCGGACGCCAACCTCCGCGGCCTGCCGCCAACCACGCCGGCGGCCATGAAGTGGGTCGAGGGCGGTCACGACGGCACGATCGCGATCGACGACCTGCTGCCCGACCTCGAGGCCTGGTTCGGCCGCTACCTCAAGCACGACGGCTCGGCGCCGGACACCTCATTCTCGGTGGTCGTGCCCGCGACATCGCTGGTCGGCGAGGGCCGGGTCCGGGAGCCGCGGACGCTGGTCCTGAGCGGCTATCCCGGCCGGAGCGGCACGCTGGCCGAGCAGCGCTACTCGCTCGCCGGCTCCGAGCAGGAGGTGATCGCACCGCCGGGCGGCACGCCGGCGGCGCTGACCAACCTGCCCGGGACGGGCGGAGCCATCGCTGCCGCCTCCAGTCTCGCCGGCTACGCGCTCGGCGTGCTGCCCGGCGGCGCCGCCGTCTTCACCTCCGAACCGCTGCGGCAGCCGCTGGACCTTGTCGGCAGCGGCCGGGTGGAGCTCCAGGTGACGTCCTCGACCAACTCGGCCAGCCTCTTCGCCTCGGTCTGGGACCTGGGGCCGGACATCGAGACGGCCGGGTCCAACGACAGCAGGACGGTCGCGCCCAGCTCAGCCGTGCTGCCGCAGCTGGCGGTCGCTCCGGTTCGGCTCGCCGGCCTGCAGCCCGACCGGCCCGTCCGGATCGCGGTGGCACTCCCGGCGGTGTCGCACCAGGTCCCGGTCGGGCACCGGTTGCGGCTGGTCGTCTCCAGCACCGACCAGGCGTACGCGCTGCCGGTCAAGACGGCTGTCTACCACGTCTCGCTGGCCGGCGACCGTTCGCTCGCGGTCCCGCAGCTGACGGCGACGGTCCTCGGCGCTGGCACGCTGAACGTCCCCCTGCCGCTGGTCGTGGTCGTGAGCCTGCTGGCACTGGCCGCGATCGTTGCGATGATCCTGCTGCGGTACCGCCGGCGCCAGGCCGACCCGCGCGCCGACCTGGCGAAAGTGCCGCTGCTCGTCGACGGTGTCGTCAAGACCTACCGGGACGGGTTCAAGGCGGTGGACGGCGTCAGCTTCCGGGCCGAGGCCGGCCAGGTGGTCGGGCTGCTCGGGCCGAACGGCGCCGGCAAGACGACCGTCATGCGGATGCTCGTCGGGCTGATTCGGCCCGACTCCGGTTCGGTCTTCGTCGGCGGGATGCCGGTGCACGCCGGGGCCGACATCCTCGGCTCGGTCGGCGCCTTCATCGAGGGGCCCGGCTTCCTGCCGCACCTCACCGGAATGCAGAACCTGCGCGCCTACTGGGAGGCGACCGGGCGGCCGCTCGCCGAGGCGCACCTGGACGAGGCGCTGGCCATCGCCGGCCTCGGTACGGCGATCAACCGCCGGGTGCGCGGCTACAGCCACGGCATGCGCCAGCGGCTCGGCATCGCCCAGGCGATGCTCGGCCTGCCGCCGCTGCTGGTCCTGGACGAGCCGGCCAACGGGCTGGACCCGCCGCAGATCAAGGCGATGCGGGCGGTCCTGGCCGACTACGCCGCCGCCGGTCGTACGGTCGTGCTGTCCAGCCACCTGCTGTCCGAGGTGGAGAACACCTGCAGCCACGTCGTCGTGATGGACAAGGGCAAGGTGGTGCTGACCGGGGCGGTGGCCGATCTCGTGGCAAGCGACACGGTGACGCTGATCGGGCTCGCCGACGACGACCAGCTGGAGGCGGCCCGGCGGTCGCTGGTGGCGCGCGGCATGCGGGTCGAACCCGCCGCGGGTCAGGTGCTGCGGGTGGTGGCCGACCTGCCGCGCTCGGAGATCGTGGCCGGCCTGGTGGGGGCGGGCTACCGGGTCGAGTCGGTCGACGGGCACCGACAGCTGGAAGAGGTGTTCATGAGCCTGGTCGCCACGCCGGGGGGGTCGTCCCCCCGGGAAATCGGCGCAGCCCTCGTGGGTTCGGAGGGGTCGTCCCCTTCGGGAATCGGCGCAGCCCCGGGTGAGGGAGGGGAGGATGCCGATGTCTGAGCAACTCGCTCGCCGGGCCGGGCTGCTGACCGGGAGGCGGCCGCCCGCCCAGGCCGGACCGGCCGCGACCATGTCGAAGTCCCTCGCCGCCCAGCCGCCCGCGATGCCGTTGCGTGCCGAGCTGCGCCGGCAGCTCCGGCGGCGGCGGACCCTGGGCATCTTCGTCGTGCTGTTCGTGCTGCCGCTGATCCTGCTGGCCGCGTTCGCGCTGGGCTCGGACGAGAACGACACCGGCCAGCGCGGCTTCGTCGACCTGGCGCAGGAGAGCGGCGCCAACCTCGTGGTCTTCACGATGTTCGCCTCGACCGGCTTCCTGCTGATCGTGATCGTCGCGCTGTTCGCCGGCGACACCGTGCCGTCGGAGGCGAGCTGGTCGAGTCTGCGCTACCTGCTCGCCGCCCCCGTACGGCGGGAGCGGCTGATCCGGCAGAAGCTGATCGTGGCCGCTCTCTCCTCGGTGGTCGCGCTCGTCTTCCTGCCGGCCTGGACGCTGGTGGTCGGTGGCATCGCGTACGGCTGGGGACCCTACGTCGGCCCGACCGGCGACCAGATCGGCTGGCCGGCGTTCGCCTGGCGGTTGCTGCTGATCGTCGGCTACCTGCTGGTCGAGCTCTCGGTCGTCGCGGCGTTCGCGTTCCTGCTCGGCGTGCTGACCGACGCGCCGCTGGCCGCCGTAGGCGGCGCCGTGCTGCTGATGATCGTGTGCGCGATCCTGGACTCGATTCCCGCCCTCGGCGACATCCGGCAGGGCCTGCCCGGCCACTACGCGTACGCCTGGGCGAGCGCCCTCTCACCGACAGTCGACTACTCCGACATGGTGACCGGCGCGCTCTGGTCGGTCGGTTACGCGATCGTGCTGATCTGGATCGCCGCCTGGCACTTCCTGCGCAAGGACATCACGAGCTGATAGGCAGTGGGCATGGAGATCCTCCAGATTGCCCAGCACGCCGACGATCTGGGTCGAGCCAGCGAGTTCTATCGCCGGTTGCTCGACGACGAGCCACGCGGCCTGTTCGACCCGCCCGGGCTGCTGTTCTTCCAGGCCGGCGCCGTACGGCTGCTGCTCGAGCCGGGTGCCGCCAGCGCGCTGATCTACTTCAAGGTGGACGACGTGCGGGCCAAGGTCGAGGAGTTGCGGGCCGACGGGGTCCAGATCGTCAGCGAGCCGCACGTCATCTTTCGCCACACCGACGACGCCCTCGGCCCGGCCGGCACTGACGAGTGGATGGCGTTTCTCACCGACTCCGAGGGCAACACCGTCGGGCTGGTCAGCCACGCGCCGAGCACCCCGGCGGGCTAGCGCGGCCGTGCTGGCCTGACGTCCCGCCGGGCAGACACACAGTGCCGATCCTCGGTGGGACACCCCCCGAGTCCAGCGGACAGGTCGCGTACGGCTTGCGGACTCTGGCAGAATGCTCTGCGCACCTGCGACGTGCTGCGCCCTCTCACCGCTGCCCGCCGCCGGTCCAGCCGAGATCATCGCGTGCGTGCTCCCCACCGCGTCGGATGGGATCACCCGTTCCGCGTCCGTCCCCGTGCGGGCGTCGACCAAGCAACAGGAGAAACCACACTCGTGGCAGTCAAGATTCGTCTGAAACGACTGGGCAAGATCCGGTCGCCGCACTACCGCATCGTCGTCGCCGACTCCCGAACCAAGCGGGACGGGCGGGCGATCGAGGAGATCGGCAAGTACCACCCCAAGAACGACCCCTCGCTGATCGAGGTCGACTCCGAGCGCGCGCAGTACTGGCTGTCGGTCGGCGCGCAACCGACCGAGGCTGTCGTCGCGCTGTTCAAGCGCACGGGTGACTGGCAGCGGTTCTCCGGCGACACCTCGCCGTCCGGGGTGCAGCCGCAGAAGGAGAAGAAGAACAAGACCGACGCATTCAACGCCGCTCTCGCCGAGTCGGGCAACGAGCCGAAGGGCGCGGCCACGACCGCGGCGAAGAAGTCGGCAGCGCGCAAGGATGCGGCGGCCGAGCCTGCTGCCGCGGAGCCAGCCGCAGCTGCACCAGCTACTGCCAAGAGGACGGCAGCCGCCGAGCGGGCCGTAGCGACCGAGGAGCCGCCGGCGGTGGCCGACGAGGAGATCGAGGGCACCCCGGCCGAGGCCTCCGAGGCTGCGGCGGCCGGCGTCGCGGAAGCGGCCGCCGAGGACGCTCCGCCGGATTCGGGCAAGGCCTGACGTGCTGGCCGAGGCGTTGGAGCACCTGGTGCGTGGCATCGTCAGCCATCCAGACGACGTCACGGTCAAGGACAAGGACCTGCGCCGGGGCCGGATGCTCGAGGTTCGGGTCAATCCGGACGACATCGGCAAGGTGATCGGCCGTTCGGGCCGGACGGCGACCGCGCTGCGCATCGTGATCACCGCTCTCGCCGGCCGGGAGCAGGTCCGGATCGACTTCGTGGACGTGGACCGGCAGCAGCGGCGCGGCCAGGGCGGTTCGCGGCCCGGCTATCGCGGTTCTCGACGCTGACGGGAGAGATGGCCGAGCTGGTCGAGGTCGTGGTCGGCGTCGTACGCCGCGCGCACGGCGTGCACGGCGAGGTCGTCGTCGAGCCGCGGACCGACGAGCCGGACCGCCGGTTCGCTGCGGGCCAGCGGCTGCGCGCTGAGGGCACCGACCGGGCGTTCACGGTCGTCTCGGCGCGCGAGCATGCCGATCTGCTGCTCGTACAATTCGCGGAGCTGGCCGACCGTACGGGCGCCGAGGCGTCGCGGGGCCTGCGCTTGGTCGCGGACGTCCCGAGCGACGAGCGGCCAGCGGATGCGGGGGAGTTCTACGACCGCCAGCTGGTCGGCCTGCGGGTCCGCACGGCCAGCGGTGCCGAGGCCGGCCGCGTGAGGGCCGTCACGCATCTGCCGCAGCAGGACCTGCTGGAGGTCGAGACGCCGGACGGGCCGCGGCTGGTCCCGTTCGTCGCCGCCCTGGTGCCGGCCGTCGACCTGGCCGCGGGCACGCTCACCGTCGTCGACCTGGACGGGCTGCTCGCCGACCGCGACGAGCCGGCGTGAGGCCTCGGTCCCGACGCGCGGTCGCAGCCTGATGCGGATCGACGTCGTCACGATCTTCCCGGACTACCTGGAGCCGCTGCGGCTGTCCCTGGTCGGCAAGGCGATCGAGGCGGGCATCGTGCAGCTCGGCGTGCACGACCTGCGGGACTGGGCACACGACCGGCACCGCACGGTCGACGACACCCCGTACGGCGGCGGCGCCGGAATGGTGATGCGGCCCGAGCCGTGGGGCGAGGCGCTGGACGCCCTCACGGCTCACAGCGAGAGCCCCCGGTTGATCATGCTGACGCCGTCCGGGCGGCGGTTCCACCAGACGAAAGCGCACGAGCTTGCCGGCGAGTCGCACCTGATCCTCGGCTGCGGCCGCTACGAGGGCGTGGACGCCCGCGTGGCGCAGGACGCCGCGACCCGGATGCGGGTGGACGAGCTGAGCATCGGCGACTACGTGCTGAGCGGCGGCGAGGCGGCTGCCCTAGTCGTCGTGGAGGCGGTCGTCCGGCTGCTGCCAGGCGTGCTCGGCAACCCGGCGTCGCTGACCGAGGAGTCGCACTCGGCCGGGCAGGACGGGCTGCTGGAGTACCCGCTCTACACCAAGCCGCCGAGCTGGCGGGGGCTGGCCGTGCCGGAGGTTCTGGTCAGCGGCCACCACGACCGGATCACCGAGTGGCGGCGTGCGGCAGCCCTGGCCCGGACCCGGCAGCTGCGCCCCGACCTGCTGCCCGCTCCGGATCCGGACGACGTCGGCTGACGCGGTCCGTGCCGGCACGTTCGCCCTTGCGGCGAGGGCCCGCCACCGCCGAGAGTGGCGAAAAACACCAGCCGCAGCGGTGGTCTGGCTCTCGCCCGGAGAAGTCCCGGGCTCTAGGGTTGCAGCGTGGCCATGATTTCTTCACTGGCACCGATCCGGCGGGCGGCCAGGTCGACAGTCGCGCTGAAGGCGCTGATGGCGGTCAGCGGATTGATCATGATCGGCTACCTGCTCGCGCACATGTACGGCAACCTGAAGATCTTCGCCGGCGCGGCGGCGTTCAACACCTACGCTCATCACCTGCGCACAATGGGTGAGCCGATCCTGCCGCACACCGGCCTGCTGTGGATCATCCGCGTCGTGTTGCTCGCTTCTGTGCTGGCGCACATGACGGCCGCCTTTCTGCTCTGGTCGCGGGCCCAGACGGCCCGCGGCGGTTCGAGGCGCTACCTGTCCACGCGGAACCGGACCGGGGTACAGCGGACCTACGCGTCGTTCACCCTGCGCTGGGGCGGGATCATCATCCTGCTCTTCGTCGTCTACCATCTGCTGCACCTGACCTGGAACGTCATCCGGCCGGGTGGACCGGCCGACACACCGTACGGGCGGGTCGTCGCCGGCTTCGGAGTCTGGTGGGTGCTGCTGTCCTACACGATCGCCATGATCGCGATCGGCTTTCACGTCCGGCACGGCACCTGGAGCGCGTTGACGAGCCTCGGCGGCAACACCTCGGCGCTGATCCGCCGGCGCCTCAACACGCTCGCGTACGCGGTCGCCGCCCTGATCCTGATCGGGTTCCTGGTGCCGCCGTACAGCATCTTCTTCGGGTGGGTGAGGTAGATGGCGACTATGAAGCGGACCAGCACCGGCCGCTCGGCCACGCGTGACCAGGCGGTGCCGACCCTCGAGCCGGACGTCAGCTCGATCGACGCCGACTCCTTCTACCTCAACGGGCCCGACATCGCCGACACCAAGGCGCCGTCCGGCCCGATCGAGGAGCGCTGGGAGAAGCGCCGGTTCAGCGCCAAGCTCGTGAACCCGGCGAACCGGCGCAAGCTGTCGATCATCGTCGTCGGCACCGGGCTGGCCGGCGCGTCGGCGGCCGCGACCCTCGGCGAGGCCGGCTACCAGGTGCACAGCTTCTGCTACCAGGACTCGCCCCGCCGGGCCCACTCGATCGCCGCGCAGGGCGGCATCAACGCGGCCAAGAACTACCGCAACGACGGCGACTCGATCTACCGGCTGTTCTACGACACGGTCAAGGGCGGCGACTTCCGGGCCCGCGAGTCCAACGTCTACCGGCTGGCAGAGGTCAGCGTGGAGATCATCGACCAGTGCGTCGCACAGGGCGTGCCCTTCGCTCGGGAATACGGCGGGCTGCTCGACAACCGGTCCTTCGGCGGCGTCCAGGTGTCCCGGACCTTCTACGCCCGCGGGCAGACCGGGCAGCAGTTGCTGATCGGCGCCTACCAGGCCCTGGAGCGGCAGATCGCGGCCGGCACGGTGATCATGGACACCCGGCACGAGATGTTGGAGCTGATCGTCGTCGACGGCCGGGCCCGCGGTGTGGTGATCCGCGACATGGTGACCGGCCGGATCGAGACCCACCTCGCCGACGCCGTGGTGCTGGCGACCGGCGGCTACGGCAACGTCTTCTTCCTGTCAACCAACGCAATGGGCTGCAACGTGACGGCGACCTGGCGGGCCCATCGCAAGGGCGCCTACTTCGCCAACCCGTGCTTCACCCAGATCCACCCGACGTGCATCCCGGTGTCGGGTGAGTACCAGTCCAAGCTGACGCTGATGAGCGAGTCGCTGCGCAACGACGGCCGGATCTGGGTGCCCAGGAGCGGGGAGGACAAGCGGGACCCGCGCCAGATCCCGGAGGCCGACCGCGACTACTACCTGGAGCGGCTGTATCCGTCGTTCGGCAACCTGGTGCCCCGCGACATCGCCTCCCGAGCCGCGAAGAACGTCTGCGACGAGGGCCGCGGCGTCGGCCCGGGCGGGCTGGGCGTCTACCTGGACTTCGCCGACGCGATCGGTCGGCTGGGCCGCGGCGCGGTCGCGGCCAGGTACGGCAACCTCTTCGACATGTACACCCAGATCACCGGCGAGAACCCCTACCAGACGCCGATGCGGATCTACCCGGCCGTGCACTACACGATGGGCGGACTGTGGGTGGACTACGACCTGCAGTCGAATTTGCCCGGCCTGTACGTGCTGGGCGAGGCCAACTTCTCCGACCACGGCGCCAACCGGCTGGGCGCCAGCGCGCTGATGCAGGGCCTGGCGGACGGCTACTTCGTGCTGCCGAACACCATCAACGACTACCTCGCCGCGGGCCCGTTCCCCGCGGTCGACCCGGATCACCCGGCCGTTCTCGAGGCGGTGGATGCCGTGCAGACCCGGATCGCGAAGCTGCTGTCCATCCGCGGCACCCGTACCGTGGACTCCTTCCACCGCGAGCTCGGCCGGGTGATGTGGGACTACTGCGGCATGGAACGCACCGAGGAGGGCCTCCGCAAGGCGATCACTCGGATCCGCGAGCTGCGGCAGGAGTTCTGGGCCGACGTCAACGTGCTCGGCAGCGATAGGGAGCTGAACCAGGCGCTGGAGCGGGCCGGCCGGGTCGCGGACTTCTTCGAGCTCGGCGAGCTGATGTGCATCGACGCCTTGGTCCGGCGGGAGTCCTGCGGCGGCCACTTCCGGGCGGAGTCACAGACAGAGGACGGTGAGGCACTGCGGGACGACGAGAGGTTCACCCACGTCTCGGCGTGGGAGTTCGCCGGCGACGGCGCCAAGCCGATCCTGCACAAGGAGCCACTGGTGTATGAGTTCATCGAGCTGAAGCAGCGGAGCTACAAGTGAGAGAGCACCGGGGGACGACACCCCTTGAACCCCCGGCGGGATCGGACATCCCATGAACATCACCGTACGGGTGTGGCGGCAGCCGAACGCCAGGGCGCAAGGAGAGATGGTCGCCTACCCGCTCCGTGGGGTCTCGGAGGACATGTCCTTTCTGGAGATGCTCGACGTGCTCAACGAGCGCCTGACCACCCGGGGTGACGACCCGGTCGCCTTCGACAGCGACTGCCGGGAGGGCATCTGCGGCATGTGCGGGCTGGTGATCAACGGCGTGCCGCACGGCCCGCAGCAGACCACGACCTGCCAGCTGCACATGCGCTCGTTCAAAGACGGTGACGTCATCGACGTCGAGCCGTGGCGCGCGGAACCGTTCCCGGTGATCAAGGACCTGGTGGTCGACCGGAGCGCCTTCGACCGGATCATCCAGGCCGGCGGCTACATCTCGGCGCCGACCGGCACCGCGCCCGACGCGCACGCGATGCTGGTCCCCAAGCACCGCGCCGACAAGGCATTCGACGCGGCCACCTGCATCGGCTGCGGCGCATGTGTCGCGGCCTGCCCGAACGGCTCGGCGATGCTGTTCACAGCCGCGAAAGTCACCCACCTCGGCCTGCTCCCGCAGGGGCAGCCGGAGCGCTTCTCGCGGGTGCTCGGCATGGTGGCCCAGCACGACGACGAGGGCTTCGGCGGCTGCACGAACATCGGTGAGTGCACTGCGGTGTGCCCGAAGAACATCCCGCTGGAGACGATCTCGCGGCTCAACCGGGACCTGCTCCGGGCGCTGACCCACGGCGGTTCCCACTGGCCGAAGGCCGCTCCGATCCGGGAGGAGCTGGAGGAAGAGGAGCCGGAGTGAGTCGTCCGGCGCAACACGGGGCACGAAAGTGCTGAGAAGTTGTCGTCAATTCGCCGCCGAACACGTCGGTTGCCGCCACTTTCACGTTGGCCGACTTTTGGGCAGGCGAGGTCAGACCGTCAGCACCACCAAGAGCACGGCCACCGAACCGAGGATCGCGGCGCCGTAGCAGACAACGCCGAGCGGTGTCTCGACAGCGTGTGCCAGCCGCAGGCCGTCGATCAGGGTGTACTTGAAGCGGTGCGCCCAGTGGAACAGCATCAGGACGAACAGACCGAGGACGACCAGCCGGGTCAGCCAGAAGCTGAAGATCGCGTGCAGATAGCCGTAGTCGGGGTGGACCAACCCCAACGGGATTGCGAGCGCGAACAGCACCACCAGGATCGGCAGGAAGACCGCCGCCATGACGCCGCCCCCGCTGAACAGCAGCCACTGGAACGGCGCGAGCCGCCGCTTGATCATCGGAGCACCAGCCAGGCGATGAACACCGACACAACGACCAGTCCCACATACTGCGCCGCGATCACCGCCGCTCCCGGCACCCGGCCACCGACCTGGATCACCGTCGCGGCCGGCCGCACCTTGCCGGCGACGTAGACCATCTTCGTCGCCACCACCCGCCGGCCCGCACGCGGGGCGCGAACCACCGCAGCCTTCGGGGTGAGCGCGAACCAGGTCACCGTGTGCAGCACCAGAAAGGCAAGCGCCACGAGGTTCACCACGACCACGACGGGCGAGGCCGCCCAGTCCAGGAACCGCCGGTACGCCGCCTCACCACGGCCGATCGCGTAGACGAACATCGTCAGGAAGACGACCGACCAGGCCACGAACACGCAGGTGAGCTCACGCAGCATGAACAGCAGGTACGTCGGTTTCTTGAGCCACCAGAGCCGGGACACCGGCTGCCGGTAGGTGGCTGGCGCGCTCACAGCGCACCCCGGGGAAGGAGGACGGCCATCACCGACTCCTTGGCGGCTTCGAGCTTGTATCGCTGGATGGCGCCCGCCGGGTCGACGTGTTTGGGGCAGACTCGGGTGCACTCGCCGACGAAGGTGCAGCCCCAGACGCCTTCCCGCTCGATGAGCACGTCCAGACGTTCCCGTCGTCCCCGGTCACGCGTGTCGAGGTCGTACCGCTCGGCGAGGGCGATGGCGGCCGGGCCGATGAAGTCCTCGTCCAGGCCGTAGACCGGGCAGGCCGCGTAGCACAGCATGCAGTTGATGCAGTTGCTGAACTGCTTGTACTCCTCCAGCTCCTCGGGCGTCTGCAGATACTCCCGGTCGATGAGGGCGCCGGCTTCGTCGTTCCGGACGATCCACGGCTTGACCTTGGGCAGCTTCTCCATAAAGTCGTCGATGTCGACGACCAGGTCGCGAACGATGGGGAAGTTGGTCAGCGGCTCGACCCGCACCGGCCCCGGCGCGTAGTCGCTGAGGAAGGTGCCGCAGGTCAGCTTCGGCGTGCCCTGGACGTTCATCCCACAGCTGCCGCAGATCCCCATCCGGCACGACCAGCGATAGGACAGGCTGCCGTCGAGGTTGTCCTTGATGTGGTTCAACCCGTCGAGAACCGACCAGTCCTGCCGGAGCGGCACATCGTAGTCGGCGACGGTGGGCGCCGAGTCGCCGGGCGTGTACCGGGTCACCCGCATCTGGATGCTGTCGGGCACAGTCTCGTCTCTCCTACCTGCCGTAGACCCGCTCGCCGGGCGGCCATCGGGTGATCGTCACCGGCAACCGCTCGATCCGCGGAGATCCGTCGGCGTCGCGGTAGGCCAGTGCATGGTTGAGGAAGTTCTCGTCGTCTCGGGTGGTGAAGTCGGTCCGCTGGTGGGCGCCGCGCGACTCCTCGCGCGAGATGGCGGAGTGCAGGATCGTCTCGGCGATGTCGAGCAGGTTCGCCAGCTCCAGGGCCGCAACCAGCTCGGTGTTGAACGCCCGGGTCCGGTCGGCGAGCTTGAGGCTGGCAAGCCGCTGCCGGGACTCCGCCAGCTGGTCGATGCCCTTGGCGAGAGAGTCGCCGGAGCGGAAGATGCCGGCACTGTCCTCCATGGTCGACTGGACAGCTTCCCGGATGTCCGCGATCTGCTCGGTTCCGCCGTCGGTGGCCAGCAGCTGGCTGATCCGCCGTTCCTCGTCGTCGTTCTGCCGGAGCACCACCGACGGCGCCGGCTTCGCGCTCGAGGCGTACTCCGCGGCAGCGTTGCCGGCCCGGGCGCCGAACACCAGGCACTCCGGCAGCGAGTTCGAGCCCAGCCGGTTCGCCCCGTTGATGCTCACGCAGGCGGTCTCGCCGGCCGCGAACAACCCCTCGATCGGGGTGGCGCCGTTGATGTCGGTGGAGACGCCGCCCATCATGTAGTGCACGACCGGTCGGACCGGGATCAGCTCCTTGACCGGGTCGATCCGCTCGTACTTCAGGCACAGCTCGCGGACCATCGGCAGCTTGGTGTCGATCAGCTTCGCGCCGAGGTGGCGCAGGTCGAGGTGGACGACCGGCCCGTACGGCGACTCGATGGTGCGGCCCTTCTCGACCTCGTGCACGAAGGCCTGTGACAGCCGGTCCCGCGGACCGAGCTCCATGCTGCGCAGCACCGGAGTCGGCTCGGGCTTGCCCAGGTCGTAGTCCTGCAGGTAGCGATAGCCGTCTTTGTTGAGCAGCCAGCCGCCCTCGGCGCGGGTCGCCTCGGTGATCAGGATGCCGGTGAACGGCAGGCCGGTCGGGTGGTACTGGACGAACTCCATGTCCTTCAGCGGCGCGCCAGCGCGGTAGGCCAGCGCCATACCGTCACCGGTGCAGATGTTGGCATTGGTCGTGTACGGGAACACCTTGCCGCCGCCACCGGTGCAGAGCACGACCGCCTTCGCGGTGATGGTCTCGATCCGGCCGGTCCGCAGCTCGATCGCCACGACGCCGTGGACGCGGCCGTCGTCGACCAGCAGCCGGGTGACGAACCACTCGTCGTAGCGCCGGAGGTCCGCGTACTTCAGCGAGGTCTGGAACAGGGTGTGCAGCATGTGGAAGCCGGTCTTGTCCGCGGCGAACCAGGTGCGCATCTTCTTCATGCCGCCGAAGGCACGGACCGCGATCCGGCCGTTCGGCTGCCGGCTCCACGGACAGCCCCAGTGCTCGAGCTGCAGCAGCTCCCGTGGCGCCTCCTGGACGAACGTCTCGATGGCATCCTGGTCGCCGAGCCAGTCGCCACCCGAGACCGTGTCGTACGCGTGCTCGTCCAGGGTGTCGTCCGCCGCCATCGCCCCCGCCGCGCCGCCCTCGGCGGAGACCGTGTGACTGCGCATGGGGTAGACCTTCGAGATCACGGCCACACTGAGAGCCGGGTTGGTCTCGGCGATGGCGATCGCCGCCCGCAGTCCAGCGGCCCCGCCGCCCACCAGCAGCACGTCGTGGGCCGCAGCCGCGCCTTCGCTCACCTCGAGACTCCTCAACGTGAATCCTCCCGGCGTGCCTGGTGACCGGGGGAGAGCACTGCCGTCGTGGACCTCCCGTACGGGAGTCGCGGCAGCCGCAAGCGCAAAGCTACACGCCCGCAAGCCGGTGCACGGGGAGCCCCGGTGTTGTCGCGACACCGATGGCCAGAGGGGCTCGAGGGGAGGTCCCACCGCCGGCTGCGAGGCATCGAGATTTAGGCGACCCGGCAGCGCTGTGGCAGACTGTTCTGCTGTCGTCCTGGCACCTGCGACACCTGCCACAGGGGGAACTTCCGCGGTCCCGGGCACCGGCGGCCACGTCGAGCACGGCGCGGCGCCGTCCAACTGCACAAGCTCAGGTGACCTGTGGCACCGGCAAGGACCTGACATGAGCAAGCTCATCCATGAGCTCGACCAGGCATCGCTGCGCAGCGACCTTCCCGCCTTCCGGCCCGGTGACACCGTCAAGGTGCATGTCAAGGTCGTCGAGGGCAACCGTTCCCGGATCCAGGTGTTCACCGGCGTCGTCATCTCCCGCGCGGGCGGCGGAGTACGGGAGACGTTCACGGTTCGCAAGGTGAGCTTCGGCGTCGGCGTGGAGCGTACCTTCCCGGTGCACAGCCCGATCATCGACAAGGTCGAGGTCGACCGGCGCGGTGACGTACGACGAGCCAAGCTCTACTACCTCCGCGGTTTGCGCGGCAAGGCAGCCAAGATCAAGGAAAAGCGCGACGCCGGCTGACGGCCGGGCCCGCTGACAGCCGTGGCTGGAAGACGCTCCTCCGGTGCCGCGCCGCGTCGTGCCCTGGACGAGCCGCCGGTCGAGGACTCTGCCGAGGGGTCTGCGCCGTCGGGCGATGCGGAGCCGGAGCTGACGTTCGGGCAGCACCTGTTCGAATTCGTCAAGGAGCTGGCGGCCGTCGTCATCGGTGCGGTGATCGTCGCCTCGCTGCTGCGCGGCTTCGTCGGGCAGATGTTCCTCATCCCGTCGGAGTCGATGCAGAACACCCTGCAGGTCAACGATCGGGTCCTGGTCGAGAAGCTCAGCTCCGTCAAACGGGGCCAGATCGTTGTGTTCAAAGACCCCGGCGGCTGGCTCACCGGTCCCCGGCCCAAGGAACGCGGCCCGGTCGGCCAGGCGCTGCAGTTCGTCGGCGTGCTGCCCGACACCAGCACCGAGCACCTCATCAAACGAGTGGCGGGGCTGCCGGGTGACGAGGTCGTCTGCTGCGACGCGCTGGGGAGGGTCAGCGTCAACGACACGCCGCTGACCGAGGACGGCTATCTGTACACCGGCCAGGACGGCGCCCAGGCCAAGCCGTCCGACATCCGCTTCGACGTGGTCGTGCCCGCCGGTCACATCTTCGTCCTCGGTGACAATCGGGCGCACAGCCGCGACTCGCGCTGCCATCTCAACGACGTCCAGGCCGGCGCCGTCAAGGGCGAGAACGCCTTCGTGCCCATGGATCTCGTCGTCGGCCGCGCCATCGCCGTGGTCTGGCCGCTCGGCGACTCTCGCAGGTTGCATACACCGGCTACGTTTGAGGCTCTGCCAGCCGGAAAGATTCCGGCTCCCACCACCGCCGTGATCAAGGCCGGACCCGAGGCGACCTGTTGACCCAGACCAACCACCGCGCTGCGACCGGTCAACGAGCAGCTCCGGCGACGCCTGCCCGCCAGGTCGGCTCCTTTCTCAAGGAGCTGCTCTTCGTCGTCGTCGGCGCCATCGTCGTCTCGTCGGTGCTGCGGGCGTTCGTCGGTCAGATGTTCATCATCCCGTCTCAGTCGATGGAGAACACGCTGCTCATCGGCGACCGGGTCGTGGTGCAGAAGATCACCGGCTTCCAGCGCGGCGACGTCGTGGTCTTCGCCGACCCCGGGGACTGGCTCGCGGGCGCCGAGATCGCCGAGCGGGGCCCGATCGGCAAGGCGCTGGAGTTCATCGGCGTGCTGCCCGACACCAGCACCGAGCACCTGATCAAGCGAGTGATCGGGATGCCGGGCGACCGGGTGGTCTGCTGCGACGCGAAGGGCCGGATCACCGTCAACGGGTACGCACTGGACGAGCAGGCCTACCTCTACACCAGCCCGGACGGTGAGAGGATGAACCCGTCGGACGTACGGTTCGACGTCGTCGTGCCTCAGGATCGGATCTTCGTGATGGGCGACCACCGCTCGCTCAGTGCCGACTCACGCTGCCACCTCTCCGACGTGTCGACGGACCAGCCGCGAGGCGAGGTGGCATTCGTGCCGGTCAGGCTGGTCGTCGGCCCCGCCGTGGCGATCGCGGCGCCGTTCGGCCGGGCAACGATCCTGCACCGGCCGGCGATCTTCGAAGACGTGCCCGCTGCCAAGAACCCTGCGCCTGCCGAAGCGGTGATCAAACCCGACGGGGTGCGCTGCTGATGAGCGTCGGAACGTCGCTGTTGGTTCGGCGCAGCAGCGGGCTGTACGGCTACGAGCGGGCGCTGCAGCGGATGGGCCTCAATCCCGTGGCGGGCGCCGACGAGGCGGGCCGCGGGGCCTGCGCCGGGCCATTGGTCGCGGCAGCGGTGATCCTGCCGGACTCGCCGTCCCGGCAGATCAAGGGCCTGAACGACTCGAAGCTGCTGACCGCGCTGCAGCGGGAAAGGCTCTACACCCAGATCGTGCGCAAGGCGATCGCCTGGTCGGTGGTCAGCGTCGAGCCGGGGGAGTGCGACCGGCTGGGGATGCACGTCGCCAACGTGATGGCACTGCGGCGGGCGCTGCTGCGGTTGGAGGTGTCGCCGACGTACGTGCTCACCGACGGGTTCAGCGTCGACGGGCTCGGCGCTCCCGGGCTCGCGGTCTGGAAGGGTGACCAGGTCGCGGCCTGTGTCGCGGCCGCCTCGATCCTCGCCAAGGTGTCCCGGGACCGGATGATGTGCGAGCTCGACCGGCAGTATCCGCAGTACGCGTTCGCCGAGCACAAGGGCTATTGCACCCCGCTGCACCAGGAGCGGCTGGACGCCTACGGGCCCTCTGCCACGCACCGGATGCGCTTCGTGAACGTGTCCCGAACGGCTAGAGTCGATGCGCCATGAGGACAGTGCGGTGAGTGCGGAAGATCTCGAGCAGTACGAGAGTGAGCTGGAGCTCCAGCTCTACCGCGAGTACAAGGACGTCGTCGGCATCTTCACCTATGCGGTGGAGACGGAGCGGCGCTTCTACCTCTGCAACGCGGTCGATCTCAAGGTGCGCACCGAGGGCGGCGACGTCTACTACGAGGTCTCGATGGCCGACGCCTGGGTCTGGGACATGTACCGGCCCGCCCGCTTCGTCAAGAGCGCCAAGGTGCTGACCTTCCGCGACGTGTCCATCGAGGAGATCGCGCACAGCGACCTGCAGGTGCCCAAGAGCGTCACCGGCGCGGACTGACACCTCGTCTCCATCGGCCGAGTCTGGGCCGACCGCAGTCCACAGGCCGGCTGACCGCGGTCCCGCCGTCCACAGCTTTGCGTCGCCGCGAACATTCGCGCGCCGGCACAACACCGTTCCTGGCGGAGGTGGCCGGTGACGGAGCGATTGCGGGTCGGAGTCCGGGGCGAGGATCTCGCGGCAGCTGAGCTGCGGCGCCAGGGGATGTCGATCCTGGCGCGGAACTGGCGGTGCCGGTCGGGGGAGATCGACATCGTCGCGGCCGAGCTGGCCGACGGGCGGCGGACGATCGTCTTCTGCGAGGTGAAATGTCGCACCGGCCTCGGTTTCGGTGTCCCGCTGGAGGCGATCACGCACGCCAAGGTTCGCAAGCTGCGGCAGCTGGCGGGGGAGTGGCTTGCGACCGCCGGTGAGCAGCCCGACCGGATCCGGCTGGACGCGGTCGGCGTCGTGCTGCTCGCCGGCCGGGAGCCGCAGATCACCCACCTGCGCGGGATCGGCGGATGAGCCACGCCCGCGCCTGGTCGGTCGCCCTGCTCGGGCTGGAGGGCCGGGTCATCGAGGTGGAGGCTGACATCGGTGGCGGCCTGCCACGGACCGTCCTCGTCGGTCTGGCCGACACCGCGCTGTACGAGGCGCGCGACCGCTGCAAGGCCGCTGTGACCAACTCGGGCCAAAGCTGGCCGCAGAGCCTGCTGACCATCAACCTCAGCCCGGCCACGCTGCCGAAGCGTGGCAGCCACTACGACCTGAGCATCGTCTCGGCCGTGCTCGCCGCCGCCGGCACCTATCGGGCGGAGGAGCTGACTCGGACGGTGCTGCTGGGCGAGCTGGGTCTGGACGGCCGGGTCCGACCGGTCCGCGGGGTGCTGCCGGTCACGCTGGCGGCGGCCGAGGCCGGTTTCCAGCGGGTGATCGTGCCGCTCCGACAAGCCGGCGAGGCCCGCCTCGTCGACGGCATCGACGTGTTCGGCGTGGCATCGCTCAGCCAGCTGGTCGCGTTCTTCCGCGGCGAGGAGATCCCGGAGGTCGAGCCGGTCGAGGTGGTCGCGGAGCCGGCCGATGCGTCCACGGGTGCGCGTCTCGACTTCGCCGACGTCGTCGGCCAGCCCGAGGCGAAGTGGGCAGCCGAGGTCGCGACCGCCGGCCGTCACCACATGTTCTTCCAGGGCCCACCTGGCGTGGGCAAGACGATGATCGCCCAACGGCTGCCGGGCCTGCTGCCCGACCTGACCACCCGCGAAGCGCTGGAGGTGTCGGCCATCCACTCGCTGGCAGGCTTCCACCTGTCCGACGGCCTGATCACCCGGCCGCCGTTCGCCGACCCGCACCACTCCGCCTCGCCTGCGAGCGTCGTCGGCGGCGGCACACGGATGGCGAAGCCAGGTGCCATCTCTCGGGCGCATCGCGGAATTCTCTTCCTCGACGAGGCGCCAGAGTTCGCCCCGACGGTGATCGAGGCGCTGCGGACCCCGCTCGAGTCGGGCGTCATCACGCTGGCCCGCAGCGAAGTGCACACCCGCTATCCGGCGCGCTTCCAGCTGGTCCTGGCGGCAAACCCGTGCCCGTGCGGACTGGCCGCTACCCCGGGCGCACGCTGCCGGTGCTCCCCGATGCAGGTGCGCCGGTACGGGAGCCGGATCTCGCTCCCGATCCGGGACCGGATCGACATCTTCCAGGCCTTCGTGCCGCTGGCCAAGGCGTTCCTTCGGGTGGCGGCTCGCCAGCCCGTGGAGGCGTCGGCCGCCGTTGCCGCGCGGGTCGCCGAGGCACGGGCGAGGCAGGCCAGGAGGCTCGCGGGCACTGGCTGGTCGACCAACGGCGAGGTCACCGGGCGGTATCTCACCAAGCACCTGCCCCTGCCCGACGGGCTGCACCAGCTCGACGATGCCGCAGTCCAGGGTCGGTTGAGCGCACGCGGCGTCGACAAGGTGCTCCGGTTGGCGTGGACACTCGCCGACCTGGGAGGTCGGGACCGGCCCAGCCGGGACGACCTGGGAATCGCCCTGGCCATGCGCCGCGGCGAGGTCGGCGAAAGTGTCGGACGGGAGTGGGCTGATGGCGATCTCTGACCGCGCCGCCAGGATGGCGCTCAGCCGGATCGTCGACGGCGGGGACCCGGAGCTGAGCGCGTCCGTGGAGCGGCACGGGGCGCAGGCGACGCTCGCCCGGCTGGCCGAGGGTGGTTTCGGCGCCGCCCTGGCGCGGCGGGCCGCCGGCGTCGACGCCGAACTTGCCGCTCGCAGCCCGATGCCGGAGGCCGTGCGGTTCGTCGTGCCGGGCGACGAGGAGTGGCCGGACTGCCTTTCAGACCTCGGCCACGGGCAGGAGGTGCAGCGCCGGGGTGGGGTGCCGTTCGGGTTGTGGTTGCGCGGTCCGGGGCATCTCGCTGCGCTGACCGAACGAGCGGTCGCCGTGGTGGGCTGCCGCGCGGCGACCGCGTACGGGAGCGGCGTCGCCACTGAGCTCGGTGCCGAGCTGGCTGAGCACGGCGTCACGGTGGTCTCCGGCGGCGCGTACGGGATCGACGCCGCGTCGCATCGTGGTGCGCTGGCGGTCGACGGGCCGACCGTGGCCGTCGTCGCGAACGGGGTCGACGTCTCGTACCCGCCGGGCAACTCCTCGCTGTTCGACTGGCTGGGCAAGGACCGGCTGCTGGTCTCCGAGCTGCCGCCGGGCGCGCACCCGACCCGGGTGCGGTTCCTCGCCCGCAACCGCCTGATCGCAGCACTCTCGTCGGGGACGGTCGTCGTGGAGGCGGCCCTGCGGTCGGGTGCCCGGAACACGGCAAGCTGGGCCATGGAGTGTCATCGGCACCTGATGGCCGTGCCCGGGCCCGTGCACTCGCCGGCGTCGGCGACGCCGCACCTGATGATCAGGAACGGTCAGGCGACGCTGGTCACCAGCGCTGTCGAGGTGCTCGAGCTGGTCTCCGGGATGGGCATGGCGCTGGTGCCAGTGCCGCATGGCAGCAGCCGGCCGACCGACGAGCTGGACGGCCAGCGGTTGGCCGTTTTCGAGGCAGTGCCGGCCCGCCGAAGGCGAAGTGTGGGCGCCATAGCGCTCAACGCTGGCGTCAGCATTCCGGAGTGCCTCGCTCAGCTCGCGGCCCTCGAGGCCGCTGGCCTCGTCGACGGCAGCGGCGCCGGCTGGCGGGCGCTGCCGGTGCCGGCGACGGTGGCACAGTCATGAGCCGCCCGCACGATCCGGTGGGGGAGTGTCAGCGCCGGCTGAGCGGAGCCATAGGGTCCGGCCATGGGAATCTACGCTCAGCGACCGGCGAAGCTGCTCGGGCAGCTGGTCTGGGACGTGTCCGTCGTCCTCTGGGGCGTGCTGTGGTGGCTGATCGGTGCGCTGGCCCACCAGACCGTCTCGGTGGTGGCCGCCCCGGCGCGCGAGGTTGCCCGGACGTCGGGTCGACTGGCCGACGACTTCCGGGAAGCAGGGACCCAAGCGGCGCGCGTGCCCGGCGTCGGCGACCAGCTGCGTCGGCCCTTCGACGCGGCGGCGGAGACGCTCAACGGGCTGATCGCGTCGGCGAACCACCAGGTGTCAACGATCGAGCAGCTCGCGACCCTGGTCGGCTGGCTGGTGTTCCTGATGCCGTTGAGCGTGGTGGTGGCGTTCTGGCTGCCGCGCCGGATCGCGTTCTGGCGCCGGGCGCGGGCGGCTCAGAAGTTCATCGACTCCGGCGCAGACTTGGACCTGTTCGCACTGCGGGCCATGGTCACCCAGCCGATGCACGTGCTGGCGGCGATCAGCGACGACCCGGTCGCGGCCTGGCGGGACGGGGACAAGATGGTGATCGCCAGGCTGGCGGAGATCGAGCTGGGCCGCAGCGGGCTTCGGCTGCCGAAGCGCTTGCGCCCCTCCTCCGCCTGAGCAAAAGATGTTCGTGTGGACCGGCACAGTTCGAGCTGCCGCTCGGCAGTGGCATCGACCGCGGCATGACGGTGATCCGGTGCGGCCACTGCGGCCGGCCGGCGCTGGTCTGTCCGGATCCGGTGCGAGCTGGACAGATGGGCTCGACGTGAGCTCTGACTGGGGAGTGGTGGCAGCGGCAGCCGGCCCACCATCTGCCGAGATTTCGTTGATCAGGATGAGGGGTGGTGGTGGCAGTGGCTGAGAGGCACTATCTGGTGGGGCTCCTGCTCGGTGCGGAGGAGGACTGGCCGCGGGCGTTCGAGGCCATCGTCGGCCGGCTCGGCACGTTCCGCTATGCCGGCGAGGACCACGTGCTCGACCTGGAGCGGGTGCACATCCACCCGTTCAACCTGCGGGACCGCGCCCGGCACAAGGTGGTGATCGACCGCCTCGCCTACTGGTACTACCACCCGCGGGAGTGGCTGAAGAAGGTCGCCCTGATGGACGACGTCTATCTGATGAACTCCCCGTTCACCTTCCAGTCGCTGGAGAAGCACTCGGCCTACTGCGCCATGATCCGGCTGGGCATGAAGGTGCCGGACACCGTACTGGTCCCGTACAAGAACCCGATCGACAACGTCCGCTGGGCCTACACGTCGCGGAACTACAACGACCCCTTCGACCTGGCCGCCATCGCGCGCGAGATGGGCTACCCGCTGTTCATGAAGCCCTTCGACGGCGGCGGCTGGCGGGGCGTCTCTCGGGTCAAGAGCGAGGCCGACCTGATGGCCGCGTACGACGACTCCGGCGAGATGCTGATGCACCTGCAGGAGTCGGTCGAGCCGTACGACGTCTTCGCCCGGGCGCTCGCCATCGGCCCCGACACCATGGTCATGCACTTCCGGCCGGACGAGCCGATGCACAACCGGTACGCGGTCGACCACGACTTCCTCTCACCGGGGGTGGGGCACGAGGCCGTCACCATCACCCAGACCGTGAACTCGTTCTTCCGCTGGGAGTTCAACTCCTGCGAGATGCTCGTCCAGGGCGATTCCGTGCTGCCGATCGACTACGCCAACGCCTGCCCGGACGTGGCCGTCACGTCGCTGCACTACTACTTCCCCTGGGCGATCACCACGCTGGTGAAGTGGACCGCATTCTGCGCGGCGACCAGGCGGAAGCCGAAGATGCACGTCGACCCGGACCCCTGGTTCGCGGTCGCGGACGACCCGGACCTGGACTACGCGGCCAGGCTGGAGCGCTACCAGCACCTCGCGGACACACACTTCGAGCGGGACCGTTACCTCGACTTCTGCGGCACCGCGCTGAGGCATCTGGACGAGCTGGTCTTCGAGTGGATCTCGTCCGGCGAGTTCGACCAGCTGCTGACCGACGTCGTGGTCAGCACATATGCCGAGCACGAGCGGGAGCGGTTCCAGGCCCACTTCCGCGGTTTGCTCGACCTGTGGATCAAGGATCAGCAGGCGCTGCACGTCGGTTGAGCCTTCCCCGAGTTGGCGCCTCAGCCGCCGGTTCGCGACCAGGGAGCGTCGCATCAAGCACGGTGGGCGACGACGAACACCCGGCGGAACGGCAGCACGGTGCCGTACGGCTGATCGGGATAGGCCTTGCGCAGGTCCGCCTGGTAGTCGGCGACGAACGCCGCCCGGAGCTCGCCGGACAACGCCTGGAGCACCGGCCTGGCACCAGTGCCGGACATCCAGCGGAACACCGGGTCCGGCCCGCTCAGCACATGCAGATAGGTCGTCTCCCACGCCTCGACCTGACAGCCGAGCTGAGACAGCTCGCCGAGGTAGGTCTCCGGATCGAAGGCCTCCGGCCAGGCGACGTCCGCCGTGGCCGTGGCGAACCTGGGGTCGGCGGCCAGCCGGTGCAGCAGCGCGTGGCTCGGCTGGCTGAAGTTCCCCGGCACCTGGAAGGCGAGCCAGCCGTGGTCGTCGAGCCCGTCCACCAGCTGAGGCAGCAGGTCGCGATGGCCCGGCACCCACTGCAGGGCCGCGTTGCTGACAAGAACGTCGACGGGGTGGCTCGGCCGCCAATCGCGGATGTCGCCGACCTCGAACCTGACCCGGTCGCCGGTCCACTGCCTGGTCGAATCGATCATCTCCGGCGACGAGTCGATGCCGATCAGCTGCGCGTTCGGCCACCGAAGGCCCAGGCTCGCTGTCAGCTGCCCGGGTCCGCAGCCGAGGTCGACAACTGTCCGCGGATTCGTGGCGCCGATCCGGCCGACCAGGTCCGCGAACGGCCGGGACCGTTCGCCGGCGAACTGCAGGTAGGTCACGGGGTCCCAGACGGTCACGGTCCCAGCGTGTCATGGGGCGCTGTCAGTTGCCCGTTATCCGAACGTAGCAGGGGGTCTCGCCGGTAGGCTCGGGCAAGGCACGCACGAGAGGTTACGGGACGTCGTGAGCGAAGACCGGGGGGTCGCTGGACATGGCATGCACAAACCGGCGTCGTCTGTACTGATCCGCGTGCGGGGTGCGATGCCGAGCCTGCGCCCGGCGGAGCAACGCGTCGGTGCGGCGGTCCTGGCCGATCCGGCCGCCGTGTCGGAGAGCTCGATCACCGCGGTGGCGCGACAGTGCATGACCTCGGAGACCACCGTGCTGCGGTTCTGCCGGGCGATCGGCCTCGCCGGCTATCCCGAGCTGCGGATCGCGCTCGCCCGGGCGGCGCAGCGGGAGGAGACCGACCACAAGGCCGGCCCGGCGGTCAACGGCACGATAGGACAGTCGGATACAGTCGCCGACGTGATTGCGAAGATTGCGTACGCGGACTCCCGCGCCGTCGAGGAGACCGGCGCCGCGCTCGACGTGGCGGCCCTGACCGAGGCCATCGACGCCGTCGTGACAGCGGGCCGGATCGACATCTACGGCATCGGCGCCAGCGCCCTGGTCGCGCACGACCTGCATCAGAAGCTGCACCGCCTGGGGCTGGTCTCCTTCAGCTGGGCCGATCCGCATCTCGCCCTGACCTCGGCTGCCGTGCTCGAGGTCGGCGATGTCGCGATCGGCATCTCGCACACCGGCACGACACTTGACACCATCGACGCCTTGCGGGTGGCCCGGCAGCGTGGCGCGACCACGATCGCGGTGACCAACTTCGCCAAGTCGCCCATCGTCGCCGAGGCGGACGTGCTGCTGACAACCGCCGCCCGTGAGACGACGTTCCGATCCGGAGCCATGGCGAGCCGGATCGCACAGCTGGCCCTCATCGACTGCCTGTTCACCGGCGTCGCGCAGCGGTCGTACGACCACGCGATCGACGCCCTCGAGACCACCTACGCGGCGGTGCAGAGCCGGCACGGCAGCCGCCGGGGCTGAGCCGCCGCCGCCGAGCGGCCACCGCCGATCCACAGCCGGACTGGCAGAGTTCGGGGTGAGCGAGACCGAGGGTGCGCCGTCCCGGCTCAGGATGATCGTCGTCCTCGGCCTGCTGTCCACCTTCGGGCCGCTCTCGACCGACCTCTATCTCCCGGCGCTGCCTCAGGTGGCCGAGCAGCTTCACGCCACCGCGTCCGGCACCCAGCTGACCATCACCGCCTGCCTGCTCGGTCTCGCCACCGGGCAGCTGGTCGCCGGACCGCTCTCCGACCGGCGCGGGCGACGTGGGCCCCTGATCGTCGGTCTGGCCGTCTACGTCGTCACGTCGGCGGCATGTGCCTTCGCGCCGTCGGTCCCGGTGCTGGTGCTGCTCCGCTTGTTCCAGGGCTTCGCCGGCTCGGCCTGCATCGTCATCGCCCGAGCCGTCGCCCGTGACCTCTACGGCGGGCGTGAGCTGGCCGTCTTCTTCTCCCGGCTGATCCTGATCTCCGGAGTCGGCCCGGTGCTCGCGCCGGTGCTGGGCGGCCAGCTGAGTCGGATCATGTCCTGGCGCGGCATGTTCGGCGTGCTGTCCACCTTCGGCGCCGCGCTGCTGCGATCGGCGTCTTCGGCGTCCACGAGACGCTGCCGCCGGATCGCCGGACCGTCGGCGGTCTCAGTGCGACGCTGCGCGGCTTCGGCGTGCTGATCCGCGACTGGCTCTTCATGGGTTCGGTGCTCTCCACCGGTCTGGCCGGAGCATCCATGTTCGCCTACATCGCGGGCTCCACGTTCGTGCTGCAGCGGATCTACGGCCTGAGTCCGGTCGAGTTCTCGCTCGTCTTCGCCACCAACTCGGTCGGCCTGATGGCAGTCGGCCAGATCGGCGGCCGGCTTGTCCGTCGCAGATCGCCGGTGCGGGTGCTCGGGATCGCGTTCGCCATCAACCTCGTCTTCGCCGGACTCGTGCTCCCGGCCGTACGGGCGCATCGCCGACCGGAGGCACCCGCCTTGTAACGACCGTCACCTCGATGCGCACTGAATCTGTGACAGTCAGTGCCAGGGGACGGGCTGACGCACACATCAGGAGGATCCAGATCGATGACCACAATCGAGGCGTCCGGCGCACCGCTCGGCCCGGCTACCGGCCAGGCAGCACCGCAGGACGTGGAGGCGCTCGTCGCGACCCGAACGAGCTTGCACGCCATCGCGGAAGGCCTGCTGGCCGGCCCGGAGTACCGGGCCTGCAGCGAGATCTCGCTGCGGATCACACCCGGCGGCTTCGCCACGACGGGAGCTCCGGCGATTCGGCTGGAGGCTGGCGAGCTGATCCGCGACGAGCTGCACCGGATCCCGGCGCAGGGCTCACTCGGCGAGCTGGCCGACGCCCTCGGCGTGAAGTTCGGCCCTCCAGGGATCTATCGCGACGGCAGCGGGGCCACCCGCGACGACATCGTCGACCCCGACCCGGCGAACGCTCGGATCATCACGGACTGGTACCTGCTCGCGGACGCCGCGCTGCGAGTGCTGGCGCCGGACCAGGGTCCCGTGCTGTGGCCGGAGCACTTCGACGTCGCGGTGCTCCTGGACGATCGCTCGTACGGCGCGTCGCCAGGCGACGACTTTCACGCCACCCCGTACGCCTACGTCAGCGCGCGGGACAACGACGGAGGCGAGTTCTGGAACGCGCCGTTCGGCGCCCTGCTCGACTACGCCGAGGTGCGCAACCTGGACGACCTGGTCACCTTCTGGCAGACCGGCCGGCGGCTCCTGGCCGGCGCCGGCCGCTGAGGCCGGCGCGCTCGCTGATCTGCGCTCGCCGGTGTCAGCTGCGACGGTGATGGACGGAGTCCCGCCAAGCCGGGATGGACGGCTTCGCGGCGAGCAGCATCGAGGCCTCGGCCGGCGTACGGTTCGCCTTCAGGTTGTTGCACCGCAGGCAGGCGGCGACGGTGTTGAGCCAGGTGTTCCCGCCGCCACGAGACTGGGGCAGCAGGTGATCGACCGTCTCGGCCACGCCGCCGCAGTAGCCGCAGCGATACTGGTCGCGGCGCAGCACGCCCCGCTTGGACCAGGTCGGCGCCTTCGCGTACAGGAAGGCGGTCTTGACGTAGCGGACGAGCCGGAGCACCAGCGGCCACGGATAGGGGCCGATCCGCCTGCCCTCCTGGGCCTCCTCGACGATTGCCACCTCGCGGACGAGCATCTTGATCGCGTGCTTGACCGACACCGTGTGCAGCGCGGTGTTGTCCGTGTTGAGCACGATCACTCCGGACACGTCAGCCTCCGGTAGGTAGTGGGCCGGGATCAGGGTGCACGATCGTGACAACGCTGTCATGTGGATTATGCCTGTGGGAGGAAGGGAGGGGCGAGGTTGAACGTGACGAAGGCCGCTCGGCGTTGGGCGGCGACCTGGGAGCGGTCCTGGCCGGCGAAAGAGGTTGAGCCCATCGCGGCCCTCTACGGGGAGGGCGCAGGTTATCGCTCGAGTGCGCTGCGGGATGTGGCTCCAGGCGGGCCGGTTGGCTATCTGCGTCGGGAGTTCGGCGTCGAGGAAGACATCTGGTGCCGCTTCGGCGAGCCGATCGCGGCGGGTGATCGAGCCGCGGTGGAATGGTGGGCCAGCTGGATCGAAGGCGGCCAGACGTTGACCTTGGCCGGCGCGACGGTACTGCGGTTCTCCGAGGAGGGCCTGGTGGTCGACCATGTCGACTACTGGCTCCAGGCGGATGGACGTCTCGAGCCCTACTCAGGATGGGGTGGGAAACAGGTCGCCGGCACCGCTTGACACTGCCGAACATGTGTTCGAATATAGCGGAGTGACAAGTGTCGCGGCGGACCTTCAGGAGCTGCAACGCCGGGTGCAGCGGATGCAGGGAACCTACCTGTCGCGCACCTTGGACTCGCTGCCCGGTCTGGCCGGGATGCTCCGGCTGCGGACCCGTGCGACGTATGCGGTGGACAGTGCCAGCCTGGCGCTGGCCTTGCTGGCCGGGCCGTCACAGGCGGGGGAGTGGGCCGGAATCGTCGGCGCACCCGATCTCGGGTACGAGGCGGCTGCCGGCTTCGGGCTGGATCTCGACCGCACCATCGTCGTCCCGCATCCCGGCGAGCACTGGCTGTCGGTGGTCGCGGGCCTGGTCGACGTCGCGACCGTCGTCCTGGTCCGGCCACCGGTCGCGGTGAGCGATCGTCAGGCGGAGCGGATCAAGTCCCGATTGCGGCAGAAGGATGCCGCATTGATCTGCTGGGGTGACTGGCCGCGCTGCGAGGCCCGGCTGTCGCTGCAGAGCTCGACCTGGACCGGTCTGGGCCGAGGACACGGTCACCTGACCGGGCAACGCGTCCAGGTCGAGCTGTCCCGCGGCAGTGCACCGCCGCGGACGCATCTGCTCTGGTTGCCCGACGTCGAGCTGGCCGTCAGCGAGGTCCTCGCACCGGTGATCCGCCTCGATCGGGCACAGGCCGGTTGAGATGACCACTGTCTTGTCGCCGGCCCCGGGTCGCGGCCTCCCGGAGCCGGCGACATCCCAGGACTTCGGACACCGGGTGATGGTCGTCTGGTGCCCCGACTGGCCGGTGGTTGCAGCCGTGGCCACCACCGGAGGTGCCGGAGGTCACCCCGCGGATGGATCCGGCGGGTTGACGATGTCGGCTCCGATCGCGGTGATCGACCGGGGCGAGGTGTATGCCTGCTCCCCGGCGGCAAGGCTCGACGGCGTCCGTCGGGGAATGCGCCGTCGGGACGCCGCAGCCCGCTGCCCGGAACTGATCCTGGTCGAGCACAGCCTCGAGCGGGACGTCCGGGTGTTCGAGACGGTGCTGTCCACCATCGAGGACGCGACCTCGGGTGTGATGCCGATCCGGCCGGGCCTGTGCGCCCTCGGCGTGCCCAGCCGCTACTTCGGCGGTGAGCGCGAGGCGGCGGCCGTCGTCGCCGAGCACCTGGTCGCTGCCGGGCTCTGGGACTGCCGGATCGGGATCGCCGACGGGATCTTCGCGGCCGAGCAGGCAGCGCGCCGAGCCACGCCGCAGGACTGCTGCATCGTCCCGGTCGGTGGTTCCGCGGCGTTCCTGGCCGAACTGTCGGTCGGGGTCCTGGAGGATCTCGACCTGGTCAGCCTGCTGCGCCGGCTCGGCATCCGCAGCCTCGGCGACTTCGCGGCGCTGCCGGCTCGTGACGTGCTGACCCGCTTCGGCAATCAGGCGGCCCTGATCCACCGGCTCGCGGCCGGCATCGACTCCCGGCTGGCAGCGGCCCGCCGGCCGCCCTTGGATCTTGATCAACGCCTCGACTTCGCGCCGGCGCTGGAGACCGTCGAGCCGATCGTCTTCAGTTGCCGCCGGACCGCCGAGGAGCTGGTGGCCGAGCTCGCCCGGCACGGGCTGGTGTGCACCGAGGTGCGGATCGAGGTGGTCGGCGATCGAGGCTGGGTGGGCTCCCGGGTCTGGGCCCATCCCCGCTGGTTCGCCGCCGCCGATCTCGTCGACCGGCTCTACTGGCAGCTGCAGGGCGACCCATCCCCCGAGCCGGTCGAGGGCGTCCGATTGATCCCGGTGTCCTTCGAGTCCCTCGCCGATCACGGCGAGGGACTGTGGGGGAGCGCACCGGACGAGCGGATCGAACGTGGGGTGGCCCGGCTGCAAGGTCTGCTCGGGCCGGAGCAGGTGTTGTTCCCGGCGCTCCAAGGTGGTCGTGGCCCACGGCAACGCCAAGTCCTCACCCCCTGGGGTGAGCGTGGCGCTCGCCGTCGTTCGGCAGACCTGCCGTGGCCGGGCAGCATACCCCCGCCGGCTCCGGCCCGAGTCTTCCCCGAGCCGCGACCGGCGGTGGTCACGTCCGCCGACGGTCAACCCGTACGGGTGACCGAGCGCGGATCTCTGACCGCTGAGCCGGCGCGGCTGCACACCGAGGGTTCCGACGGTCCGTTGGTCGTCTCGGCCTGGGCCGGTCCCTGGCCGATCGACGAGCTGTGGTGGGATCCCGCCGGTGCCAGGCAGGTGGCTCGCTTCCAGATGGTCGCCGTCGACGGTTCCGCCTGGCTGCTTGTGGTCGAGGGCGACCAGTGGTGGACCGAGGCCCGATATGACTGAGCCGGCGGCCCAGCTCGGCACCGCCGACCGGTCACCGTGGCTGGCTCACCGCAGAGGCCGGCGCTGATGGGCTGGCACAACCCACCGATCTCCTGGGCCGAGCTGGAACGCCGGATGTCCGGCCGGGCCGAGCCCCGGCTGCCACCGACCGAGGACAACCCCGAGGGCGACAGTGCACCGGGCTTCACCCGACACCGGACCGCCTATCAGCCGCACCCGATTCCCGAACGCCCGGACGAGCCGCTGGTGCCGTACGCGGAGCTGCACTGCCACAGCGACTTCAGCTTCCTCGACGGCGCCAGCGACCCGGAGTCGCTGATCGAGGAGGCGGTCCGGCTCGGCCTGGACGCGCTGGCGATCACCGACCACGACGGCTTCTACGCGGCATCCAGGTTCGCCGAGGCGGCGCAGGCCTTCGACCTGAAGACCGTCTATGGCGCCGAGCTCTCCCTGGGCCTGACCACGCCGCAGAACGGCATCGCCGATCCCGATGGCCGGCACCTGCTCGTCCTGGCCCGCGGCGTGGACGGCTATCACCGGCTGGCGG
>Ga0081539_10001452_pt1 | contig 40486 bp, 42 predicted proteins | sample TabmetS4T2R2_FD_71023 | JGI IMG/M metagenome (GOLD analysis project Ga0081539, IMG submission 71023) | Tabebuia heterophylla rhizosphere microbial communities from the University of Puerto Rico - S4T2R2 | ecosystem: Host-associated > Plants > Roots > Rhizosphere ... | reverse complement strand
GCGGCTGTAGATCGCCAGCGCTTCCTTCTCGTCCTTGGTCAGCACCGCGTGCAGGAATGAGAAGTGGGCGGTATCGAGCGCACCCTCGACGCTCTGCACCCAGTTGCAGTCCTGCCATTTCTTGCTGACGTAGCGCTGCGAGGAGGGCACCAGCCCCATCTCGAGCTGCGGCAGTTCGGGCATCCTGTCGCGCGGGCCCATGTAGACCCAGACCATGTCGCCCCATTCGCGCGTCGGATAGGCGATGAGCTTGATCGTGTCCTTGTAGGACGATTCCGGCGGCGAGGTCGGCAGGTCGACGCAGTTGCCGTCGACGTCGAACTTCCAGCCATGGAAGGCGCAGCGGATGCCGCATTCCTCGTTGCGGCCGTAATAGAGGTTGGCGCCGCGGTGCGGGCAGTGCGGCTCGACGATGCCGACGCGGCCGTCGGTCGAGCGGAAGGCCAGCAGGTCCTCGCCCAAGATCTTGATCTTCCTGGGAGGGCCATCGCGCTCAGGCAGCTCTTCGCTCAACAGCGCCGGCATCCAGAAGCGGCGCAGCAGGTCGCCCATCGGCGTGCCCGGGCCGCTCTGCGTCAGGAATTCGTTGTCGGCTTTGCTCAGCATCAGGAAGTCGCCTTTGCCAAAGCTTGCTCCAGATCGGCGATGATGTCGTCCACCGTTTCGATCCCTATCGACAGGCGAAGCACGTCGGGGCCGGCGCCGGCGGCGATGCGCTGCTCGTCGGAGAGCTGACGATGGGTGGTCGAGGCGGGATGAATGATCAGGCTTTTGGCATCGCCGATATTGGCGAGGTGCGAGAACAGTTCCACGCTGTCGACGACCTTGATGCCGACGTCGTAGCCGCCCTTGACACCGAAGGTGAAGATCGAGCCTGCGCCCTTGGGGAGGTACTTCTTGGCGAGTTGATGGTACTTGTTGTCAGGCAGGCCGGCGTAGTTGACCCAGGCGACCGCCGCGTGCCTGGCGAGATATTCCGCGACCTTCTGGGCGTTGGCGCAGTGGCGCTCCATGCGCAGGCCCAGCGTCTCGATGCCCAGCATGGTGAGCCAGGCGTTGAACGGCGCCTGGCTGGGGCCGAGGTCGCGCAGGCCGACGGCATGGCTGTGGAAGGTGTAGGCCATGTCGCCGAAGCTCTCGAAGAAATTGAGCCCGTGATAGGCGGGCTCGGGCCCGGCGAGGCTCGGGAACTTGCCGCTCTTGGCCCAGTCGAACTTGCCCGAATCGACGACCGCGCCACCCATCGAGGTGCCGGTGCCGCTCAAGAACTTGGTCGTCGAATGCACGATCAGCGTGGCGCCGTAGTCGATCGGCTTGCAGAGCCACGGTGTCGCCAGCGTGTTGTCGACCAGCAGCGGCACACCTGCCGCCTCGGCGATGCGGGCGATGGCTTCCATGTCGCTGACGACGCCGCCGGGATTGGCCAGGCTCTCGATGAAGAAGGCTTTGGTGTTGGGCGTGACGGCGCGCTTGAAATTCTCCGGATCGTCGGCGTCGACGACCTTCGCCGCCCAGCCAAACTTGGGATAGGTGTTGCGCATCTGCTGCAGCGAGCCGCCATAGAGCCGCGAGGAGGCGACGATTTCCGCGCCGGGCGCCATCAGCGGAAACAGCGCCAGCACCTGCGCGGCGTGGCCCGACGAGGTGACGGTGCAGCCGCGGCCGCCTTCCAGTGTCGCCAGCCGCGCTTCCAGTGCCGCGTTGGTCGGGTTGGTCAGGCGCGAGTAGATGAAGCCCACGGTCTGCAGGTTGAACAGGGCGGCGGCCTGGTCGGCATCTTCGAAGACGTACGCCGTCGTCTGATAGATCGGCAGCGCCCGTGCGCCTGTCGCCGGATCGGGGGCGGCGCCGGCATGCACGGACAGGGTCTCGAAGCCGTAGGTCTTGTCGGTCACTTGACGCTCCCTGCTGGAAGATCGGCATTCCGACCACAGCTTGTGGGAGGCGTCAAACCTCATGCACCTCCCCCGTCATACGGAGGAGGTGTTCAGTTCACTCCTCGCCTGCCTGTAGCCGCTTGATGTCGACGATCCGCAACTGCCGGCGACGGACCTCGACGATGCCGTCGGCTTCCAGGCGATTGAATTCGCGGGTCACGGCTTCGCGGTGTGAGCCGATGCGGGCGGCGATCTCGTAGTGCGTCGGCGCCGGCCTGATCACGATGCCGTTGCGGAAGGCCTCGCCGTCCTTGGCAAGGCGCAGCAGTTCGCGACGCACGCGCTCGCGCACGGCAAGCGCACTCACCTCGAACACGCGTTCCGACATCGACCGGTTCTTCGAGACCAGAAGCTCGATCAGGCGCACGGCGATCTTGCCGTTATGCTCCAGCATCTGCAGGAACTTCTCCCGGGTCATGCGGGCGACCCGGCAGTCGGTCATCGCGACGACCGACGAAGAGCGGGGGAGAGCATCCACCGCGGAGAACTCGCCGAAGATTTCGCCGCCCTCGAACTCGTTGAAGATCACTTCACGGCCCGCCGAGGTGTAGCTGGTCGAACGGACGGTTCCGGACAGGATGAAGAACACGTCCGTCGTCTGCTCCTGCTCACCCAATATCTGAGCTTGTTTCTCGAACGTCCGGATAGAGCACGATGCTGCAACTGCCGACAGCTCGGCGTCGGACAGGCCCTCGAAGAGGGAGATCGAACGAAGCGGGGTCTCGTCACTCATGTCGCGCTGCAGCATGACATGGCGGCCAGCCGGTTCAACTCCTTGTGGACAAGGCAATTTCGCAAATCGTATGGCGCAACGTGAGAAATACCACAGAGCCTAACAACCGCTTTGGCAAAATAACTTCATGTGCGTGGCAACAAATAACGGGGGGATCGACGTGCCACCTTTCTCTAAGGAGCGTGTCGATCCGATCTTGGAAAACTATCTGCTGGCGCTCGCTGGCGTCGATCAATGCTCCGGGAACGCCCCGGAGGCCGTCAGGAGCCGCTTGGCCGTGAACCTCGAAAGGGCCGAACGGGCCTATGCCGACGCGGCAGCCGACGGCCTGGTCGAAGTGTCGGCCGACATGGAAGCCGAGCTGGGCGCCCTCGAGCAGGGCAACGGGCAATCGCGGCACAGGCTGCATGGCGGTGCACCGATCACCGATCTGCTGTTCGAGCTTGAGCAGGGGACGGACCGGGCGAACCGCATCGTGCGAGCGGCGATTCTGCGGCAGGAGGCAAGATGATCATCATCGGCCCGCGCCCTTTTTCAGGGCCCTAGCCCGGCGAGAAGACGATGCAGGCCGGGCTCCCGACCCCGACGCGGATGCGCGTCGGCGCCAGCCGGCCGTCGCGGCCGACGCGGTAGCCGACGATCGACCGGCTGTCCTGGTTGGCGACATAGAGGAAGCGCTGATCGGGATCGAAGGCGAAGAAGCGCGGCGTGCGGCCATGGGTCGGCACCCACTGGCGCGGCGACAGCGTCCCTCTCGCGCGATCGATGCCGAACACACCGATGCTGTCATGCCCGCGATTGGAGACGTAGACGTTGCGGCCGGCGCGATCGACCCAGATCTCGGCGCCGGTGCTGTAGCCGGTGAATGTCGACGGCGTGGACGGGATCGTCTGCAACGGCGTGAGCGCGCCGCTGCGCCGATCCTGGCGATAGGTCGTGATCGTCGAATCGAGCTCGTTGATGACGTAGGCCAGCGCCCTGGTCGGATGGAAATCGATGTGGCGCGGCGCAGCGCCCGGCCGTGCGGTGGCGCGCGCGGCTTCGACCAGGATCTTCCGCCTGGTGTCCAGGCGATAGGCGATCACGGCGTCGGAGCCCTTGCACGGCACATAGAAGAAGCGCCCCTGGCGGTCGAGCGGGATGTGATGCACGCACATGGTGCGCTGCTGCGTGCGATGGGGCCCGAGCGTGCCGGTCACGGTGGTGAGCGTGCGGTAGGGCAGCAGGCTGCCATCGTCGGCAAGCGGGAAGACGGCGAGCGAATCGGTCCCGTAGTTGCAAACCGCGAGGAAGCGGCCGGTCGCGTCGAAGGCGAGATGGACGGGATTGTAACCGCCGGTCGGCTGACGATTGAGCGGCGCCAAGTGTCCGGTGCCGGGATCGACCGTGAAGGAATTGACCTCGCTGCGGTCGCCGTGAACCGAATAGAGGCGCGTGCCCTCGGCATTGATGGCGAGGAACGACGGATTCTCGAGGCCGCCGAGGCGCTGCAGGTGACGGAAGGCGCCGGTGCGGCGGTCGACGCGATAGACGTTGATGCCGTCGCCCTCGCCGTGCCGCCCGGGGGTCGTGTAGCTGCCGACATAGGCCAGCAGGGGGGCGAGCAGCGGGCGAGCGCGTGGTGGTTTTCTCATCAGGACCGGTCATCAGTGTTGAATGGGTTCGCAGTGTCGCCTTGAGCGCGTGTTCGGGCAATCCGTGTAACCAGCGGAGGATGACATGGCTGACAACGAGAATGTCTACGAGATCGGCCTCGCCATGGCGGGCGCCATCTCGGCCGGCGCGTACTCCGCCGGCGTCGTCGATTTCCTGTTCCAGGCGTTGCACGAGTGGGAGCTCGCCAAGCGGGACGATCCCGACACCGTGCCCAATCATGCCGTCTGCATCCGGGCTGCCGCCGGCGCCTCGGCCGGCTCGATCACGGCGGCGCTGGCCGCGGTGGCCGTGGCGGGCGGCTTGCGGCCGGAGAAGGTCGTCGACCCGCAGAAAGACAGGCAGCCTTACCGCTACGTCCTGCCGGCGCTTTACCGGGCCTGGGTGACGATGCCGGACATGGCGGCGCAGCAGCCCGACACGCCGGACCTGCTGGCGACCAATGATCTGAAGGCGGGCATGTCACCGCAGTCGATCCTCAATGCGGGAATCCTCGATGCGCTCACCGACCAGGCGCTCGACCTGCCGCCGCCACCTGAAGGCGGCGAGGCCGGTCCGGCCTACGGCGGCAAGCCGCTGCCTTACTTCGCCGAGCGCCTGCATCTCTATCTCACGCTCTCGAACATGCGTGGCGTGCCCTATTTCGTGGGCTTCGAGGGCAGTGGCCAGACCCGCGGTCACCACATGATGTGCCATGGCGATCGCGCCCACTACGTCCTGGAAGGCATTGGCGTGCATCGCGGCGAAAACAAATGGCTGGCCGAAGACGACTTCGATGCGCTGAAGATCACCACGGCGCCGCGGACCGACAAGGCGCGCGATGCCTCCTATGAGCACTGGCAGCAGTATGGCCGCACGGCGCTGGCGTCGGCGGCGTTTCCGCTCGGCCTCGCCGCGCGCTGCATCAAGAGCAACGTCAGCAAATACGAGACGCGCAAATGGCCGTACCTGTCGGACGCGGGCAGGCACTACCCGCCGAACTGGCCCGGCTCGTGGGACAAGGCGCACAAGTACGACTTCATGAGCATCGATGGCGGCCTCATAGACAACGAGCCGTTCGAATATGCCCGCCGGGCGATCATGCGCGACAACGAGGACAACAAGACCGGCGAGAGCAGCGTGAAGGGCGCCGTCGTGATGGTCGATCCGTTTCCCGAGCCGCCGGCTTTCTCGCTGCGGGAGATCGATCAGGCCTCGATCTTCGACGTCGCCCGCGCTGTCTTGCCGATGCTGAAGAACCAGGCGCGCTTCAAGCCGGGAACGCTGGCGACGGCGTTCGACAACGCCAACTACAGCCGATGGATGATCGCCCCGTCGCGGCCAGTGGAAGGCTCCCGCGGCAAGGAGAACGAGCGGTACGCCATTGCGACGGGCGTGCTGGGCGGCTTCGGCGGCTTCCTCGACGAATCGTTCCGCGCGCACGACTACCAGCTCGGTCGCCGCAATTGCCAGAGGTTCCTGCAGAACATCTTCTCGGTCGGCGAGGGCCATCCCTTCGTCAAGGACTGGCCGTCGGGCGTCGCCGAACGCTTCCGCAAGTACGACGACGACACGAGGAAGTTCTACTACCCGGTGATCCCGCTGGTCGGCACGGCGGCGTTGCAGGTACCGGCGCCGGTTTGGCCGCGCATCGGCCAGCCGCGCCTGGCGGAGATCGAAAGGCGCGTCAGGCTGCGTGCCGCCTACGTCGTGCCGGGCCTCATCACCAGCAAGACGCGGTACAAGCTCCTGAACTGGCTGGCCAAGGGGCTGTGGCTGTGGACGGGCAAGCAGCGCCTCTTGAAGTTCGTGGATCAGGTCGTCGAAGCCGACCTGATCCGCCGCGACCAGATCGACGCCGGGACGTCCTACAGTCCGGAAGCCCGCGAGGTGCTCGCTGAGCTGAAGGCGCCGGGCTACGACTATCGGACGGTCGCCGGTCTCGACCAGGCGCTCGATCTGGACAAGAAGCAGATCGAAACAGCCTTGCAGGAACTCACTGGGAAGACGCCGAACCTGTTGTGGTCCGGCGAGGTGAACAACCAACAGTGCTGGGTACTGACGACTCGGCGCCCTGGCTGGCTGAAGCGCAACGACCCGTTCAGGGGCGAACTACGCATCGGCTGAGTCTCTAACAGCGGGTCACGACGACGCCCAGGCCGGGCTTGCGGTCCAAGAGTTCGATCGTGAGGCCGTGCAGGCCGGCGATGGCCTTGACGAGGGCAAGGCCGAGGCCGCTGCCGGCCGTCGAGCGGCTGCGGTCGAGACGGTAGAAGCGCTCGAACACCTTGCCGCGCTCGGCTTCGGGAATACCGGGGCCGGTGTCGGCGACCTCGAGTTCGAAGCCCGGTCCGGCACGGCGCAGCGCGAGGGTCACGGTCGAGCCGTCGGGCGTGTGGCGCAGTGCATTCTCGACCAGGTTCGAGATCATCTGTGCAAGCAGCTGGCGATCGCCGGTGAAGGCGACGCCGTCCTCGACCTTGATCTCGAGCGCATGGTCCGAATCTTCGGCGGCCGGCTGATAGGCCTCGCCAATGCTGCGGGCGAGGGCGGAGAGATCGAGCTCGGCGAAGGCGCTCTTCTGCGCGCCGGCTTCGACCTGGGCGATGCGCAGCAGGGCCGAGAAGGTTTCCAGGAGCTCGTCGGCTTCGGCTATGGCGGCGTCGGTCGCAGCGTCGTAGTCCGCCGTCGTCTTGGCCCGCTCGCGCGCATCTTCCAGGTGCTGCCGCAGCCGGCCGAGCGGCGTGCGCAAGTCGTGGGCAATGTCGCTCGACACCTGGCGCAGCCCGTCCATCAGCTGCTGGATGCGGCCCAGCATGGCGTTCAGGCTGGCGATCAGCTGGTCGATCTCGTCCTGCGTGCCGCGCACGGGAATACGCGCCGCGAGATCGCCCTCCATGATGGCCCGGCTGGTGCGCGTGATGGTATCGATGCGCCGCAGGAAGGAATTGGCCAGCACCGCGCCGCCGGCGATGGCGAGCAGCAAGGTGAGGCCGCCCGCCCAGGCGAAGGCGCGCACGATGGCGTGCTGCATGTCGGTGAGCCGGGCGGCATCCTGGGCGACCAGCAGGAACGAGCCGTCGGACAGGGTGAGGCCGAAACCGGTGAGCTTGGTGTTCTCACCGTCGGTGTCCGGCGCCGGCGTCTCGGCCTTGGGCACGAAGTCGACGACGCCGTTGACCGGCGGCATGCCGGGCAGGTTGCCGACAACGACCCGGCCGTTGGGCGCCTGCAACAGATAGAAGATCGGCCCGCGCGTGCGAAAATTCATGCGCCGCGCGATCTGCTGGGCAAGGCCGGTCAGCCCGGTACGGCTGTGCACCTCGGCGAGCTGATAGGCCTCCGAGCGCAGCACCGCCGCCATGTCGGTCTGCATCGCCGCCGTCGCCGTGATGTACACGGTGGCGAACAACGCGCCCGCCGAGGCGATGAACAACGCGGCATAAAACAGCGTCAGCCGGAAGCTCGCCGACCGCAGGATGCGGCCGAGCGTGCTACTCGGGTGCGCGGATGACATAGCCAGCCCCCCGGACGGTGTGGAGGAGCGGCCGGCCGAAACCCTTGTCGATCTTGGAGCGCAGGCGGCTGATGTGGGTCTCGACGATGTTGGTCTTGGGATCGAAATGGAAGTCCCAGACCTTCTCCAGCAGCATGGTGCGCGTCACCACCTCGCCGGCGTGGCGCAGCAGGTATTCCAGGATCTTGAACTCCTGGGCCAGCAGCTCGATGCGCCTGCCGGCGCGCGTGACGGTGCGCGCCAGAAGATCCATCTCGAGATCGCCAACCGACAGCGATGTCGTCGCCACAATGGGCGGCCGGCGCGCCAGCGCACCGACGCGCGCCAGAAGCTCGGCGAAGGCGAACGGCTTCACGAGATAGTCGTCGCCGCCGGCGTCGAAGCCGGCGACGCGATCGTCGATGCCGCCCATGGTGGTGAGGAACAGCACCGGCGTGCGCACATTGGAGGTGCGCGCCGCCTTGACAAGCGACAGGCCGTCCATGCTGGGCAGCATGCGGTCGACGACCATGACATCGTACTTCTCGCCCGTGGCGAGATACAGCCCGTCGCGGCCGTTGTCGGCCTGGTCGACGACATGGCCGTGCTCGCGCAGGCCTTTGGCGATGTAGTCGGAGGTCTGCTTGTCGTCTTCGACGAGGAGGATCTTCACGGCTGGCTCTTCGGTAAGGCTGTCATCCCGAGCGCAGCGCGCGACCTTTGGGTCGCACGCCACGGTAAAGGTCCCTCGCTCCGCTCGGGATGACAGCGATTTCGAGCCAGCATCTGCCTGTAATTCCCCGGAAAAACAACGTTCCACAACTATACAAACATTCAATTTAGCGGCCATCCGGTCGCCATGGCTGCACGCCCATATTCCTCCTGCGAAAAGCCCGGACCCTCAAGGAGGTAGCTTCGATGACCAAGACCAAGTCCCGCATTCTCACCGCGCTCGCGCTGACCACAGCGTTGACGGCGCCGGTGCTGATTGCCCCGATGTTCACGGCGCCGTCGGCCGTGGCTGCCGCGCCGACCGTGTCGGGCGTGCAGGACTTCTCCGATCTCGCCGCCAAGGTGACCCCGGCGGTGGTGAACGTTGCCGTGACCATGAAGGCCGGCGCTGGCGAGGACGGCGACGAGCCCCGCATGTCGTCGGACCAGCAGAAGCAGATGGAAGAGTTCATGCAGAAGTTCGCCGAGCGTTTCGGCGTGCCGATGCAGCCCGGCCAGCCGGGTCAGCCGGGCAAGCCCGGCGCCAAGCCGCAGCGTCCGGCCCAGAAGGGCCAGGCCGTCGGCACCGGCTTCATCATCGACGAGAAGGGCTGGATCGTCACCAACCATCACGTCGTCGGCAAGGCCGACGAGATCGTGGTCAGCATGTCGGACGGCCGCAAGCTGCCGGCCAAGCTGATGGGCGGCGACGAGAAGACCGACATCGCCCTGCTCAAGGTCGAGAGCAGCAAGCCGCTGCCGTACGTCTCGTTCGGCGATGCCGCCAAGGTGCGCGTCGGCCAGCCGGTGATGGCGGTCGGCAATCCGTTCGGCCTCGGCGGCACCGTGACGACCGGCATCGTGTCGGCGCGCGGCCGTGACATCCAGTCCGGTCCGTTCGACGACTACATCCAGACCGACGCCGCCATCAACCGCGGCAACTCGGGCGGCCCGCTGTTCGACATGGACGGCAAGGTGATCGGCATCAACACCGCCATCTTCTCGCCGTCGGGCGGCAGCGTGGGCCTCGGCTTCGCCATCCCGTCCAGCCTGGCGGAAGGCGTCGTGGCCCAGCTCAAGGTCAACGGCAAGGTCGAGCGCGGCCTGCTCGGCGTGCAGATCCAGCCGCTGAACGAGGAGCTCGCCAAGAGCATGTCGTTCGAGGGCGACAAGGGCGCCCTGGTCGCCCAGGTGACGCCGGACAGCGCGGCGATGGCGGCCGGCATCAAGTCGGGTGACGTGATCAAGAGTGTCGACGGCAAGAACGTCGAGACGATCAAGGACCTGACGCGGATGATCTCGTCCATGAAGCCCGGCACCTCGGCCAAGATCGGCCTGTGGCGCGACGGCAAGGACGTGACGGTCATCGCCAAGATCGGCGGCGACCAGAAGGAGGCGAAGGTCATCAAGGCCAGCGCCGACAAGACCGACGGCAAGCAGGCCGACAAGAAGGCCGAGCCGCTGTCCTACGGCGTGTCGCTGGCGTCGCTCTCCAAGGAGGCGCGCGAGGGCATGAAGCTGGACGACTCGGTCAAGGGCGCGCTGATCGCCTCGGTCGAGGCGGGCAGCCCGGCCGACGACATGGGCCTGAAGGCGGGTGACATCCTGCAGCAGGTTGGCAAGGAGGCGGTCGACAGCCCACAGACGGCTGCCGAGAAGCTCAAGGAAGCGAAGACCACCGGCAAGCCGGTGCTGATGAAAGTGTATCGGGAGGGGATGACCAGGTTCGTCGCTATCTCTCCCCGGGCGGCGTAGCTGATCCTCTCGAGAGAGCCGGCGGTGGCCCCACCACCGCCGGCTTTTTTCGCACCTTCAGTTCTCTTTTCTTCAGGAGGGGGGCGCATCCGACCTGCGGTCAACGCGGCGGGTGCCTCGCGGAGGGGGACGGGGTCCGCGGCCCACGCGTACGTGGGGTCGCGGGCCTCGACTTATTTTGGGACCTCTTGATTTTCGACGAAGTACGTCATGTTGACGAAGCGATGACAACGAGGACTAAAGCGCCGGCATCACTTCCTTGGCCAGGAGCTCGATCGAGCGGGCCGATTCCTCGTATGACAGATCTCCGAAGGCCAGCCGGCACAGGCAGTAGTTGATGCCGGCGATCTCGTTGTCCTTCTTCAGCCGGTCGCGCACCGTCGATGGTGAGCCCGCGATGATGTAGCCGCCCTCCAGCGCCGGTTCGAACTCCGCCGGGATCATCTGGCGCGGCAGGCCGACGCCATGGGCGCGCCAGAGATGGATCAGCGCGTCGTACCACAGCGCGAAGGCGCGCTTGGCGGCGCTCTGCGCCTCGCGGTCGGTGTCGCCGACCACGACGTGGCGGCTGAGCCCGATCAGCGGCAAGTCCTTCTCGTCGCGACCCAGCGCCTTCCACGCCGCACGATAGCGCGCGGAGAACTGGCCGACGCCGTCGGCGCGCATGCCGACCACGGTGTTGCAGGCCTGCTTGGCCAGCCGATCGGCGCTTTCCAGGGAGTTGGCGCCGTACCACAGCGGCGGATGTGGCTGTTGCACCGGCCGCATCTCCATCGGCACGTCCTTGAAGGTGAAGTACTTGCCCTCATGGTTCAGCCGCTTCTCGGTCAGGCCCTTCATGATCACCTGCATGGCCTCGGCGAAGCGTTCCGGCCCGGTCGCAGGATCGACGCCGTAGTAGCCCACTTCGTAAGGCGAGATGCCGCGGCCGATGCCGAGCTCCAGCCGCCCGCCGCTCATCTGGTCGAGCATGCAGATCTCGTCGATCAGCCTGAGCGGATGGTAGAGGTTCACGGTATAGACCAGTGGCCCGAAGCGCAGCCGCCTGGTGCGTTGCGCCACGGCGGCCAGGAACACGCTGGGCGAGGGCGCCATGCCGAGCGGCGTGGCATGGTGCTCGGCCAGGTGATAGCCATGGAAGCCGGCGCGCTCGTAAAGCTCGATCAGCCTCAGCCGCTCGTCGAACTGCCGGCCGAGATCGGGACTGGCCTTGTCCATGTGGTCGAAGACGCCGAACTTCATGCGTTTCCCCTAGAACCGGCGGATGCTGATCCGCGCCAGGGCGTGCCACTTCGACTTCTCCGTGTACACCCTGAGATAGATCTGGTCAGGCTTGTCGCCCGATTGATGCTCAAGCACGAACTGCGTCGGCGTGCCGCTTCGAAGAATGCCTCGAACACGCTTGGGACCATATTGGCGGAGGCGGGGCTGCCGATGCAGATCACGCTGGGATCGCCGTTGTCGAGCGCGCGCAGGCTGCTCGCATCGACGCGGGCGTTGGAACCAAAGATCCTGAGGCGGCAGTACCCGGCAGCGGCAGGTGACCGGATGGTGGTCGTCTCCGGCGGATCGCCGGCGGTGCCGTAGAGGACCATTGACATGCCGGAGAGGTGATAGCTGCCGGGGGCCAAGGTCAGGACACCGGTCGCGAAGTCGCACTGGATGGCATCGCCCTTGCGCGAATCGGTGTTGGTGAAGATGCGCCGGTTCCAGCCGGGTTGCATCAGCTTGTTGTCGGGCGAGAGCTCGGTGAAGGCGGCGTAGTCGGCGGCGGCGTTGGCTCCGGCGCGGGCCGCGCCGGCGAGCAGCGCGGCACCGCCAAGCAGCAACGTGCGGCGGCCGCTTGCGGGCATCTACAGCGCCCGCTTCTTGCTGGAGATGACGCCGCTTGCGATGCCGTGCCATTCGATGGTGCCGCTGAGCCGCGAATGCTCGATCTTGGGGCAGCGGTTCATGACGACCTTCAGTCCGGCCTTCTCGGCGCGCTCGGCGGCCTCGTCGTTGCGTACGCCGAGCTGCATCCACACAACCTTGGCGCCGTGCTTGATGGCCTCGTCGGTGATCGGGCCGGCCGCCTGCGAATTGCGGAAGATGTCGACCATGTCGACTGTTGTCGGCAGCTCGCCGAGGGAGCCGTAGACCTTCTGGCCCATGATCTCCTGACCGGCCGCCGCCGGGTTGACCGGGAGGATCTTGTATCCGCGATCCAGCAAGTACTTCATTGCAAAATAGCTGGGTCGATTCCAGTTGGCCGAGGCGCCGACCATTGCGATGGTCCTGGTCTCGCGCAGGATCCGGCGCAGATAGGCGTCGTCGTAGCGATCGTGATTCACTGCGGACATGGGGGGAGTATACATGGCGCCGCCGATGCTGTTCGAACCGATTTCCATCCGCGACGTGACCTTGAAGAACCGCGTCGTGGTGGCGCCCATGCACCAGTATTCGGCAGTCAAGGGCTTCGCCCAGGATTGGCACCTGATGAATGCCGGCCGCTATGCCGCCGGCGGGGCGGGCCTGGTGATCATGGAATCGACCAAGGTCGAGCGCCGCGGCTGCGGCACCGTGGGCGACCTCGGCATCTGGGATGACGCGTTCGTCCCGGGCCTCCGGCGCTGCGTGGAATTCATCCGCCAGCACAAGTCGGTGCCCGGCATCCAGCTCGGCCATTCCGGCCGCAAGGCGCGGCGCTTCCGGCCGTGGGAGGGCGGGGCGCCGCTCAAGCCGGACGGCATCGACGACTGGGACCAGTGGGAACTGGTGTCGTCGAGCGCGAAAAATTCGCCGGAGACCGATCCGACGCCGCGTGCGCTGACCCGGGACGAGATCCCGCAAGTGATCGAGCGTTGGGGCCAGGCGGCGCGGCGCGCGCACGAGGCGGGCTTCGACGTGCTCGATATCCACGCCGCGCACGGCTACCTGATCCACCAGTTCCTCTCGCCGTTCTCCAACCTGCGCAACGACGACTACGGCGGCAGCGAGCTCAACCGCATGCGCTTCTGCATCGAAGTCGTGGAATGCGTGCGCACCTACTGGCCGGCCAGCAAGCCGTTGTTCGTGCGCTTCTCGGTCGAGGACGACGCCGGCTGGGGACCCGACCAGAGCGTGGCGCTGGCCAGGATCCTGAAGCCCAAGGGCGTCGATGTGATCGACTGCAGCTCGGGCGGCATGCGCGGCTCGCCGGTGGTGAGCGCCGGGCCGGTGACCTACGGCTATCAGGTCCCGTATGCCGAGCGGCTGCGCCGCGACGCCGACATCATGAGCATGGCGGTCGGCCTGATCGTGCACGCCGACCAGGCCGAGCAGATCCTGCAAGAGGGGCGAGCCGACCTGATCGCGCTGGCCCGCGAGCTTTTGTACAATCCCAACTGGCCGATGGACGCGGCGCAGAAGCTCGGCATCGATCGCCAGTTCGGTTCGGTGCCGCCGGCGCAGGCCTACTGGCTCGCCAAACGCGCGCAGTCGGTGAAGAGCGTGGTGCCGTCGACCTTCATGAAGGGCATGAACGTCGGATGAGCTGACGTCAGGCCTGCTTGGTGACCTGCCGCTCTGCGTGCTTGCGGAGGAGATGCGCGCCCCACATCAGCGCCACGGTCAGCACGATGGTCAGCGTCGAGACCGCGGCGATCGTGGGATCGATCTGGAAGCGCAGGTCGTCCCACATGCGTCGCGGCAGGGTGACGGCGCCCGAGCCCGAGATGAACAGGGCGACGATCAGCTCGTCGAACGAGGTGATGAAGGCGAACAGCGCGCCGACCAGCACGCCGGGACGGATCAGCGGCAGCGTCACCTGGAAGAAGGTGCCGCGCGGCGTGGCCCCCAGGCTGAGCGCCGCCTGCTCGAGCCGCGGATCGATGCCGGCGAGACTGGCGCTCACGCTGGTCACGACGAAGGGCACGGCGAGGCAGGTATGGGCGATGATCAGTCCGACCGGGGAGCCGACCAGGCCATAGCGCGCGAAGGCGTAGTAGATGCCGATCGCCACGACGATGCCGGGCACGATCAGCGGCGACAGCACCAGGCCGGCCGCCACGACCCGCGCGGCGCGCGGCAGACGGGCGATGCCCAGCGCCGCCAGCGTGCCGAGCAGCGTCGCCATCACGACGACGGCGGCGGCGACCCAGAGGCTGAGCCAGGTTGGCCGCAGCCAGTCGGCGCTGCTGAAGTAGGCGTCGTACCATTTCAGCCCGAAGGCCGGCGGCGGGAAGGTGAGGTAGGTCGCCGAGGAGAACGACACCACGATCACCACCACGATCGGGAAGGCGAGGAACAGCAGGATCAGCCCGACGACGGTCGCGGGCAGGATGCGGATGCCGATCATCGCGCGTTCATCCGGAAGGCGTTGCCGACGCCCGGCAGGCGGTAGAAGGCGCCGATGATGGCGAGCGCGGTGGCCAGCAGCACCGCCGAGAGCGTCGCGGCATAGGCCCAGTCGAGCTGGTCGACGCGCTGGGCGATCAGCATGGAGATGGTGATCTCGCGCGGGCCGCCCACCATGGCCGGCGTGATGTAGAAGCCGAGCGCCAGCACGAACACCAGCAGCACGCCCGCCGCCACGCCGGGCATGGAAAGCGGCAGCGTCACCTGCAGGAAGGTCCGCCACGGCGGCGAGCCCAGCCCGGACGCCGCACGCAGCAGCGAGGGATCGATCTGGCGCAGCGCGTTGGCGATCGGCAGGATCATGTAGGGCAGCAGGATGTGGCTCATCGCGATCTGCGTGGCGAGCGGCGTATTGAGGATGCGCAATGGCCGGTCGATCATGCCGGCAGCGATCAGCGCTTCGTTGAGCAGGCCATGGCGGCCCAGCAGCACCATCCAGGCGTAGCTGCGCACCAGCACGCTGGTCCAGAAGGGCAGCATGATCAGCACCAGGATGACCGGCGCCCAGCGCGGCGCCCGCACCAGGGCGAGCGCCACCGGATAGCCCAGCAGCAGGCTCGCCAGGGTGACGATCAGCGAGGTGTAGAAGGTGTTGGCGAAGGTCTTCAGGAACACCACGTCGTCGGGCAGGGCGGCGTAGTGCTGCAGCGTCCAGCTCGGATCGGAGACGCTGTGCATCAGCATCGCCACCACCGGCAGGACGTAGAAGGCGATCATGAAGGCGATCAGCGGCGCCGCCAGAAGGTAGGGCGTGATGGGAGCGCGGGCCTCCGGCCCGCTCTTGATCATGCGGCGGGCCAGAGGCCCGCGCTCCCTTACGATCGCCTCAGACAAGGATCGTATCCGCCACGGACCAGGCGATCTCGGCCTGCTCGCCGACCTGGCGCCGGCGGATCGCGGCACTCGACGGCTCCTTCAGGACGACCGACGTGCCGTCAGCCACCTTGAGCATGTAGCGGCAACGTTCGCCCGCGAACACCGCCTCGGTGACGGTGACGCTCATGCGGTTCTGCGGCGCATGGCCGTTCAAGGTGTCGGCAAAGCGTAGGCGTTCCGGCCGCGTCGTCAGGGTCACCTTGTCGCCCCTTGCCGGCGTGTTGGGGCAGAGGGCGCGGATCAGCACGCCCTCGCATTCCGCCACCACGACGTCGCCCTCCACACTGCGCACCACGGCGGGCAGGAAGTTCGATTCGCCGATGAAGCCCGCGACAAAGCGGTTGGAGGGCCGGTCGTAGAGGTCCTCCGGAGCGCCGACCTGCGCCACCTTGCCGTCGTTCATGACGGCGATGCGGTCGGACATGGTCAACGCCTCTTCCTGGTCGTGCGTGACGTAGATGAAGGTGATGCCCAAGTCGGCGTGCAGGCGGCGCATCTCGAGCTGCAGGTTCTCGCGCAGCTGCTTGTCGAGCGCGCCCAGCGGCTCGTCCATCAGCAGCAGCCTGGGCTTGAAGACGATGGCGCGCGCCAGCGCCACGCGCTGCTGCTGGCCGCCCGAGAGCTGGCGCGGATAGCGGCCGCCGTAGCCCGGCAGCTGCACCAGCTCGAGCGCCTCGCCGACGAGCTTCGTCCGCTCCGCCCTCGGCATCCCGCGCTGCTTCAGCGGGAAGCCGATGTTGTCCTCGACCGTGAGATGGGGGAAGAGCGCGTAGTTCTGGAACACCATGCCGATGTTGCGCCGGTAGGGCGGCATGGCGACCACCGACGTGCCGTCGATGGCGATGTCGCCCGCCGTTGGCGTCTCGAAGCCCGCGATCATCATCAGGGTCGTGGTCTTGCCCGAGCCGCTCGGCCCCAGCAGGGTTAAAAACTCGCCCGAGCGGATGTCGAGCGAGACCCCGTCGACCGCGTTGGTGCGGTCGTACTTCTTCGCGAGATCGGCGAGCGATACCGAGGCGCCGCGCGCCGCGCCGTTCACGGCGCTCAGCTCAGCAGCCATTTGTTGAACTTGCCGACCGCCGCCTCGCGGTTCTCGATCCACCAATCGTAGTTGTAGTTGATCAGCTGCTTCTTGATGTCGGGCGCGCTCGGCAGCACGGCCAGCCGGTCGGGCGGGATGTACTCGTTGGACGCATTGTTGACCGAGCCGTAGGGAATGGCGAAGGCGATGCGCGCCTGCGGGATCGCCATGGTCGAGTAGGCCACGAACTTCATGGCGTTGGCTTTGTTCTTGGCGCCCTTGGGGATGCCCCAGGCGTCGCGCTTGGAAAGGCCCTGGTTCCACGAGATCTCCGCCGGGACGCCGGCCGCCTGCAGCGCCGCCATGCGACCGTTCCACACCGTGGTCATGGCGACCTCGCGGTCGGTCAGGAGCTGGATGGGCACCGCGCCGGTGTCCCACCACTTGATGACGTCCTTCTTGATCTTCTCGTAGCTCGCCAGGGCCTTGTCGATGTCGATCGGATAGACCTTGTCCGGCGGCACGCCGGCTGCCAGCAGCGCGAACTCCATTTCGGGAAAGCCGCCGGAGGTCGTGCCGTACATGGCGCGCTCGCCGGGGTATTTCTTGGTGTCCCAGAAATCCGCCCAGCCCGTGGGCACGCCCTTGACGAGGTCCTTGCGGTAGGCGAGCACCTGGGCCCACACCAGCATCTCCAGCCCGTACTCGAAACGGTAGGCGGGATCGACGCCGGGATCGATGATGTCGTAGTCGATCTTCTCGAAATAGTCGCCGCGCTTCTGCAGGTTCATGATCGAGCCACGGCTGAGCTGGGCGAGATCCCATTCGACGTTGCTGGTCTCGACCATGGCCTTGACCTTGGTCGGATCGGAGCCAGGGAAGGCGCGCACCTTGATGCCGGAGATCTTCTCGAACGGTTCGTAGTAGGCCTTGACCTGCGCGTCGTTCATGGTGCCGCCGAAGCCCGCGATGCGCACTTCGCCGCTTCCCTTGAGGATCTCGGGAATGGTGGTCTGCTCGGGCCACGCCGCCTGCGCGGCGGCGGGACGGATGAAGGGCGCTGCGAGACCTGCGCCCAGGAAGCCGAGGGTCGTGCGGCGGCCGAACCGGGTCGAACGATGCTTGCTCATGATGCCTGCCTGCCTTGTTGTTGGTTGATCAGTACGCGAGAAGATTGTCGCGGAAGTGCTTGTGCTCGTACGCCTTGCGCATCAGGCCGCGGTCCTGCAGGGCGGGAATCAGCCCGTCCTCGATCTCCGCCAGGGTGCGGCGGTTCACGTTGGGCATCGAGAACAGGTAGCCGTCGCCGCCGACCTCATCCATGACCTCGCCCATGCGCGCGGCGACGGAGTCGGGCGTGCCTACAAGCTCGATCGATAGGTCGACGGCGTTGAAGCTCGCCATGGTCTCGCGGATCGACCGGCCGTTCGCCATCTTGCGAAACTGTTCGAGGTTGGCCTGATGGCCGTTGGTGGTGACGTGGTCGGGCAGGGGCTTGTCGAGATCGAACGTGCCGAAGTCGATGTTGGTCACCTTGCCGAAATGCGCCAGCCGCTCGTCGATCTTCTCGAAGGCGATGGCCTCGCGCTTCTTCTTGCGGTCCTTCGCCTCGTCCATGGTCTCGCCGAGGATCGGATTGATCAGGAACAGCACCTTGCAGTCCGACGGCTTGCGGCCCTGCGCGACCATGTGCCTGTGCACGTCCTCGCGATAGGCCTTCATCGCCTCGATACCCTTGGCATGCACGACGATGGTGTCGGCGTGGGCGGCGGCGAACTTGCGGCCGCGCGGCGAGCCGCCGGCCTGGGCGATGACGGGCTGGCCCTGCGGCGCCGGCCCGGAGTTGAGCGGCCCGCGCGTGCTGAAGTACTTGCCCTGGTAATTCACGGCATGAACCTTGGTGTGATCGACCAGCACGCCCGACTTGCGGTCGGCAATGAGCGCGCCGGGCTCCCACGAGCCCCAGAGGCCGCGACACACTTCCATGTATTCGTCGGCCATGTCGTAGCGCAGGTCGTGGTCGGGCATGCCCTGCATGCCGAAATTCATAGCCGCAAAATCCGAGCTGCCAGTCACGGCGTTCCAGCCGATGCGTCCACCCGACACCTGGTCGAGCGTCGCCACCAGGCGGGCCAGGAGGTAGGGGTGATAGGCGTATGTTCCGAAAGTCGGAACGATTCCGATGCGCGATGTCACCTGGGTCATCAGCGCGGCCACCACCGAGGGATCCTGGCGCGGCACGGCGATGGCGTTCTTGAGGTAGATCTCGGTCGAACCGCCGAAGCTTTCGCCGACATAGGATGAATCCTCGAGCAGGATGTAGTCGAAGCAGGCGCGTTCCAGCGTGCGCGCCATGTTGAGGAACAGCTCGGGTTCCATCCACGACGTGCCGATATGGCCCGTCCAGGCTTCGCCCCAGGCCTGCGCGCTCGACCCCTGGAGGAACCACGCGAGATGAAATGGTTTGCCGGCCACGATGCATGCTCCTCTGCGGGTGAGATGCGACAGGCAAATAGTGTGCCGAGGGGCGGAAGCGCCGTCCACTCGCACTGGCGCGCCACTTGCTCTAAAATCAGGTCAAGGTTCCGAACCCGAGTACGGAGAAATCGCGATGAATGCGCCGAGCCAAGTCGACCGTCCCAACATGACCGACGCCGAATGGCAGGCGCGCTGCGACCTCGCCGCGCTCTATCGCATCACGGACTTCTACGGCTGGACCGACACCATCGACACCCACATGTCGGTGCGCATCCCGGGCGAGCCCAAGTGCTTTCTCATCAACAACTACGGCGATTTGTTCCACGAGGTCACGGCGTCGAGCCTGGTGAAGATGGACATCGACGGCAACGTCTATTCCAGGGAAGGCAAGTTCAACGCCGCGGGCTTCACCATCCATAGCGGCGTCTACAAGGCCCGCACCGACGCCAACTGCGTCATGCACACCCACACGCGCGCCGGCGCCGGCGTCTCGGTGCTGAAGCAAGGCCTGCGGCCGATCACCCAGGACGCGCTCTCGGTCTACGACGACCTCGTCTATCACGAATACGGCATGCCGACCTCGCAGGAGGAATGCGATGCGCTGGGCGTCACCTGCCAGCACGGCAACTCGGTGGTGCTGCGCAACCACGGGCTGCTCACGGTCGGCGCCACCATCCCGGGCGCGCTGCGCCGCATGTACATGCTCGAGCGCGCCTGCGAGGTCGAGGTGATCGCCCGCGGGCTGGACGAGGAGCCCGCGCCGATCGATCCCGACGTCGTTCGGCAATATGGCGAGCGCGCCAAGCAGCAGCGTGCCAATCCGGAATACGGCATGACTTACTGGAAGGCGGCCCTACGCCAGATCGAGGGCAGGGGCAGCGACTGGCGGCAGTGATTCTTTAGCGCTGCCGCCTGCCGAACGAGCGCGGCCACCGACGGCGTCCGCGAAGCACGGCCAGAACGACAATCAAGTCGTCGTCCACTTCGTACGCCACGATAAAGGGTGCGACGACGAGTTCTCTCGTGCCGGCAACGCGGCCTGTTCGTCCGAGGCGCGGATGCTGCAACAGCGATGCGACTCGTTCGTCGATACGCGCCGTAACGCGGTCCGCGGTTACAGGATCCTGGCTGCGAATGTAGGCGACGATTTCATCGAGTTCCGTCAGGGCGCGAGCAGACCAGACAAGCGCCCGCACCTTCATCTCGACTTGCGGCGCCGCCCTTTGGGCTTGGGTAGCGCTGTCGCCGTCCCACGCGACCGAATCCAGGCCATCGCCTGTTCGTGCGGCACGATTCGCGCGTTCGGACTCCTCGCCTCTTCGAGCGCCTTACGAATATGGTCTATTTCGCTCTCATCCTGATCCATCAGGTGACGAAGCGCGTCGGCAGTCAGTTCGCTGCGGCTACGCTTCGTCGTTCGAGCCAGTGAATCCAACCGTTCCTTGAGGTCGGCTGGGACGCTGATCCTGATGTTGACGTTGTCCATCTAGCGCCCCTTCCAGTCCGGCTTGGGCTTCTTGTGAGCGAACGCATCGATGCCGGCCTGCGCGTCCTCGCGCTGGATGGCGCCGGCCATGAAGTCGGTGGCGTAGGCGTAGGCCTGCTCGAGGTCCATCGCCATGTGGGCGTGGAACATCGCCTTGCCCGAGGCGATCTGCTGCGGCGGCTGGTTGGCGATGTGTTGGGCGAAGGCCATGGTCTCGGCGTCGAGCTTGTCGGGCGGGGCGAGGCGGCTCACCAGGCCGTCGCGCAGCGCTGTTTGGGCATCGATCGGCTGGCCGGTGAACAGCATGTCGAGGGCGCGCTTGGCGCCGACGTTGCGGCCGACCGCCACCGACGGCGTGCCGCAGAACAGGCCGTTGTTGATGCCCGAGGTCGCGAAGGTGGCGTCCGTCGAGGCGACGGCGAGGTCGCACGCCGCCACCAGCTGGCATCCCGCCGCCGTGGCGAGCGCATGGACCTTGGCGATCACCGGCTGGGGCAGGCGCTTGATCGACATCATCATGGCCGAGCAGCGCGTCAGAAGGTCGTGGTGGAAGGCGTAGTCGCGCGTCGACGTCACTTCCTTGAGGTCATGGCCGGTCGAGAAGGCGCGGCCGGTGGCCTCGATGACGACGCAGCGGATCTCCTTGTCCTTGGCCAGGCGGTCGAATTCGGCCTGCAGCGCGTCTATGAGCTCGCCTGACAGCGCGTTCATGGCGTGCGGGCGGTTCAAGGTCAGGATGGCAACGCGGCCCTCGTCGCGGCGCAGCAGGACCGGTTCGTTGGAGGCGGTGCTCATGGCGACAGTCTACGCCAACCGGGGAGGGGCGTCATGCCGGCAATGACCACCCGAGGACTTCCTGGGAGAACGCTTCCATGAGCGGGCCGGAGGCCCGCGCTCCCTTCAGCCGCGGCGCGTCGGAACCACGGCGATGTCGACCGAGGGGCGCAGCTCCGCGCACACCTTCAGCACCTCGTGGATGTTGCTCGACAGGAACTTGTCGAACGGCGTGTCGCCCTTGCCCGCCGTTCCGTCGATCGCCGGGAAGGCCTGCTGCTTCAGGATGTAGTCGAAGCGCGCCGCCCACTTGCGGGCGCCGAGCCGGGCCGTGGTCGAGCAGTTGTCGACCATGTAGGACACGCCCTTGTAGTCCATGTAGGGATTGAGCGAATCGACCGCCTCGATGATCGATTCGTTGGCGATCTCGGAATAGGGATGGCCGCGGTCCTTCAAGAGATCGACCTGGGCCATCATGCAGGCCATGTAGACGCCGGCGGTCTCGGGATTGAGCGGTGCGTAGTTGCGCTCGGTGTTGGCGCGCACCTTCTCGCCCACCACCCACATGTCGGTGCTGTCGATCTTGCCCATCGGATAGGTGCCGTGGCGGCGCGTCGCCTGGATGACCGAGCGCACCTCGTTGCCCGAGGCGACGTCGTCGTAGATCTCTTCCAGGATCTCGCGGCAGGGATGGTAGGAGGCGTTGTAGGCCTTGCGGAACGCGGCCTTCTCCTTGTCGTCGAGCTCGTCGTAGACGGCCTTCAGGCCCGAGCGTGAGATGGTCTTGCTGATCGGGCCGGTGATCGACTCCGAGGTGTTGAGATAGGCGTCGTCCTTGCCCATGCCGTTGCCGACGTAGCGGGCGTACAGGCTCTCGGCGATGCCGTGCACAGCGCCCAGAAGAATGCCGCGTTCGCCGAAGATGTCCGAGCGGTACTCCGATTCGAGCGTGGTCTCGAAGGTGTAGGGCGAGCCCAGCGCCACCGACCAGCCCAGCGCATAGTCGGTCGCCTTGCCGTTCACGTCCTGGTGCACGGCGAAGCTCGCATTGATGCCGGCGCCGTTCACCTCGCGGCCCTGCTCGTAGAGCCGGCGCACCGAGGGGCCCATGCCCTTGGGGCAGACGGCGATCACGTTGATGTTCTTGGGGAAGTCCTCGTTTTGCGCCTGCAGATGCGACAGCAGGAAGCCGTGGCTCAAGCCAAGCGTCGTGCCGGGACGGAAGGCGGCGAAGATCTGCTTATAGTTCTCGGCGAAGGCGGCGTCGGAGATCAGCAGCAGCGACATGTCGCTCTCGCGGATCACGTCGTACATCTCGCCCAGCGTGCCGTCCTTCTTGCTGAAGCCGACCGCCTCGGCCTCCTTCATGGAGGAGGAGCCTTCGCGCAGGCCGACCTTGACCTTGATGCCGGTGCCCTCGAGGGATTCGCGCAGGTTCTGCGCCTGCGCCGGGCCCTGCGAGGACCAGCCGATGACGCCGATCTGCTTGATGCCGTCGAACGCCTTGGGCAGCAGCTTGAAGAGGTCGCGGCCGCCCTTGACGATGGTCTCTTCGCGGTCGGCCATCTTGACGGTGCGGGTCTGGAAAACCTTGGAAGAGAAGCTCATGACTGTCCTCGCTGAATGCGCGGCGGCTTCTATGGCGCGCAAAAGGCCCCGTGCCAAGGGCTATTCGTCGGAGGTAAAATAATACCGCGACGCTAAAATATTGAAAAACAAGGAATATCGAGACCGATTTGACAGTCTGCGGCTTTCTCTCCATAAGCGCCGCCTCAACGCAGAAAGACCCATGAAAACCTTCAATCTCAAGACTGCCGACGTGCAGAAGAAGTGGGTGCTGATCGACGCTGACGGGCTGGTCCTGGGCCGCCTCGCCTCGATCATCGCCATGCGTCTGCGCGGCAAGCACAAGCCGACTTTCACCCCGCACATCGATTGCGGCGACAACATCGTCGTCATCAACGCCGAGAAGGTGCGCCTCACGGGCCGCAAGGCCGAGCGCGAGTACTTCTACTGGCACACCGGCCATCCCGGCGGCATCAAGGGCGAGACCCTGGGCAAGCGCCTGGAAGGCCGCTTCCCCGAGCGCGTCATCGTCAAGGCCGTCGAGCGCATGATCACCCGCGGACCGCTCGGCCGCGCGCAGATGAAGAACCTGCGCGTCTACAAGGGCCCGCAGCACGAGCACGAGGCGCAGCAGCCCGAGAAGCTCGACGTCGCCGCACTGAACCGCAAGAATTCGAGGATCGGCTGATATGGCTACCGAACTTTCGTCCTTTGCCGAGCTGAAGAAGGCGCCGATGGCGCCGGTTCAGGCGCCCGCCGCAGTCCGCGAGAAGGAAGTCGATGCGCAGGGCCGCGCCTACGCCACCGGGCGGCGCAAGAACGCCGTCGCCCGCGTCTGGGTGAAGCCCGGCACCGGCAAGATCACCGTCAACGGCCGCGACCAGAAGGTCTACTTCGCGCGTCCGACCCAGCAGATGGTCATCCAGCAGCCGTTCGACGTCAGCCAGCGTCGCGACCAGTTCGACGTGATCGCCACCGTCTCGGGCGGCGGCCTGTCGGGCCAGGCCGGCGCGGTGCGCCACGGCATCGCCCAGGCGCTCGCCAAGTTCGAGCCCGGCCTGCGCGGCGCCATGAAGAGCAACGGCTTCCTGACCCGCGATCCGCGCGTGGTCGAGCGCAAGAAGTACGGCCGCGCCGGTGCGCGCCGCCGCTTCCAGTTCTCCAAGCGCTAGAGCGTTTTCCGGTACGTACGGTGGAACCGTACGTACCGGAAAAGCGCGTAAGCGAACGAGCCAGCGAAGAAGGGCGCCGCGAGGCGCCCTTCTTTTTGCCAGATGCCTCTATTGCCGCGGAGACTGGGCGACGCCCGACGTCGGAGGCGGCGCGTCGAACTTCTTGCGCTTCAGCAGGTCCTCCATGGCCGCGACGCCTTCGGCGGCGTGGCCGTTGGCGCAATCGACGCCGGCGCCGATGCGGGTGTGATTGCGCGCCCCGTCGGAATTCTCGCTGCGGCTCGCGCCATAGCGGTCGTACATCGAGATGAGCTGGTCGCAGCGCGCCTTGAGGTCGGCGTTGCTGGGTGCGGTGGCGGAATTCTGCGCGATGGCTGAGGAACTCATCACGCCAATGGCAAGAGCGATGGTCGAACGAAGGAACACAGAACGCATTTCGTTGCTCGCAGATGGTCATGATCTCGTAACGCCGGATCATGGTCGGCTCTGTGAGCAAGTGGGCACGCGGTCGCGCGATGCTGATGGCGTCTTGGAAATTTCATCTGCGCGAGTGCGTCGATTGCCGTCGCGAAACCGCGTTCACACACCTGTCATTCGGTGGAGCCCCACATCATGTCCGGCCTGATCGTTCCTCACAGAGGCTTCGTGCCGAAGGTCGCGCGCTCGGCTTTCATCGCGCCCAATGCGACATTGGTGGGCGACGTCGAGATCGGCGAGAACGCCAGCATCTGGTTCGGCGTGATCCTGCGCGGTGACGGGCCGGGCATCCGCATCGGCGAGAATTCGAACCTGCAGGACGGCACCGTCGTCCACATCGCCGCACGCGGACTGATGACGGTGGTCGGCCGCAACGTCACGGTCGGTCACAAGGCATTGCTTCATGCGTGCGAAGTGCAGGATGGCGCTTTCATCGGCATGAATTCGACCGTGCTCGATGGCGCCGTCGTCGAGAGCGGCGCCATGGTCGCGGCCGGCGCTCTCGTGGCGCCAGGCAAGATCGTGCGCCGTGGCGAATTGTGGGCCGGCAACCCGGCCCGCAAGCTGCGCGATCTGACCGAGAAGGATTTTGCCGAGTTCAAACGGGTCGTCGAGGGCTACATCACCCTGTCGCGCAGCTACATGCCCGATGCGACCGTCAAGGCCGCGGAATGGATCGCACGAACGCCAGAAGCTCGTCGTTGAAGCGCGGCGCGTCCTCGACGAACGGCGAATGCCCGCAATCGTCGAACCATGACAGCCGAGCGTGCGCGATGGTGGCGGCCGTCATCTCCGCTGCGGCTGGCAGCACCACGGTGTCCTGGCGGCCGTGCGTGACCATCACCGGCACGGTGACGCGGCGGAGGGCCTCGATCGTGAGCGGCGCCGGGGTCGACCAGCCGGCGATGGCGCGGCGCACGGCGGCGGGCACGCGCACGTTGTAGCCAAGCGCGCGGCGGAAGGCCGCTTCGCTCGGCTTCTTGCCGAAGCAGCCATCGAGGAAGTCGATCGCCAGATCGATCTCCTGCGCGAGCGTCAGCTGGTCCGGCAGGGGCTTGGGCGCGCCCGGCCCGCGGAAGCGCGGCTCCTCGACGACCTGCGAGGCGACGAAGTTGATGCCGGCGATGGCCTCGTCGCCGTTGTTGATCAGGTATTGCCGGACGACGCGGCCGCCCATCGACCAGCCGACCAGCACGGGCCGCTTCAGGCCCTTGGCCGCCATCACCGCGGCGAGATCGTCGGCCCACACGCGGTTGCCCTGGTAGGCGGCTGGATCGGCCGGCTGCTCGGAGGCGCCGTGGCCGCGAAAGTCGAACGCCACGACCCGACAGTGCCCGCTGAGCGCCGGGATCTGCGGCTCGAAGCAGAGGTGGCATTGCGCGAAGCCGTGCACCAGTACGACCTCAGGCCCCGTGGGCTTTCCCCATTCGTAGACGGCGAGGCAGGTGCCGTCGGGGGCGCGGACGTCGCTCCGCGCCCCGTCGGTCAGACGTTGTGCGGTCACTTCTTGTCGATGTTCCAGTGCACCACCACCGGCGCCTTGAGCCAGCCGACGACATTGCTGCGCGAAGCGCCCGGTCCGTACCAGATGCCGAGCCAGCCGTACTGCGCCGTCTCGATCATGCGGTTCTGCACCGCCACCGCCAGGGCCTTGTTCTTGACCGGGTCCGTCTCGCGGGCATAGGCGTCGCGCAGCTTCTCCAACTCCGGATCGTTGGGCCAGCCGAACCACGCCTTGGCGGGGTCGGCCACCATCCATTGCGCCGAGATCGGGTTCAGGATGTCGGCGGCGATGGCGTAGGTGTGGAAGGCGCTCCAGCCGCCCTGGGTGGCGGGGTCCTTCTTGGTGCGGCGGGTCACCACCGTCTGCCAGTCCATCGATTGCATGTCGACCTTGAAGCCGGCCTGCTCGAGCAGTGCCTTGCTGACGGGCGCCATGTTGGTCAGCACGGGCAAGGTGGTCGACTGCATCAGCACCACCGGCGAGCCGTCGTAGCCCGCTTCCTTGAGCAGCGCCTTGGCCTTCTCGAAGTTGGGCCTGACCAGAAGGTCGCCCTGGAGTTCTACGCCGTTCGGCGTGCCGCACGGGAAGGCGGCGGTGCAGACCTTGTAGTACTGCTGCTCGCCCACCGTCGCCTTGAGATAGTCCTCCTGCCGCATCGCCAAGAGCGCGGCCTGGCGGATCTTCGGATTGTCGAACGGCTTGGTCAGGTGGTTGAAGCGGATGACGAACTGCTGGCCGAGCGGGTTCCAGTTCACGGTCTGCACGTTCTTGTCGGCCTTCAGGAGCGGCAGGAGATCGTGCGGCACGTTCTCGATCATGTCGATCTCGCCCGCGATCAGCGCGTTCACCTGCTGCGTCGGGTCGGGCATGTCGACGAATTCCACGCGGTCGACCTTGGCGACCTTGCCGCCGGCCAGGCCCGAGGCGGGTTCCGAGCGCGGCTTGTACTTGGGGTTCTTGAGGTAGACGTGCCGTTCGCCGGGCTTGGACTGGTCCTTCTGGTAGATGAACGGACCGGAGCCGACCTGGCTGTCGATCTGCTTGAACGGGTCGGTGGCGGCGACCGCCTTGGGCATCATGAACGGCACGTTGGACGATTGCTTGCCGAGCGAATCGAGCACCAGGCCGTACGGCTCCTTGAGCTTGATGGTGAAGGTCTTGGCGTCGACCGGCTTCACCTCGGTGACGAACTCCATCAGCTTCTGGCCCATCGAATCGCGCGCCGCCCAGCGCTTGATCGAGACGACGCAGTCCTCCGCCGTCACCGGCTGGCCATCATGCCATTCGAGGCCGTCGCGCAGGGTGAAGGTCCACAGCGTCTTGTCGGGCGACACTTCGTACTTGTCGACCATCTGCGGCTTCACTTCGTTCTTCTCGTCGGTCGAGAACAACGTGTCGTAGATCATGTAGCCGTGGTCGCGGGTGACGTAGGCCGTCGTCCAGATCGGATCGAGGATCGTGAGGTTGCCGTTCTGCACGAACTTCAAGGTCTTGCCCTGGCCCAACGCGGGCACAGCGGCAACCAGGGCGAGCGTAGCGACACCGGCCGCAAGCGTGCGGCGACAGATCTCGAGCATGTTTGCCTCCCAACAGGCGTTCGTTGAAGTTTATTGGAATCGTTGCCAGCCGAGCTTGCCACCCACCTAAAGGATTGTCACGCCGGGCAAAAGTGGACTAGGTCTCGATACTTCAATGACCGGCGGTACGAAATGAAGACCTATACGATCGCTGCGATCCCCGGAGACGGCATCGGGACCGAGGTCGTGTCCGCCGGCGTCGAGGTGCTGCAGGCCCTGGCGAAGCGCGAAGGAAACTTCGCCTTCAAGGTCGATCACTTCGACTGGGGCGGTGAGTACTACAAGAAACACGGCCGCATGATGCCGGCGAACGGGCGCGATTTGATCAGGAAGCATGACGCCATCCTGTTCGGATCGGCGGGCCATCCCGACATTCCCGACCACATCACGCTGTGGGGCCTGAGACTCGCCATCTGCCAGCCGTTCGATCAGTACGCCAACGTCCGGCCCACACGCGTGCTGCCCGGCATCACCTCGCCCCTGCGCCACGTCAACGACAAGGAGCTCGACTGGGTGATCGTGCGCGAGAACTCCGAAGGCGAGTACGCCGGTGTCGGCGGCCGCGTCCATCAGGGCTCGCCGCTCGAGGCCGCGACCGACGTCGCCATGTTCACCCGGCGCGGCGTCGAGCGCATCATGCGCTTCGCCTTCAAGCTGGCGCAGTCCCGCCCGCGCAAGCTTCTGACCGTCGTCACCAAGTCCAACGCCCAGCGCCACGCCATGGTGATGTGGGACGAGATCGCCGTCGAGATCGCGCGCGAATTCCCCGACGTCACCTGGGACAAGATGCTGGTCGATGCCATGACCATGCGCATGGTGATCAAGCCGCAGTCGATCGACACGGTGGTGGCGACCAACCTGCATGCCGACATCCTGTCTGATCTCGCAGCCGCCCTGGCCGGCTCGCTCGGCATTGCGCCGACGGCCAACCTCAATCCCGAACGCACCTTCCCCTCGATGTTCGAGCCGATCCACGGTTCGGCCTTCGACATCATGGGCAAGGGCATCGCCAATCCCGTCGGCACCTTCTGGTCAGCCGTCATGATGCTCGACCATCTCGGCGAGCCCGCCGCCGGCGCTCGCCTGATGCGCGCGATCGAGCGCGTCACCGCCGACAAGCGCTGTCACACGCCCGACCTCGGCGGTACGGCCCGCACCGCCGACGTCACGGCCGCCGTCATGCGCGCGGTCGAGGGCGCCAACGAATGACGAACGCCCTCGGCCATATCCGGCAGCTCGACTACACGGTCATCTACTGCCGCGATCTGGCGGCCATGCGCCACTTCTACGAGACGGTGATGGAGTTCCCCGTCATCAACGTGCTGAGCGAGAAATGGATCGAGTTCGGCATCGGCTCGACCCGGCTGGCGCTCACGGTCCATGGGGGCCGGTTCAAGGACGTGGCGCCGCCGGCGGGCAACCTTTCGCTGCAGCTTGCCTTTCGCGTGCCGCCGGCCGAGGTCGCCAAGTGCGCGGACCTGCTGGAGAGCAGGGGCGTCGCGATGGTCCTGCCGGTGACCGACCAGCCGTTCGGCCATCGCACGGTGTTCTTCCGCGATCCCGACGGCAACATCCTGGAGATCTACGCCGAGATCTAGAGGAGCGACGCCCATGCCTACGATCGAGACCGCCCTGACCAAAAAGCTCGGCATCACCCATCCGATCCTTCTGGCGCCGATGGGCTCGGCGGCAGGCGGCAAGCTTGCCGCGGCCGTCACCAACGCGGGCGGCCTCGGTCTGATCGGTTCGGGCTACGCCGACGCCGCCACCGTCTCGCGCGAGCTTTTGGCCGCCGGCAACGCCCGCGTGGGCGTGGGCTTCATCACCTGGGCGCTCGACGCCAAGCCGGAGGCGCTGCGCGCCGCGCTCGATGCGAAGCCCGCCGCGGTCATGCTGTCGTTCGGCGATCCCGCGCCCTATGTCGCCCAGATCAAGGACGCCGGGGCCACGACCATCTGCCAGGTGCAGACGCTCACCGAGGCCGAGCAGGCCGTTCGCCTGGGCGTCGACGTGATCATCGCCCAGGGCCGCGACGCCGGCGGCCATTCGGGCACAACGCGCGGCACGATGGGTTTCGTGCCGGCCGTGGTCGATATCGCGGGCCCGATCCCCGTGGTGGCGGCGGGCGGCATCGCCGACGGACGCGGCCTCGCCGCCGTGCTGAGTCTGGGCGGCTCGGGCGTGTCATTGGGCACGCGCTTCACGGCAACCAAGGAATCGCTGTGGGACGACGCCATGAAGTCCCGCGTGGTCGCCTCGGGCGCCGATCAGACGGCGCAGACCCGCGTGTTCGACATCGTCCGCGGCGCGCCGTGGCCGGCGCAGTATCCGGGCCGCGCGCTGAAGAACGACTTCTATCAGCGCTGGCACGGCAAGGAGCAGCAGCTCCAGGCCGAGCGGGCCGACGCGGAGAAGGGCTATCTCGCCACCAGGCCGGATGATTTCTCGGCGCGCGTCATCTGGGCCGGCGAGGGCGTCGATCTGGTGAAGGATTTGCCGTCCGCCGCCGAGCTCATCGAACGCATCGTCGCCGACGCGGCGGCCGTCCTCGCGCGCGGCGCCGGCATGGTCCGGTGAACCGGCTGCTCGGTTGGGCGGAATTCGCCGCCGAGGTCCTGCACCTCGAAGCGTTCGGCCGGCGCAGGCTCGAGCGGCGCATCGCCTATCTCGCCACGATCCGCGCCGATGGCTCGCCGCGCGTCCATCCCGTCTCGCCCTTCATCGGCGGCGGCTGTCTTGCCGTCTACATGGAGCCGACGTCGCTCAAGGCGGCCGATCTTCGCCGCGATGCGCGCTGTGCCTTGCACTGCGCCGTCGAAGACAACGAAGGCGGCGACGGCGAGTTCTATCTGACGGGACGTGCGGAGGAGGTCACTGACGCCGCACGGCGAGCCGCGGCGGTCGGCTGGGCCGAAGCCGTCGGCTACGACCCGGTCGAACGGCACGTCTTCTTCGAGTTCAAGCTGGGCTACGTCCTCGCCACGACCTACGACAAGGGCGCGAAGCGCGAGCACTGGCGTGCCGACCTGGCCCGCTAGTTGATGCGGTTGCCTCGCGAGTCGTAGCGGTTGCCATATTCGTCGCGCAAGATGGACTGGCCCGAAGAGGCCTGGCTCCAAGGCAAATAATAGGGACCCTGGACGGGCATGCGGCGGCCCATGCTATCGACGGCGTAGCCTTGGGCATCGACCAGATTGTTGTACTGATCCATCCGATAGGGCGGAACCGACGGCCCCGGATTGCGGGAGTCCTGGTAGGCCACGCAATCGTTGAAGGTCGCCGAGCCGATGCGGATGCCATAGCCGGCGCAAATCGAAGCGCCAGACTGGCCTGCGATAGACGGGTTCTGGCGATCGGCGCCCTGGCAGCCGACAAGCAGCAGGCCCAACCACAATGTCGCTAGAGTCGGAGCGCGCACGAACGGGTCCTTTCCGAAGGCGTCAGGCTTTCTAACACTGCTGGGCCCACTGGGCGAGACTCTGGTTTAGAACACCATTTCTCCCGCGAAGTGGCAGCGGCTGACATGGCCCGGCGCGATCTCGCGCAACGCCGGCGCCTCGACCTTGCAGCGCGCCTGGGCGTGTCGGCAGCGCGGATGGAAGTAGCAGCCGGACGGCGGGTTGGCGGGGCTCGGCACTTCGCCAACCAAAATACCGTCGCCGGACTTCACGCGCGGATCGGCGGCGGGGACGGCGCGCATCAGCGCCGCCGTGTAGGGATGCAGCGGCTGGCGGAAGATGGCGTCCGTCGGCGCCAGCTCGACGAGCTGGCCGACATACATCACGGCGATGCGGTCGGAGATGTGGCGCACCACAGAAAGATCGTGGGCGACGAACAGGAAGGTGAGTTTCAGCCGGGCCTGCAGCTCGAGCAGCAGGTTCAGGACCTGCGCCTGGATCGAGACGTCGAGGGCGGAGACCGGCTCGTCGGCCACCACCAGGCGCGGGTTGGTGGCGAGCGCGCGGGCGATGCCGATGCGCTGGCGCTGGCCGCCCGAGAAGGCGTGCGGGAAGCGATGCATGAATTCCGGGCGCAGGCCGACCAGGCGCAGAAGCTCGGCGACGCGGTCGGCACGCTCGCGGCGGTTCTTCATGCCGTTGACCAGCAAGGGCTCGCCGACATTGTCCAAAAGCGTCATGCGCGGGTTGAGGGAGCCGAACGGGTCCTGGAAGATCATCTGGATCTCGGCGCGCAGCGGCAGCAGCTCGGCCTGCGGCAGGCTCGCGAGATCGACGACGCGGCCTGAGCGCGTGCGATAAAAGATCTGGCCGCCGGTCGGATCGATGGCGCGCAGGATGCAGCGCGACGCCGTCGTCTTGCCGCAGCCCGATTCGCCCACCAGGCCCAGCGTCTCGCCCTCCTTGACCGTGAAGTCGACGCCGTCGACGGCGCGCACATGGCCCACGGTGCGCTGCAGGAAGCCGCGCGTGATGGGGAAGAATTTCTGCAGGCCGCGGACGTCGAGCAGCGGCCCGGCGGTCGTCGTGCTGGCGTTGCTCATGCCGGCTCCGCCTCCTCATGATGCAGGAAGCAGCTCGCCAGTTGGCTGGTGCCGACCGGCATCAGGCGCGGCACGGCGGTCGAGCAGCGCGGCATGACGTCGGGACAGCGCGGATGGAAGGGGCAGCCCGGCGGCCGGTTGAACGGATGCGGCAGGGCGCCGGTGATCACCGGCAGTGCCACGCGCGTCTGGCCGTACAGGCTCGGGATCGAGCGCAGCAGGGCGCGCGTGTAGGGATGCTTCGGCGCATGGAAGATGTCGTCGACCGGCCCTTCCTCCATGACGCGGCCGAGATACATGACCACGACATAGCTCGCCATCTGGGCGATCACGCCGAGATCGTGGGTGATGAAGATGATGGCGGTGTTGTAGCGCGCCTGCAGGTCGCGCAGGAGCGCCAGCACCTGCGCCTGGGTGGTGACGTCGATCGCCGTCGTCGGCTCGTCGGCGATCAGCAGCCGTGGCTTGCACGAGAGCGCCATGGCGATCATGGCGCGCTGGCGCAGGCCGCCCGAGAGCTGCCAGGAATAGGTGTCGATGCGCTGCTCCGGCATCGAGATGCCGACGTCGCGGAACAGCGCGACCGTGATGTCGCGCGCCTCGCTGCGGCTCATCTTCTTGGCCGCGCGCCAGCGATGGCTGTGCAGCAGGATCGCCTCGACGATCTGGTCGCCCACCGTATGCACGGGGCTGAAGGCCGCCATCGGCTCCTGCGGGATCAGCGCGATCTCGCCGCCGCGGATGTCGCGCATCTCGGCGCCGCGCGGCGGCAGCTGGGCGAGGTCGACGACGCCGTTGTCGCGGCGGAAATGAATCTCGCCCTTGGTGATGCGGCCCGGCCGCTCGATCAGCTGCAGGATCGCCCGCATAGTGACGCTCTTGCCGCAGCCCGATTCGCCGACCACGCCCAGCACCTGGCCGGGCATGACGTCGAAGCTGGTGCCGTCGACGGCGCGCACCAGGCCCTCGTCGAGGGCGAAGGAGACCCTGAGGTCGCGTACGGAGAGGAGAGGCTGGTTCACGTTCACGATGCGCTCAATGGCTGTACGGGTCGGCGGCATCGCGCAGGCCGTCGCCGACGAGGTTGAACGCCAGCACCGCCACGATCACGACCAGGCCGGGGATCAGCAGCCAGGGCGCCAGCGCCAGGGTCTGGATGTTCTGCGCTTCCTGCAGCAGCACGCCCCAGCTGATCGCCGGCGGGCGGATGCCGAGGCCGAGGAAGGAGAGCGAGGTCTCGTTGATGATCATCACCGGGATGGCGAGCGAACTGGTCGCGATGATGTGGCTCAGGAACGTCGGCACCATGTGGCGCAGGATGATGCGCATGCGCGAGCAGCCGGCGAGGCGGGCGGCCAGAACGAAGTCTTCCTCGCGCAATGCGAGGAAGCGGCCGCGCACCTCGCGGCCGAGGGTCGTCCAGCCGACCAGGGACAGGATCACGGTGATGGCGAAGAAGATCTGGGTCGGCGTCCAGTCGCGCGGCAGGGCGGCCGACAGCGCCAGCCAGATCGGGATGGTCGGGACCGACTGCAAGAGCTCGATCAGGCGCTGGATCACCGAATCGGTCTTGCCGCCGACATAGCCCGAGATGCCGCCCAGCACGACGCCCAGGATGACGGAGAGCGCCACGGCGACGAGGCCGACGGTCATCGAGGTCTGCGTGCCGTGCATGATGCGCGACCACTGATCGCGGCCCAGCCGATCGGAGCCCAGCAGGAAGATGCGCTGGTTGGGATCGACCGGCACGATCAGGTGGCGGTTGGTCTCGAACAGGCCGAAGACCTTCCACTTGTAGCCGGTGCCGAAGAAGGTGACCGGCACCTTCTTCTTGGCGTCGGTCGTCCATTCCATGCGCAAGGTCGTGGGATTGCGCTTGCCGACGATGGCCGGGACCCACGGCGCGAAGCCGCCGTCGTCGAACAGGTGCACGGTCTGCACCGGGATGAAGGCCTGCCGCGCGTCGGTGCGCTCGGGGTCCTGGGTCGAGAAGAAATCCGGCACCAGCACGAGCACGTACATGAAGATCAGCAGCACCGCGCTCGCCATCGCGAGGTGATGCCGCCGGAAGCGCCACCACACCAGCCTCCAGTTGGAGGCGACGGCGATGCGGTCCTCGGCCTCCTTGCCGACGGTGATGTCCGCGGCGGTCATGGGCTTCTCGTCATCGTCAAAAGAGGTCCCTCGGCTGCGCCGCCCTTCGGGCGGCTTCGCTCGGGATGACGGGAAAGGGCCATCGCTACCCCTCCACCCTGATGCGCGGGTCGACCAGCGCGAGGAGGATGTCGGAGAGCAGCGTGCCGACGATGGTGAGGAACGAGTAGATCAGCAGGATGCCGCCGGCCAGGTACATGTCCTGGTTGACCAGCGCACGCAGCAGCAAGGGCCCGATATTGGGCAGGTTCATTACCGTCGCCACGATCAGGCTGCCCGAGAACAGCATCGGCAGGTACCAGCCGATGGTGCTGATCAACGGATTGAAGGCGAGCCGCACGGGATAGCGCAGCACCAGGCGCCATTCGCGCATGCCCTTGGCGCGCGCCGTCACGACGTAGGGCTTGTTGAGCTCGTCCAGAAGGTTGGCGCGCATGATGCGGCTCAGCCGGGCGGTGCCGGCGATGCCCAGCACCAGGGCCGGCAGCCAGAGATGGGCCAGAAGGTCCCACAGCTTGCCCCAGCTCCACAGCGCGTCGGCGTACTCGGGCGAATAGAGGCCGGTGACGCTGACGTCGAAGTAGGCGAAGGCGACCCACATCAGGATCAGCGCCAGCATGAAGTTGGGCGTGGCGACGCCGACGTAGTTGATGACGGTGAGGATGTGGTCGCCGATCGAGCGCGGATGGGTCGCCGAGTAGATGCCGGCCGGGATGGCGATCGCCCAGGTGAGGAAGAAGGAGAACAGGGCGAGGGCGAGCGTGAGGCCGATCTGCTCGCCGATGAGGTCGGCATTGGGGCGCTGATATTCGAGCGACAGGCCGAAGTTGCCATGCACCAGATGTTTCAGCCACAGGAAGTACTGCACGATCATCGGTTGATCGAGCCCGTACTGGGCGCGCCACGCCTCGATCTGCTCCTGCGAGATCGACGAGCCCGACGAGGCGAGCGTGGCCACATACGCCGTCAGGAAGTCGCCGGGCGGCGCCTGGATGATGACGAAGATGACGAAGGAGTAGATCACCATCAGCAGCGGCAGGAGCGCCAGCCGCTGCAGGATGTAACGGGTCATGGGAAACGCACGCTCATGATTGCTCGCCCGTCCTTCGTTTCTTGCTCCTCTCCCCCGCTAGGGGGAGAGGGTGGGTGAGGGGTACGGACCGGATAGATAGCTGACAGTTTGGACCGGATACATGGCTGACAGGTTTTCAATGTTCGGCAGGAGGGCCTGCCGATGCCTTGGAAGGAGACCTGCGTCATGGAAGAGCGGATGCGGTTTGTGCTGGCAGCCAAGGAGGAAGGGGCGGTGATGTCCCAGGTTTGTGCAGCGGCGGGAATCAGTCGTCAGACGGGCTACGTTCTGTTGAGGCGGTACGAGAGCGAAGGGCTTGAGGGGCTGAAGGACCGCAGCCGGGCGCCGCACGAGCATGGCCGGTCGCGCGAAGCGGAGTTGGTGGAGGACGTGCTGGCGCTGCGCGAGCGCTACGGCTGGGGAGCCAAGAAGCTGCGGCACAAGCTGGGCGAGCTGCGGCCGGACATCGAGCTGCCGGCGGCGAGCACGATCGGCGACTGGCTGACCAAGCGCGGGCTGACCGACAAGCGCCGTCGTCGGCCGAAGTGCCCGGCCTACACTCAGCCATTCGCTGCAGCTACGGAACCGAATGCGGTGTGGACGGTGGACTTCAAGGGCTGGTTCCGCACCACCGATGGGTCGCGCTGCGATCCGCTGACGCTGAGCGACACGTGGAGCCGCTACCTGCTGCGCTGCCAAACGGTGGCACGGCCCGACTACAGCCACGTCCGGCCGGTGTTCGAGGCGGCGTTCAGCGAGTTCGGTCTGCCGCTTTCGATCCGATCGGACAATGGGCCGCCCTTTGCCTCGACAGCGGTCGGTGGGTTGTCGGCGCTGTCGCTGTGGTGGATCAAGCTTGGCATCGTGCCGGAGCGCATCGAGCCGGCCAAACCCCAGCAGAACGGGCGGCATGAGCGCATGCATCGGACGCTCGGCGACGACACAGCCAGTCCGCCGGCACCGACCTTGACCGAACAGCAGGCGCGGTTCGACATCTTCTGCCAGATCTTCAACACCGAGCGGCCGCACGAGGCCCTGGGCTTCCAATACCCGGCTTCGCTCTATCGGCCGTCGCCCCGCCGCTACCCTTGCGACCTGCGCGAGCCGGCCTATGGCGAAGACTGCGTGACGCGCCGGGTCCGCTCCAACGGTGAGATCAAGTGGCAGGGCAATCTGATCTTCATCAGCCAGGTGCTGGTCGGCGAGCTTGTCGGCATCGAGCGGACCACAAGTGGCGACTGGCGCGTACGCTATGCCGACATCAAGCTCGGTTTCATCGACACCAAACAGGGTCGGCTCAATCGCTGGCCTACCCCTCGGACTGTCAACCATGTATCCGGTCCATAGTGTCAACCGTCTATCGGGTTGCTCAGAGGGGGTTACAGAGAGCTTTCGAGGCCCCCTCACCTAGCCTCTCCCCCTAGCGGGGGAGAGGAGCTCGAGGAGTGGAGCAAGACTGCTACCCCTCGTCCAGTGCATCGGGGTCCTTCGCATCGATCACCTTTTTGGCAATGTCGAAGGCGAAGCCCGAGCGGGCCATGGCGGCGAGGTCGCGCAGGCGCTTGTCCTTGCGGTCCTTTTCCGCCCGGAACGGTCCGAGTCGCCGCCGCCGCGCCAGCGCGATGGCCGCCTGCCATTCGCGCTCCGCCGGGTTGGTATCGAGCTCTTCATCCAGCGCCGCCATCGCGCGATCGAGCGTGTCGCCGTCGACGCCGGCATGTTTCAGCTTCTGGCGCGTCAGCCGGCTCGACGTGCCGCGGCGATGCAGCGCGCGCGCCTTGGTCTGGGCAAACTCCTTGTCGTTGATGGCGCCGGCCTCGACGAACTTCGCAACGATCGCCTCGATCGCCTGCTCGACATTCTCCATGACCGGCGCGTCGGCCATCTCGGCCTTGCGCACCCGACGGCCGAGCACGCGACGCAGGCCCTCGGCTGTCGCCGGATAGCGCTCGAGATAGAACGTCGCCGCGTTCAGCAGGTACTTTGCCGTGATCGGTCGTGCCGGCCGTTTCACGTCAGCCGCGCAATGGTATGCCGACCATCGCCTGCAGCTCGTCGATCGCCACGTCGGGATCGCCGACCTTGATCGTGCGCATCCCGAGCGCGCGGGCAGGCTTCAGGTTGATGCCGAGGTCGTCGAGGTAGACGCAGTCTTCCGGCGGCACGCCCAGAAGGTCGCAGGCGTGCTGGTAGATGCGCGGATCGGGCTTGCGCATGCCGAGCTTGCTCGATTCCACGACGTGCTCGAACAAGGTCATGATCTCGGCGACGGCCTTGGCCTTGTCGGCGCTGCGCGCCATGCCGGGCCCCTCGCCATGCTTCATGTTGTTGGTGATGCAGGCGACGCGGAAGGACTGCCGGCAGCGCCGCAGCGCCTCGACCATCTGCGGCCGAATGTCGCCGCTCAGTGACTGCAGGATGCGCCAGCCGTCGAGCTTGTGACCCTGCTGGCGTGCCTCTTCTTCGAACAGCGCGACGAAGCCTTCGAGGGAAACCTCGCTGCGTTCCATTTTTGCCCAGGCATTGGTGTCGCCATTGCGCGCATTCAGGCCGCGAATGAAATCTTTGGGAAGTCCGATTTCGGTCTCATAGCGATTGAAGGCCTCGAACGGGCTCGAGAGGATGACGCCGCCGAAATCCCACAACACCGCGCGAGGGGTTTTTGCATGGCTAATATTCATGGAGGTGCGACCCTGTTTACCTTGTTCCTGCCCTAGTCGGCCCTTATTTCACGCCCTCCATAGGCGACGGGCTGATCAATGACCACCGTTCGCCGTCACTCCGAGCTAGGAAACAAAGCGAATGAGCGAAGCAGCGATGCAGCCGCGCGGCAACGCAGTGGCACAGAGCGAGGCGGGTATGGGCGACATGAGCCGTTCTGACACCGGCCGGTCCGATGGACGCAACCGGCGAGCGGCCGAGACCCGCCGCAAGATCATTGCCGCCGCCAAGGCGATGATTGCCGAGACCAGCACGGCGCCTACCGTGGTTGCGGTGGCCAAGCGGGCCGACGTCTCGGTCCGGTCGGTTTTCCAGCATTTCGGCGACGTTGAGTCACTTTTCGTAACGGTCGTGGATAGCGTGCGCGATGACCTGGTCGTGCCGCCGCCGACCCCGAGCAACCGGCCGATGGCGTCCCGCATCACCTCGGTGGTCGAGAACCTGGCCCAGGTGTTCGACAAGATCGTGCCGTTGCGCGTCGCCGCCGGCCAGTTCGTGAACCATCCGGCCCTGACCGAGCGCGCCAAGGTGTCCAAGGACGAGCTGCGCGTAGCCACCCTGGAGGCTTTTGCCCCGGAGTTTGCGGCGCTGAGCGAGCAGGCCAAGGAAGAGCTGCTGGACGCCATCGGGGCGGCCCTGTCGCTCGAGGCGTGGATCGTGCTGCGCCGCCGCGATGGTCTGAGCTTCGAGCGGGCCACCGCCGTGTGGCGGCTCACGCTGGAGGCCCTGCTGGCGCACGGCTTTGCGGCCGCCGCGACCGAATAACCTTCCCCTGGTCGCCAATTGACTTCGCCTTTGAGATCAGTGAGTTAAGGGCCCCCAAAAGGGCAGGCAGTACGGGGCAATGGCGACCAGCCAGCTTCACGAAGACTTTTCACGCGAGGAAGAGGTAAAGGCGGGCACCGACCGCGGTTTCGGACTCGTCTTTGCCGGCTTCTTCGCCATCCTCGCCGCGCTCTCGCTGTGGCACGGCAGCAAGACCTGGCACTACACGCTGCCGCTGGCGGCGGCGTTCCTGCTGGTGGCGCTGGTCTATCCGCGCGTCCTCGCACCCCTCAACCGGCTGTGGCTGAAGTTCGGTCTGCTACTGTACAAGGTGATGAATCCCCTTGTGCTGGGGCTGCTGTTCTTCGTGACCATCATGCCGATCGGTTTGCTCATGCGTGCGCTTGGCAAGGACTTCCTGCGTCTCAAGCGCGATCCCAACGCCAAGACCTACTGGATCGACCGCAGCCCGCCGGGGCCGCCGCCGCAATCCATGAAGAACCAATTCTGATCTGAAAGGGACCGAGGCCAATGGGCTCCATTCTCGTCGAACTCTGGGACTTCATGCGGCAGCGCAAGAAATTCTGGCTGCTGCCGATCCTGATCATGATGGTGATCTTCGGCGGCCTGATCGTGCTGACCAAGGGCTCGGCCATCGCGCCGTTCGTCTACACGCTGTTCTAGGAAGGACCCGTAAGGGAAAGGGCGCCCTCATGCGCGTGCTCGGCATTTCGGCCTTCTATCACGACAGCGCCGCTGCGCTGATCGAGGACGGTCATCTCGTCGGCGCCGCGCAGGAGGAGCGCTTCACGCGCAAGAAGCACGATTCGGGCTTCCCGCAGCACGCCGTGCAGTATTGCCTCGACGAGGCCGGCATAAAACTTCAGGACGTCGACTATGTCGCCTTCTACGACAAGCCGTTCCTGAAGTTCGAGCGCCTGCTCGAGACCTACCTTGCCTATGCGCCGCGCGGTTTCCAGTCGTTCCGCATGGCCATGCCGCTGTGGCTGAAGGAGAAGCTGTTCCAGAAGACGCTGCTGCGCGATGAGATGAAGCACTGGCAGCCCGACTTCGACTGGCACAAGCGGCTGCTGTTCGGCGAGCATCACCAGAGCCACGCCGCCTCGGCGTTCTTCCCGTCGCCCTACGAAGAGGCCGCCGTGCTGTGCATGGACGGCGTCGGCGAATGGGCGACGACGTCGCTGGCCTGGGGCCAGGGCAACAAGCTCGAGATGCTGAAGGAGATCCACTTCCCGCACTCGCTCGGGCTGCTCTATTCGGCGTTCACCTACTACACCGGCTTCAAGGTCAATTCCGGCGAGTACAAGGTGATGGGCTTGGCGCCCTATGGCGAGCCGAAGTTCAAGGAACTGATCCTGGACAAGATCGTCGACCTCAAGGAGGACGGCACCTTCCGCCTCGACCAGCAGTACTTCGACTACTGCACGGGTCTGCGCATGACGAACGAGAAGTTCGGCGAGCTGTTCGGCGGCAAGGCGCGCAAGCCCGAGGAGCTTCTGACCCAGCATCACATGGATCTCGCGGCGTCGGTCCAGGCTGTCACCGAGGAGATCGTGATCCGCCTGGCGCGCTCGGTGCGCAAGGAAACCGGGGCGAAGAACATCTGCCTGGCGGGCGGCGTGGCGCTGAACTGCGTCGCCAACGGCAAGCTCCTGCGCGAGAACCTGTTCGACGGCATCT
>Ga0081539_10001451_pt1 | contig 40546 bp, 33 predicted proteins | sample TabmetS4T2R2_FD_71023 | JGI IMG/M metagenome (GOLD analysis project Ga0081539, IMG submission 71023) | Tabebuia heterophylla rhizosphere microbial communities from the University of Puerto Rico - S4T2R2 | ecosystem: Host-associated > Plants > Roots > Rhizosphere ... | reverse complement strand
CACGCGCATCCCGTCATTACTCACCGCTCTCCCTTCAACCAACTCGAGCCCCGGCACCCCCGCGGCCAACACACGACTCGTTGACGTGCGCAGATCAATCCGCACAAGATCCGCGTTATCCGCGGTTAAATTCCTCTTGTAATAGAGACGTGACCCATCACCACTGATCTTCGGACTACTCGCCGAATCGCTCGTTAACTCCGTAGATTTCTGATCCACTGTGTCATAAAGAATGATCTTCCCATTCGACGCAAACGCCACCGTGCGACCATCACTCGTGATCGACGGCTGAAAGTTTCCCTCAGAAGTTTCAGTCAATTGCTTTAGCTTCACGCCATCAAACAAGTAGATCTCTGAATTTCGATCGCTATTTCGCCCAACAAGATCCTCCTTCGACGCAAACACGACGATCCGTCCATCGGCCGACACCGCCGGACACACGACACGCGTCGCGCCTAGCTCCGCAAAGGAAGGGAAGTCCGCGGCGGGATCCGCCCGCAACGCGTGAAATGTCGCATTTTGGCCCGTGTTTGCAAGATCAGCAGACGATTCAAAGACAACCGTCCGCCCGTCGTCGCTGATCGTTGGATTGAGATTGAGCACGTGTTCCGGCGTGTTCGTGAGCCGCGTCAGCGTCGCAAACGACTGCCCAACGCTACACATGACGATGAAAAGAAATCCGGTGATGAGGAAACAGGCTGTGAGACGAAGCATAGTGAGGTGCTCCCTTACTTAAAATTTAGCTGCGCATTCTACACCTCGCTTAAAAAATTACAAGCAGAATCTGTTATTCAGCGAGGTTCGTACCCGGGCGCCTCCTTGGAGTGCGGCGGCCTGGCGCCGCTTGGCCTCGATCACGCATCATCGATACCAAAGCGGCGCCAGGCCGCCGCACTCCAAGGAGGCGCGTGAATTGAAACTGCATCACTATCCTATTGGTGGTATTCTCTCAGCCCGAGAAAATCAAAATGAGAATACTCGTGAGTGGTTCGCATGGACTCGTCGGCAAGGCGCTGATTGGCTCCCTGACATCTGATGGTCACGAGATTGTTCGTCTCGTGCGCGGCAAACCGTCTGGCGCCGGCGAAGTCGAATGGCATCCGCAAGACGGGAAGATCGACACCGCTAGCCTTGAAGGCGTAGACGCGGTGGTCCATCTCGCCGGTGAAAGCATCGCCAGCGGTCGCTGGTCCGACGAGAAGAAGCGCGCGATTCAGGACAGCCGTGTTCTCGGTACCGTTGTTTTGAGCGAGGCACTCGCACAACTCTCTCGTCCGCCGGCGGTATTTCTCAGCGCCTCTGCGATTGGATACTACGGCGATCGCGGTGACGAGCTGTTGACCGAAACGAGCGCCGCCGGAACCGACTTTTTAGCGAACGTGTGTCGTGCCTGGGAGAATGCGACGGGCCGCGCCGTCGACAAGGGCATCAGGACGGTCCGGGCGCGCTTCGGCATCATTCTCGATGCGAATGGCGGCGCGCTTGGGAAGATGCTGACTCCTTTTCGAATGGGGGTTGGCGGGCGCGTTGGGAATGGTAAGCAGTGGATGAGTTGGATAGCGATTCAGGATGTGGTTAACGGATTGAAGTATCTGATGGAAGATGGTTCGGTGAGTGGAGCCGTGAATTTTGTGGCGCCGAATCCGGTGACGAATGCCGAGTTTACCAAGACGCTCGGGCGTGTGCTGTCGAAGCCGACACTGTTTCCCGTGCCCGCGTTTGGCGTGCGACTGGCGTTTGGCGAGATGGGCGATGCGCTGCTGTTGTCGAGCCAGCGAGTAAAGCCCGCTGTGTTGGAAAAGAAAGGATTTAAGTTCGCTTTCTCCTCACTCGAGCCGGCCTTGAGACATATTTTGGCCGCGGATAAACGCGGATAAAAACACGGATCATTAGCTGAATTCGGGGAGGGCCTGGAAGACCTCGAGCGCATACTTCACATTCCCGAACGGTGCCGACACCTGCACACCCTGAATCTCATCACGCACTTCCAGCAGCGACTCGCGCGCGATCTTCAATCCCTCGTCACGCCCGGCTTCTTTGCTGATGTTTGACGCCGCACGCATGCGGTCCATGATCGACGGCGTCACACGCACGCCCGGCACCTCGTTGTGCAGAAACTCCGCGTTGCGATACGACACGAGCGGCCAGATGCCCGCAATGATGGGAATGCGCACGTGCTCAATGCGTTTTAGAAAGTCACGCAGCTGGCCTGTATCAAACACCGGCTGCGTGATCGCATACTGCGCGCCCGCTTCAACCTTCCACTCGAAGCGTTTGATCTCCTCGTCGAGATTGATCGCACCGGGATTCACGCCGACACCAATACAAAACGCAGTCGGCTCGCCAATCGGATTGTTTCCGAGGTCAAGGCCATGGTTCAGCTTGTTGACCATGTTCGTCAGACCAATCGAATCGATATCGAAGACGGCGGTTGCGTCCGGATACGGTCCCATCTTCGGCGGATCGCCCGTGATCACAAGGATATTGCGCAGGCCGAGGGCGGCAGCGCCGAGCAGGTCCGACATCATCCCGAGCAGGTTTCGATCACGACAGCAATAGTGCAGCACCGACTCGATTCCGATCTGTTGTTCGACCAAAACAGCCGTCGCGATCGCACTCATGCGCGACTGCGCACGCGCACCGTCAGGAATGTTGACACCATCGACACCTGCTTCTTTGAGCAGTCGAATCGAGTCGAGCGTCTTCTTCGCGTCGACACCTTTCGGCGGCAGCACTTCGACTGAAGTCACAAACTCACCGCGCGCGATCTTGCGTCCCCATTGTGAACGCTCTTCGGGAGGAACGACGTGAATGTCAGGCGGTGTTGTGTCGACTGTTGCAGTCGCGCCAGCACTAAATGTAGTGCGTTGTGTGCGTGGTGATGCTGCGCGCACGGAGTCGGAGATCAGCTTGATATGCGCGGGCGTCGTGCCGCAGCAGCCGCCGATAAACTTCGCGCCCGATTGAATAAACCGTTTCGCAAACTTCGACATGTACTCCGGCGAGCACATGTAAAACTGCCGTCCTTGCACGTCGCGCGGCAGCCCCGCGTTTGGCTGTGCTGAAAGCTTCTTCTTCGTGACCTCGCGCATCTTCTCGAGCGCATTAAGAATGATCGCTGGTCCAACACCACAGTTCAGACCGATCACATCGGCGCCCCATTGATCAAGACGCTCGGTAAACAGTTCCGGCGTGGTGCCGAACATCGTGTTGCCGTCAGTCATGATCGTCATCTGCGCGATGATCGGCAGATCACAGAGTTCACGAATAGCAGCTATCGCCTGGCGGATCTCAGACACATCAGAAAAAGTCTCGAGGCAGAAAAGATCGACACCGCCTTCGAGCAACGCGACCACCTGCGCCTTGAACATCTCGCGCGCTTCTGCAAACGAAGTTGGACCATACGGCTCGATACGCAGACCGAGTGGCCCAATTGCGCCCGCGACGTACGCGCGCTCGCCCGCGGCCTCGCGCGCCACCCTCGCGGCGATGGCGTTGATCTCGTGCATGTTTGCTTCCAGCCCGTATTGCTGGAGCTTGTGCGCAGTCGCGCCAAACGTGTTGGTCTCGATGATGTCAGCGCCGGCGCGAATGTATTCAGTATGAATCTCACGCACGAGGTCCGGGCTGCTGAGGTTTAACTCGTCGTAGCAACGATTGATATAGACGCCCTTGGCATAGAGCATCGTACCCATCGCACCGTCAACAACGAGTATGCGATCGCTGGAGAGAATTTCTTTAAATGGTTGCATCTCTTTGAAGCCAACCGGCAATGAAAAAGCCCCGCGCCAAACAACGCGGGACTTCAAATCGGTTTGAAGTTTTCGGGTCTCTATTGCCTGCCCGAGCTGTTTAGCTGGTTATTTTACGTGGCCGCAAGTCGCCTTAACTCACCACGCGTGTCATCGTCGCTTATACGCCCCGCGGCCCACGACTGTCAAGCTTGCGGCGCCTCCTTTGAGTGCGGCGGCCTGGCCGCTTTGGCCTCGATCGCGCATTAGCGATACCAAAGCGGCGCCAGGCCGCCGCACTCCAAGGAGGTACTCGAATCAACAATGTGTGAACCCAACGAAAGCCAACCCGGAGTCACCTTGACCAGTCAATGAATTGATCTGCGCATTTGGCGCAGGGGAAGGGCAGTTGTGCTTTTGTAATGAAGCAACGGCTCAGGAGCCAGAGTCGTAGTACTGGTAGTCTTTCGGCCATTTGCAGGGCTTCCACAGGTGGTCTGTAAGGAATGTGGAATAGATGGTAGCCGAAGTAAAAACGCAGCCACTCCAAGGTTGAGGCGGAGGTAGCGATGGGCAGCGTCGCTGCTTACTCTCTCTGCGAAACTCTTTCAAGACACGAGTGTAGAAAGAAGCGATCAGCAGGTTCTTCGCAGGCACTTCAAACTTCTGCACGACCTCCAGGAAAGGCTTTACGATCGAAGGGCGCCTCTGCTTGATCTCGATGTTCATCAGCGGTTCCCCACACGTCCATCTCGATCACGTCAGCGCCGCTCTCCAGCGCGCGAGTGAAGGCGTAGTTGGTCTCACCCCGCTCGAAGAATGCGTAGCGTGCGTCTTGAGAGGACGGAGGATCACTCTTCATAGAAGTGCTGGTGAGATTAGCACATGGTTTCGATCTTGGGACTCGATCGCAAACCAGTGTCTTGTTTTTTCTGTCACGATGACAATCCCTTTCAGATTGACCGGATCGAGTGAAGCGAAGAAGTACAATGTTTTCAGCAACTTACAGCCATAAATTTGAAACGAAAAGGCAACTGCGTTCGTAGTTTATCCATCTGAGTTCCGGTCACTCGTTACAGCTTGCTGTTGGAAGTCATGACCGCTTGTTCGGTGCAGTCCCTGTGTGCGTCTGCATAAATCGAATACTTGGTGGCGTTATGGTCATCGTTAATCTGGAGAATTTACCGAATGAAGTTTCCCCGCAGGTTACCCCTTTTTCGTTCGCTCAAATTTGCGCCCTTTGCAATCATTTCCCTTTTCCTGTTTAGCAACGTGACTGGTCTATTGTTCAGCCGCGTGATGGCGCCAGACGTCGTCGCGAGTCCTGACACACGAGTTCGCATACCTGCAGACATGCCCACATCCGGCGACCCCGAGTTGGACCGGATCATCTTTGAAGCCGGTGAGAAGCAGGGTGTCGATCCACGCTTCATACATGCCGTCATCTGGCAGGAGTCGAAATACAAAGTAGAAGCACGCTCGCACGCAGGCGCGCAGGGCCTGATGCAGTTGATGCCGGCGACGGCGAAACGTTTTGGGTGCCACGATGTGAACGATCCAGTGGAGAACATAAACGCGGGCACGAAGTATTTGAGCTGGCTGTTGAAGCGATTCGCGGGGAACGTTGAGCTCGCGCTCGCGGGTTACAACGCGGGTGAAGGCTCGGTTGATAAGTACGACGGAATTCCGCCGTACAGCGAGACGCAGAACTACGTGAAGATCATCTCGAAGCGTTACGGCAAGATGTACCACCCGGTGCCAACTCCATTAACCGCGGATTAGACGGATCTGTGTAAATCGATTTACACAGATCTGCGTCATCCGTGGTTCATGCTTGACAGTTTTCCTCACCATTTGGCTGAATGCTCGCATGAGCACACCTCCTACTTCCGCTTACGACCGTAGTTTCTTTGGGCATCCCGCCGGTCTCTCGACGCTCTTTTTCACCGAGATGTGGGAACGTTTCTCGTACTACGGCATGCGTGCGATCCTTCTGCTGTACATGACCAAAGCGTTCGCCGAAGGCGGGCTCGGCTTTGATGAGAAATACGCCGGCCTTATCTACGGTACGTATGTTTCCTCTGTTTGGTATTTGCCGCTGCCCGGAGGTTGGCTTGCCGACCGCATCCTTGGGGCAAAACGAGCGGTGCTTATCGGCGCCATCATTATCGCCTGCGGTCACTATTCGATGGCAATCAACTCCAGGCTCACCTTTTACGCTGGTCTCATACTGATTGCCTGCGGAACCGGATTGCTTAAGCCAAACATCAGCGCGATGGTGGGCCAACTATATTCCGAAGAAGACAAGCGACGTGATTCGGGCTTTTCGATCTTCTACACCGGCATCAACCTCGGCGCATTTCTAGCACCGCTCCTCGTCGGTTACCTGGCGCAGTCAGAGTCGTTTCGGAACTTGATTGCGTCGTGGGGATTTAGTCCGAACTCGAGTTGGCACTGGGGGTTTGGTGCGGCCGGGGTGGGAATGACTCTCGGTATTATTCAGTATTTACTTGGTCAAAAACGCCTGGCAGAGGTTGGCGGTAAGCCTGATATTCCTGTGCCGACCGTAGAGAGCGGCGAGGGAGTAGATTATTTGACGCTCGTGCTTGCTCTGGCTGGCGGAGCCATCGGTGCGGGACTCGGACTGTACTACGGGGAGGCTCTCATATCAGCATTGTTCCCAACTGTAGTTGGATTCTTTTTCGGGTATCTGCTGGGAATCATTCGCCACCTGAAGGGTGAGGAATTCAGGCGCGTGATGGTCATCTTTATTCTGTTTGTTTTCTCCATCCTGTTTTGGATGACTTACGAACAAGCAGGCTCGAGTCTAACGCTTTTTGCGGATCGCCTTACGAGCACGACGATTCTTGGCTGGACCTACCCGTCGAGCTGGTTTCAATCTGTTCCCGCGCTCTTCGTGATCATCTTCGCGTCAGTTATCGGTGCCGTCTGGTTAAAACTCGGAGACCGGCAGCCATCGAGTCCGGGCAAGTTCACGATCGGACTATTCTTCGCCGGCATTGCCTTCGTTGTGATTGCATTCGCCTCTACCCTGGCAGGCAATGGACGTGTGAGTCCGATGTGGCTCGTGCTGGTTTACTTCCTGCAAACGATTGGGGAGCTTTGTTTAAGTCCTGTCGGTCTCAGCACAACTACGAAACTCTCTCCAGGAAGAATGGTTGGACTAATGCTTGGCGTCTGGTTCCTTTCCATTTCTATCGGAAGTTATATCGCGGGACTGGCAACCGGACTGTTCGCCGGCAACGACACGAGCGCGTTAACGCGAGGCTTCGGTATATTTGCCGGAATTACTTTGGTGGCGGCAATCATACTTGCGGTCTTGACGCCTTTGATCAAGAGGATGACTCCAAGAGCATAATGACGAACATGACTCGACTCAAAGCGGTACTGCTTGCAACCGTGTTCCTGGCATTTGCCACACACACTTTACGAGCACAAAACAAACAATTAACCATCGACGACATCTTCGATCCGGTCAAGCGAGTCAACTTCAACGGCTCGACCCCTACCATTCGCTGGCTCAAAGACGGCAATCACTATCTGTTAACCAACGAAGCTTCGCGTCGTGACGTGCCGCGCCTGCAAAAAGTGAATGCTGCGACGGGTGAAGCGGTGCCGTTTTTCGATGCGGCGAAAATGCAGGCTGCGTTTGCGGCGCTACCCGGCGTGAGCGCGCAGGATGCGCGACAGCTCGCTAACCGTGGCAACTACAATGTCAATCCCGCCGAGACGGCGGTCCTGATCAATTGGTCCAACGATCTCTTCTATTACGAGTTTGGCAGCGATCGTGCGATTCGTCTTACCAGTAATCCGGAAGAAGAAGTCGGCGAGGGCTTCAGTCCTGACGGACGCATGATCAGCTTCGTGCGCGAGAACAACTTGTACGTCGAAGATCTGAGCATGCAGCGTCGCGAGCGCGCACTCACGCGTGACGGCAGCGCGAAGATTCTCAACGGCCGTCTGGATTGGGTTTATCAGGAAGAGCTTTACGGACGCGGAAACTTTGGTGCGTACTGGTGGAGTCCTGATTCAACGACGATTGCTTTTCTGCGTATTGATGAGTCCCCGGTGCCGGAGTTCACAGTTGTCGATCACATTCCGTATGACCAGAAGCTCGAAGTCACCGCATATCCGAAGGCTGGGGATCCGAACCCGATCGTGAAGCTGGGCATCGTGAATGCCGCGGGCGGCGACATTCGCTGGGTCGACACGTTCAAGTACCAGCCGGAAGATTTTTTGATCTCGCGCGTGACGTGGACGCCTGACGGCAAGAAAGTGGTCTACCAGGCGCAGAACCGCGAGCAGACGTTTCTCGATGTGAATTTCGCGGATGCGAAGGACGGCAAGTCTTCGAACGTCATTCATGAGACTTCGAAAGCGTGGGTCGCGATCAACGAGCAGCCGATCTGGCTCAAGGATGGCTCGTTTATCTGGGCCAGCGAGCGCAGCGGCTGGGAACATCTCTATCACTACTCGGCTGACGGAAAACAGTTGCGACAGATCACGGACGGCAAGTGGGAAGTGCGCTCGATCGAAGGTGTCGATGAAGGCAATGGTTACATTTATTTCACGGGGACGGAGCGTAGTCACATCTCAGCGGATGCGTATCGTGTCAAGTTTGACGGCAGTGGTCTGACGCGACTGACGCAAACGGAAGGCTCGCATCGCATCGATCTCAGTCCCGCGAACAACTACTTTATCGACGTTTGGAGTGACGTCAACACGCCGTCGCAGGTTCGCTTGTACGATGCTTCGGGGAAACTCGTGCGCGTGCTTGCGGACAACAAAGTCGACGCGTTGAAGCAGTACAAACTCGGAACGACTGAGCTGTTGCAGGTCAAAACGCGTGACGGCTTTGTAATGGAAGCGATGATGATCAAGCCGCCGGACTTTGACGCGCGCAAGAAGTATCCGGTGATGAGTTTTACTTACAGTGGACCACACGCGCCGCAGGTGCGAAACGGCTGGGGCTCGCAGACGTACATGTTTCACCAGTTACTGGCCCAGAAGGGTTACATCATCTGGGTTTGCGACAACCGCACTGCAAGCGGCAAAGGTATGGATGCGACGTGGCCCGTTTACAAAAACTTCGGCGAGCTTGAATTGCGCGATCTCGAAGATGGTGTGACGTGGCTGAAGAGCCAGCCTTATGTTGACGGCTCACGCATCGGCATCTGGGGCTGGAGTTATGGCGGTTTCATGACGAGCTATGCGTTGACGCACAGCCAGTCGTTCAAGATCGGCATCGCGGGCGGCACTGTGGCTGACTGGCGCGACTACGACAGTATCTACACCGAGCGCTACATGGGCACGCCGCAGAACAACCCCGAAGGTTACAAGCAGAGCGCGCCCGTGAACGCAGCGAAGAACCTGCATGGGAAACTGTTATTGATTCACGGCGCGATCGACGACAACGTGCACATGCAGAACACGATTCAGTTTATCTACGAGTTGCAGAAGGCAGGGAAGCAGTTTCAGTTGATGCTATATCCGAAGTCGCGACACGGCGTCACCGATCCGCTGCTCCTGAAGCACATGCGCCAGATGATGCTCGACTACATCGTCGAGAATCTTTAACCACGGATCACACGGATCTACTGGCTGATCAGCGCTGATCGGTCTTTAGATCCGTGGCATCCGTGGTTAACTGGCACGGGGGTTGCCGATGAAACGGGTGGAGGTTTTCCCCCATGGCCACACCCCTCGCATACATCGCTTATGATTCTGACCCACAGTTGCCTCTCTTGCGCGACGTCGCTCCGGTCGACTTCCAGACGCCGCTCCAACGTGAAGTTCAGGAGAATCTTCAACTCGAAATAGACCTCGTCATCCATCGCATCTTCACTCCCAATCTGCGAGAAATCTCACAGACCATCCTCGGCGAGATGCTCAGGTACTTCGACTGGCTCTGCCGCATTGAGAACAACCTGCAGAAGCTCGACACGCTTCTCGAAAGCCTCTCGCTCCTCGAAGTCATCGAATTCGAAGCGCGCGCGCTCACCGATTTCATCGATACAAGGGCCATCAAACTCGCCGCCGGAAACGAGCGTTTGCTCGATGTTCTCGACGGTATTTCCTATGGAATAACTCACGATTTACGACGTGTTTTTGAGCGTGAGCTTGTGCGCGGTGTTACCGAACAATCGATACCCATCGTTTACGGTAAGATCCTCCACGCGCACGGTTTACTCACCAATTGTTTCCAGCAATCCACCATCACTCTGCTCCAGGTTTTCAACCCCAGCCTCGATGCCTCCAAGCTCTTCAACGACTACGAGCTGCGTCTCCAGCAGTCGCTCATTCTTTGTAAGGATTTGTCGTCGCTCATGCGGTTTGTGCGTCTCGCGCAGGCCAAGGACGATCCGGATGTGCTGCGCTCCGTCACCGCGCGTATTCTCGAGTTTCGCGACGGCAGCATGCAGTATCTGATGTACAAGGACTGGCGCGGGTATGAGAGTCTGGCGCTTGAAGTCATCACCGCGGTCGAGAACAATCTCGACCCGAAACCGCTCCTGCACCGGTTCATTTGTTACCTCGAAGTGCTCTACGGGCACGTGAAGATGCGGGCAGTGCTTGCCGATGATTTTCCGTATTCCGGTAAGAATGAAGATGAGTAATTGTGCCGCGAACTGTTAGCGCCGGGTGACAGAAATTGTTATTTAGCCACGGATTTCACGGATTAGCACCGGATAAATCCTATCCGTGTTAATCCGTGAAATCTGTGGCCTATTTATCTTTGGCAACTTGGGCAAAAGTACGTCGACCGTCCACCCTGGACCACGCGGCGGATTCTTTTTCCACACTTAACACACGGCTCGCCCTCGCGCTCGTATACTCGCCAGAAACGTTCTACGGTTCCGAAATAACTGCCGTTGCCGTCGGCCAGATTTATTCTCAACGTCGAGCCCGCATCGATCGCTTCCTGTAGCACATCGCGAATCGCCCCGTACAACTTGCGCGCGCGTGGCTTCGAGAGCTTATTCGCGGCCTTCATCGGGCTGACGCCGGCGAGGAAGAGTGCCTCGACGGCGTAGATGTTGCCGAGACCGAGCACGCGTGTCTGGTCCAAAAGCAGGTGTTTCAAAGGACGGCCCGAGCGCGCGAGAGTGTTGAGGAAATACTCTTCCGTGAAATCATCGGACAAAGGCTCAGGCGCGAGTGTCTGAAGCTCCTTCGGCGGGCGCAGCGGATCTGCAAATATTTGCATGCGACCAAACTGTCGCATATCGCAAAAGACGAGACGGCGATCGTCGTCGAGATAAAAGATGACGTGTGCGTATGGCGGTAGTGATTCGTCGGTGGTGAGTGAAACGAACTTGCCGGTCATGCGCAGATGTGTGGTGAGCACATGTCCTGATTCGAGTTGGAAGAGGATGTACTTGCCGCGGCGGCCGACACTCGTGATGATCGTGTTCTGGAGTTGATGATTGAATCGTTGACGCGAGATGCCGGGCGCAATGCGTTTGAGATTTAACTCGGCGGCGAGAATGCGGCGCCCCGTCACAACCGGAGACAGGGCGCGCACGACATGCTCGACTTCTGGGAGTTCAGGCATAAGACATTTGACAGGATTACAGGATTTTCAAGATGAGCAGGATTAAATCTTGTCAATCATATAAATCCTGCAATCCTGTCTAACTTTCGATTAGCTTCTCAATCTCCTGACGAATTTGATCCACCAGTCCTTCCTTCCGCGCTTCGATATTCAATCGCAAGAGCGGCTCAGTATTCGAGCCTCTAATATTAAAGCGCCACTCTGCCGTCTCGAGCGAGTATCCGTCAGTAAAATCTTCCTGCCCCTGGCCGTGAAACTTCTCTTTCACCTTCTCAATCACGGCTTTAATGTCTTTCACGTGGTAATTCAATTCGCCCGACATGTAATGCCCCGCCATGAACGGCGCGATCAGCTCGGAGAACGGCTTATCGTGCGTCGAGAGATGTTCGAGCACCAACAAGAAGGGAATTACACCGTTATCAGCATAGAAGTTCTCACGAAAGTAATAGTGCCCACTCATCTCACCCGCAAACAGACCATTCTCCTTGCGCATGCGATCCTTCATGAAGGCGTGACCGCCCTTGGAAATGATCGGCCGTCCACCCTTGCGCTTGACCGCATCGAGCGTGGGCCATATCACGCGTGGATCGAAGATGATCGTGTTATCACTTCCATACTTCGTGAGCAGGATATCGGCCAGCAGCGCCGTGATGTATGCGCCCGAGATGAACTCGCCTTTCTCCGTGAAGAACATCGCGCGATCCGCATCAGCATCCCACGCGACGCCAAACGCCGCACCCTTTTCTTTGATCAGCGCTTCCGTTTCCGTGCGATTGCCGGGCAGCATCGGATCCGGCGGACCTTTCGGAAACGTGCCATCAGGTTCGAAGTTCAATGGAAGAAGATTCAGATTCAAATCCTTCGCGAGCTTCGCGGCCGGGCGGCACACATATCCGAAGTTCGCATTCCCGACAAACGTGAACGGTTTGATCTTGTTTCGATCGACAGATTTCAAAACGTGTTCGAGATAATCGTTGAGTATGTCGCGCTCAGTGCAGGTGCCTTTTTTGTCGGAAGTGACTTCAGCGTCTTTCCCGGCTTTCAACGCGTCACGGATGTCGAAGAGACCGGTGTCAGAAGAGATAGCGGTCGCTTTCTCGCGTACCATCTTCATGCCGTTGTATTGCACCGGATTGTGTGAGGCGGAGACGACGATGCCACCTGAATATTCAGACGACGCGCCCACCGTGTAATAGAGCATATCGGTCGTGATCTGGCCGATGTCTACGACGTTAACGCCTGCATCGAGAAAGCCGCGAGTCAGACCCGCTTTGAGAACAGGGGACGAGAGCCTCGCATCCATGCCGACGACCATTGTCTTTGGCTTGAAGAGGTAAACGTACGCTTTAGCGGTACGGTAATAGTCCTCTTCATTGATCTGATCGGGGTAGGTGCCGCGAATGTCGTATGCTCGAAAAACGTCCCAGTTCATGATTCCTCCGAGTCGAGCCATCCACAGATTACGCAGATTTCTGTGTAATCTGTGGATGGATTTAACTTCTTATGCGAATGTGTAATCAGTCAACGAAGTCTTATCACCCAGCACTGTCCCTGGCCGCACGACCGCTGATCGTCCGATGTGACAACCACGCCCGGCAATCGCGCCGGTTAGTTGTGCTGTGGTTCCGATGCGTGTGTGTGGCCAGATAACACAATTCTCAATGCGCGCACGCTCCTCGACAAAACATCCCTGGCCCAACACCGAATTGATGATTTGCGCGCCGGGTTTGATCTGGCAGTCGTCGCCGATCAGCGACAACTCATCGATCTCCGCCACTGTCGCCGCATCAAACTGCCCGCGTCGCTCCTTGATATGAAACCGCGACACACGATTCGCCAGCAGATCGGCGTGCACTTGCAGGTAACGCTCCGGGGTGCCGATGTCGATCCAGTAAGTGCGCGACGGAATGTGCGCGTAGAACGCCTCGCCACGTTTCAACAGATCCGGAAAGAGTCCATACTCGAACGAGTAGTTCTCGCCAGCCGGCAAATAGTCGAGCACCTTCGGTTCAAGAATATAGGTGCCCGCATTGATGGTGTTGCACGTGATCTCGTCAGCCTTTGGCTTCTCGAGAAAGCGTCGGATGCGACCGTCTTTTTCAGTCTCAACCAAACCGTAACTTTGCGGATTCTCAACTGGGGTCAAAACAACCGTCGCCGTCGCTTTACGATCATTGTGCTCGCGAATGACAGCTTTTAGATCGAGATCGGTAAGAATGTCGCCGTTGAAAACGACGGTGCGCTCGCGTATGAGATCTTCGGCAAACTTGTAAGCGCCTGCGGTGCCCATCGGTTGCGGCTCGACCGTGTACTTCAGCTTCACGCCGTAATCCGAGCCGTCGCCGAGCAGTTGCTCGATCTTATTCGGCTGATACGAGAGCGAGAGCGTGATGTCGGTGATGCCCGCGCGGCGCAGTGTGTCGATTTGGTAAAGGAGAAAAGGCCGGTTACAGATCGGAACAATCGGTTTCGGAGTGTAAACTGTTAAAGGGCGAAGGCGCGTGCCTTTGCCGCCAGCAAGAATGAGTGCCTGCATGCTTTATGAATAATGAAATAAAGTCTAATATCGGGCCAAGTCTAACATAAGGGAGTTTGAAATGCCGGAATTGAACGAAGCAGTAATCATCAGTGCGGCGCGTACGCCAGTGGGAAAGTTTCTCGGATCTCTGAAAGGGTTCTCAGCGACTGAGCTCGGCGCCATCGTCGTGCGCGAGAGCGTGAAGCGCGCGGGAATCAAGCCTGAAGACGTCGACGAAGTGATCATGGGATGCGTGATCCAGGCGGGGCTCGGCCAGAATCCCGCGCGACAGGCGGCGTTGAATGGCGGCATACCGTCGACTGTCGCTGCCGTGACTGTGAACAAGGTTTGTGGCTCGGGTTTGAAGGCGGTGATGATGGCCGCGCAGGGTGTTCAACTCGGCGATTCCGAGATGGTTGTGGCGGGCGGTATGGAGTCGATGAGCAATGCGCCGTATCTCGTGCCGAAAGCGCGTGAAGGTTATCGACTCGGCAATGGTGAGCTGCTCGATGCGATGATTCATGACGGGCTGTGGTGCGCGTTTGAGAATTACCACATGGGTTGCACGGGTGAAGTCGTTGCGGATGAGTACAAGGTCAGCCGGGCCGAGCAGGATGAGTTTGCGGTGAACTCGCATCGCAAAGCGGCGGCGGCTATCAAGGCAGGGAAGTTTAAAGACGAGATCGTGCCGGTCGAGATCAAACAAAAGAAAGGACCGGCGCTCCTGTTCAACACTGATGAGACGGTGCGTGAAGATACGACGGTTGAAGTGCTTGGGAAGCTGAAGCCGGCGTTCAAGAGTGAAGGCGGAACAGTGACGGCGGGCAATGCGCCGAGTGTGAATGATGGAGCGTCGGCGGTTGTTGTTACTTCGCTGCGACGTGCACGTGAGCTTGGTGTCGAGCCGATGGCGAAGATCGTTGCGCAGGCCGTGTCGGGTGTCGAGCCGAGACTGGTGATGATGGCGCCGGTCGAGGCAGTGCGGAAGCTTTTGAAGAAGACTGGCTGGTCCGGTAGTGAAGTCGATCTGGTGGAGTTGAATGAGGCGTTCTCGGTGGCGGCATTGGCTGTGACACGCGAGCTCGGGCTGGATCCGGAGAAGGTGAATGTGAATGGCGGCGCGGTGGCATTGGGCCATGCGATCGGGCAATCGGGATCGAGATTGTTGACGACGATGCTTTACGAACTGAAGAGACGTGATGCGCGAAGAGGGATTGTGGCGTTGTGTCTCGGTGGTGGCAATGCGGTCGCGATGGCGATCGAACGTTAGACAGGATGAACAAGATTTTTTTCAAGATTTACATGTAAATCCTGCTTTTGATCTTGTAAATCTTGTCTAATGATTATCTCGGAAAAAGAGTTCGATGAGTGAACAGAATGCCGTAATTGGTGTGGTTGGCGCGGGGACGATGGGGAATGGAATCGCCCAGGTAGCTGCCCGCGCCCGCTATGACGTGATCATGCACGATGTGCGGGACGAGTTTCTCGATCGTGGACTGAAGTCTATCGACAAGAGTTTGCAGCGGGATGTGGATAAAGAACGTCTCGATGTGCCCGGTAAGCAAGCAATCGTCGAACGTATCAGGACTACCACTGATTTTGGAGCGTTCAAGGAAGCGTCGTTTGTTGTTGAAGCAGTGATCGAGAACTTGGAAGTGAAGACGCAGGTCTTCAGGATGCTTGACGAAGTCACACCACCACACGCAATCCTCGCTTCCAACACCTCTTCAATCTCGATCACGAAACTCGGCGCCGCCACCAAACGTCCGGACAAAGTCATCGGCATGCATTTCATGAATCCCGTGCCGGTGATGAAGCTCGTCGAAGTCATCCGCGGTATGGCGACTTCCGACGAAACGTACGAAAGAGTCCGAACACTCTCCGAACAACTAGGCAAGACGGCACTCGACTGCCAGGACTCGCCCGGCTTCGTCTCGAACCGCGTGTTGATGCCGATGATCAACGAAGCGATCTTTACTCTGTACGAAGGCGTAGCGAGTCGCGAGAGCATTGACGGCATCATGAAGCTCGGCATGAACCATCCGATGGGCCCGCTCACGCTCGCGGACTTTATCGGTTTGGATGTATGCCTCGCCATCATGAATGTGTTATATGAGGGGCTCGGAGACCCCAAATACAGGCCGTGCCCGCTGCTGAAGCGTTATGTCGACGCCGGCTGGCTCGGCAGAAAAAGCGGTCACGGGTTTTACGAATACTGAAGGTCGGCAGAATGCGCCCCGGCATCTCTCACTATTGTCAAAAATGTCTCGCAGCAAATCCGCTGGGCCAGGAGTTTTGCACCCGTTGCGGCACGCGCTTGATGATCGTCGTCGAGCCCAGTTCGTCGCGATACGAATCCGCACCCGCAAGTCTCTCCACTGACGAACACCTTCTCGAACGTATCTCAGCCGCTGAAAACAGAGTCGCACGATTGGCCGAACGCCTCGAGCGCAGTCTCGACCTGTTGCTGCGCTACGCGCAGAACGCTTACTTCGATCGCTCGTTGATGCGGGCCCTCGTTGGTTTATTGACTGAGGACGGTGTAGTTGACAATGAGCGACTCGAACGAATGTGGAGCGAGCGCTGCCAGCGCGACACACTCGAACAGGAAGAGAACGTTCATCGCGATGCCCTGCGTTTGCGAATCCTTGCGAGCGCGCAAGTTCACGACAAACAGGCTTTCGAAGATCTCGTCAACGAAGGTTTCGTGCTGATCGAAGACAAGCAGGTCCCACAAGGCATCACAAAGCTCCAGGCAGCAGCCGAGATCGCGGCAGAGAACGCGCCGCTAAACCTGTTCATCGGTGAGCATTACTTCCGCCGGGGCAAGACAAAGCTCGCGCGCGCTTATCTTGCGAAAGCACACGCGGCGCTGCCCGACGATCGACGTATTTCTCTGTTGCTGGGTTTGACGTGTGCGGACGACGGCGAAGTTGAGCTCGCGAAGAACCTGCTGAGTGATGCGACTGCGCAGGGTGGTTCTTCATTCGCCGGACACTACGGTCTCGGCTGGGTGTTCGTGGCGGAGAAGAACTGGCGCCGAGCGCTTGGCGAGTTCAAACGGGCTCTGACCGTGCGACCTTCCGCAGAAGCGCATTATGTCCTCGGATGTCTTTACTACGAGCTAAATCGCGATGCGCTCGCCGTGCGCCACCTGCGAAAAGCGACGGAGATGGACGGCGGCTACGCCGAGGCGTTCTCATTACTTGCGCAAGTCTATGAACGCACCGGACGTAAAGAACTGGCACGACAAGCATTAGAGAAGGGCGGGCGCAAGCACGGCAACCTGTTTCAAGGGACGAAGTCAGGCGCTCCACGGCTAATTACCGGTGCAGATAAGCGCCTGGCCGAGGCGTTACGCGAAGACGCTCTGACGGCCGATTTTACGAACGGCCACTAATCGCCTATAATGTCCGCTTTTTGTGCGGTATGCGTATCGAGCTGGAGAACCTGGAGGGTAGTAAGGGCGATTTCGCCCATGTTTACCAGCCTGACGAACTGAATCCAGTCGACGAGCGAGTGAGTTTGATTGCCCCCGCAGCCGTAAACGCAAAAGTCCGGCTTTCCGGCAACGAGGTCTTTGTCAACGGGCACTTCGACACGCGAGTCCAGGTCGAATGTGACCGCTGTTTGAAACCGGTCGAGCTGCCGGTCAACGCTGATTTCACGCTCGAATACATCAGCGGCTCGGAGTACGACTCGAGCCAGGCAGCGGAGCTGACCGAAGCCGAGATGTCGGTTTCCGTGTTCGACGGCGAAGCGCTCGACGTTGACGAGATCGTGAAAGAGCAGATTTTGTTAGCTGTACCCACTCGCATGCTCTGTCGCGAAGACTGCAAAGGTATCTGCCCGGAATGCGGCATGGACAGGAACACGGGCGAGTGCAATTGCGTTACGAATGATATTGATCCGCGTTGGGCGGCTCTGAAAGACTTAAAATAACGGAGTAATTATGCCAAATCCTAAACGACGACACTCCAAAGCTCGTCGCGATAAACGCCGCGCGCACGATGCTTTGCGCGCCCCCCAGACCAGTCTGTGCCCGAATTGCCGTGAGCCCCGCATGCCCCATCGTGTTTGCCCGAAATGCGGCTTTTATAAAGGTCGCGAAGTGGTGCAAGTCGAACAAAGCTAAATCTGTCTTGTGCGAAGTCAGTCGCAGCATCAGCCCGCGTTGACGGGCAAGGTCGTTCTCGACGCTATGGGGAGTGACCACGCGCCCCACGTGGAGATTGATGGCGCGCTTGCTGCGACCCGCGACTTCGGCGTCGGCGTTATCCTCGTGGGCCAAGCCTACAAGGTTGAGCCCGAGCTGCGGCGTTGTGGTTGGCGCGGCGACGGCGATCGTGGGATTGAGTTAGTAGACGCGGCTGAAGTCATCGCGATGGATGACCCGGTCGCCACTTCCGTGAGACGGAAGAAGAAAAGCTCTTTGAGGATTGGTTCGAAGCTCGTGATGGATGGTCGTGGTGACGGTTTTGTCTCGGCGGGCAACACCGGCGCAGCGATGGCGACTGCGAAGATGGTGATCGGGACTTTGCCCGGCGTGGACAGACCCGCGCTCGCGGCGATGATCCCGACGAAAGCCGCGAAGCCGACGCTTTTGCTCGACGTTGGAGCTAATTCCGAGTGCAAGCCGCACCACCTCGCCCAGTTTGCGATCATGGGTGATGCTTACTCGCGCTCGGTGCTCGGAACAATCAAACCGTCTGTCGGTTTGATGAGCATCGGCGAGGAAGAAGCGAAGGGAAACGAGCTCACGAAAGAGGCGTTTCCACTCTTGCGGCAGCTCAGCGATATCAACTTCGTCGGTAATGTCGAAGGCCGCGACGTTTTCTCAGGTCTAGTCGACGTGATCGTGACTGACGGCTTCACCGGAAATGTAATGTTGAAGTTGTCGGAAGGACTGACTGAGGCGATGCTGTCGATGCTGAAACGTGAGCTGATGGCGACAGCGGTGACAAAAGCAGGCGCCATGCTGGCGAAGCCGGCGTTTCGCAGTATCAAGAAACGGCTCGACTACACGGAATACGGCGGCGCGCCGTTGTTGGGAGTCAGTCGAATCGTTGTGATTGGTCATGGCCGCTCGAATGCGCGTGCGATCCGGAATGCGATCCGGAGTGTGAAGGAGTTTTCAGAGCATCGCACCGCGGAGCGGATTGAGGCAGGGATAAACGATCCACAGATTACACAGATACACCCAGAGGGTAATCTGAGTATGTCTGTGTAATCTGTGGATACTTGTAGTAATCTGAGGAGTTAATGCTGAATCAACGCGCTGGAATTCTGGGTACAGGTCACGCTTACCCGGAAGGCATTCTGACGAACGAAGATCTCGCGAAGATCGTCGAGACTTCTGACGAGTGGATTACTACGCGCACGGGAATCAAGCAACGTCGCAAAGCTGCGCCGGGTGAATACACGTCGCTGTTTGCGGTTCGTGCTGCGCGGCAGGCGATTGAGCGTGCTCGTCTGGATCCTGCCGATATCGATCTGCTCCTTTGTGCCACAGTGACGCCCGACCAGATACTGCCGTCGACCGGTTGCATCGTGCAGGCAGAGCTCGGCGCAAACAATGCTGCGGCGATGGACATCGTGGCCGCGTGCTCAGGTTTCTTGTACGGCGTGTCGATGGCTGACTCGATGATCAAAACGGGTCAGGTGCGACATGCAGTTGTTGTCGGCGCTGAGATCCTGACGCAGTACGTTGACTACACCGATCGACAGACGTGCGTCTTGTTTGGCGATGGCGCAGGCGCGGCAGTGTTAGGACCAGTTGAGAATGGACGCGGAATTCTCGCGAGCAAGATCAAGTCTGACGGTCGTTACGAGGAACAGCTTTTTTCACCGGGGGGCGGCACGCGTCGCAAACCGACTGCTGACACACTCGCAGCCGGCGATCACTTCTTCAAGATGAAGGGGAACGAGCTGTTCAAAGTTGCCGTGCGCTCGATGGCCGAGATCTCGCGTGCAGTGCTCGAGCAGGCTGGTGTGAAGAGTGACGATATCAGCCTGTTTATTCCGCACCAGGCTAACCAGCGGATCACTGAAGCTGTCGCGGATCGCTTGAACGTCGACATGTCGAAGGTTTATTCAAACATCGCGGTCCATGGCAACACTTCATCGGCGTCGATACCGATCGCGCTCGACGAGTGCGTCGAAGCGGGACGGATCAAGCCCGGTGATCTGGTATTGATGGCTTCGTTTGGCGGTGGCGTGACGTGGGGCGCCGTGTTGATGCGATGGTAATCCACAGATTACACAGATGACACAGAATAATCTGAGTAATCTGCGGATGGCGATTGTGTTTCCCGGCCAGGGATCGCAGAGCCCCGGAATGGGTAAGGAGCTTGCGGAGAAGTTTCGAGCGGCTCGACAGGTCTTTGAAGAAGCTGATGATGCGCTGGGCTTCGCGATTTCGCGGCTCTGTTTTGATGGACCGGAAGAGGAGCTGCAGTTAACGGAGAACACGCAGCCTGCGATTCTCACGGTGTCTGTAGCCGCGTATCGTGTGATGCGGGAAACGGGAACTGATGCGCCGGCATTTGTCGCGGGACACAGTTTAGGTGAATATTCCGCGCTTGTTGCTAGCGGCGCGTTGAGTTTGTCGGACGCGGTGCGCACCGTGCGCGCGCGTGGGCGTTACATGCAGGAAGCCGTGCCGGTTGGAACTGGCGCAATGGCGGCGGTGATTGGCGGCGATCTCGATGCGATCGAGCGCATCTGCGCCGAAGCGAGCGCGAGTCAAGTTTGTTCGATTGCGAATATCAACGCGCCGAACCAGATAGTGATTGCAGGCAACATTGAAGCAGTCGATCGCGCGGTTGAGTTGTTGAGCGGTGTTGCGAGGAAAGTGGTCAAGTTGAAAGTGAGTGCGCCGTTTCATTGCGCGCTCATGAAGCCGGCGCAGGACAGGCTCGCGCCTGATCTTGCGGCTTTGAATTTCAGCAGACCTGCCATGCCGGTGGTGACGAATGTCGATGCGCGCGCAACGACTGCGCCGGATGAGTTGCGCGACGCGCTCGTGAGACAGGTTTCAGCCCCTGTGCGCTGGGTCGAGTCGATGCAGTTGCTTATGAGCCACGGGGTCGACACATTTGTCGAAGCCGGGCCGGGAAAAGTTTTGTCAGGTCTTATGCGTCAGATTAGTCGCGACGTGAAGATGCTGAACGCGGAAGATGTAATTTTGAGTAATTCTAATTAACTCACAGAGGAGCAAACACGATGCCCGATCAAGAGATCGAGAACAAGGTAAAACAGATTATCGTCGATGAGCTGGGTGTGGATGAGAACGAGGTCACGCCGAATGCGCGATTTATCGACGACCTCGGCGCCGACTCGCTGGACACGGTCGAACTCGTGATGCGTTTCGAGGAAGAGTTTGGCATTGAGATACCCGACGAAGATGCTGAGAAGATTCAGAGTGTGCGGGACGCGTATAACTATATCGACCAGCATAAGAAGTAGTAAGTGATGGTTTTCTCTGCGCAACCTCTGCGTCCTCTGCGTCTCTGCGGTTAATGGTTGAACAACCACCGCAGAGACGGAGAGGACGCAGAGGTTGCGCAGAGAAAGCTTAACCGGCTCTCCCAAGGAGTTCTGATTTGACACGTCGTGTCGTGATTACAGGCCTCGGCCTCGTCACTCCGGTTGGCAACACTGTCGAAGACACCTGGACCGCCCTGATGGCCGGGCGCAGTGGCGCTGACTACATCAAGAAGTTCGACGCCGAGAAGTTCTCAGTCAGGTTCGCCTGCGAAGTTAAGAACTTCGACCCGCTCGCATTCATTCCGAAGAAAGACGCGCGCAAGATGGGCGCGTTTATTCATTACGCGATCGCGGCCTCGATCGAAGCGATGGCCGACAGCGGCATCCAGCTCACGCCCGAAGGTAAGTTTCCACCCGACATCGCGGAAAACGCAGGCACATACATCAGCAGCGGCATCGGGGACTTCTGGGCCATCGAGCGCGAGCATTCGAAGCTCCTCGATGATGGTCCGGATCGCGTTTCGCCGTTCTTTATCGTTTCAGCGATCGTGAACCTTGCTGCGGGCCAGGTCTCGATTCGTTTCGGAGCGAAAGGACCAAACTCCGCGACCGCAACCGCCTGCGCGGCGGGTGCACACGCGATCGGCGACAGCTTCAAGATCATTCAACGCGGCGATGCCGACATCATGATCTGCGGCGGCGCCGAGTCCGCGATCACGCCAATGAGCGTGGCGGGTTTTTCGGCGATGCGAGCGTTGTCAACCAACAACGACGATCCGGTGCACGCTTCGCGGCCGTTCGAGAGAGATCGCGACGGTTTTGTTATCGGCGAAGGCGCGGGGATCCTGATCCTCGAAGAGCTCGAGTCGGCGAAGCGACGCGGTGCGAAGATCTACGCGGAACTCGTCGGTTATGGCACGTCCGCCGATGCGTTCCATCTGACGATGCCGGATGAAACCGGATCGGGCGCGCGTCGCGTCATGCAAAGAACTTTGAAAGACGCAGGTGTCACGCCGGAACAAGTCGGTTACATCAACGCTCACGGAACGTCGACGCCGTACAACGACAAGTTCGAGACGCTCGCGATTAAAGAGACGTTTGGCGCGCATGCTTACAAGCTTGCTGTCAGCTCGACTAAATCCATGACGGGTCACTTGCTCGGTGCTGCGGGCGGGATTGAGAGCGTGTTCAGTGTGTTGACCTTGCATCGCAACGTCATCGCGCCGACGATCAATTACGTGAATCCCGATCCCGATTGTGACCTCGACTACGTTCCGAACGAGCCTCGTGAAGCAAGAGTCGAGTATGTGCTTTCAAACAGCTTCGGGTTCGGAGGCACGAACGCGGCGTTGTTGTTCAAGAGGTATGAAGGTTAATGAAGATCATTGTGATGATGAAGCAGGTCGCGAACAAGGATGCGATCTTGCGGATCAATAAAGACGCGACGTGGATTGAAGAGGGCGACCTCTCGTTTGAAGTGAGCGAGTCAGACGGTTACGCGCTCGAAGAAGCGTTGCGCGTGCGCGAGAAGCTCGGTGGTGAAGTGGTTGTTTGTTCGATGGGACCGCAGCGTGTGAAGAGCGTGATCAAAGACGCGCTTGCGCGTGGCGCAGATCGAGCGATTCACGTTGTTGGCGACAACCTCACACATCTCACGCCTTATGCAGCGGCGACAGTTCTCGCCGACGCGATTCGTGATGAAAAACCGGATCTCGTGTTTACGGGATTGCAATCAGACGATCATGGTTATGGCCAGACGGGCGTGATCATGGCTGAGCTGCTCGGGCTGCCGCACGCGACGATCGTGATCGAACTCGATGCAGCGGCTGACAAGCTGCGCGTGAAGCGCGAGCTCGAGAGTGGCTGGTATCAGTGGTACGAGATGCCATTGCCTGCGCTGCTGACGATCCAATCGGGCATCAGTCAGATTCGATACGCGACGTTGAAGGGAATCATGGCGGCGAAGAAGAAAGAGATCAAGGAAGTGACGCCGTCGGCGGAGGCTGTTGGGCGGCCGTCGCACCAGCGTGTCGAGAAGATCTATTTGCCGCAGAAGACGAAGCAGACGCAGATGCTCGGGAATGGTGATGCAAAGGCTGGGGCGGCTGAGTTGGCCCAGAAGCTTCATGTTGAGGCGAGAGTTTTTTAGCCACGGATTATACGGATGAGTAACGGATTATTAGTTTTCATTGAGCATAAAGGTGGAACGGCGAACCGCAGCTCGGCTGAAGCGATTGCGGCGGCGCAGGCGCTCGGATCGCAGTTGGGGCAGAAGGTGAGTGCGGTGGTGCTGGGCGCGGATGTCGCGGGGCTCGCGCAGGAAATCGCGGGTTACGACGTTGAGAAGGTTATCTGTGCGACGAACCCGAAGCTTGCGGATTACACGCCTGACGCTTATGCCGACGGCATGGAGCAGATCGTCAAACAGGTCGATCCAAATTTCGTCTTCTTGACGCACACGTACCAGGTGCGCGACTTCGCTCCCAAATTGGCTGCCCGATTCGGCAAGTCGTTGATCAGCGATTGCATTCGTGCGAAGGCAGACGGCGGGAAGATCGGTTTTACACGAAGAATCTTCCTCGGCAAGCTCGATGCTGATGTTGTGTCTGACGGTGAAGCTCCGGTGTTTGCGACGTTCCAGACGGGAGCTTATCGCGCGGACCAGGCGGCGAAGGGAAGTGGGGCCACAGTCGAGAATGTTGCGGTCGAGATCGGCGAGGTGCGCATGAAGCCTGAGGCTCCGTTCCAGGAAGCGAAGCAGGCCGTGGATCTCACGAAGGCTGAAGTGATCGTCGCGGTCGGGCGTGGGATCAAGAGTAAAGACAACCTCGTGCTCGCGGAGAAACTCGCTGAAGTGCTTGGTGGGGATCTCGCTGCGTCGCGTCCCATCTGCGACGCCGAATGGCTACCGATTGATCGGCAAATCGGATCTTCCGGACAAACCGTCGCGCCGAAGCTCTACGTCGCGCTCGGCATCTCCGGCGCGATCCAGCACCTCGTCGGCATGAAGAACTCAGGAACGATCGTGGCGATTAATAAAGACCCCGAGGCGCCGATCTTCGACATCGCAGATTACGGTATCGTCGGTGATCTCTTCGAAGCAGTCCCGGTACTCACCGAAGAGATCAAGAAGCTAAAAGGTTAATTGGCCGCGGATTTACGCGGATAAACGCAGATCTGCGTTCATCTGCGTTAATCCGCGGTCAAATTTTTCTTGAGCTGCTCAACGACGTCGTCGACCTTCCAGTCATTCCCGCCGTAAATCTTCGTCACCTTACCTTGCGGATCTATGATTACGGTCCTGAGTGCGTGGATGATTTGGTCCTTCTCGGGGATGTAGGTTAAGCCGAAGAACTGCGCGATCTCTTTCACTTGGTCATTCGTTCCCGCCGCGAACTCCCAGTGCGCAAAAGTCTCGTTCTGGTAACGCTCCGTGTGTGCGGCGCCGTAGCTGCGCAAGACCTTCGGCGTGTCGTACTCGGGATCGATGCTGATGCTGAGCAGGTGCGTCTTCCCGTAAAGCTCCTGATCTTCGCCGAGGGCGCGATCGATCTGCGCGAAGTTGTTGGACATCAGGGTGCAGTAATCGGGCACGGGACAACGCGTGTAGATGAACGTCAGTAACAACGCCTTGCCGCGATAATCCTTGATGTGAATCACACGATCGTCCTGGTTGCGGAGGGTGAAGTTTGGGACCTCATCGCCTTCCTTCGCCATCTGAGCGCCGGGCATGGCGGGCGCGGTCGCACTCTGTCGTGTGATGATGAGGTCTTCAAGCCATGAGTGCTTACCGTCAATCACGAGCGTCGCTGTGATCTCGTCGTCGGGCGCCAGTATTTGCAGGTCCGACTCGTTCTTCACCGCGAATGGCATCGTCATCGCGGGCATGTAACCCTTGATGTCCTCGTGCGACACTGTGACCAGACGCTTGTCCGGCTCAACAACGATCACCTTGCCTTTGAAGTCATACCGCTTCTCGTTGCCACTGCGCCGGCACGCCACGCCAAAGCAAAGCGCGAGAGCCAAAAACAAAGTAACAATTTTCATTTGGGTTGGAGTTGGGCGTCGTAGAGCCGCTGGTAAGTCCAGTAATTCGCCATCACTTTGTAGACGTAATCCTTCGTCTGCGTGAATCCGATCTCGGGAACGTAACGATCGGCCTCGGTTGCGCGCGAGCGTGCGATCCAGCGCGCGAGGTTGTCTGCGCCGCCGTTGTACGACCCCGCCACTGCCTGAGGTTGATTTGGAAACTGCTTGAACAGATTCGCGAGATATTGCGAGCCGAAGAGTATCGCTGTGTCGGCGTTGTAGAGATCGTCCTGGTTAAAGTTCTGCAGGTTGACCTGTGCCGCGATATCGTTTGCGGTTGATGCGATGAATTGCATCAGACCCCGCGCTGCTGCAACTGATTTCACGTCCGCCTGAAATCGTGACTCCTGCCGCGCGATCGATAACACGAAACGTGGATCCACATTCCTGCTGCTTGCGTGCTTCAACAACGATTCGCGAAATGGAACGGGGTAAAGCAACTCGACCAGATCGCGTGGCGCAAGCTCAATCGCGTAGTCCGCCGGCATAGTCTTCCAGATCTGCTCAGCGAAACGAACCGCACGATTGGGAAGTCCGGCGCGCAGCGCGAGCATAGCGATCGAGTAGTCTTCGTCCTGGCCGGCAGAGGCTTTCCGCGCCGCAAGCAGTTCGGGCAGTGCTTCATCGTAGAGACCGAGAAGCAGCAAGCTGTTCGCAAGCGCCTCGTGCGGACCGAGCTCTGGATCCTGTTTGAGCAGCGTGATCTTGTTGAAGGTTGGCAAACGATAAGTTGGTAATGCGCTGTATGCAGTTTGTAAGTACTTCAGTGCTTCGGCGCGAAGTTGTGGATCGTTCGTGAGTCGCAAACTCGACTGCGCTGCTGCGCGCGCTTGTTCATGCTGGCCGGCCGCACTTGCAGTTTTACTCTCATTCAGCAACGCATTAAGCCGCATTTGCACGAGCGATCGCGATTTCGCGTCCGCTGCGAGCTCCAGTAACCGCTGCGTGGCACGTGTCCCGTAATACTCATTACGTCCATCGGGAATTGAGAGATAGCCGCTGATCGCCTCTTCGGTGCGTCCGAGCTGTTCGAGCGCGAAGGCCCGCAGGAAATTCACTTCAGCCGTGTTTGTGCCTCCAGGAACACGCGTCCCACCAAGGTCTACCAGCTTCAACAGCTCATCCGCATCGCGCACGACTACGGCCCAGCTACCCTGGGCCATGTGGATCCGAAGCTGTGCAAACAACACGAGCGCATTCGCAAGGTCGGTCTTGAAACGCGCGCGTGCCTGCTGCACCCAGTTGAGCGCTTCCGGATAGCGCCCCGCTTCGTGCAGCGCATCGATGATGTTCTGGTAAGCGCGTTCGGGAGTGGGATTATCCGGAAATTTATCTATCAGCAGTTTGTAAGCCGCGACAGCATCGTCCGTGCGCTTCATGCGCACGTAACTTGAGCCGAGAAATCCGACCGCATCACGTGCACTCGTCGACTGCGGATAAACGTCAAACACCTTCTGAAAGAGTTTGACCGCATCTTCATACTTCGCTTCGTTGTAGAGACCACGCGCGATCTGAAAGATCGCGTTGGGCACCGTCCCGCTTTGTGGAAAGCGATCGATAACCGCCTGGTAATGCACGCGCGCGCCCGCGAAGTCGCGATTGAACTGGTAGACAGACGCGAACAACAGGTGTTCGGCTTCGGAAGCTAACGGCGAGTTTTTATCGAGCGCATCGAGTTGTCGCACTGCTTCGAGTGCGTAGTCGTCGGGACGCGACGCATCCGGCATCTGCATTACTAATTTCCCAAACACATCTCGCGCTTCAGTCGTTTTGCCTGCGCGCAGGTACGCGAGACCCATCAACGCCGCACCCTCACGCGCTACACCAACATTTTTCGCAAGCGTCAAAGACTTCGCACTACCAGCCGCAGCAGCGAAATCACCGCTCTCGAAGAAACTCTCGCTCAACCGCAACGTCGCCGCTTCAAAGAGCAGGCTCGACGGAGCCGCTGCGATGAGCTGTTGCAAACGCTCGCGCTCGAGCACGAGATCGCCAGTCGTGCGAGCGATCTTCGCGAGCCGCCAGAGGGCATACTCTTTGAGTCGTGAATTGTTTGACGCGATTGCCTGGTAGTTTGCAACGGCGTTTGCGGTGTCGCCGGTGCGTTCGGCGATGCGGCCGAGCAGGTACTCGTAGTTCTTGTCGCGAAAGAGCGCCTCGTTTGCCGAGCGAACTTTGCTGATTTCGGAGCGCGCAGTCTGCCAGTCTCGAGCTTCGACCGCCGCTATGATCGGATCGGCTGACTGTGCAAACGCCGGCAGCGCCGCAACTGTAAGTAAAACTACAAAAAGGACTAGTCTCGCGAATGACATCACTCAGATTATAATGACCCCACAGAAGGGCACAAAGAGCACAGACCATTAATTCCCGGCGCAGTGCTGGGTTGTGTTTTATCTGGTTGGGTCGGGTCAGTACCACCCGCGGTAGCGGGTGGCTGCATACGCCGTGCGGCGCCTAAAGCTGCGCACCCACCCGCTACCGCGGGTGGTACTGACCCGACCCAAGCTCGACTACTGGACTTTTGAGGCAAGCTGCCTACCGGTATGATCAAACTTGAAGCGGCAGATCTGGCTGCGAGAATCAAAGAGGAAGTGAAGGCGGAGATCGCGCGCGGTGTGCGTGCGTCACTGGCGGCGGTGCGTGTTGGTGATGATCCGGCGTCGGCTGTTTACGTCAAAAACAAGATTCGTGCGTGTGAAGAAGTGGGGATACGTTCAGAACATCACGCGTTGCCGGAGTCGACGACGACTGAACAGCTACTCGAATTAATCGCTTCGTTGAATTCGCGTGACGAGGTCGACGGGATCCTGACGCAGCTTCCGTTACCCCGTCACGTTGATGAGACGGCGATCATTGAAGCCATGAATCCGTCGAAGGACGTCGACGGTTTTCATCCGGTGAACGCGGGGAAGCTGGCGATGGGACGACCTGTGTTTGTCCCGTGTACGCCCGCGGGCATTATCGAATTGCTTGACGATCGAGGTGTGGAGATCCGTGGCGTGAATGCGTGTGTGGTCGGCCGCAGCCAGATCGTCGGCCGTCCGATGGCACAGTTGCTCTTGCAGCGCGATGCGACCGTGACGATCTGTCACTCACGCACACGCGATCTTCCAGCAGTAACGCGCACTGCAGACCTGCTCATCGTCGCGATTGGACGCGCAGGCTTTGTCGGCCGCGATCACATCAAGCCAGGCGCGACCGTAATCGATGTCGGCATGAACAAGGTTTCTGAGATCGATGAAGTGCGGAAGCTATTTGGCGACGAAGCAGAGAAGCGACTCGAGGTTGTCGGCAAGCGTGGCTCTACGCTGGTCGGCGACGTGAATCCGGCGGAGGCGGCGGAAGTGGCGGGCATGTTGACGCCCGTGCCTGGCGGCGTCGGTTTGTTGACAGTCGCGATGTTGATGAAGAACACGCTCAAAGCGGCTAAGTTGCGGCGGCAATGATCTGAATGTTACGTGTTGGCTTAACAGGTTCGATCGGCGTTGGCAAATCGTTTGTGGCGTCGGTTTTTGTCGAGCTTGGGTGTCATGTGCTTGATGCAGATCAAACGGCGCGCGAGGTCGTAATGCCGGGCACGCCAGGGTTGCAAGCATTGACGGAAGCATTCGGCGAGGAGATCGTAACCGCGGATGGAACGCTTGATCGCAAACGACTCGGAGCACTGATTTTCGCGGATCAGAGCCAACGTGAACGTCTGAACCACATTCTGCACCCGTTCATCATCGCGCGACAGGATGAGATCATGAACGCGTGGGAAGCGGAAGATCCGGACGGCATCGGCATCATCGATGCGGCGTTGATGATCGAGTCAGGCGGTTACAAGCGCTTTGATAAACTCATCGTGGTCCACTGCCGTCCTGAGGTCCAGCTCGAGCGCCTGATGCTGCGCGACAAGCTCTCGCGCGACGAAGCGTTGCGGCGCATCAACTCGCAGATGCCGCAGGAAGAGAAGCAGAAGTTTGCTGATTACCTGATCGACACATCCGACGGCTTTGAATTAACCCGATCTCGATCAGTGGACATCTACAACCAATTAATCCGTGTCATCCGTGGCTAAAAAACCTTTTTCCTGCATCTGCTCGCTGCTGCTCGCGCTGTGTCTAATCCACACCGGCTGCTTCAGCACGGTGGAGCCTTCGACGTACTACGGCAAAGTGGTGCCGCCGAAGACGCAGGAGTTTCGCTGGAGCAATGGCGGACTCCCGCAAACATTCGATCCCGCGTTTGCTGCTGCGCCACCGGATACGGACGCTGTCCGCGCACTCTTCGAAGGTCTGACTGACTACGACCCAAAGACACTCACGCCCGTGCCCGCTGTCGCAACTCGCTGGGAATCGTCGAATGATGGACGTGTCTGGACATTTTACTTACGTGACAACGCACGCTGGTCCAACGGCGAAAAGGTGACGGCGAATGATTTCGTCCGTTCGTGGGAACGCACGCTGAAGATCGGACCACTCGCGCCACACACGGAGCTGCTCTCAAACATCGAAGGTGCGACTCCGAGCGTCTCGGAGCCACATAGCTTCGGCGCACGCGCAATCAATGAGCATGTTCTGCAAGTGACGCTGCAACGTGCGGACAGTAGTTTTCCGGCGCTCGTCGCGCATCCCGTGTTTCGTCCCGTCAAGGTCGCAAACGCTGAGAGCACAACTCGTATCGAGTCGCATGAGCTGATCTCGAACGGGGCTTTTCATCTGCTTGCGGCTGAAAACAATCAGGTGCAGCTCGAGCGTGCAAAGACGTATTGGGACGATGCTTCAGTCGCGCTCGACCGTGTCACGTTTGTGAATACGACGAATGCGGAGGACGCGTTATCGGCGTACAAAGCCGGTGAGATTGATGCTGTTACAAATGCGCCGTTCGAGCCTTTGGCGCTGAAGCTGCTGGCGCCGTACCAGGATTTCCGCCGCTCAACCTTCGGCGCGTTGACTTACTACGCATTCAACACCGCGCACGAGCCGTTTGACGATGTGCGTGTGCGTGAAGCGCTGGCACTCGCGATCGATCGCGAGCGCGTCAGTCGGGACGATCTCGGCGGCGCTACTGAGCCAGCAGGTAAGTTTCTGCCTGAAGCGATGTCAGGTGAGAAGCCTGTGGTCGATAAGGCAGAGCTGCTCGAGCACGACGTCGAGAAAGCACGCGAGCTGCTTGTCGAAGCTGGTTATCCGAACGGCGAAGGCTTTCCGGTAATCAAACTCTTGATCAATCGCAACGAGCAGCAGCGGATCGTCGCGCAGTCGATCGCGGCGATGTGGAGCTCGGCTTTGAATATCGAAACGGAGATCGTGGTCCGTAATTGGGATGAGTATGAAGCGGCGATCAGGAATGGTGAGTACGACATTGTGCGCCGTGGCACCGTGATGCAATCGACGAGTGAGCTTATAAATCTGAGAATGTTGTTTGAGCGGGATCAGCATCCGTTGCCGGCCGCGTCGCCGCCTGGGGAGACCGCCAGTCCTTCGCCGCAGCCCGTCGTGCCGGTCGAGACAGAAGCGCAGGCGTTGAAAGATCTGAAGGCGGTGCCGATCTATTTCGCGTCGTCGTACTCCCTCGTGAAGCCGTACGTCTCGGGTTTCGATTCGAATGTGCTCGACGTTCCGAGTTTGAAGAAGACGCGGATGAACACAGACTGGGCAGAGCCGTAATTAGCCACAAAAGGCACAAAAGGCACAAATTTTGATGAGTGGGTTCAGTGTTATTTGTCGAGGAAGGGAGCAGACGCGTGCTGTCGCAGCGGCGCTGGCGCCGCTGTTGCGGCCCGGCGATGCGATGATGCTGAAGGGGCCGCTCGCGAGTGGCAAGACGGCGTTTGTTCAGGAACTCGTGGCTGCCTTGGGATCGGAGGCTGAAGTCACGAGTCCGACTTTCACGATCGCACAGTTTTATCCGATACCAACGGGCACGTTCCTGCACATCGATGCTTACCGTCTCTCGAGTGTCGCGGAGTTTCGCGACCTGGCGCTTGACGACTTCGTCGCGGAGAGTATCACGGCGGTCGAGTGGGGCGACATCGTCGAACAGGATTTCCCGAATGCGTTATCGATCAATTTCGAGTTTGTTGAGAACGAGGACAACTCGCGCAAGCTGACGTTTTCTGCCGCGGCCGAGAAATGGGAGACAGTGCTGAGTAGTCTGAAGAACCAGGTATGAGTTTGTTGCTGGCAGTTGAATCTTCGTCGAACGTGTATCGCGTTGTGCTTGGGCGTGACGGTGAGGCGATCTTCGATTCGGCTGTCGATAACTGTGATCTGTCGTTCCGAACGTTAGGCGCGTTGCTCGAATGCGGGCTCGAAGCTGTCGGCGCACAGGCAAACGAAATTAAAGGTATCGCGATCAATGTTGGGCCGGGATCGCTGACGTTTGTGCGTGCGGGTATCTCGTTTGTGAATGCGCTCGCGTTTAGTTTGAACGTGAAGATTTATCCTTTCAACTGGTTTGAGATCATCGCTGAGCAAACTCGGGAGATGACGGAGCTGCCGGTTCTGGGCGTCGTGCCGGCTTCGAATGACAACGCGTATGTAGGCTTGATCAGGGGTGCGTCAGTTGAGATCATGCGATTCGCGCGTGTGGATGAGGCGCTCGCGAAGGTCAGTGGCGGGCTCGACGAAGTTGCCGTGGCGGGCAGGATCCGGCAGAAGCTCGCGGCGTTGTTGGGTGGCGCGCTCGATTTGGGTATTGAGACTCCTGATGCGCGCACGTTGTTGAAGTTGGGGCATGAGGCGTGGAAGAACGGTGGGAGATCAACGACGCAGGTCGGGGCGCTCAATGATCAATCGGATATCTTTTTCGAGTGAAACGTAGACAGGATTTACATGATTTTTGCAGGATTAACATGTAAATCTTTGTCGAATCATGTAAATCCTGTCTAATGACTGACGTTGAAAAAATAGTCGCATGTCTGCAAACGGGTGGCGTGGTACTCCTGCCGACTGACACCGTCTACGGGCTCGCCGTTAGTCCAAACTTCGACGCATCGATCGATCGCCTCTTCGCGCTCAAGCGCCGGCCGCGCAACGTCAATCTCCCCATCATGGTCGCGTCGGACGCTGAGCTCGAGCCGCTCGGTTTCGAGATCAGCGACTCCGCGCGACGTCTGCTGCGCTCGCCACTGATCCCCGGCAGCCTGACGCTCGCGATGGGTTTTAGTTCCGACTACAGGCCCGCGTGGCTTGCAGGACGTGATGAAGCCGCTGTGCGCATACCAAACGATGAACGTTTGCTTGCGGTGTTGCGCAAGACCGGTCCGCTGCTCGTCACCAGTGCGAATGCGCACAGCGCCGAGACGCCTGACAACGTCGCAGGCATTCTCGCGCAACTCGACGGCGCACCGGATCTCTCGATCGATGGCGGCACCTTGCGTACGACCGCCTCGACGCTCGTGAACTGTCGCGTCGATCCGCCGCGGATCGAACGCCTCGGCGTCGTGCCTGAATCTGAAGTGTTAAAGTATTTATCATGAGTCAAGACGTAATCCTGGGAATCGAATCATCATGCGACGACACGGCTGCGGCTGTTGTCGATCGCGACGGCAATGTTCGTTCGTCAGTCATCGCGAGCCAAACGCACATACATGCGCACTGGGGTGGCGTGTATCCCGAGTTCGCAAGCCGCGCGCATGCACTCGTCGTAGTGCCGACGATCGAGCGCGCATTGAAAGAAGCGAATGTCGCAGGGCCGGATCTGAAAGCTATCGGCGTGACGCGCGGCCCCGGATTGATCGGATCGTTGATCGTGGGGGTGAATACTGCCGCGGGACTTGGTCTTGGCTGGAATGTTCGCGTGATCGGGATTAATCACCTGCGCGGACACTTGCGCAGCGCGGATCTCGTTGAGAAACGTGTCGAGCTGCCGGCGATCGTGTTGCTTGTTTCTGGTGGGCATACGTTTCTCGCGCGGATGGAGAGTTTGACGTCGATCCAGCTGCTCGGATCGACGCGTGATGATTCGGTGGGCGAGGCATACGACAAGGTTGCGCGGCTGCTGGGGCTTGGGTATCCGGGTGGGCCGGCAGTGGATAAGCTCGCGAAGACGGGAAAGGATTCAATTCCTTTTCCGCGGCCGATGTTGAATGAAGGTTTTGAGTTTTCGTTCTCGGGATTGAAGTCGGCAGTCGGAAGGTACCTCGACAAGAATCCTGACGTGGACCATGCGGACGTGGCGGCGTCGTTTGTGAGCTCGTGCATGGAGATCCTGCTGACGAAGTGTCGACGAGCGTTGGAAGAGTATCCGGCGGAGTGTTTGGTGGTGGTTGGTGGTGTGGCGGCGAGCCCGCAGTTGCGTGAGGGCGCCGGCGAGCTTTGCGATCGAATGGGAGTGAAACTCTGTCTGCCGCCGTTGAAGTGGTCGACGGATAATGCAGCGATGATCGGCCTCGCCGCGTGGGATTACCTCAACGCCGGCGTCACGCCACCACTCTCAGCCACCGCGTCGTTGAAGATCACCGAGTTTTAGTTCAACGCACGGGCGGCCACGGAGGGCCGCCCCTACAGTTGTCGCGATTCACGCCAGTTCGTCGAAGGCGCTTGATTGGCAACAACTGTAGGGGTGGCCCTCCGTGGCCACCCGTGCGTTCGTGCCTCTGTGGCTAACGACTCAAATTCCTAACAAACCCCCAGTCGCCGCTCGCGTTCACCTGAATGTTCTGCACGTTCTTCCGCGCGATCACGACGTTCGACTGGTACCACAACGGCAGCACCGGCACGTCACGACTCACGATCTCCTGTATCTTCGTGTAAAGCCCACGCGCCCGCTGTCTGTCAAACGTGTTCACTGCTTCATTCAATAACGCATCCAGGTCCGGATTGCTGTACCGGCTGCGGTTACGCGACGGCCGCGCCTCCGTCGGAATCTCGGTACTCGCAAACAAATCCTTGTAGAAGATCGGGTCCTGGTTACCACCGACCCACTGCGAATACGAGATCTGGAAGTTGCCACGCTTGAGCTCGTCAAACAACGTGTTCTGTTCCGGCGTTTGAATCTCCACCGGAATCCCGACTTCCTTCAAATAATTCTGAATCACACCCGCATACTGCCGCCCCGAGATACTGCTTCCCGAAAGTTTGTAGACCACCGGCTTATCGAACCGCATGCGTGGTCCATCGCCATCCGGATCGCGAAAACCAGCTTCGTCGAGTAACTGCTTCGCACGTGCCGGATTGTAGGAATAAGTTTGTCCCGGCGAGTACGCCCACGACCCCTCCGGAATGATCGAGTGCGCGATCGTGCCCAGTCCCAGCAGCAGGTTCTTGATCAAACTCTCGCGATCGATCGCGTAAGCGATTGCCTGTCGCACCTTGACGTTGTTGAGCGGAGCCGACGTCGTATTGATCGTCAGCAAGTTAACGTTCGAACCATTGAACACCTTCACTTGCAGGTTCGGATCGCCTTCAAGTCGCTTCACTGCATCGGGCGAGAGACTCGTCGGCATCGGCGCGATATCAACACGCCCGGACTGCAACTCAGCCTGCAACGCGTTCATGTCGGAGATGACGCGCACACGCACTGACGGCAACTTCGGCGCGCCTTCCCAGTACTCTGCAAACGCCTCGACATCACACACTTGCTGCGTGTTGTCGTAACGCACAAACTTGAAGGGACCGCTGCCGAGCGGATGCGTTTTCTGTGACTCGTAACTGTCCTTCGGAATGATCGCAACCGGCACGAGGTTCGAAAGCAAACCGACCCACGGCTCGATCAACGTAACAACGACCGTGCGCGCATCAGGCGCCTCAACGCTCTTCACATAACTGCGTTTCTCAGCGCCCGTGCCTTTATAAAAGCTCGCCGACTTCGCGAAGTTGCTGGAGAAGACGAGATCGAGCGTGTACTTCACGTCTGCGGAGGTCAGCGCCTGCCCGTTATGAAACTTCACGCCGTCGTGAAGCGTGAACGTATACGTCAGACCATCGTCAGGCCGCTTGATGTCAGACGCGAGCTCTCCGACGTAATCAAACTTCTCATCCTTCTTGACGAGCGAGTTGAAGATCAGCGTGCGCACGCGCTCGCTGGCCGCATCAACCGACGGCGATCCGATCGGATCGATGGTGCGGATGTTGTCGCCGAGCGCGATCACAAACGCATCGCTGCGGCGCCGGCAACCCGGGGGAACAATCAACAAAAATGTCAAAACGAGCAGCAGTACAAGCTTGCCCTTGCTCACTTAACGGTGCCTCCATAGGTGTAGTTGAGCTTGGAATTGAGTCTGAGGATTTCGTCTGAGAGCTCCTGGAAGCGCGCCAGGTCAAGTGGGAGCGGCGGCTCCATGATCGTTTTCGTCCGCGCGATACGATCGAGCGTCTGTTTGATACGTTGTTCGGTTAACTTGCCACTCTTCGCTGCTTCGAGTAGACCGTGATAGCCGCGACGAATCTTTTCGGGAGTCGCGCAGATCAGCAGCATGTCTTCCCCCGCGAATGTCGCACGCACGGCTGCGTCTTCGATCTCACAGTGACGCGCGATCGCGCCCATCTCCAGATCGTCAGTGACGACCAGATGTTGGTAGCCGAGCTCCTCGCGCAGCAGCTTGGTGACGATGTTGTAGTTCAACGAGGCCGGTTCGAGCAGACCGCCTGTGACTTCCTCTCTGATGTCGATGTTTGGAAAGCCACCGTGACTGACCATCACGCAGCGCACGCGATCGTCGCGTCTTTGAAAGAGCTCGATGTATGGCGCGAGATCCTGCGCGATGAGATCGTCGTGCGAGAGTCGCACCACCGGCATCTCTTCGTGTGAATCGACTTCGCCTGCGCCGATGCCGGGAAAATGTTTGAGACAGCCGAGCAGTCCCGTGCCCTGAAGACCGCGCATGTACACGGTCGTGTAGCCGAGCACTTCGCCCGGTGAGCGTCCGTATGATCGCGAATAGAGACCGTTAGACAATAGGTCGCGATCTTCGGTCATGATCGACATCACGGGCGCGAAGTTGATGTTGAAGCCGAGCATGCGCAGCACTTCGCCCGTGATTCTTCCGAGTGCGCGTGCGGCAGCGAGATCGCCGTGCTGGCGAATCGTGCGTGCCGACGGCATCGGAGTGAAGATGCGTCGCAGTCGATCGACGAGTCCGCCTTCCTGATCGATACCGAAAAGCGGTGGTGTCGGAACGACTTCACGAACCGCGTCGATTAAGGTGCGTAGTTGTTCCGGACCCGCGACGTTGCGTCCGAAGATGATCACGCCGCCGGGATTGATCTCCTCGACGAGCGCGCGTGTCTCGGCGTCAAACTCAGTACCCGGAAGACCGATAAATAGGAATTGTCCGATTTGTTGTTCGAGGGGAAGCGCGTAAAGGTTTTCTGGCGACATTGGTTCGCGAAGTTTAACATAGTCATTGATTGATCCGCGTTACCCGAAAATCCGCGGCTAAAAAATTCTTCTATCTTTGTCGCAGTACGTAGTATAAACACGATATGCCACGCGAAATCACCGACAGGGGTCGCGTTGTTGAAGCCATCCAGAATCTCGCTCTTACCGCTGAACTCTTCGAAGAACAAAACGGCAAGCAGAAGTACGGCACCGATCTCGAAGTTATAGTTCAGGGTCGCGATTACGCGAACGGTAAGCGCGTGGGGCCTTACGTGCGCCTGCTCACATACGACCCGGGCGAAGAGATCATGCGGCAGGGTGAGTGGGGCGGAAACACTTTCTACATCACGGTCGAAGGCACGCTCGACGTTTACGTCCGCGATGCGGGCTCGCAAAAGAAGATCGGGCAGCTCGAGCGCGGAACGTGCTTTGGTGAGATGGCTCTGCTTGCCGGTATCGCGCGTAACGCGACTATCTCAGTGCCCGCGAATCAAACCGCGCTCGTGCTCGAAGTGACGCGGCCGGCGCTACGCCTCCTGCGCAAGCTAAAAACCTTCGGCAACATTCTCGACGACACTTATCGCGCACACGGCGTCGATCGTCTGATCGAAGATCTCCACGTTGTCACAGGCAAGTCTCTCAGCCAACCACTCGCCGACGAGCTGCGACGCACCGCACGTTACCTCGTCTACAGCAAGAACCACGTGCTTTGTAAAGAAGGCGACCGGATCGATCGTCTGATTCTGATCAAGAACGGGTGGGTGCGACGCTCGCACGGAATATTTTTCGATGCAGCGTCGCCGGGAGTCGTGCTGGGAATGGACGAAGGTATCGGTGTCGACTTTCTCGGCGGTGGAAACTGTCTCGGACTGGAAGGAGTTGTCGAGGCTGCCCACTGGCGTTATCGCGCGAGTGTGATGGCGCGCACCGAAGTGCTCGAGATACCGCTCGATCAGTTCTCAAACGATGCGGGGCTTCGCAAACAACTTGCAGACACATTCGCCAATCTCTCGACTGCCGGCAACGCACTTCCACTCACGATCGAAGCGCTTCCCGACATGAACGCGTTGAAAGCCGCCGAAGAAGAGATCACGACCGGCATCATCGACGGCACAAACGTCCTCGTCATGGACATGGACTTGTGCATCCGCTGCGGCAACTGCTCGCTCGCATGTCACAAGATGCACGGGCAGTCGCGACTCTTGCGCCGCGGGATTCAGATCGAGCGGCCGGCAAAGATCGGCAAGAAGCGTTTGCAACATGCGCTCGTGCCGCAAGTGTGTATGCACTGCGCGGACCCGGAGTGTTTGACTGGCTGTCCGACGGGTTCGATCTTTCGCGATCCGCTCGGCCACGTCGATATTGATAAAGAGACGTGTATCGGTTGTTTCGATTGCGCGACGCAGTGTCCATACGACGCGATCACGATGGTGCCGCGCAAGGCGCCCGCGCACAATGGTTTTGCTTCGAGAGTCAGGAAGTTTTTCAACCTGCGGAACGAGCGGCTGGTGACACCCGAACCGTCGGACGATCCGGTCGCCATCAAGTGCAATCTTTGCGAAGACACGCCGCTCAATCCGCCCGGCGCGCGGCGCAAGGCGTATTCGTGTGAAGAGAATTGTCCGACCGGCGCGCTCGTGCGTGTGGATCCGATCGAGTATTTCAGTGAGATTGGCCCGGCGCAGGGATTTGTGTTTCGCGATCAGACTCACGCGGTCGGGCGCAACATTCACAAAAGCGATCCACTTGCGCGCGCGTGGCACACCGGCGGCGCTGCTTTAACGATCATTGCAGCGATCGTTTTGTATTGGACGCTCGGCAAGTACGGCTTCGATACCGTGCTAACGGGAACGTGGCTGACGTTTCGTTGGCTCACCGGGATCGTCGGGTTCGTCGGTGTTGCCGTAGTGATGTCGTACCCGTTCCGCAAGCAGGTTTACCGGCGCCGCGCGGGCGCATTGCGTTACTGGATGCTGGCCCATGTTTACTTCGGCGCGATAGCGGGTGTGGTGTTACTGTTTCATTCCGGGCCACGCACGGGCGGTCTGCTTACGAGCCTGCTTTACGTCGCGTTTGATCTGACGTTGCTGTCGGGAATCGTGGGACTCGTTTCGTATTACGTGATGCCGCGAATTATGACGCGTATTGAAGGCGAGCCGCTGCTGGTCGAGGATCTCGAAGGGCGCAGGAAAGAGTTGCAGAGTGACACGCGCACGATACTCGAGAAGAGCAATGGATGGTTGAAGGACGAGATCCGGGATCGTGTTTACCCGCGGTTCCTCTCGTGGGGATTTTTGTGGCGGCAGATCTGGCGGCGTGAGGAGCTGAAGGCGTTGCTGGCCCAGGCGCGACAAGAGTTCAAAGACCGCACGACGCGACAGGCGACTGATGAAGAGCGCGACTTGTTGATTGCGGCGGTGGAGACGGCGGTGACGTTGCGACGGGTTGATGCTTTATTGACGCTTCATTGGTTGTTACGTTTCTGGATACCGATGCACATCGTTGCTACTTCGATCATGCTGGCGTTGATGCTGGTCCACATCGGGCAAGTGGTGTTCTTTAGCGTCAAATGAACCAATACACGATCATTCGTGAAGATCTACTTGTTGATCCGGTGACGATCATCACCGAAGGGTTATTAATCGGCCGGCTGCCGCAGTGTGAGTTACTCCTCAATCATCCTTCAGTGTCGCGCGTCCAGGCTGGTATCAAGCATCTCGAAGGCAGCTATTACCTCTTCGCTTTGCGACCGAAGAATCCCGTTCTCCTCAACGGCAAACCGGTGGAAGAGAACGAAGCGCTCGCTGCTGGCGACATCGTTGAGGTTGGACCATTCCGATTGCAGATTGACTCCGTTGACGATGGACTCGTAATACGAGTCGAGGTTCGGATCGGCATGAAGCCTTCCGAGATCGACGTCAGCGATCCAGGACTCACCACCGGCAATCTTGACGAGCCTGATCCGGCGAAAGCGAAAAAGCCACGCGCCGCGCCGATCGCGGCTACGAAAGCGCTCGACGTCTTCTGGGACAAACGAATTCGTGACGTCGGAAAAATGGCCCGCCCCTCGCCGCTCTATCCGAAAGCCGGCCGGCGCAGTGGCAAAGCGCAGTACAACTGGATGCCGACGACAGATCTGCTGTCGCGCTGGCCTGTCGCGTTCTTTACGTGGGCGCTGCTGGTGGTCGGCTCGATCTCCGTTGCGGCGGCTTACTGGTACACGAGCGCGTTCTCGCCGGCGCCAATCTCGAACGCGCACACGTTGACGCACTTCAGCCTGATTCCTGCCATTGCCACGACGCCAAACTCCGGCTCGTGTACGAACTGTCATTCGTTGTCCGGCAACATGGAGCAGCGATGTGCTGCGTGTCATCGCACTGAGGCATTCACGGCGACGGTAATCAAGCCGCATGAAGCTGCGGGGATTGGTTGTGTTGATTGTCATGCCGAACATCGCGGTGCGGAGTTTAGCGCGACGGCGGGTGCCCTCGGTTCGTGTACGCAGTGTCACACCGATAGCAATCAGAAACTCTACAATGGTCGCAAAGTTGAGACACCGCATGGTGGCACGTTTGGATACCCGGTCGTGAATGGAGAGTGGTCCGCGAAGTCGATCAACGATGAGGAATGGGAATTACGGAAGCTCAGCGTTGTGCGGCTGGCGACTGATAGTGATCAGAAGTGGCGCAGCAACCAGTTTCATGCGCTGCATGATCAGCGTGTGAAGATCGCGCCGGGGATGAAAGGAAATGCTGAAGGAAAGTTGTCGTGCTCGAGCTGTCACAATTCATTCGAGCCGCTCGATCGCGTGACGCCGCGAACGACGTGTGCGAGCTG
>Ga0081539_10001450_pt1 | contig 40549 bp, 36 predicted proteins | sample TabmetS4T2R2_FD_71023 | JGI IMG/M metagenome (GOLD analysis project Ga0081539, IMG submission 71023) | Tabebuia heterophylla rhizosphere microbial communities from the University of Puerto Rico - S4T2R2 | ecosystem: Host-associated > Plants > Roots > Rhizosphere ... | reverse complement strand
GTCTGGCACAAGGACGAACTCGAAATCGAAGGCGTGGAATCTGGCTCCTCGTTCTGTTCGCGGGTGCGCGGCGCGCTCAATCGAATCATCGGCATCGAGGGTAGCGGCCGTCAGATCGCGGTCTTTACTTCGGGCGGCGTCATCGGCCTCGCGGTCCAGACTGCGCTCGATGCGCCCGCTCACAAGGCGTTAGAGATCAACTGGCGCGTTCGCAATTGTTCCCTGACTCAATTCATCTTCAGCCGCGACCGCCTCTCGCTCGACTCTTTCAATACCATTCCCCATCTCGATCAACCTTCTTTGCAAAGTTTCCGTTGAGATCACCGGGTAGACAAAACTATTAGATCGTTAAAATCTCATGATTTTTTGATGCGCATCGCGGCTCGCCTAGTGCAGATGCAAAAGGAAAGTTTTATAATCAGCATTGAAAAATTTTATTATCTGCAAAGGAGTGACTGACATGGTGGCTTCAAGCAAATCGAAGAACACCAATTATGGTATCGGTGATGAAGTTTCATATGTTTTTGGGTCCGGCATCGCTTATGGCGAGGTGATTCGCTTGCTTGAAGGCGGCGCCGCCGTTGAAATTCAATTCGAGGACGGGCGCCGTGAGATCAAAAAGTCCCGAGACGGCGCGTTGCGGCTTATTCGCCGGGCTTCGGGTGCAAGTGAAGTGGAAGAACAACGTTCAGACCGTAGTCGGATCCGTGATTATGAAATTGATGAAGTGCGGCGCAGGGATCAACGGAGGAGATAACGATCGCCGGCCGTACTCAGTACCCCCTAAAATTATTGAAAAGAAGCGTGATAGCGGTTTTCAGCTGTGAGATCTGCGGCTGAGAATTGTTTTATGAGGAGGCAATAATGAAAAGAAAGCTTCTCCCGATTGCCATCCTGGCGATGGCGATGGTTTGTCCGAGTTTAATCGCCCGTGCGCAAGAAGAGACTAGCAAAAGTGAGTCCAAGAATGGCAACATCACGATCGCCCAGGGTACGACAGCCAAAATTTCCCTCCAATCCCAGTTGAGCAGTAAGATCAGCGAGGTTGGTGATGAAGTGACCGGCGTGCTCTATGAACCGGTGCGGGCGAGCGATGGGCGCGTCGCGATTCCGCGGGGCACTGAATTCGTCGGCCGCGTCACTCAGGTCCAGGCAGCCAAACGGCCTCAGAAAGAGGCGACCATGACGATCATCTTCGAAACGATGCGAATGTCTTACGGTACGGAGAAGATCGCGACCGTCGTGACCGCCATCGACGATTACGCCAACGATGAAAAGATGCGGGCGAAGGATGACGAAGGCAAGGTCGGCGGCGGGCGCAACGGCGGGCGCACGGCGCGCAATGCCGGTGTCGGCGGCGGTCTGGGAGGATTGGGTGGCGTCCTCATCGGCGCGGCCGGCGGCGGAATCGGCGGGGTCGCGGGTGGCATTGGCGCCGGAGTCTTGGGCGGAGTCCTGATGACCAAAGGCAATGACATCAAACTCGCGCCCGGCACCGTCCTGCGCATCCGCTTTGAGCGCGACATCCAAGTTCCGGCCATGGAAAATTGAGGAAGATCGCACGCGAAATCGGCAAAACGCGCGAAGACACTAGACAATTCCGCGCGCTTTGCCGATCTCATCCCTCTTGAATCTCACCATAACTGCCCTTCAACCAATTCGATCGCGAAATCGTTCGACCGGTGGCCTTCGTGCCAGACACAGACATTCGTCTGACCGGCCTCCAATCCCGGAGGCACAGGCAAATTGATCTGGGTCAGACCCGCGTATTTAGGATCACCCGAAGGCCCGACGTAAATCGGATGGATCCCAAATCCTCCGACCTCGGTTCGCACCTCCCAGCGCTGCGCCTGCGCCGGCAAACCTTCGACCAATACCATCAAGAAGGCGTGACGTCCGCGCCGTGGGAAATGGTGATCGATCGTCACCGCATTGAAAACGTCGCGCACGCGCAATGAAGGAGAGACGGTGAGCGGTTTGTCAGCCCAGCGGCGATGGGCTTTGACGGTCACGCGCGTCGGTTCGCGCCGTAATATTTCAACCCGGGCAAAACCGGCTGAGCGCACCATTCGCGTCAAACATTCAATGTTCGGTCCCCACCAATTATCGTACTGACCGCCGAGTTCATCGAACTCGTAAAATTCCATGGCCGGTTGTTCCGTTGGAAAGACATTATCGATGACATGGGTTTCAATGATCGCAAAATCCCGAGTGACCTCGCAGACCTGTTCGAGGGCCAATAAAGGGTGCCGTAAGTGATAGAGCACTCCAAGAAAGAAGACCAGATCGAATGGGCCGAGACCATCTTTGGTAATTTCATAGACGCTCATTTCATGAAATTCGACGCGCGATCCGAGAACCTCTTTCGCTTTGAAAAAATTTTCGGGCCGCCAGCAATCGACGGCGACGACGCTGGCGCCGTGTCTCTCCGCTTCAAAGCTGTAAAATCCGTCCCAACTGCCGATGTCCAGCAAACGTTTGCCGCTCAGATCATCGGGCAGATTGAATCGCGCGTAGTTGTCTTTGAGCTCTTCCAACGCGTGGACGCCGCGCGTCACTTGCCCTTCGCCGAGATCGATGCTGTGCCACCACGATCCGGACATGAGCCCGGCGCGCTGCGCGGCGGCGATTTCGTCGAGATCTTTGCGGATTTTTTCAATGCTCATTTGATTTCCAATTACCTTAAGTTTCGTGCTGATTTGCTTTAGATGAATTGAATTTGAAGAACCGGATAAGGTATCTTTATTGGCTTATGCGAATTGCGCTTGACGCCATCCCATTAGTCGAGGCGAAGACCGGAATTGGGCATTATACGGATGCGCTGGCAGAGTCGCTAGCGCGGATTCATCGAGATCATCAATATGAATTGCTTTCGCCTTTCGACTTCACCTTCGATGCCTGCAATGGTAAGCCGGCGAACCTGAGTAAGCGGTTTATTCCCGTCCGCTCAGTCTTTCGCAAATGGTGGCTCGTCGGTCTGCCTTCATTGCTGCAGATTTCGCCCGTCGATGTTTTTCACGGGACGAACTACTGCATCCCTGTTTTCGCGCCGTGTCCGAGTGTCGTGACCATTCATGATATGTCGTTGCTCGCGCAATCGAGCACGCACGAGACGGCCAATGTCGTGCGAGGCAAACGCCGCGTGCCGATCATGGCCCGCCGCGCTTCCCTCATTATTGCGCCGAGCGAATGGACAAAACAGGAGATCATCAAATATCTCGGTACCCGTCCCGAAAAGATCCGCGTTATCTATGAAGCGGCTCGCGATAAGATGACGGCCTGGCCGTCATCCAAATATCAGAGCATTATTGACAGGCATCAAATTCGACAACCTTACCTCCTCTATGTCGGCACGATCGAGCCGCGTAAGAATCTGCTCACCCTCATTCGCGCTTATGACGAACTGCTCAAAACGACTCCGCATCGCCCACAACTTGTTTTGTGCGGCGGGCGCGGATGGCTCGATAATGAGGTCTTCAAACTGGTCACTGATTTAAAGCTGGAAGATCAGGTGCGTTTCACCGGTTATGTCGATGACACGGATCTGCCCGGACTCTACTCCGCGGCGGAGATCTTCATCTACCCATCGTTGTACGAAGGTTTCGGGCTGCCGCCGCTTGAATCAATGGCCTGCGGTACTCCGGTCATCACGAGCAACGTTTCGAGTCTCCCGGAAGTCGTCGGGAAAGCCGGGTTGATGCACGATCCGAATGACTATCGCGCGCTGACCGCCAACATCGCCAAGATGCTCGGCGATCGGTCGACGTACGAGCATTTCAGTTGCGCCGGATTGGAACAGGCCTCGCATTTTTCTTGGGATCGCGCCGCGCGAGAAACACAAGCTATTTACGACGAAGTTTTCGAAAAATGGCATCAGAAGTCCTGAGCCTGATCTCTTGAGTCCCTGAGGTGCACGAAGGTAAAGACGGTTCGCTCAGGACTTCGTTTTCTTGATATGAGTCAAATCAAAAACATTGCCCGCCATTTGCGGCTGATCTTTCTGGGAGGGATCTCTCAAGAGATCTCTAGAATTACCGGAGAACTTGAGGGGCGCATCAACAATCGCGCCGACATCTACGAAAGAGCTCTGGACACGCGGATCGATGAAAGATTTTCAGCAGTTGAACGTCGCCTCGACGAAAGATTAGCAACTATCGAAAAAAACCTGGATGAGCGATTCGACGCCATTGAGCAGCGGTTCGATCAGCGTGCCGGCAGCTATGAGTCCGCGCTCGATCTTCGCATCGATGAACGGCTGGCGTTGGCGGAATCGCGCTTCGACGGGCGCGTCTCTGAGATGGAGTCGCGGATCGATCAACGCTTTAACGAACGAGCCCATTCGATCGACAATCGTCTGGACGATCGTCTGGCAAAGATCGAACGGCAAATTGACGAACGTTTCAAACTGCTTGACCAACGCTCCGACGACAGAATGGAGCGCCACGAACGTAAAATTGATGGCATGGTTCGTCAAATGTCGAACGACATCGTTGAGCGCAACGATCTCATGCTGCAGATCTTCGAGCAACGGCTCGATAAACAGCGCCGTGAATTGCGGACGCTGCGTGAATTGAAATCCCAACCGGGATCAAATAACCACCACGTCGGCGAGAGCCCGGTCGCGAGTAATGATGGGGCGATCGAGACGGCCCACGGCCGGGACGATTCGCAATCGGATCAATTGAGGTCCTTCCGCAACCTGGCCAAAGGCGTCACCCACGCGAAGACGAAGGTCGGCCATGCGGGCGAAATCTCGCTCTATCATCAAATCTTGGAATGGAAGAAGGTCGCGGCTGAAGGGATCAACGATTTTACGCCGGATGAACAGGAGATTGTCGATTACATTCTGAGTTTCGTCAGCGACTTGAAAGAGGCCGAGTATGTCAAACAACACCTCCGCCGTTTCGTCATGACTTTACAGCGAATTCCCCCGGCGCAAGGAAAGGCTGATCGCCTGTTGGAACTCGGCAGCCTCTCGCACCTCGCGCCTGCCATCAAAAAATACTGCGGATATCAAGAGGTCTTCTGCGCCGATTTTTGGGACTCTGACGAAAAAGTCTCGCACGAAACTGTCGGTCAAAAAAATGGGCCGGACACCTATACCTTCGAACTTCACAATTTCAATGTCGAACGTGATCGATTTCCCTATCCGGACGGACATTTTCGAGTTGCGCTCTGTTGTGAATTGATCGAACACCTGCAGAGCGACCCGATGCACATGCTCTGGGAATGCAACCGCGTGCTGGCCGATGGCGGGTATCTGCTGCTGACGACGCCGAACATCACAAGCTGCCGGGCGATCGAAGGGCTCTTCGTCGGCTGTGCTCCTTACCTGCTTGCGCAGTACAATGTGCGTGAGACCGTCGATCAACACAATCGAGAATATGCGCCGTATGAAGTCGGAGTCGCGTTGGCCGCTGCCGGCTTCACCGTGGTTGAGCTGGAGACTGAAGACGTGTGGTTACGCTCGAACCCGGCGATCGTCGAGTTGCTCAAACAGATCGAGATTTCGACCAGTTTGCGCGGCGACAACATCTTCGCGCTGGCGCGAAAGACCGGCGCACCGGTCGAACGATATCCCAAAGAACTCTATATTGACTGAGGTCAAAGAGATGAGTGATAGAGAGGCAACCGGACAAGTCTATACTGCAAACACCGCTGAATTGTCTGACTCCCCCGTTCTCTCTTTTATTGTTCCGCCTGAATCTGCCGGACAGCGGCTTGATACCTTCCTCGCCGCGCAGATTTCACAGACCAGCCGTTCACAGATTCGGCGGGCCATTGAGAACGGCGATGTCACGGTCAATGATCTGACGACCAAGCCCAGTCACAGTATTCGCGCGGGCGAAGAGATTCAGATTGAATTATCCGGCTCCGCGCCGCTCGAAGCAGCGCCCGAACCGATCCCCCTCAATATCATCCACGAAGACGATGAGATCATCGTGATCAACAAACCTGCCGGTATGGTCACTCATCCCGGCGCCGGAGTCGCCTCCGGAACTCTGGCCAACGCGCTCGTCTACCATTTCGCGCAAATCTTACACCAGCCGCCAAGAAGAGGAGGAACATCACGCCCTGGAATAGTACATCGCCTTGATGTCGGCACTTCGGGCCTGATCGTTGTCGCCAAAACCGATCGGGCGCACTTGAGCCTGGCCGAGCAGTTTGAATCACGATCTGTCTTCAAAAGTTATCTCGCTCTCGTTTATGGAAACGTGGCAGCAAACGAAGGAAAGATCGATGCCCCGATCGGACGAGACCCGCGCAGCCGCGTCAAGATGGCCGTGCGGCCGCCGGGCGAGGGCCGCAACGCTCTGACCATTTACCGAGTCAGCGAGAGATTCGGTCAATTCTCTCTCCTGGATGTCGAGATCAAAACCGGCCGGACGCATCAGATCCGCGTTCATCTCGCGCACATCAAGCATCCGGTCGTCGCCGACAGCACATACGACGGCGGCCGCGCGAACAACATCCCAAACGCCCTGCTCCGCGCCAACGTAGGCAAACTCACCCGACCATTTCTGCACGCCGCGCGATTGAGCTTTGTTCATCCCGCCAGCGGCGAGAAGGTCGATTTCAGCGCCCCGCTGCCGGACGACCTTCAATCTTTTTTAGAAAAACTTCGATCAGAATAATTATCAGGTTTGTGCGTGATTTATCAGAACGACTGAGAGGAGCACAAGCTTTATTCAAAGCCATAACCGATGATCTCGGCGGATTCAGTCCTCTGTTCTTCTTATTGCCGAAGCTTCGAGGCCGATGTATCCTTAAGGAGAGAGGTGAGAGCTATGGAACAAATTACCCTGACCATTCCTGAGGAAATAGAGGCTGGAATACAGAACGGCGAGATTTCGCAGTTTTCACGCCGCTTAATGGAACTTCTCGCGATAGAGCTTTATAAGGCAGACATCATCACGAGTCGCCAGGTACAAGAGATGCTTGGATTTGAGGACCGAGAGGAGCTTTTCGCTTTCTTCAAGGCCAACGATGTTCGTGACCATAGTTTTACTATCAAGGAATTAGAGCGAGGGCGCGAAACAATGGCGGCTCTGCTCGCTAAGCAATGATTATCGTCTCTGATACGATTCCTCTTTGATATCTCATTGAAATCGAAGAGGCACACATTCTTGAAACGCTATACGGCAGAATCATCATTCCTCAAAAAGTCTTCAGCGAATTACAAGGCACGAACACGCCGCCAAAAGTGACGGAATGGATACTTGTCCATCCCGATTGGATTGAAGTCCGGAAAGCCGATACTTCCCTCTTCGCGCCACAAAGATATCTCGACGATGGAGAGCGTGAAGCTATATCGCTCGTTATCGAACTCAAGGCTGATGCTCTTTTGTCAGATGATGGTGCCGCTATTAAAGAAGCACGTCGTCTCAATATTCCCGTCGTTCGACTCTTTACCATTCTAGAAAGCGCCGCGGAGCTTAATCTCCTCGACCTATCAACAACCATAGATAAAATACGAAATACAACTTTCCGTTTGCCGCCGATCGAAATCATCGACGCGATGCTTGAGCGTGACCGGAAGCGAAGAGAGGGATAATCCTATTAATGCGTGATGATCTCTGAGACCTGTAATCCACGCCGATGCGCTTCGTCTCGAAAATGTTCGGTGACGTCTTGCGCGCCTCTCGACTCACCATTCCAAACGATCAGCGCCGCGACTTCTTCCTCCACCATCTCGGCAGCGATCCGCGCGGCCTGATCGAGGATGTCGAGATTGGTTGCGAAGTACGTCGCCTCTTCGTCTTTGTCGTGATTGAATTCGACCAGGTCGCCCTGGGCTTCAACCTCGGCGATAATTCGATCGTAGCGTTCGCCCCAATCACCCGGACGATCCGTCACGGAGGTCCGTTTGAACGTCTCTTTGTCGTAAGGTAAAACGATGCGGCGGCGGAGCACCAGTTCCCCTGCGGCCTCCAACGCCAAAAGGTCGGCGCCACAAGCTGCCGCACAGACCAGAACACTCGCTGAGTTATCAATTAAAAAATCTCGAATGCTTTGTTGGACGGCAGAGGCGTTTTTCGCCGGAAAACGCGCCTCTTTCGCCTCGGCTGCGTCGATGCGTCTACCTGCTAAAGCGACGATCATAATTGTTATCCTCAGATTTTTCCCGATTCTTCTTGATTGACTCGATTGATTCAGGCGCCGGAGGAGAGGAGAGTAATCCGCCTTTGAGTTGCGGCACGATCTCCGCGCGACCCAATAAGATGGTTTGAAGCTTTTTCGGCAGAAAATAACGCGCCGCCTTCTCGATCCGGTTGATGAGCGTGACCAGATCCAGACTACCATCCCAGTGTTCATACAAAACTTCGTCGTTGGTGCGGGTGAGCAGACGAAGAAGCACGAGCGCAATCAGATAGAGATCGTCTACTTCCCCGATGAATGGAATCACGTCGGGGATGAAATCGAGTGGTGAAACGACATATGCAATGGTGCCGACGAGCAAGGCCTTTTCGGCCAGCGGCACACGCGAGTCTTTGAATAATCGGTAGAGCAGTTTGAGAAAATTCGGGATCAGCATCAACGCGCCTTTCAGAAAACTGCGCGCCTGCTTGCGTTCATTCAATTTTTTAGCCATCTTTTTACCTTGTCCTCGCAATATTTGCCGTCAAAGGCTCACAATGTTTAAATATCCTAAAAATGTTGCAGGACTGTGATGCAAAATTGCGGTGATACGGCATAATTTAATCATCCATCGAACTGGGATTCAATCTCTTTATGGTGCGGGAACATACCTCAATTGAAGCTTTTCCCGAATCGCTCGAACTGACCGACGGCGATTCGGTCTTGCAGATCGTCTGGGACGACGGGCACCGAAGCCGTCACCGGCTCGACGTCTTGCGCGCGGCCTGTTCATGCGCGGCATGTCAAGGCCATCATCCGTCCCAAAGTCTCAATCTCAAACCCGAGCAATTCTCGGAGATCCGCCTGACGGATCTGGCGCCGGTCGGCCGCTACGCATATCACCTCGTGTGGAGCGACGGCCATGACACAGGAATCTATACGTTGAAGATGTTGCGGGAGATAGAGAATTCTGCCTGAAGACCATCAGGCTGACTACCATCAGGCTGATTACCATCAGGCTGATTACCATCAGGCTGACTACCATCAGGCTGACGAGCGTCAGGCTGACGAGCGCCACGAAGGATGGCTTATTCTCGATATTTGGTTTGCACTCGATATCGTGCCAGCAGCTCTTCGAGAAAGCCTTCGTAATTGAAGCGCTCTGAGTTGTAATAAGGGCGGATCTTTTCGAGCAACGGAGCAGCGATCCGCCAGGCCAGCCATTGCCGGGGGCGCTCCGGAATCTCGTACCGGCGGCGCAGGAAGATCTCAACGGCCGAGATCTCGGTTTCGGTGACCAACCGCACGTCGCCGCGAAAATCCACGGCCGGGGCGATGCGGCGCATCGCGGTATCGATCACCTCGCTCTCAAACACCTCATCGAAAGACGGAGCCTCCGCGGTTCGTTCCTTGATCACGACGGTGTTTGCCACATAATCGCCCAATCGCTTAGCGCGCATACTCGAAAAGACCGAGATAATTCCGATCGAATAGAACGGAAAAGGCATGATGTCCGCGCCGCGGATCAGGTTTCGCGTCAACGCGGTGAAGAAAGTGATCGGACGGCCGTCTTCCTGAATAACACGCAACTTGAGCAAGCGTTTGCCCGGCGTTTGCCCGCTCCACATCGTTTCAAAGAAAACGAAGTAACCGAAAATGATCAGAAAGATCACGAGGGTGCCGGCAGCCAGGACCCATAAACTACCCTCTCGCGTATCACCGATGACGGCGCGACTGACCGCGCGAACGCCCTCGCTCAATTGATAGATGATCAATCCCGTGAAAAAGACCAGGACCGCCTGGATCACATGATCGATCGCGCACGCCAGGAACCGGTTACCAATCGTGGCGAGCGCAAACTGCAATTCAACGTGTTCGGGGGTTTCGATGGTCAGAATTTCATCGGCCATAATAGATCCCGTAATTGCTTGCGAATTGTGAATAAGATCGCGCGCGCTTCAAATATAAATCCGCCATCCACAATCTGCAATCAATTACGTGATCGTCCCTTCCCGGTCTTCTCGAGTTCAAGCTTGGGGATGCCGAACTGGCCTTCAAGCTGGCTGAGTTTTTCGAGATCGATCGGGCCGACAATATTGACGAAGGTCAGTTCTTTCGGCTCAGTGGCGATAATGGTCAGGCCCAGAATATTGTTGCCTTGATATTTGAGGTGAACATCAACATTTTGACCATCGCGTTTGCTTCGCACGCCGACAATTTTGGTCCAGGCCTGTGAGTTCAACTGTGAACGCAAGGCGTCAATATCGCTCGCGGCATACTCGCCCGGCTTGTCGAATTCAAAGACTCTGACATAAACGCCCTTCAGACCTGAAACCAACTCTTTGACCTTGGCCTCATCGGGATTGTTCGAATTGAGAAATTTGGCCGCGAGTTGTAACAATTTTTCGTCGAGCGAGACTTCAACGACCTCGGCTGCCTTGCCGGCGAGTCGATCGAGATTGCGGATCTCCAGCCGGGCGTCCTGCGCAATTGCCGCAGAACAGACTGTCGCCAGCAAGATCAACACCACCGATCCCTTCACTGCCCGGATTATCAACCTCATAAGACTTCTCTCTCTCTCGTCCTTACTTTTTCGCGGTCTGATCAATCTTAACGCCGCTTCTTACTGCCGATACCACATCGCTTAAATTCAAATTGCTTCTCCAGCAAATTCATCTCTTCCAATTGCAATGGGCCGACAATATTGATAATGCATAGTTTTCGCGGTTCGGCGGAGATCGAGGCAAAACCAACGGCCACATCGCCCCGAGGCATAAGGTAGACCTCGTCTCTGCTGCCGTCCCGCTCTCGCACCTCGACAATGCGTTGCCAGCCGGGCGCATTCAATTGCGTACGGAGCAGGTCGAGGTCAGCCTCGCGATACTCTCCGTCGTTCGCAAATTCAAAACCGCGAATGTAGATGCCCTTCAATTTGGCCAGGATCTCTCTGAGCCTCGATCGATCCGTGGTATCGAGCGTGAGCAGTTTGTGCACCGCCCGCAACCGCAGTTCGTCAAGCGTGACCTCAACCGATTCGATCGATTTGGCCTCCAGCCTGTCCAGATGATCGATTTGCAATCTCGCATCTTGGCCCAAGACGGGAAGCGCAGCGATGAAGGCTAAAAGCAAAGCCGCCTGGGCAAAGCTTCGCAAAAGTCTCAACGATGGCTTCATTTCTTCTCCTTCATTGACTAAACCCATTGCATTGCAACGGCAATTTTCAATGATGATCTCGGTTTACCTCTTTCAGTCTATCTGTCGAAATAACCTTTGCGTGTCTTCGCCATTCCCTGGTCTTGCCCCTGATTCTGCTTGATCTTGACCGAGATCTTGCGGAATTCGCCATTGTGTTTCAATTTGTCGGGCGAATAGGCCAGGCTATAGAGCGTATGCAATTCGGCGGCGACTCTTTTGTAGGCGTCCTCGAGATCTTCCTCGCGTTGCGCGTTGAAGACTTCGCCGCCGGTCTGTTCGGCCAGATCATTGAGTTGTTTGCGCGCGACCTGGCTCTTGTCATTGCCCATCAAATTACCGTTACCGAACAATACTCCCAATTTATTTATGTTATTCGATCCGTTGAAATAGATCGGATAGATCGTGACATCCTCTTCCGACGATCTGTCGAACAACTGCTCGAATGAATGATCGGTCGGTTCCGAACCGTCGATCGATTCATCTTCGCCGTCGGTCAGCACGACGACCGCTTTGCGCGCCTCTCCGAGGTCTTTCAGTTGGTCGAGCGCCTTCCACATCGAGTCATAGAACGCCGTGCCGCCCGCTCCGTTGAGATCTTTCAAAACGCCCTTCAATTTCGTTTTGTCGGAGGTGAAATCCGTCAGCGCGCGATACCTGCGCGTAAAAGCGACGATGGAGACCTGATCACGTTCCGGAAGCGCATCGATGAACCTCATGGCCGCGTCCTTCATCGCTTTGCGTTTACTTTTGGTGCTGCCGCTCAGGTCCAACAACATAATGATATTGACCGGCGCATTGACCGGTTTGAAATGCGAGACTTCTTGCGGCACTCCGTCTTCATAAATAGCGAAATCTTCAACATTGAGGGTGGTCAGCGGCTGCCCCGCGCGATCCACCGCTTTGACATTGAGGTTGATCAATCGCGTTTCGATCCGAATCGCATCTCTGTCGGGCAGATCCGGTTTGACCTCGGCCGGCCGGGCCGCGGCCTTCGCCGTATTCTCCGCGTTCGGCAACGGAGGATTATTTTCGTCATTCGTCGCGCTCAAGACCGGACGAGGTCTCGGTTCGCCAGTCGCAGCGGCATCGGAGGTTGGAGCACTCGCGGCAGAATCGGCATTTATCTGGTCGTTCGTCGAACTCGTTCTCGCCGGACCATTATTCCGCGGCATCCGATTCACGGCGACACCGTTCTGATTGCCGCGAATAGAATTGCCGAGCGAAATTCCCATGATCTTCGGGTTCTCTAAAAACTTCGCGGCCGCATCAGGATTGAATCTGGCCTCAAGCACAACCGCTTCTCTCTCCTGCAAAGTGACCACGGCAAATTCAAGGTCTTTGCCCGCATTTCTGGCATAGATGAAGACCTGGCCGCCGCCGCGTTTCGAATTGAGCTGCACAAACGGCATCCAGTCCTTCTTATAAGCTTCGCGCATGGCGACATCGAACGGAATGGTTCCGGGACGCGCCGCAAAGTTCTGGCCCTCAAAAACAGCCAGCTTAAACCCTTTTACTCCCGCCGGGCGAACCACCTTGACGGCGAAATTCGCCAAGCCCAGAAAAGGGATGCGAGTCTTTTTAGCGCCATACTGATTCTCGATGTGTTTAACCACGTCTTTGAAGCCTTTCCCCTTGGCCTGCGCGTTGAACGCGAGGGCCTGCAAAAGGGCGAGCATGATCACAAACCAGATGAGCTTTCGGACAAAATCGTGCAGCCGCTTCATCTCCATACCTCCTGATCTGATAATTGAAGATCCAATCAAACTCTTTCAGCTTGAACCTCGGGTTGCGCCTCTCAACAATTACAACAATCAGCGGCCCGCCCTGTGATCTCTCTTGACTCCACTCCAATCGAAATCGATGTCTTTCGGGATGCCGAATTGGCCGCGTAGTTGGCTGATCTTCTCGGGATCGATCGGGCCGACGACGTTGACGACATAGAGCTGCTTCGGCTCAAAGACCAGCACGCCGATGCCGTCAATCACGCTGTTGTTGATCATCAAATAGACCTCGACGTTTTGCTTCTCGCGCTTGCTGCGTACTCCGACTATCCGTTCCCATCCTGGCGCCATCAGTTGCGTCCGAACGGCTTCAATATCCGAATCGGAAATTTCTCCCTCCTTATCGAATTCGGCGCCTTTGACGTAGACGCCTTTCAATGCCGAGACGATCTCTTTGACGGCCGCCTCGTCGGGCTTGGTAGTCGAAAGGAACTTGGAAGCGATCTGCAGCAGCGAGCCATCGACCCTCACGTCAACGGTCTCAACGGCCCTCGGAAAGAGCCGGTCCAAATGGTCGATCTGGAGCCTGGCATTTTGCGCCTGTGAAGATGTGACACAGACGAACAAGAGAAAGAGCGAAGCGATCAATGTTTGAAACGTGGGTGCGAGTTTGTTCATAGTTTCCCCTTCCTGATTGCCTTCATATATTTAGAATGCCAAGACCTGCCCGATACCAGTGGCCTGTTTGGTCAATTCCGTCTTTGTGTGCGCTATTTTTCCGCGTTATCCTGAACTTTCCTTTGAGCGACGTTGAGTTTCGCGCTGGCGATCTTCATGGCCAACATCACCTGTTCTTTGGCTCTTTCACCCTCGGCGAGTTCCGCTGTCATTCGCTGACGCTCGTAATGGCGATAGGTGCCGATCGTCGCAATCATCAGCAGAGAGAGCATTGCTCCGGCCACTGCCCATTTTATTCGGACCGGTTGAAAGAATTCGGCGAGTCGCTCTCGCCAACCGGGCTGCTTCTTCGACTGCTCTTCTTCGCGCTCAAGAGGCAAAGCGGAGATCCGCGCCATGACGCGATTGGTGAAATCCGGCGCGGGTTCTTCCGGGCGTAACGCCACTCTCAATTCATCTTCTATTCGACTCATACTTCTATCTCTCCTAAACAACGAGTAATCTTTTCGCGCAGAATTGCGAGCGAACGCCGGAGGTGGCTCTTGACCGTATTGAGCGGCATCTCAAGGATCTTGGCGATCTCGGTCGGATCGAGGTCCTCCTGATAACGAAGGGTCACGACCAGCCGCGGTTTCTCGGGCAATGTCGCAACAATCCGGCGCAACGTGCTGTGCATCATGGCGTCCGGCAAATCGAAGATCGACATTGGCTCCGGAGCTTCATCAACGCTCACGGTCTGCACCTTGCGTCTGCGCGAATAATCGATGCAGCGATGACTGGTCACCTTGCGCAGCCAGAATTTCAGATGTGACGGCGATTCGATCGCCGCGAGGTTTTGATAAAGATGCAAAAAAACCTCTTGCGCCAGGTCCTCGGCGAACGCACGATCGCGAAAGAAACGGTGGGCGAGACTAAAGACCATCGCTTGATGCACACGTACTAAATCGGCAAAGGCCGCTTGATCACCATTCTTTGCTCGCGCCAGGGTGTCGTCTATGACATCCACTGGATTCGCCGCCGATTTCGGCCACTGCATCGCCACCTCTTCCCAATTCTCGATCAACTGTCTATTTTTCGTTTCATCCGTCATGACGAACGGTAAGTGACTGGAGAGTGCAAAAAGTTTTCAGATCTGATCGATTAAAGATAGTCTCCGCCTAAAAATCCAGCTAAATTGGAAATTATTGAATTAATTCGAGATCTGAGCTGACGAAGGCCGCCAAAAGGGCGCCAACCGGAAGCTCTGACGGCCCTGCCGATCTGATGGTAGACGATTAGAGCCCTGCTTGACGACCTTACAAACCATATGCTAGGGTTGCCATCCAATTGGATATTCCCATCAACACAGGCTTTTCCGCTATATGGAGACTTCATCAAGGACAGCTAATTTGCCAAATACACAACTCAGGAAGACCGCGCTCAACGAAGCCCACCGCAGGGCAGGGGGCAAAATGATCGATTTCGGTGGCTGGGACATGCCCATCCAGTATCCGGCCGGAACTCTTGAAGAGCATCTGAGGGTGCGAACGGCAGCCGGTCTTTTTGACGTGAGCCATATGGGTGAGATCGAGGTCAGTGGTCCGGAGGCTCTCGCTTTGCTCCAATCCCTGACGCCCAATGATGCAGCGCTCCTGGCTGATGGGCAAATTCAATACTCAGTGTTGACGACTCCGAGCGGTACTTTTGTTGACGATATCCTCATTCATCGCTTCGGTCCAGACCGCTTCTTTCTTTGCGTCAATGCCTCGAACAGCGACAAAGACTTCGCCTGGATCTGTGATCATCGCGCGAAGTTCGATGTCGAGGTGAAGAACTGCAGCGCGAATTATACCCAGATCGCACTGCAAGGACCGAAATCTCTCGAGATTTTGCAGCCGATGGCGGATGTTGATTTAAGCGCGATCAAATATTACTGGTTCACGAATGGCCTGATCGACGGGGTTCCGGCCATCATCGCCAGGACCGGCTACACCGGCGAGGATGGATTTGAGCTCTACTTTGATCCTGACGAATCGGAGCGAATTTGGGAGAAGATTCTGGAGGCGGGCAAACCGTCCGGGTTGCTGCCCTGCGGCCTCGCCGCGCGCAACACTCTCAGGTTGGAAGCGAAGATGGCGCTTTACGGCAACGATATCGACGACACGACCACGGTCCTCGAGGCCGATCTCGGGCGGATCTGCAAATTCAACAAAGGTGATTTTATTGGCCGTGATCACCTGCTTGCGCAAAAACAGAGCGGTTTGACGCGCAAACTCGTGGGATTTGAAATGATCGATAAGGGCATTGCGCGCGATCATTACCCGATCTTGGTCGAGGGCCGCGAAGCGGGGATCGTGACGTCGGGAAGTCCCGCGCCATTTTTAAAAAAGAACATCGGACTGGCGTATCTGCCAATCGAAAGCACTGGTATCGGAACGCATTTTGAGATTGATGTGCGAGGGCGAAAGCTCGCAGCGCAGGTGGTCAAAACCCCGTTTTATCAACGAAGCAAGTAGGCCCCGCAGACCGCGGCGGAGAATGGATTCTTCGCGCCGGACGCAGGACTTACTGAGAAAACTAATCAACACATATTAAGAGAGGAAGCAATGGCTGCTTATCCTGAGGATATTCAATACACCAAAGACCATGAATGGATTCGTGTCCAAGGTGACACAGGAATAATCGGCATTACCGACTTTGCGCAAGAGCAACTGGGCGATGTGGTTCACGTCCAACTGCCTAAGGTTGGCGAAAAGTTTTCAGCCCGCGATACGTTCGGCGAAGTCGAATCCGTCAAAACTTTTAGTGAACTTTTCACTCCTGTCACGGGTGAAGTGACTGCGGTCAATGAGGCGCTCGCCGATTCGCCGGAGCTGGTCAACAGTTCACCTTACAATGATGGTTGGATGATCAAAATCAGACTGAACGATCCCGGCGAAGTCGATGGTTTGCTCTCTTCGACGGAATATGAAGATTTCGTCGAATCGCAGAAAGAAGAATAATCGCACGGTATTGATCGGATCGGGGTCTTGATCAAGCAACGGCGGACCAGAGGCCGGGTGTGCGGTAGAGAGCGGCGCCGGTCGCCATGAGCTAATAATCAAATCTACGATTACAAAAATGCTGAATGCCGGGTAGAATGGTGGCTTGCTCGGACTTCAGCATTTGTCACTTTAACCCTTTGAAGACGTATGGCAATTACCAATCCATTGCACCCTTTATCGAAAGATGTAGCCGAACAACTTCGCGAACAGATGAGGCGGATGCTCGTACGCCTGGACGAGATGCGTTCAATGGCGTCGAGCCCCAGTGCCTGGGTGCCGCCGGTCGATGTTTGCGAGATGAACGATGCGATTCTGGTCAGAGTCGAGTTGCCCGGCGTTTCGCTCGACAACGTGCGTGTCATCATGCTCGATAATGTCCTGAGAGTTGAAGGACGCAAATGTCGTGAGACGCCGACCGGCAAATTGGCCTCCGAACCGGACCGGCCGGTCCGATTCATCTGCCTGGAACGCAGTTACGGCAATTTCGCCTTTAGTATCTCCCTCAAATGGCCGATTGAGTTGGCGAACATTGCAGCCAACATGGCTGACGGCGTTTTACAAATCAGATTGCCGAAGACCGAGGCATGCGGCCGCGAAATTGCGATTCCAATAACTGAATAATAACCAGTGGATGGTGGGCGATTGTCGGTCCACTATTCTCTATCGGGATATTAATTGCCCCTCTCTACTAATCACTGACTATGTCTATCGTTACGGAAAAAGAAGAAAAACAAGCAATCATTGAAAATCCGGATGAACAACTCAAGGTTCCGGAATTATTGCCGGTCCTTCCGCTGCGCGACATCGTAATTTTCCCTTTTATGATTGTCCCGCTCTTCGTCAGCCGGGAGCGTTCGATTCGCGCCGTCGATCAGGCGCTGGCAGAAAATCGCATGATCCTGCTGGTCGCGCAGAAAGACCCGAACAACGAAGAGCCCGGCACCAATGATCTGTATGTCGTCGGCACGGTCGCGATCATTATGCGGATGCTTAAACTTCCCGATGGGCGGATTCGCATCCTCATCCAGGGCATTGCCCGCGCCAAGATCAACTACCTCGAAGAGACTCAGAGTTTCTTGCAGGCGCGGATCGAAGAATTAAAAGAGACTCCGCCTGAAGCGAGTCTGGAACTGGAAGCTTTGACGCGGAATGTGCGCGGCTCGCTTGAAAAGGCCGTCACCTTGGGCAAGAACATCTCTCCCGAGTTGATGACCATTGTGACCACGGTCGAAGACCCCGCGCGATTGGCGGACCTCGCCGCGTCAAACCTCGAACTGAAGGTCGAGGATGCGCAGTCGGTCCTTGAATTGATCGAGGTCACGCCCCGATTGCATCGCGTTAATGAACTGTTGGCAAAAGAGATCGAAGTCCTGACCGTCCAACAGGAGATCAATACGCAGGCCAAGGGTGAGATCGACCGTTCGCAGCGCGAGTTCTATCTCCGCCAGCAATTGAAAGCGATTCAACAGGAACTCGGCGAGGGCAACGAACTGGCCGAGGACATCGCGCAGTATCGCGAAAAGATGGCCAAGGCCAAGATGCCGAAACAGGTCGAGGAAGAGGTCGATCGCCAGCTCAAAAAGCTCGAAAGAATGCATCCCGATGCGGCTGAAACGGCCACTCTGCGCAATTGGCTGGATATCATGGTGGCACTGCCATGGTCTAAATCGTCTCGCGAGAACCTGGACCTCAAAAAGGCCCAGGAGATCTTGGACGAAGACCATTACGGTCTGGAGAAAGTCAAAGAGCGAATCGTCGAAGCGCTGGCGGTGCGTAAGATCAAAGAAAAACCGAAAGGATCGATCCTCTGCCTGGTCGGGCCGCCGGGTGTCGGCAAAACATCGCTCGGCCGCTCCATTGCGCGCGCGCTCAATCGCAAATTCGTGCGTCTCAGTCTGGGCGGCGTACACGACGAAGCGGAGATTCGCGGCCATCGCCGAACCTATGTCGGCGCGATGCCGGGACGCATCATCCAGGCGGTTCAGCAAGCCGGGACGCACAACCCTCTCATCATGCTGGACGAAATCGATAAGGTCAGCTCCGATTTTCGCGGCGATCCGTCGTCGGCCTTGCTCGAAGTGCTCGATCCCGAGCAGAACTTCTCGTTCCGGGACAACTACCTCAACGTGCCGTTCGATCTTTCGAACGTCATGTTCATGACGACGGCGAATATTCTGGACACGATTCAACCGGCGTTGCGCGACCGCATGGAGACAATTCGTCTGGCGGGCTATACCGAAGAAGAGAAGCTGCAAATTATCCTGCGCCATTTGTTGCCGAAGCAAATGGACGAGAACGGGATCAAGACTGAGCATCTCAATATCACCGAGACCGCACTGCGCGACGTGATCGCAAGATACACGCGCGAATCGGGACTGCGCCAGCTCGAGCGGGAGATCGGCAAAATCTGCCGCAAGATCGCCGTTCGAGTGGCCGAGGGTGATACCAGCCAGGTCAAAGTAACGGTTAAAAACCTGCACGAGTTTTTGGGCGTGCCGAAGATCGACCCCGACGAGATGCTCAAACACGATCAGATCGGGGTCGCAACTGGTTTGGCGGTGACGGCGACAGGCGGCGACGTGCTCTTTATCGAAGCCATCACGATGAAAGGCAAAGGAGTCTTGCAACTCACCGGGCAACTGGGCGAGGTCATGCGCGAATCGGCGGTTGCTGCTTACTCCTATGCCAAGGCGCGCGCCAAAGAGCTGGGCATCGATGAAGACCTCTTCGGTAAAACCGATATCCATATCCATATCCCCGAGGGCGCGATCCCTAAAGACGGACCGTCCGCGGGCATCACGATGGCGACGGCGCTGGTTTCGGCCTTGTCGAACCGGCCGGTCAGAAATAATGTCGCCATGACCGGTGAGATCACGCTGCGAGGCGATGTGCTGCCGATCGGCGGAGTCAAAGAGAAGGTCCTCGCCGCTCATCGCGTTCAGATCAAAAAGGTGATACTGCCGGCGCAGAACCGGAAGGATATGGAGGATGTGCCGAAAGAGCCGCAGCGTGAGATGGAGTTCGTCTTCGTCGATAACGTTCAGCAGGTCTTCAGCGAATCGCTGTTGCCGGCCATGACTCCGCCCGTCACCTCAACCAATGGCAAGCGAGTGATCAAAACATCGCCCGCTAAAAAAACGAGTAGTAAATCGGGCAAGAAGGCGCTCACCAAGAAACGGTAGTAGCAACTATCGAGCAGTGGTCCGGCCAAGAGCGGCCAAGAGCGTGAGGATGCCATGAGAAGAATTCGCTACAAAGTAGCGGCGAGCCTCGACGGATTTATTGCGAGACCGAATGGTGAGGTGGATTGGATCATCACGGATCCGGAGATCGATTTCGGCACGATCTTCGCGCAATTCGACACGCTGCTGATCGGACGCCGGACCTTTGAAATGATGGCGCGCGCAGGCAGGGCCAGCACACCCGGCATGAAGACCTATGTCTTTTCCCGGTCATTACAAGCGACCGACTATCCTCAAGTGACGATCGTCGCCGAAAACTTGAATGATGTCGTCGCTTCGATCAAAGCCGAACCGGGAAAAGACATCTGGGTGTTCGGCGGTGGTGATCTCTTTCGTAGCCTCCTCAATGCCGGACTCGTCGATACGGTCGAGATCGCCGTCATCCCGGTGCTGATCGGCGAGGGAATCCCGCTGGTTCCGGTTCCCTCCGAGGATGCGAAATTGAAGTTGATCGGACACCAGGTATTCAGCAAGACTGGAATCGTCTGGCTGGAATATGCCATCACATCACCAACGTGATGCCGCGCTGAATAGCCTGTAACTTAAGTTATCTGGCGTACAAACTCTACGGATCTCAGATGTGGCGTGGGTTTTCAACTCGCGCCGTCCTTTCTCCAAGCGAGCGCAGGTTGCAAACCTGCGCCACAACAGGCCGCTTCTGATAGCGAAAACTTAAAAGAATTTTCCGACGGCGAAATAGATCTTGCCGCGTCCGCCCTCGCCCCAGCTCCCAACCACTGAAAACGGCCCCAGAATGGTATCCACGATGAATCCCGCCGAGAGCGCATTCCGGAAGCGATTGCCGGGGGTATTGGCGTTAATTCCACCATAAGCGCCTCCGAAATCGTACCAGCCTCCCGCATAGACCTTTCCTCCCCAGAACGGCGGCAGTTGCGACAATTTATGCAGATATCCGAGAGACGCCAGAAGATACCGGTCTCCTCGAAATTCATCGCGATTATAAGCTCCCAGCCGGAACGGTCCCCCCAGTCCGAATTGCTGCGTTCCAAGGTACTTTTGCTCAAATGACGTTCCCCCAGAGCCGATCAGGAAAGCCGAACCACGCTTGGAGACAGGCCGGAACGCCGATAATTTCATCTCGACTTGCCCGAAACTGCCGGGGGCGTCCGGTGTCTGGAAAAACCAGCGTCCCTCGGTGATAAAACGGACGCCGTTTGTCGGGATGGTGGCGCTGTCCTGCCCGTCGAACGTCCAGCGGACGCGTGCCACACTGACCATCCCGTTGGCCGATGATAAGACCTTCGGATCGCCGGACCGGACATTGGCATCGAGGTGTCCGACTTCATAGCCGAGCCGCAATTCGCTGCGATGATTCAAATAGCCCACATCAAAGCCGGTGCCGTATCTCTCCGTTTGATATTGCGCCACCCGATGGTCTCCCGCGAAGAAGTCGCGCCTCTCACGCCGGTAACTGGCCTGCGGAGCGATAAAGAATCCTCTGCCGAGAGGAAGAAAATATTCGGACGCGAAAATATTGCCGAAGCCGAGCTTGATATCCGATCTCCATTCCGCTCCATGTTTCCCGACATCATAGAGCGTCATTCTCGCCCCGACGGTGAAGTTGATCTCATTGACATCCGAGCCGTCGATCTCGACTCCAAGGTTCAAGGTCGGAGGAGCATAGCGTTTTTGATTGACCTCAACCAAAAGCAGGTTGAGCCCCGGCTCCGGTCTGTCAGGGAAAACAGCGTATTGCAAACTCTCATACCTGCCCTGGCCGGTGATTCTCGTTAAATCGGCCTCCAGTTTCTTCGGTTCAAGCGGGTGACCGACATATCCGATCAACTCTTCCTTCAATTCCTTGCGAGCGCCGGTGCTGACTCCGGCGATCTCCAGCGCATCCGGAACCGGCACTGAAGTTCGTCTCTTGGCATTTCTCCGCGCGAGATATTCTTGCCACTGCGCCTCATCAAGAGCGAGTTTCTGCAAGAGACCGGCCTTCTGTTCGGCAGCCTGATACCCGGCGTCAATGAGCTTGTCAATGCCGGAAAAATCCAGAATCGATTTAGCTCCCAACTCAGGTGCAATGATGACATCGGCCAGCCGCAGATTGCGCCGATCATTTTCAACCAACATCACGGTCATTGACTGCGTCAGAACTCCCGTCAGAGAGATGACCGACTTTAAATCGCCCAGCGTCGTCCCGACATCCACCGCGATAATGACATCAGGACCGAACTCTTTCATGACGTCGGTCGGGATATTATTGAGCAGTGTTCCATCAACCAAAACTTTCCCATCATATTCAACGGGTCTGAACACGGCCGGCATCGACATCGTCGCGCGCATCGCGGTGGCGAGGGCGCCGTCTTTAAAGATGACCTGTTCTCCTTTGAGAAAATCGGTGGCCACACACCGGTATGGAATCGGCAATTCGTCAAAGTTTTTGATTCCTGAGTAGGCCAAAGTGAGATGATCCAGCACCAGCCCGATGTAATGGTTGGTGCTGAGCCCCGGCGGGAAATTGACCCCCTGCCGCAATCCCAACTCAATGCCCGATTGGAACGCCCGGCGGTCCTCTTTGCGACGTGGACCTAGTTGCTGATAGCTCGGCCCGGTGCTGAATATTTCATCCCATTTCAGAGAATTCAAAAGCTGGCGTGCCTCGGCCGGACTCATTCCCATTGAATAAACCCCGCCGATCAGCCCTCCAATGCTTGTCCCGGTCACGTAATTCACCGGGATTCGGTGCTCCTCAAGCCATTGCAGCACTCCGATGTGCGCAACCCCGCGCGCTCCGCCTCCACTCAATACCAATCCGATCTTCAATGACGGGGCCGATGAGGGTTTGACCGCTCGTTCTTCTGAATGGTTGTCTTGGGCAATGGCGGACGAAGCGCTGACAAGGACCAGGACCAATAAGAGATCCCAGACTTTTAAACAACTCTTGTAAAACAACAAACATCCCTCCCTCAATAAGTCATGTTTTGCCACAAAGATACACTAAGAGAATAACCAAGAGCGTCAGAGAAACTAAAGCTGGGGATCGGTGAGGGATGGATAAGAATGGAATAGAGATGGGATATTATATACCGAAATAGAGAAATTGATCAGCCGGATGTAAATCTTTTCCGGCTTTTTCTACTCTCTTTCGAAACCACAGGCCGACTTAACCCGGACTTAAGCTCGAACTCAGTCACAAACTTAAGACCAAACTTAAGTTATGAGCCAGAGCCAGCTCCCTGGGTGTGATTTCTCTCAGATCAAAAAGAATTGGCGGAATTGACGGATTGTTCCAGCGATTCTCAGTTTGGAGGAGAACAAAGACTCCTCGGCGGATGTCATCCTGCCAGTCTTTTGTTCTCCCCCAAACTGAGAATCGCTGAGTTGTTACTGATCCATCAGTAACAATCCGTCAATTCTAGATCTTGTTGAAGTCCTTTTCGAAGTGCCTTGCCCTATCTTGCAATAGCGGCAATTGTGCCGGCGACCAAGAATCCCAGGCAAAAAGCGCCAACCATGTATAGGATTTTCACCATGACAATGAACCCCTCCTCCGTAGTAATGATCAGAAGTAATACCCATCAAGATCATGAGTTACTTCTTTAAATGCACTGACAAACTTCTCTCTCTCTCTCTCTTACCCGGCCAAATTATTGAGCGACCGGTTCGCTTCTTCGGGGATAACGGGTTCTACGATTGACCTTCACTGCCGGCAATCAATCACTGACAGACTGAGAGCCTGTCAAGTCACTGACAGACTGAGAGTCTGTCAAGTCGATCGACGCAGGATGAACTTCCGAGGGAACGCCTGATAAGAGCCGGAGACAAGCCCAGCATCGCCTTAAGCTGTGGTCTCCAATCTCGAATCAAGCCCTGAAAAAGCATCGCCAATATTTACCCGCCCTTAAAGGGCCTGATGCCTCACCACTACCGGGTCCTGAAAAGGCAAATAACTATTCGTTCTTTCAGAACCAGATGCCTCACCACATACTCTCCAGGACTTCTCTCCTGGCCGCCATCTGGCGCTCCCTCGGAAGTTCACACTGAATCGATCGACCTTTAACACGTACTCAGCTCCACCTTTGTCTAAACCTCACTGAATACGGTTAACGGAATGAACCTTCCATCCAATAAACATCAAAGATCAACTTGACTGTATTGATACCTTACCAGGTACCGTTCAGACTGTCGCCTAGCAAAAGTTAGGCAGATGGTAAAAACTTTGCGGTCATTACCAATCAAAAGTTAGGCGCTATCAGTATCAAAGAATCCTCAATTGCCGAGCCTGAGCTACTGCCTGCGTTCGGCTACAAACATTGAGCTTGCCGTAAATCTGATTGAGATGCCATTTGGTAGTACCTTCGGTAATCTCAAGCCTGGCAGCGATATCACGGTTCGACAACCCATCGGCAACCAAACGCAGGACCCCCAATTGAGCCTCGCTGAGCGGTTCGACCAGCGGTTGGACTTGACTTGGGAGAGCCTTCTTTGAAGTCGCCATTTCAGCCGGCGAACGACTTTCCGCCGGACTTTCGGGGAAAGCTTCGAGGATGTCGGCGACAAAGGCCGGCGCGAGGCTTTGCCGGTGCGGAAGCAACTCGGCCACCGCTGGTCCTTCATCAATAAAGAGACGCCGGTAACCTTCGGGCGCGGCTAAAAAGATCGCCTCTTCCAAATAATCGAGCGCTTCCGCCGAGTGACCGAGGGTCCGATGGGCGAGCGCCTGCAGCAGATGAATAGTAATGAGACTGCCGCGGCGATTGTCTCTCTGAGCGGATTGCTCGAGTTGTTGGAGCAAGGTCTGCGCCGTCTTGATCCGTCCCTGCCCCAGAAGCAAGCGAACGAAGATCAGATTTTCCTGCTCGGAGCGATTGTCGGCAGCCAGAGGCAGATCGGACAGGGTGAGCGCAGCCGCATCGACCTGTCCCTCTCGGAGCTGGATGCCCGCCACCACAACATTGACCAGGCGCATGCGCCGATCATTTCCGGCTCTTGTGGCCAACCGGCGAGCGGAAGCCAGAGTCTCCCACAGGGCCTTGGTCTCTCCACGCACGTAATACAGTTTGGCGAGCGTGCATTGCCCCAATAACGCCGAATGAACGATTCCCATCTTCAGGCAAAGATCGATGCTGGTCGTCAGATAATGATGGGCACGCGGCAGATCATTGATCTCGTAATAGAGAATTCCCAGCGAGACGTAAGCGAGCCCGGCCGCCGGTACCGGGTTGCCGCGCGCATCCAAACATCGGCCCGCAGCTTGCTCACACAACAAGATCGCTTCGCTCAATTCCCCTTGCTGGTACAAGAGCATGGTCAAGTAGGCGAGGGCTTCGAGCATGACCAGATGATTTCCGAACCGCTGGCCCAAAGCGATGGCCTGGCGCAGGGTCTCAATCGCCGTCTCCCGATCACCCATCAGCCGTTGAGCTTGACCGAGATGGCTCAACGCACATGCGCGGTAGTGTGACTCGGTATCGCCTAGAAGCTCCAATGCCTCTTGTGCAAAGTGCGCCGCCTGCGGTGGGTCGCCCCGATTGATCGCCAGATAAGAGCGGAAGCTCAAGAGCATGCCGCGTTGAATCGGTGGAGCGTCCGCGCGCAGATTTTCGATCGCCAGCGCGGCATACGTTTCAGCCGTGGCGATCTCTCCCTTTAAATAGAGAATCCAACCTTTATGAACCAACATATCGTTGTTGGTGCGGACGGTCTCTTCCGGAAGCGCATTGACCCACCCCAGGATCGTCGCAAATCCGCCGTTACGAAGCGTCTCTTCGGCGTTGTCGCGAATCAATCGTACCGCCGCCAGCGGATCATGCGCCGCCAGCGCATGTTTGATCGCTTCCGAAGTCAGGCCGTGCGCTTCATGCCAGCGGCTCGCTTCACAGTGCAACGCCAGCTGTTCCAACTCGGTCAACTCAGTGCGAAGAAAATCGGCAAAGAGATGGTGATAGCGATACCAATGCCGCTCATTGTCCAGCGGAATAAGGAAGAGATTAGCCTGCTCCAGCTGGGCGAGCATGGTCTCACTGTCATCCCGCCCGGTGACGGCGTCACAGAGCGCCGCGTTGAATCGGTCGAGAATCGACGTCTGGCGCAAGAAGTTGCGAAATTCCACCGTCTGCAGCCTCAGAACCTCTGCCGCCAAATAGTCGATGATGTAACGGTGCCCACCGCTGAAAGCATCGACCTCCCAGGCTGCGGCCTCCGAGCCCGGCGTCCTCGTCTCTCCGCGCAGAGAAAGAGCCGCCATCTGCAGACCCGCGACCCATCCTTCAGTGCGATCTTCGAGCGTCTGGGCCGCCTCTGCCGTTAGTGCCAGTCCCATCGTCCGATTGAGAAAGACCTCGGTCTCTCCACAGGTGAAACGTAAATCCTGCAGGCGAATCTCCGTCACTTCCCACTTCGCCCGCAACCGCGGCAGGGGGAGCAATGGCTCCTCACGCGTCGCGATGATCAAATGGAAGTGTGACGGCAAATGCTCCAAGAAAAATGCGACCGCCGCCTGCAGCTCCGGATAATTGATCAAGTGATAATCATCGAGCACCAACACACTCTGCCCTTGAAGCATCGCCAGATCGTTGATGAGCAAGGTCATCAAATGATTCAGTTTGGGAATGCGCGGCATCTCCAAGAATGGCCGCGCCGTCTGCCCGACCCCTGAATCGATCGTCTGCAAAGCCGCGATAAAGTGAGTAAAAAAGTGAATCGGATCGTTATCGTCATCCTCCAGTGAGAGCCATGCGACGCGCGGCCCATCCTGTTGCCGGTCACCCAACCGGTGCAGCCAGGACGCGATCAGCGTCGTCTTCCCAAACCCGGCCGGAGCCGAGATGAGGGTGAGCTTTCGCGTTACTCCCTGATCTATTTGCTTGATCAGGCGAGGGCGAAAGACCCCGTCAAGCCGCATTGGAGGAATCGATAGCTTCGTAGTTAGAATTGGAGTTGTCATTCCTCTGGCTCTGTCCCACATATTAATATGGGTAGTATCGAGGTTACTCGTATCGTATAACAGACCTTCTTCGGCCATATAGCATTGGGAGATCATCCTTACCTTCTATTTTAATGGCACCTGTTATTCAATCTGTCTGAACGGACCTAGCCAAAGTCTCCGGCGAGCTCCTAGTCTTTATCAAGACTTCAATGAGCATATAAATTTCCAACATCACATGAGCCACATGGCTTTGAGGTACCGAGCGTTCTTTCTTCTCAATGCCTCATGCAGAATCCCATCCATTGCTCCAACCATCTCCTCTGACATCTGCTCCACACGAGCCCAGATGAGCTTGGATGCTGGAATTATACCGGTATTATTCCGGCCCCTGTGTTTGTTTCATCACAGCGGCTCAACATTACTTTTTCTTTATTATCGGGAATCTTTCTTATCATCTCGACAATGGTACGGCCGGGTGAGGTTGCTCGGTTTTTCCGGAGAATTGAGGCAGGTCCACAAGTAAGGCAGGCGCCGGCTAAAGCTTTGTTATTCAACGAGCCTCGCCGGCTTCTAATCTTATTGATCGGGGATTTTAATCTGTCATCAGTTAGTCGGTTTGCAGCTTTCAGTCTTCAGTTCTCAATTGCAGAGCTGAAGACTGAAAACCATCATGTTATTCAATCACAAAATTGAATGTCAGCACGCCTTGAACTTTAACTGGGGTCTTATTCAAAGTCGTGGGGGCGAAGAGCCATTGACGAGCCGCTTCAACCGCCGCGCTTCTCAGCATTGGATGGCCGCTCAGCGCCGCGGCCTCCATCACCCGCCCTTCTTCGGAAATGACGACCAACACCTGGACCGGCCCGCTGACACGAATATTTCTCGCAATCACCGGATAAGAAGGTTTCACCTTCTTGACAGCACTTCCTTGAAGCACCCCTTCCGAAACCTTCCGCGGATTTCGCTCTACTACCGGCGTCGGAGTCAGCTCAGCCGGTGGCGGCGTTGGCGGCGGAGGGACATATTCGGCCACATCACGGCCACCGGCGACGCTCCCGTCCCCTAGACCATCGCCTGGCGGCGCGCCAGGGACGGCCGGCCTCAACACCGGCATCGGATATTTATCGACCTCGGACGCGGGTAGGATATGCTCTGGCGGTCTGGTTGGCGGCACAAAAATGTTGGCGGCCGAAGCTACCCTGGTCATGTTTTGTACAATTGGCGCCGGCGGCGGTCCGGCCGGCGGAGGCGGTGGAGTCAACACCACTTCAAGCACATGATCTTCGGCCAACGCCGGGCTGAAACCGACAATCGCTCCGATGACCAATCCGGTCAGTGCAACGGCATAGATGAGCGTCGTTAACGCGAAGTATCGGCCGGCGCGCCGCCCCGACCTCTTTCCAGATGATTCAACCAATTTCTCGAACATTGTGATCTCTCCATGTCACGATCTAGCCGATGGGCTCGCGGCGAAAGCGAACTCAAATCTGAAACACTAATGACATCCAGACACTTCTCCCCTTGATCCTTGATCAAAGATGACCGGCCATTTCGCCGATCGATCTTGAGAGAGGCGTATTCCGGCGAGAGTTCTCCTTCAAGAACTTCATCGCAGCAGATCTTGTTGTGTGGCTTGATTCCGGGGCTTAAATCTCAACCGGAGATGTTGACCTTGCTGAAGATGACGACGGCTTCAGCGCTCGTGTTCTTATCGCGGCGAGCCGGCTGGAAACTCGCCTGCTGCATAATCACACTTGAAAATTTGGTCATCACCGAAGGGTCACGTGGCGGCACAACAATCTGATTAATTGAAGCACGCCCGTCCTTATGAACTTTGACTGTGGCAATCATCTCATCATCTTCCGAGAGGCTGGCTCCGATGCCGAGGAGTTCTCCACTCGGGTTGAAGACCGGCGGCGGCGGCGGCTGTAACAATAAAACTTTGAGCCTGATCTCTTCAGGGGTTGAATCGCGGAGGATGACCTGTGTCGCGACCCGCGCCAGATTCAACGTTCGGGAAGCGGGGCCGAAGATGCCCGCCACCACAACCAGGAACATGACCATTGAGGTGACAGCACCGATGCTCTGCGAAAAGAGTCTTGTCCGCCATAAATCTAACCAGTCCGCCCGGCGCCTGGCAGAGGAGACTTTGGTTCGCTCTTCACGACGAAGAGCCGCTTGAATCCGCGATGCGAGTTCAATTCCCGGTTGAGGGCTCTCCATTGCTCGCAACTCAGAGCGCAGGCAACGCATCTCGGCAGCGCGACGGCGGCAATAAGCGCACTCGCGCAAATGTTTCTGCAATGCCAACTGCTCGTGCTCATCGGCGTGACCATCTATTTGTGCCGAATAGAGCAATGGAAATTCTTGACAAGTCATGGCCGTTTTTTAGGTTTCACTCTTCCCTGATTAATCGGGACCAAATCACCGACTCGACTGCAAGTACTCATTCTCACTGGTAATTCTCACAGAGGTTTTCGAGGATCGCTGCCAGCCATAAACACCCCGTCTATTAAAGAACCAAAAAGCGGTTGCTGACCCATCTTTGGTTCACTGGAATTTCGCCGACCCATCGGCTATGAGCGTCGAAAATGGGTTTACAGCCAAAGCTGCGATCCTCGAAACTTGAAGTAAAGATGCCGGCTGCCGATCAAAGTTATTTGATCATCGCGATTCTCTTTGCGTCCTGCCCGGCGGAGCTGTCCGAGCGGGCTAGCATCTTTTCAAATCTTTCTTAACAATCTCGCGTAACATCTCGCGGCCCCGTGCGATTCGTGATTTGACGGTTCCGACCGAAATATCGGTCACATACGCAATCTCTTCGTAAGAGAGACCTTCGATATCTCTCAAGATGACCGCAATTCGGAAATCTTTCTTCATCAGCGTCAGCGCGTATTCGACTTGACGCCCGCGCTCGCGCGCCAAAGCCTCGGCTTCCGGCGTCGCCGCCGGGCTCACCAAAAAGTCCGCCGGAGAGTGATCGGTCTCCCCATTCAATCTAAGCGGTGAATCGAGCGAAGCGGTCTCGCTGCGATGACGACGTCGCCACCAACGTTCCATACTCCGCGCCTGATTGATCGCAATCCGGCAAATCCAGGTCTTTAAGCTCGCCTCGCCACGAAAATGGACGAAATGGCGATAGACTTTCAAAAAAGTCTCCTGGGTCGCATCGCGCGCGTCTTCAGCATCATTGAGAATGCGCAGGGCCAGCGCATAAACCAGCGAATGATACTCTTCAACCAGCTCGTCGAACGCGCCCATCTCGCCAGCTTTGAGGCGTCCGATGAGCGATGATTCATATGGGCACACCTGTGCGGGACGCGGCGATTCGTCGTCTAAAGCGAATTCCGGCGTCACCAACTCAGAACGTCCGAACTCTTCCAGTCCGGCTACCAGCACTGCCTCTTTATCGGCAAGCATGCGCGCCCACTCTCCGCTGTGGTATTAAACACTTTTGGTGCTCACTTCGCGCCGTGTGTCATTAATTTTAAGTTTCAAGTTTCATCAATAATCTCAACGACACCCACTTAGACACCCCTCAAGGCGCAAAGTTCCCATGACATCTTAAAATTTTTCGCGCCCAGATAAAAGGATAAAGGATGAAGAAAGGGATGAGAGATGAGGGGTATGGATGGCGGAACGTTAAAGAAAGGATGAAGGATGAAGAAAGGGATGAAGGATAGAACTTTAATTTTTGATCAAAGATGTTTTCTTCCTTTTCCCACCTTCATCCCTCATTCTTCATTCTTCATTCTTCATTCGTTGTTCCTCATTCTTCCCTTCTCTTCTTTCATCCTTCTCCTAGTGTTTCGTCGAGGGTTTTGAGGGCAAAGTCGCACTGCTCCTGAGTAATGAGGAGGGGAGGCGAAAGTCGGATGGTGCTCACGCCGCAGCCCTGAATAATGAGCCCCCGATGAAAGCATTCAATCTCGACCCGGGTCAGCGCGTCAGGGTGTGGTTCCTTGGTGACGCGGTCTTTGACCAGTTCGATTCCAATCATCAAGCCCTTGCCCCGCACATCGCCGATGATCTGATGTTTATTCATCAACTCGCGCAGGCCATTGAGCAGATAATCGCCCATCTTCGCGGCATTGGCGATCAAGCCCTCCTCAAGCAATTCGATTGTCGCAAGGGAGGCTGAAATGGCGACCGGATTGCCGCCGAACGTCGAAGCGTGCGCCCCGGAAGCCCAGTTCATGAGATCGGCTCGCGCCACGGTTGCCCCAAGCGGCAGGCCCGAAGCGATGCCCTTGGCCGTGGTCATGATATCGGGGACGAAATCGAAATGCTCCGAGGCGAACATTTTGCCTGTGCGTCCCATCCCCGACTGCACTTCATCGGCAATGACCAGGATGCCATGTTTGTTCGCAATGCGGCTGATGGTTTGTAAGAACGAGGCCGGCGGCACAAGATATCCGCCTTCGCCCTGAATCGGTTCGACGATAATCGCCGCGCATTCGTCGGCCGGGACAGTCGTCTTGAAGAAGAGATCCTCGATGATCCGCGCGCAGTGCGGCCCCGACGATTCAAACGCGCCACAATTTTCAGGCTTGAGATGATATGGACAGCGATAGCAGTTGGCATACGGCGCATGCGTCACGTCGAGCGCCTGGCGGCCGAACCCCGTGCGCTGTTTGGCCTTGCTGGCCGTGAGCGATAAGGCGCCCATCGTCCGTCCGTGGAATGCGCCAAAGAAGCCGATCAGTTTTTGACGACGCGTCGCATAGAGCGCCAATTTGATTGCGCCTTCGACCGCCTCTGCGCCGGAGTTGCCGAAATGCGCTTTCTTCGCGAAATTGCCGGGGGCCAGCCGGTTCAGTTTTTCGGCGAGCGCCGGCAGATGCGGATAGTAATAATCCGTCCCCGAGATATGGATGAAATCATCAACCTGTTTCTTGATGGCCTCGACGATCTGCGGATGGGAATGTCCGGTCGCACAGACCGCCACTCCCGCATTGAAATCGAGAAAGATATTGCCATCGACATCTTCGATCATCGCGCCGCGGCCGCGCCCGACGACCAGCGGATAAGTCCGCGTGTATGAAGGCGAAATGTATCGAGTGTCTCGCTCAATGATCTCTTGTGCGTGCGGACCCGGGAGAGCCGTTTTGATCTGTGGGAGCCTTGCGGTCTTCAATTCTGCTGCACTTTGCATAATTCTGTACCTCCAAACATTGAATCAACAAATGCTGAATAGCACGCCGAGTCCTCGAATGAAGGACAATGGACGAAGGCCGATTCTGACAGATCGACCGTTTCCGATCTGCCGACATCCGTTTAGTCTGCGCACTATCTCCTGATTTTGAAGTGGATTGGGATAGTTACCGAGGAGAGACGGGGCTAGTCCGCAAAGAGGTTCTTGCGGGAGAAGAGCGGGACTTGCTGGCTGACGAAGATCAATGTTCGGTCCATAATTTGAATCCGGCGGTGGCGCAGAAACTATTTTCTACGCCAGCGCACCCCATCTTTCGTGTCTTCGAGAATGATACCTAGTCTTGTCAATTGTTCGCGGAGTTCATCGGCGCGCGCGAAGTTCTTGTTTTTGCGCGCGGCTTGACGCTCATCAATTAAAGCCTGAACCTCGGAATCGAGCAGTTCATGCTCGACCTCGCCAAAGATGTTGAAGACCGCGTCGAAACGGTCCACGAGCGCGAGCAACGCCTCTTGATCGGAGGCTTTGATGGCGCCCTGTCCCATCGCGATATTGGTCTCGCGCGCAAAGTCGTGAATCGCCGCGAGGGCTCCGGCGGTGTTCAAATCGTCGTCGAGAGCGTCCTCAAAACGTTTGCGCGAGCTTTCGATCAACTCGGCGATCGCCGCCGTCGATCCGGCCGTCAATCCAGATTGAGGAGTCAATTCAATCAACCTGCGTTTGAAATCCTTGAGGCGTTCAAGCGTGCTCTCGGCGCCGCGCAGTCCTTCGAACGTGAAGTTGAGTTGTTTGTGGTGCGGAGCCGAAAGCAGCAGATAGCGAATCGCACGCGCGGAATGTCCGCGCGCGATCAGATCCCGGTAGGTGTAGAAGTTGCCCACTTTTTTCGACATCTTCTGCCCTTCGAACATGAGAAACTCGGCGTGGACCCAATAGCGGACGAACTGCTTGCCGGTCGCCCCCTCCGATTGCGCGATCTCGTTCTCGTGATGCGGAAAGACCAGATCGATCCCACCCGCGTGGATGTCGAAGGTCTCACCCAGCGCCTTCATCGACATCGCCGAACACTCGATATGCCACCCGGGACGCCCCGTCCCGAGTTCGGTCTCCCACGATGGTTCATGCGGCCTGGCCGCTTTCCACAGGACGAAATCGCGGACGTTCTCTTTATCGTATTCGTCAGCGTCCACTCTTTCGCTCGCCCCGGCGATGTTGCCGTCAAAGTTCATGCGCGAAAGGCAGCCGTACTTATCAAAACTCGCGATCCGATAATAGACCGACCCGTCGGATTGATAAGTGTGACCGCCCTCGCCGAGCCGTTTAATCAGCTCGACCATCTCCGGGATATGCTCGGTCGCGCGCAAAATCTCTTCCGGACGCTCGGCGCCGAGCGCATCGAAGTCTTCGAAGAAAAATTGAATGTATTGATCGGTGTATTCGCGAAGACTCTTTCCCTGCTCAACAGCGCGCGCAATGATCTTATCATCGACATCAGTGATGTTCATGACGTGATGAATTCGATAGCCTTTGTACTTGATGTAGCGCCGCAGCAGATCGGCGAAGAGGAAGGTGCGGAAATTACCGATGTGCGCGTAGTCGTAGACAGTCGGACCGCAGACATACATCCTCACTTCTTGCGGATTGAGCGGCCGAAATTCTTCAATTTGACTGGTCAGTGTGTTGTAGAGCTTAAACATCCAATAACTATTTTAACTACCCAAAAACTTAAGATTGATCAAGATCCTCGAACTGGCAGTTTATTGAAGCAGCCGCAAGATTGTCAAACTGTGAGTCCGCAGATTGAAACAAATTTACAATCGTCCAATGACCTGGAAGATCAATTAAAAATGCCTCGCCCTGCAGCAAACTGGTTGCCGCGAGCAAGGCATCTGGATTGAGAGAATTTAGGAAATAGCAGCTATTGGAGTTTAGTTACTCTTTCAGCTTGCTGACCCTTCGGCCCTTGCACCAGCTCGAACTCGACAACTTGTCCTTCGTCCAGAGTCTTGAAGCCTTGGCCTTGGATCGCGGAGTAGTGGACGAAAACATCACCACCACCCTCAGGTTGCTCAATAAAGCCATAACCTTTTGCGTTATTGAACCATTTAACCTTACCTTGTTTCTTCTCTGCCATGGTGAAAACTACCTCCTGGTTTACTGATAAACGAGTCCTGATCCGACCCGTCAGATTAAGCTCACATCCTGCCTCCCAGCGTTCAAGTCCTACGGCTTGAGCGCTGAGTCACCTGCAGGGTGAGACCGATGCCCGGGTCTTGCGGGGCACACGCATTCATAGAAAAAGCCGTGCCCAAAGCTGAGGTTCCTGGAACTCAACTTGCGACACGGCTTTGACTCTGAAAAAGTAGGGGGCTAACACAACGATACAACTATTACTCGCTAACGCTACCTATTTTTATTTGGGGTGCGCCTGAATTTGGCGCAGTGACAGACACGGCGGGCATACTACTTAACACCTATTTTACTGTCAAGCAGAAAATGAATTTCACTTAAGGTATTCTTCTATCTAATTTTCAGCCGACCGTCCGATCTATTTCCAGCTGATAGGATAAATTATCATACTGAAAGCTTTCTCGTCCGATGACGAAGTAGATGGCGACGACGCCATTAATCGTCATCCGCTGCGCATACTTCATTCCCAACTTCTCCATTACTCGAAATGAAGCGGCGTTCGGAGGGTCAGCGCCCGCATAAATCCGCTCAAGCTTGCTTTCTTCAAATCCGTAACGCAAAACGGCCGCGGCGGCCTCAGTAGCCAGGCCTTTGCCGCACTGCCCGGAACCGATGCCATACAGAATTTCGACTTCGGAGTTACTGCCCTCAGTATCCGTAAAGTAACGCAATCCGCAGAATCCAACCAATGAGGGCTCACTCTTTAAAGAGACAATCCAAAAGCCGAATCCGTCCTCTTTGAAGGTCTCAAGGCTGCGCTCGACAACCTCGGCCGCCGTCTCTCGCGAAATAATTTGATCATCCCAGAGATACTTCCGCATCTCTCGATCGGTCCAGTGACGGTGTAGATCATCAATGTCCTGGCGAATGAACGGACGCAACGATAGTCGCCGCGTTTCAATCAAAGGATTCTTCATAACTGACCGGCTCCCTGATACCTCCTCGCCGATCCTGACGATCGAGATCTAAATTATTCGTCAGGTACCTCTCAAACTATCTCGGCATAGCAGCATAACTCGACAACATCACTGGACGGCATAACTCAACTCGCTCACTCCCAGTAAAAAGAGCCTGACTAAAGAGCCTGACTAAAGAGGAGAATAATTTTCAAAAAAATGCGGTGAGATCCTTACGAATCTCACCGCGCCGAGGGCTTTGCTGGGATGAAAACTCAAATATACCTGGGAGGGTTTCTTCTTTTATTTAAATCGGGTGAACCTTCTAAAACTCATCAAGGTATTTTTCATAACCTATCCATGATCTATGCATAATCCATATACTTATAATATAGATTTTGCATAACGCATTCAGTGGGAGCAACTTTGATGCCGCATATCCTCGCATTCTCTTCCACTCAATTAGCTCCTCTGATTTAAGGATTTAGCTCCCTGAGTCGGAGATCGGTTATCTTAGATATCTCTGAAACATTGGATTTTTATCCATTTTTTCGGATCATCGAACGAAATTATCTTTATCGCCAGCCATAGCAAAATGGCGGTGACGCATCAAGCATCACCGCCATTTTGGTTCGCCCAGGCGGGCGAAGAGCTGAAGTTCGAGACGGGTTTTTAGAAGTCACCCATGCCGCCGCCCGGAGGCATTGCTGGAGCTTTCTTCTCCTCGGGCAGTTCAGAGATGAGGGCCTCGGTCGTAAGCATCAAGGCTGCAATCGAGGAAGCATTCTGCAGCGCAGTGCGCGCGACCTTTGCCGGGTCGATGACGCCGGCCTTGACGAGGTCTTCGAACTCTTCGGTCTCGGCATTGAAGCCCAGATTCTCGTTCCGCTCAGCCTTGACCTTCTCGACGATGACGGCGCCTTCGTGGCCGGCATTCTCGGCGATCTTGCGGAGCGGTTCCTCAAGAGCGCGTTTGACGATATTGACGCCGATCTGTTCGTCCTCATCGTGCAGTTTGAGGCTGTCGAGAGCCTTGGCTGCGCGAACGAGCGTCACACCGCCACCCGGAACGATGCCCTCTTCAACCGCGGCGCGGGTCGCGTGCATGGCATCTTCGACTCGAGCTTTCTTCTCTTTAAGCTCGGTCTCGGTCGCGGCGCCGACCTTGATCACAGCCACGCCGCCGACCAACTTGGCGAGCCGCTCTTGCAGCTTCTCGCGGTCGTAGTCGGAGGTGGTCTCTTCAATCTGGCGGCGAATAGTGGCGACGCGGCCCTGAATATCAGCCTGCTTGCCGGCGCCCTCGACGATCGTCGTGTTGTCCTTGTCGACCGTCACCTTCTTGGCCCGGCCGAGGTCTTCGAGCTTGACGTTCTCGAGCCTGATTCCGAGGTCTTCGCTGATCGTCTTGCCGCCGGTCAAAATCGCGATATCGTCGAGCATCGCCTTGCGGCGATCGCCGAAACCGGGTGCCTTGACGGCGCACACCTGCAACGTGCCGCGCAGCTTGTTGACGACGAGCGTGGCGAGAGCCTCGCCCTCGACGTCCTCGGCCACGATCAGGAGCGGTTTGCCCATCTTGGCTACCTGCTCAAGCAACGGGAGCAGGTCTTTCATCGAACTGATCTTCTTCTCGTGAAGCAGGATCAGCGCGTTCTCCAGCGTTCCCTCCATGCGCTCCGGATCGGTCACAAAGTAAGGAGAGAGATAGCCGCGGTCGAATTGCATCCCCTCGACGACTTCGAGCAAGGTCTCGAGCGATTTCGACTCTTCGACAGTGATGACGCCATCCTTGCCGACCTTGTCCATCGCTTCGGCAATGATCGCGCCGATGGTCGTATCGCCATTGGCCGAGACCGTTCCGACCTGGGCGATCGCCTCACCCTTCTTGACCGGCTTCGACATATCCTTGATCGCTGTCACCGCCTTCTCGACGGCCTTCTCGATTCCACGCTTGAGCGCCATCGGATTGGCGCCCGCAGCGACGGTCTTGACGCCTTCCTTGAAGATCGCCCGCGCCAAAACGGTCGCGGTGGTCGTCCCGTCTCCGGCAACGTCGCTGGTCTTTGAAGCGACCTCACGAACCATCTGCGCGCCCATATTCTCGAGCGGCTCTTTCAATTCGATCTCCTTGGCGACCGTCACGCCGTCCTTGGTGATCGTCGGCGAGCCGAACTTTTTATCGATCACGACGTTGCGGCCCTTCGGGCCCAGTGTAATCGCAACTGCGTCGGCGAGTTGATTGACGCCGCGCAAGATCGCCTGACGTGAATCTTCACCGTGAATAACCTGCTTAGCCATGTGATTCAATTCCTCCCAATAAAACTTGGTCTTGGTAGTTTGTCAGCCGGACGGACCTGCTGTTCGACCGGCCGGCCTGGCGGGCTTACTTGGCCCCTTTGCCCTTGGCCACTGCCTCGATCACGCCGAGGACATCATCCTCACGCAGGATCAGGTACTCTTCTCCATCGAGTTTGACTTCCGTTCCCGCATACTTACCAAACAGAACACGGTCGCCAGCCTTGATGTCGATCGAGATCCGAGTGCCGTTGTCGAGCAGCTTGCCGTTGCCGACAGCGATCACTTCTCCCTCCTGCGGCTTCTCTTTAGCCGTATCGGGAATATATAAACCGCCTCGCATCTGCTCCTGTTCCTCTGTTCGGCGCACGATGATGCGGTCGTTGAGTGGACGTATCGTAGTTGCCATTGAAAATCTCCTTTCACTAGCTTAAATATTAAAAAAACGGCATTTAAGATCTCTGCTCCAAGCATATCTCCTGAACCGCCCACAGGAATTCCAGGCTCCGGTACCCTCGATACCGCCTGTCATTATCCTCTATCACGATTTCTCTCTCTAACTTGCGGATTTTCATTCCTTCAAGGCTTCGGCGCAGAAGACCTGACAGACTCTCTTAAATGCTGTCGGTTCTTTGGAATTCTCCCACTTTAGAAAGCTCTGAGTAGCTTGAACTCAAGTTTATTACTTATACTTTTATCATATCTTCCATCATACAAGCCATCATATATCGTTATTAGCACTCTCTGCGTGGGAGTGCTAAGTATATTGATGTGGAATTCGGCTGTCAATCTTGAAGTTAAAATTCTTTCGGTGGGAATGGCAGCTTCGAGGGATTGAGCAGCGCCTGACCGTCGCGGGATTAAAGAGATCCCGGATGAAACCAGCCGGACGAAAGGTGGCCGATGAGATGCGAACGGTGAAGCGAGCAATGCTCGGAGCGTTCAGCCCCGCGCTCTGAGGCGTGGGGCTACCTGACGACGTTTATGGCCGTTTTTACAGACGACGTGATTGGAACCGTTTTCATATTCCGAGAGGCGCTTGCTGAGCGTATTACGGTGAATTCCGAGTTCGCTCGCAGCCTTTGAGAGGTTGTGTTGGTGGCGGCTCACAACACTGAGGATGAAATTCTTCTCGAACTCTTTAACCGCTTCTTCGAAGAGAATCCCACAGGTGATCATCTGATTAATAAGTGATTCAAGTTCCACTTTCATATGTCTTGCTTAGTGAATGACATTCATTGAGCTGATTCTTATTAATGAATGGGGTGAGTCAAGGCAGACGACGGCCTCCGAGGGGCTGACGGAACAGCCTCTTGCTCAATTGTCCTGTTATTTAAATTTCCACTTGGCAAATTTCAGCATGGTCGGGCTTTAACCAAGCAGCTATCAATTTATCAATTTATCAATTTATCAGTTTATCAGTTTATCAGTTTATCGGTTTTTTTATCAATTTTATCAATTGTAGATCTCAATCGCCCGCAGCCTTCAGTTCTGGATTCGGCCGGAATCTAAAACTGAGGACGGCAAACTCATAAGATAAATTCCAGTTCGTGACTGGTGATCAGGCGATAGGCTTCGAGATACTTAGCGCTAGTCGCCTCTACAACTTGAGGTGGGAGCGTCGGGGCCGGTGGACGTTTATCCCAGTCAAGTGTCTCAAGATAATCGCGCACATATTGTTTATCAAAAGATGGTTGAGGTTTGCCTGGCGCGTAGGCGTCTTTCGGCCAAAATCGTGATGAATCGGGCGTCAAGACCTCGTCAATTAATATTAATTCTCCGTCTTGTAAGCCGAACTCGAACTTCGTATCACAGATTATGATGCGGCAAGTTTCGGCATAATCGGCAGCCTCGCGATACAACCGGAGGCTGATCGCCTCGAGTTTTTTGGTCAGATTGTGACCGAGGCTCCGCGACATCTCGGCGATCGAGATATTAATATCGTGTCCTTCTTCAGCTTTGGTCGCCGGGGTGAAGATCGGTTCCGGCAATTTCGCCGATTCGACCAATTCCGCGGGCAGCTGATGACCGCAGATTTCGCCGGTCTGCTGGTACTCCTTCCAACCCGAACCGGCCAGATAGCCGCGGACCACACATTCAAAAGGAATCACCTGAGTGCGCTGGACGAGCATGGCACGTCCTTTCAACAGCTCAAGAGATTCGGGGGTCAGCTTCTCACGCAGATCGGGCGGAAATTCGTTGTGGTCTGCCGTGATCAAATGATTCCGGACGAGACCGGCAAAACGATTGAACCAGAATCTGGAAAGTTGCGTGAGGACCTGGCCTTTATAAGGAATCGCATTCGGCAAAATGCAATCGAAAGCCGAGATCCGATCAGACGCCACCATCAGCAATCGATCTTGATCGACCTCGTAGAGATCGCGCACTTTGCCGCTGCGCAGAAAATTGAGTTCCGCAAGCCCCTTCATCCCCTCCGGACCAACGGACGCGGTGTTTGAATCAGAATTCAGAGACACACAGATTCACCGTTTCCTGAAATCGAATTGCGCAGCAACTTCTCATCGTGATGCTCACAACCGTCAAGCTTTGAGAACCGACATTTAAAACTTTACCAATGATGTGGAGCTCCCTCATGGAGCGGGCGTGCATTATTCGCGCGCGTTATGGCTTTGTCAAGCTACGCCTCGAAAAAGAAGAGGCGCTCGGAAAAAAGAATCTTGCTTGCTCCATCTCAAGACGGCAACGTATGATTATGACGTCAACTAAATTCACTAGGTAACAGAAATTTGCCTCTAAAGACTCTAAAGCATGATATTGCGAAGTAGAGACTTCATCAAGAGAGACCATGCCTAAGAACAGCATACCTGCATCCGAACCTGCGAATAAAGCATCATCTTCAATGGTGACGCATGAGAGATTATTGATCGTCGAAGACGATCCGGCGATTCAGCGGATGATCAGCGACTATTTTCGGCACGTCGGATACGAAGTCATCACGGCGAATGACGGTGAGAACGGCGTCAAGATGGCGCTCAACGATCGGCCGACGGCGATGATTCTCGATCTGATGTTGCCGAAGGTTGACGGCTTGAGCGTCTGCCGCCGGGTCCGCGAACGGCATCCGGCGCTCCCGATCATTATGCTGACAGCCAAGGATGATGTAGTCGATAACGTGTTGGGGCTCGAAATGGGCGCCGATGACTATATCACCAAACCATT
>Ga0081539_10001449_pt1 | contig 40567 bp, 37 predicted proteins | sample TabmetS4T2R2_FD_71023 | JGI IMG/M metagenome (GOLD analysis project Ga0081539, IMG submission 71023) | Tabebuia heterophylla rhizosphere microbial communities from the University of Puerto Rico - S4T2R2 | ecosystem: Host-associated > Plants > Roots > Rhizosphere ... | reverse complement strand
TAACTTGCATATCTTCCATCGAAAATGACAACGGTATTCTTGCCCCAAACTTTCGCGCCAGTTGCAGTGAATTCAATTGCCGTATTCACATCCACACCAAGACCAAGTAGAGAGTGATTCCGATAGAGATGATTGTAGACTCGTCCCCAGTGGCGATCCATCACCATGCGCGGCTCGACGGCAACGCCTGGAATCCAGTTCAAGCCGGCTTGGATAGTTACACCGCTGAACAGAAAATCGCCTACCGAATCGCTTTCAAGGCTTGCAGACGTTGGCGTCGCATCTGTACTGGTCGCTTGTCCCAGCACTGCGGCTGCGGCATTATCTGCCAACACAACTTTTCCGCCTGCCCAAGCGTTTCGTAAAGCTGACGAGATGCCTGCAATGGCATTCCTCACGCGTGATTGGTCTGGCGCGGTGACGAGAACACCGGTCGCATTGGCAATTGCGTTTTGAACAGCAGTTTGATTCTTGGAATCAACCACAAACCATTGAACGGGATTCGTCACCTGTGATTGCAGCGCGGCAGCAAAGGCTTTCGCATCCGCTTGCGCATCGGTGCTCTTTGCGTAGCCAAGTGTTAGCACAACCAGACGCGCACTGCTCCCGCCACTCAGTGCGACAAAGCGTTGAGTGGCTGAACCAGAACGATCACTGCTTAGATCACCAGCCAGAATTAACGGACCGTAGCCCGAGGGGAGATGAAGGGAGTTGAAACTGCGACCAGATATCAGCGGCGCGGGAAGCGGATGTCCATCGACAAGTGGACGGCGATGCGTGATGTCATACCCGAAAGCACCGGGAGGAATCAGATGAGTCGTCACACCATGGATTGCCAAACTGTTTGTCGGACCTGCAAAATGACCAGACGCATTATAGGTTTGCAGATCGATCACGATTGCGGCCGTCGCGCCAGTAATATCGGTCAATGTGTCTTCATTGGTGAGCACCATGCCGGTATCTGCATCCGCGCCGATGCCAAGCAGGCCGGTGGTGAAACTCGTGTTGATCAGACGTGCGATGCGGCCGCGCTGGAACTCATGCTGATCGAGCACAACAGTAGTCGTCCCGAAGATCAAGCCGCGGCGATTGGGGTCTGAGCCACCTGGAAGCCAGAGGTCAACACTCCCCTGCTGGAATCCGTTTTCAGGACCATTATTGCCCGTGTAACCACCAATCATGTTGATTGATTGAACTGCCGCTCCTGCGCTATTTCCGCCCACTGCTGCCCCAGCGTTGAAAGCAGCAGCCATACGCTCCTCAAACGGTGTATTGGCAACGACCTGCATCGCGATGGTCTGATCGCCGCCGAGGATATACATGCCATCCAATTCAGCGGGAAACAAATCGAGATTACTTTGCAGATATGCATCGTCGCGGACAAGGACAGGAGCCAGAACAGCGTGGCAGGTCTGGCCGGGAAGTTTGACCGCGTTACACGCGTTCTCTACCAGACCACGACGGTTATCCGCGAGAGTCAGATTCTGCTGGCGTTCGCCACTTGTAATACTGAATGCATTCGTTGCAAATGTAATGGGAATAACAAGAATCTCGACAGTGCCATTTGTATCATGTTGAACGGCCTGACGCGCGAAAAGCCGCAACGTTGCGCTGCTATATCCACTGCCGATGGGAACATAGGTATGCACTGTGCCCGCCTCTGCCTGAGCCAATTGGAAATTGAGACTTGCAATCAAAAGCAATATCAAACACAGTTGGAGCCAATGTCTTTTCATATCTATTCCTTTACTGAATTTTTGAGATAAGCAAAAGGTGCTGCCAGAACTGGATATGTGTTATCGTTTGTCTCATGCATGATGAGACTCTTTGTAAGTTCGGTTTTGACGAACGCGAGGCACCTCCTCAAGTGCACTGACGTACAATCGATAAACCATGCAATTTCCCCAACATATCTATTTTAGGTGATGCCAATCAAAAAGGCAAGTTAAGTGTAACCTACTGAAAGTTTTTTAAGTTAACATTTGTTTATACCTCTGTTAAGGTTATTCGCCGCCTATCGAATGTACAGGAAAACAATTGATCTGATTAAGCGCAATGCTTTGAAGAACGCCTGTTTGTTGCCTAACCTACCTCGAAACTAATAGTGGGATCCACAGCGTTTAGGCGCAGGATGATCCTAGTGGACCCTGCGTATTAATTCGGCCCCCACCAAATTGCCACGAATTTTTGGGCATTTTTTTTGCGCCGGGTTTATACTGCCTCCCGTCGAATCCAAATCCCACACACAATTAACGCGACCCCTGGACAAAAGGAGTATTCTCTTATGAACGAATCATCGGTCACAGAGTACATCATGAACACGTTTCCCGACGTCGAAACGACCACAAACTTTGGGTACACCTTCTTTTTCTATGGATCAGATCATATGCTCCCCTTCGCCACGATTGCCTCGACCGACAACGAGTATGAAAGCATCTCTAACCTGAACCGACCAGGAGTATTTCGCCTGAATATCGGAGTCAGCAAAGAGACGTTTCAATCTTTGTTCGGTACAGCCAAAGTGGATATCAACAGCTATGATTTCACCGCGCTGGATGTGATCATGCCCCATCCCGATTATGCAAAACAACATTTCATCTGTGTGCTTTCGCCAAGTGAAACGACTTTTGAGAGAATCCGCTCTTTGTTGGCTGAAGCGTATGATATCGCCGTTCGGAGATTCAATCGGAGGAACAAAAATAAAGGAGGCCAACGATAGCCCTGCGTCTCGAAGCGGTATAATCTCCGCTCATGTCAGCTCTTCGCATTGCACTTACAAAACTCTGGACCCGCGACAGCAGTATTCTGTTGGGCGGGTTTTTCGTTACCATTTTCCTTATCATCTACATCTGGTGGCCGCTGGCCGAGGAGTATTTTTCTTATGTCGATTGGAACGGTGACTGGTGGCGCTACATCGATTGGCTGCTGATTTGCATCTTCGGGTTCATGTCAGTAACGATCATCGCCCATGCAAATATCAAAACTGATTTGTTGATCATCTTCGTTGGCATCTGTGGTGGGTTGGCAATCGAATCGTGGGGCACACAGACCAATTTGTGGTTCTACTACACAGCAGAACGCCCACCGCTATGGATCATCCCCGCCTGGCCCATTGCGAGTCTCTCCATTGATCGGATTACTAGATTTCTGAACTGGATCTTGGAGCGCAAAACAACTAATCTTAAGTCTCTGGTCTCTTTTCTTTACTGGCTCATCTTCGCTTCTTTTCTAGGCCTCATGCTGGTCTTTGTCGCTCCAACATTCGATAAATCCCTTACCTGGCTCACGCTCAGCCTCTGCCTTCTCCTTATTCTTACACCTACGGATAATCGCTTTGCGTTACTCACCTTTATCGCAGGCTCGGGGCTTGGATATTATCTTGAGCTGTGGGGTACCACGCGTCAATGTTGGACGTATTACACCTATCAGACGCCGCCTCTATTCGCGGTGCTCGCGCATGGCATGGCCGCGGTCGCATTTTGGAGAGCGGGATTGATGGCGAGGTTAGCAATAGATAAGGTCTGGGGAAAGAAGCTGAAAGCACGTCCCCTCTCCCTTTAGGAGAGGGTTAGGGTGAGGGAAAAGGGAGAATCGGCTTTTCGAGGCCTCCTCGACCGGAGGCGGTAGAAGAAGCATAGTTCTTATTCAACCTAGTAGGCTCAAGCCGCCGTCCTCGGCGGTGTAGAGAGCAGCTACTGCTGATTCGATTAACTGAAATATAAGTCCAAATCTTGACCCTTTCTTGACCTTTTCTCTCATAATTCTCTTGACAGTGCGATGAATCGTCCTATAATGTGACCCGCAGGTCATATGACCTACAGGTCACATTTTTATGCCGAAACAAACGTTTTACAATCTCCCTGAAGAAAAACGGGAGACGATCTTCCATGCAGCAGTAGAAGAATTTGCCGAATACGGGCTGGAAAACGCGTCCACAAATCGAATTGTCAAAAACAGCGGCATTGCAAAAGGAAGTTTCTACCAATATTTCGAAGACAAACAGGATGTCTTCATGTATCTACTCGAGGTGATCGAGCAGAAGGAACTCGAATACTTCAAAGATGTCCACCCTCCTGATCACAACATGGATGTCTTTCACTACTTCCGCTGGATGGTGAAGACAGGCATGGAATTCGGTCTCGCCCACCCGCGCATGATCCAGGCCGCCTGGCGCGTCCTGCTCGGCGAAGGCTTTTATTATGGAACTCGCCTTGGAGACTATCGCGACAAGACGACGCAGGCCCTGACAATGATGATCAAAGGTGCAATTGAACGCGGCGAAGTGGACCCCAGTGTGGATGTGAAACTGGCAGTTATGGTTATGGAAACCTGGAGCAACGCCATCACTAACTATGTCCTGAACGAAGGCATGAAGCAAAAGGATGTGTTGAAGTGGATGCGCTCCAAGAAGACACAGGAAACGATCGACAAATTGTTATATGTCATGGAATACGGTTTACGTAAGACAGAATCAGAATTCGTAAAAAGACCCTAAAGGTTTGTCTCGCACACCAGGCACAAAATCAACGGTGAGTTCTCAGCAATATCACGATCTCGATTGAGAACAAAACCTTTAGGGTCTGAGTATCAAAGAAAGGAAATAAAAATGAACTTATATCTGCGTCTTGCCTGGCGCAACATTTGGAGGCACCGCCGCCGCACCGTCATCATCGTATTAGCTATGGCACTCTCGCTTGGCATGATGATGTTTTACGACGGTTTGATCGATGGCTTCAACAATGCCATCGCCGGGAACGCCGTCCGCGTGCTCGGAGGTAATGTTCAGGTTCATGCGGCGGGCTATCGCGAAAAAGTGGATAGCAATCCGCTCCTGCCTCTGCCTGATGACGCGGCTGTCGTTAAAGCGGCCTTGGCCCAGCCGAATGTGATCGCCGCCTCACGACGCATTCAAACAGGTGGGTTGGTAAGCAACCGTGAGGGCGCGTTCCCGATGACAATCATCGGTATCGACGCGGAAGCCGAAGCGCCTATCAGCCTGATCGCTGAACATGTTGTGGACGGACGTTACCTCGAAGCCAATGATGAAGATTCGATCCTGATCGGCAAGGGACTGGCGGATGCCTTGGGGCTAAATGTGGGTGACCGCGTCAATATGGTCGGCAGCGACATCCATAAACAGAATCGCCAGCGCACGATGACCGTGATCGGCATCTACGATATCGGTATCCCTTCTATGGAAAAAGCCACATCCTATATTTCACTGACCGAAGCACAGAACCTGTTTGGCCTGCGCGGTCAATCTACAGAAGTGCAGATCACATTGAAGCGCGTCGGTATGGAAGCGGCTGTGGTGACCGCATTGACTCCGCAGCTTTCCGGCTATGAAGTTGAATCATGGTCAAGCACGTATCCGGAACTTGGTAATGCAGTCGGGCGAAAAAATATCGTCATGGATATCTTCAGCGTTGTCATCGTGATGATTGCAGGTATCGGTATCTTGAACCTGTTGCTCATGGCAATCTATGAACGGACGCGCGAGATCGGTTTGCTGGGCGCCATGGGCCTCAAGCCGCGCCAGATCGCTGGAACGTTTATCCTGGAAGGCGCCTTGATTGGTTTCGTTGGCGTGCTTGCAGGCGCGGCCGTGGGTCTGCTGATCAACCTCAGCCTAATGCAAGTAGGCATGGACTATAGCCAGTTTGCAGGTGTCACAGATTACATGGCTTTGATCAGCGGCAAGGTATATCCTACACTGGGTGTAAACAAGTTATTCATGCGTGCCATAATCATGCTTGTGATCGCCGCGCTCGCTGCCCTCATTCCAGCCATAATTGCATCCCGGCGTGAACCATCGGAGGCGCTACATTATGTATAGTTCCGCGAGTCTGGATAGGAAGACAAAGCTGTTACTTATGTGCGGCGCGCTTGCCGGTCCCCTCTTCACCATTATATGGTTCATTACGGGGTTGACCCGTGCCAATTATGATCCTATGCGCCATCCCATCAGTTCTCTTTCCATCGGTGAATTCGGTTGGACACAAGTGACGAACTTCATCCTTACTGGTCTGCTCACGCTTGGTCTTGCCTTTGGATTGAGGAAGGCTCTTCAGTCTCGTGGCGGTTCGAAATGGGGCGTCATCTGGATCACAGCCGTTGGGATTGGCTTTATCGGTGCCGCTCTCTTCGTCGCGGATCCAATGAATGGTTACCCTCCCGGAACTCCCCTTTTATTGATGCAACCAACGGTCATCGGGCGCCTTCACAGGCTCTTCTCAGCATTGGTGTTCTTCGGTCTGCCCGGTGCTGGTTTTTCGCTGGGTGGATTGTTTGCACGAAACGGTGAACATGCGTGGGCGGCCCATTCCAGAGGAACAGCCATTGCTTTTATCATCATGTTCATTTTGACAAGTATAGGCTTTGCACAGGTTGCGCCAATCGTGCAATACGCCGGACTTTTGCAACGAATCTCGCTGCTTATTGGTTTGACATGGATGACACTTCTTCCCCTCTACCTGCTACATTTGCCATCAACATCCCAAGCCATAGGTACAAATAAGGTTATCTTATGACACAAGCATTCAAATTAGCGTATCGTAATATCGGACGTAATAAAACCCGGTCTCTACTTTCGGCACTAGCCGTTGGTATCGGTATGGCATTATTGCTGCTCATGGTCTCAGTCCTTGAAGGTGAGATGACCGGCGCATTACAAAACACCATCCGCCTTCAAAGTGGGCATCTCCAGATCAGACCTGCATCGTATGAAGAAGGCAAGCTCAGCCTGAAATGGGAAGACTTGATCCTCAACCCAGATCAGGTAACACAACAGATCAAGTCCATTCCCCAGGTTACAGTAGCCACTCCGCGATTGATCGCCAGCAGTATCTTAACCGTCAGTGACGAATCAAAAAGCGTACAGATCTTGGGCATTGACCCTGACTCTCCGGCGAACCAGCCCTTTCGGGATGGCATGCTCTCAGGAGAATTCATCCGGGCGGATGATCGTGAAGGAATCCTCATCGGCAATGTCCTTGCCGACAAGCTGCAACTCAAGGTCAACGATAAAGTAAACCTATTGGTTACCACATCGAACGGCGATGTGAATGAACAGTTATTCACAGTCCGGGGCATATTTACAACGCGAACACCTGGCTACGATGAAAGCACGATCTTCATGCCGCTTGCAAAGGCGCAGGCCATTACTTCAACCGAGAATCACGCGAGCACCATCTTTGTCTTATTGCAAAATAGTGATCAGGCGGATGCAGTTGCGCAGGCCTTGCAATCGAACAATTTCCAGATCCTCACCTGGCGTGACCAAAATGTCTTCATCACGCAATTTGAAGACTATGCCAATGCGTTCTTCGTCTTTATCTATCTGATCGTTTTGGGAATTACTGCCACAGTTGTCACAAACACGTTGGTGATGGCCGTATTCGAGCGCACGCGCGAGATCGGCATTCTCGCTGCTATTGGTATGAAGGGACGCGGCATCATGGCGCAATTCCTGGCTGAAGCCGCGCTGCTTGCTACAGGTGGCGTTCTCGGTGGATTGATCATCGGCGGCGCGCTGGTTGCCTACTTTACTGTTAATGGAATTTATATCGGTGACTATGGCATCACAGGTGTTCTCTTTGAAGACCGCATTTATGCCCATCTCACGTTGCAAAATACAATCACTCTTGCTATTGTTACGTATGTTATCACCCTCATTGCTTCACTCTACCCTGCCAGGCTTGCTGCCCGAATGGAACCCGTCGAAGCACTACACGGATTAGGAGCCTAAAATGGAAGTTACAAGGATTACCGACGCCACGCGCGTATTCAGGATTGGCGAAGTGGAAACCAAAGCCCTGCGCGGCGTAAACCTATCGATCGACAACGGTGAGTTCACCGCCCTGGTCGGACCTTCGGGTTCAGGCAAGACCACACTGCTGCAACTCATCGGCCTGCTGGATCAGCCCACGACTGGAAGCATAACCATCAACGGGCAGGATGCAACCCATCTCAATCGCAATCAACGTGCAGACCTTCGCAAGAATGCCATCGGATTTGTATTTCAATTCTTCGCGCTTATCCCGACGCTCACCGCTTATGAGAATGTGGAGATGCCACTCCTCCTGAACGGAACAAAGGCCGCAGACCGAAAGAAGCGCGTCAATGAGATGCTGGAAGCTGTAGGACTCACCGACCGCGCTCATCACCGCCCCGACCAGCTCTCTGGCGGACAGCAGCAACGCGTCGCGGTCGCCCGGGCGCTGGCTACGAATCCCAAACTGATCCTCGCTGACGAACCCACCGCCAATCTCGATACGGAGAACGGCAAACAGGTTATGGACATCATGCAGCGTCTCAACAAAGAGACGGGTGTCACATTTGTCTTCGCTACCCATGATCCGCGCGTTATCAATTATGCTAATCGAGTGGTGACATTACAGGATGGCTTGATCACCGAAGACAGCAAAACCAACGGAAAGCACTAGAGCCAGAATGAAAAAAATAAATACACATCGCGCTCAGTTGAGCAATCGCTGGTCGAGTAGCCCCGCATGTTCCTGGCGGGGCGTATCGAGACCAGAGGAGTGTGGACGAGGAGTGGCATTAACAATAACATTCCTCGTAATCTCACTTGCTCTAACTGCCTGCGCTTCAGCATCCTCAACAACTCCCATCCCTACAGTTGTCCTCGACAATGGTAATGCCTCATCGAACAACGAATCGAACAATGGCAACGCAATCTCTGCTTCAGCCGTTGTGGTTCCAGTTCGAGATGCGCAACTTTCGTTCCCAGCCAGTGGACGAGTTACGAATGTTAATGTTAAAGTAGGCGATGTTGTTAAGAAGGGACAAGTCTTGGTTGAATTGGACACATCGATTTTGGAAGCCAAAGTCAAAGAGGCAGAGGCAAATCTGGCATATGCCGAGATACAACTTAAGTATTTAATTCGCGTGGCAGGCTGTCGAATCGGTTGCGCGCCTACAGAAGAACGTTTGGAAGTGGCAGAAAATGACATTGCGCAGGCTCAGGCACTGCTCGATTCTGCAAAAGCGGTGCTTGCATCTCAGTCCGCGCTGATTGCACCCTTTGATGGAACGATTGTCTCTGTGGATATCTCCCCAGCTGAAACCGTCGTCCCTGGTCAGCCTGTAATCCTGCTGGGCGATCTGTCTAGCTATCAGGTCGAAACCACAGATTTGAGTGAACGTGATGTAACGAAAATCGAAACCGGGCAGGCAGCAAACGTTTTCATCGAGGCGTTGAATGAGGAGTTCACTGGCAAGGTTGTGGATATTGATCGCATCGGCAGCACGCTTGGCGGTGACGTAGTTTTCACGGTGACAATTGCACTTGATCGCCAGCCTGAGAATCTGCTCTGGGGTATGAGCTCGGACGTACGTTTCGAACCGAATGAATAAGATGAAAACGCTTCGCTTTTTTCTCACCCTAGGGTTGGTCCTGGTTCTGACAATTTTCGAGAGACCTTCCCGCCTTGCTTCTGCGCGGGGAAGCGTGAGCGCCTCCGCTGTATTCGTGCCCGCGCAGGTTTCCAAGTTGGGATTCGTCACTCCCGGGTTAGTCAAAGAAATCCTTGTAAAGGAAGGCGACCAGGTGAAAGCAGGCGATGTTCTAATTACGCTAGATACCCCTGATCTGCAATATGGGGTCGCTGCCGCGGAAGCTGCTCTTCGTTCTGCGCAGGGGAACGCGGAACTGCAGCGATATGGAAGAGTCAAAGATATAAGGAAGGGCAAAGTCTTTTGGGACGAGCTTCCCGGCGAACTCATCGACCTTGCGAACGTCAAGGCCGTACAAGCACAAGCCGCGCTGGAGATCGCACAAGCCAACCTCGCGCAATCCATGTTGGTTGCCCCTTACGACGCGACGATCGCTTCAATCAGTGTTGTTCCTGGTGAATATGTAGAGCAGAATCAAAAAGTTGTTACGCTTGCCACGTTGAACGCTTTACAACTCGAAACAACTGATTTGAGCGAACGCGATATCACAAAGGTAAAAATGGGTGCTCCTGCCAACATCCTCACCGAGGCATTGAATGGAGCCTTAACGGGTAACGTGATCGGCATCACGCCAAGAGCAAACACCGTCGGCGGTGACGTTGTGTTCAAGGTCATCATCAGTTTAGATCAGCAGCCAAAAGGATTGCTTTGGGGAATGACAGCAGAAGTGACCATTGAAGAGTAAGTTAAATTGGAATCAGACGTGGGATTAAATTCCGCGTCTTTTTTTATTTAACGTTCTATGGTTAAATCGAATAAGATATTACTTGAAACTTGATACTTGGAACGTGATACCTAAGACCGGAGAACTTGACACCTGACACTTAAATACCGGAGTATAGTAATGACACTTCCAACAAAAATTACAGTTATCGGCGCGGGCTCTGCATCGTTTGGCGAGAATACCTTGTCTGCAATTATGCGCTCGAAGAAGCTGCGCGGTTCAACGCTTGCTCTCGTGGATAAGAACGCCGACAGCCTGGATATCGTCCGGCGTCTGGCAAACCGGCTTAATCAGGACTGGGACGCGCAGTTTACGATTACAGCACATACAGATCATTGTGACGCCTTAACAGACAGCAAATTCGTTGTCAACGCCATTGAAGTCGGTGCACGCGAAAACTTGTGGAAGCAAGATTTTGAAATCCCAATCAAATATGGCGTGCGCCAGCCGTATGCCGAGAACGGTGGACCCGGTGGCTTTGCTCATGCCGCACGTAATATCGGTCCCGTGATGAAGATCGTCCACGATATGGAATCGCTCTGCCCCGACGCCTGGTTCATTAATTTCACCAATCCGATGATTCGCATTTGTGACGCGGTCAATCGTCATAGCAGCATCAAGGCTGTTGGGTTGTGCCACCAAATTTACGCGGGCTACAGCATGGTTGGCGTTGCACTTGCCAAAGACCTTGGCATCGAAGTACCGGAGGAACTGACCGGGATGCATGCCGCCGCCGATCAGTTTGCTGCACAATATCGTGTGCGCCAGCAGATCGTTCCACTGGTGGATATTCGCGCGGCAGGATTGAATCATTTCACGTGGATTCTGTCCATTCATGACAAACGTACAGGCGAAGACCTTTATCCGTTATTTCGAAAACGTTTCTTCGAGCTGGACCCAGCCTTTGAGCCGCTCACCAGAGACATCTTTTCTGCCTTTGGTTTGTTCCCTGTCCCTGGCGATACCCATTTATGCGAGTATCTTCCCTGGATGAGTGACTCTCAGACCAAACCGTGGGAATTCTACAACATCCGCCTGTATGATTGGGATTTGATGGCTTCGTTCCGTGACTATGGACTGGACCACATTAATGAGATGGCAAGCGGTCATCAAACGATTGAGCATTTATTAGAGACCGATTCGGAAGGCGCGCTGGAAATGATCGAAAACATCGCCGGTGGAGGGATTCATTATCACCTTGCAGCGAATCTTCCCAACACAGGCCAAATTGCGAACCTGCCGCTTGGCGCAACAGTGGAGACCCCGGTTATTGTAGATGGTGCGGGGATTCATCCTGTGCACGTAGGAGCACTCCCTGACGGAATTGCAGAACTATGCCGAAGAGAAACAACTGTCGCGCAATTAGGCGTGGATGCGGCAGTAGAAGGAAATCACGAAAAAGCTTTGCAATGCTTTCTGCTCGATCCTGTTACCACCGACATTGATGTTGCAAAGAAAATTTTGGATGACTATCTGATGAGTTATAAGGAATATCTGCCGCAGTTTTGGGCATAGCAGGTCATTCATTGTGAGTCGCTCTTCAGCGCCACGAAGAAATCTTCTCTTTCCGGAAGGGGATAATCTCTGACCGAATCATGCGAAGTGTTGCGTTATTTCTTAAAACTTAATAGAAGCGGCAAAGTAAAGATTCGTGGCAGAATTTGATGGTTTCTCGTTAATCACAGTAACATCAGAGTTTTTCGATCGTCGCTTGTAACATTTGCTTGGTGCGAATCTGAGGTAAACCATGACACAACACAATCACCATAAGGATAATCATGATCACGATCATGACCACGAGCATGAACATGAGCATTCTAATAACCCTATTATTGAATGGTTTCAACATACCTTCACCCCTCACGATCACGGATATCAAACTGCCGCACTGGATGCTGCCCTCGCCACGGATCGCGGTATATGGGCAGTGAAAGTTTCACTCATTGCATTACTGGTTACTGCAATTTTTCAAGTCGTAATTGTCGCCATTAGTGGGAGTGTTGCCTTGCTTGCAGATACCATCCATAATTTTTCGGATGCGCTCACAGCCATTCCACTTGGCATTGCTTTTACCATCTCGCGCCGAGCGCGCAACACGCGCTATACCTATGGCTATGGTCGCGCGGAAGATATTGCAGGCGTCATTATTGTGCTAATGATCTTCTTCAGCGCGGTGGAAGCCATTTATCAATCTATACAAAAGATCATTAATCCGCAACCGATTTCAAATCTTGGATGGGTCGCGGTCGCGGCAGTATTGGGCTTTCTGGGTAATGAGTTCGTGGCAATCTTTCGCATCCGCGTGGGCAAGCAAATTGGCTCCGCCGCGTTGGTTGCAGATGGCTATCACGCCCGCACGGATGGATTCACGTCGCTTGCCGTATTAGCCGGTGCGATTGGAGTATGGGTAGGTTACCCATTGCTCGACCCGATCGTTGGTCTGGGCATTGGAGCCGCGATCCTTGTCATTGTTTGGAACTCTGCTCGTGATATGTACTATCGCGTGATGGATGCTGTGGACCCGGAGGTCACAAAGCTGGTGGAGAATACTGTATCAAAAGTGCAGAATGTGATGGATGTGCATGATGTCGCCATCCGCTGGGTGGGGCACCGCCAGCGCGCTGAATTTCATATTACCGTGGATTGTCAGATGCCTACCTGTCAAAGTCATGCAATTGCAGAAAATGTCCGCCATGAGCTATTTCATGCATTGCCAGCACTGGCAGATATCACAGTTCATGTTGACCCCTGCGAGTGTGAGAATTGCCCTGAGACACATTTAAAAGACCATCAGGTTTCGCAGGCCACACAGTGACCGTAGCACGGACGGTGATAACAGACCCTGCAATATGAATATCATCTCCCCCACGCGTGACAACGAAAGACTTATTCAACAAACTGCGCAATTACTGATGGATGCGTTCCGTGAACATTGGCCCGATGCCTGGCCCACATTTGAAGGGAGCATGGAAGAAGCTCGGGAAATGCTTGACAAGGAACGCATCTTTCGCGCGGCGGTTGATGAAGAAGGGAATTTGTTAGGAATGATCGGTGGAATTCCACAATATGATGGTCATGTGTGGGAACTGCATCCGCTCGCCGTTCAACCCAATATGCAGGGAAAGGGAATCGGTCGCGCGCTGGTCGAAGATTTTGAAGAACAGGTCCGTTTGCGCGGCGGACTCACGATCACGCTCGGATCCGATGATGAAGACAATATGACCTCCCTGTCCGACGTAGATTTATATGAAAATCTTTGGGATCAGGTGAAGAACATCCGCAACTTGAAGAATCACCCCTTTGAGTTCTATCAGAAAATGGGATACATCATCACAGGCGTGGTGATCGACGCAAATGGTCGCGGCAAGCCGGATATTTTGATGTCGAAGAGCGTAAGACAATAAACTACGGACGACAGACTATGGTCAATGATCTGCGGTCCAGGCTTAGTGCGTTTCCGTCACCTTCGTGATCGATCGCGGCTTCTCTGTATCATATCTTTTCACTTGTGTCAGATGGCACGCGAACAATTGAGCGGGGATAATGCTAACCAACGGAGTCAGCCATTCAGGAATTTGAGATGGGAGTCGGATAGGCGATTGAGCGAGGGAAAGTGCATCCGCATTATCTGAAATGACTACCAGTTCGGCATCCTGTTCCTTGCGAAGGCGCGTCAACATTTCCAGCATCGAATCCTGGACCTTGCCCGTGGGCGCAACAGCAAGGATGGGAAACCCACCTTCGACCATCGCGATCGGACCATGCTGAAAGTCTGCTGACGAGTAAGGTTCTGCAATAATATATGTTAATTCCTTGAGTTTGAGCGCCCATTCGAACGCGGTGGCGTAATTGAAGCCGCGCCCCAGCACCACACATTGGCTCATAAAACGAAACCGTTCAGAGATACGTGCAATAACGGCATCTAGGGTGAGGGATTGTTCAGCCCATTGAGGGACTTGAGAAAGCTCATTCCAGCGTTCTTCCGATTTATTCAGCGCAGCCGAGAGCATGGCAATCGCCAGCAGTTCAGCAGTGTATGTCTTCGTCGCAGCCACAGCTTTTTCTTCGCCTGCTTGAATATCAAGAACATGATCAGCAGCTTTGGCAAGCGGAGAATCAGGAACATTTGTAATTGCTAACGTTAAACATCCCTGACGACGTCCCTCTTCCAGAACACTGACGATATCCGGCGATTGACCTGATTGCGATACCCCCACCACAAGCGCATTCTGCAAACGCGGCGGACTCTGATAATACGTAAACAAAGATGGAGTAGCCAATGCAAGTGGCAATCCATTGTGCGCACCCCAAAGATAATTTGCATATCGTCCCGCGTTATCCGATGTGCCGCGCGCCGCGAGAAATGCATACTGCACATTGTGGGATTGAATCACATTTGCTATCTCGATGACAGTTTGTTTTTGTTGTTCAAGAAGAGAAGCCAATCGATCAGGTTGTTCAAAGATTTCGGAATGAAGCGTCATAGGAGCCTCTTTATCAATTCTACTTCTTCTTGCATTAATCGTTAGGATGAGTTCTGCTCGTTATATATTATCATTCTCGTTCTTAGCATAATGCATTACAAACAGTTAAATACTTTGCATCACAAAATTTTATTCAGTGATACGTTATTATTTGTACATGTATGATTCAAATATTATTTATATGACATCAACCGAATGTTTATCAATACAATATGAATTGAATCAGATGAACATGATTTATGAATCATCAAATAAATTCTAACAAAACTTTAAAGTTAATGATCATCAAAAAACCTTTACATAAATCAATTAATAGATACAATCTATAACGTTGTATATTATGTATTGATTGCTTCAATGAATCAATTCATTGAAGCAATCAAAAAAAGAATCAAAATAATATGATGCAAGATAAAAATACAACTCAATCAAGAATAAACAATGAGACAAACATCATCTTGATTGAATGACTGAAAGAAAAGGATTTGAAATGTATCTCTGTGTATTGTCAAGTATTCCTGATGACCCAAACGATAAGCCCTATGATCCATCACCACACATGAATGGATTTCATTGGAAACATCATCAGGTACATCCAAAGAACGTTGAAAAACAAATTCGCGATCTCATGAATGAACGAGTGGATGTATTCCTCAATCTCTGTGATGGCACACCCGATGATGCGCTTTCAGGAATCGGACTGGTGCAAATCATGGAAAAATTGGGCGCAGCATTTACTGGCGCGGACTCAAAATTCTTTGATCCCTCACGCCAGGAAATGAAAGCCTATGCAAAGAAATCAAATGTTCCCACGCCCAATTGGGTAATGGTGGATCGTGTAGAAGATGTGGAACGCGTTGCCAAGCGATTACGCTTTCCTGTTCTCGTCAAGCCGCCGCATGGATATGCCAGTGTTGGCATCACTCGTGAATCACGCTGTGAAAACCTGGAGCAGCTCATAATCCAGACGGGACGCGAGATCGAACAATTTGGTCGTGCCTTGCTCGAAGAGTTCATCGAAGGGCGCGAGTTTACCTGTCTCATCGCGGAAAATCCTGATGATCCGAATAATCCTCTCACGTTCAAGCCTGTGGAGTTCATTTTCCCTGAAGGTGAATCGTTCAAGCATTACAACATGAAATGGGTTGAATACGAGAAGATGTCTGTGGCTCCGGTGAAGGATGCCCGCATTGAAAAAGTTTTGCGTGAACAGACAACTCGTTTATTCAAAGCGATGAACGGCAATGGCTACGCGCGCTGCGATTATCGCCTGGGCGCCGACGGCACAATCTATATGCTCGAGATCAATCCGAATTGCGGAATATTCTACGCACCCGATGAACCTGGTTCGGCTGACTTTTCCTTGATCAATGATCCCGTTTACAACCATCACAAGTTCCTCAAATTGATCATCCGCTCTGCGAAAAACAGGCGAGACAACATGCTGGCAAGCAGGAATGCTAAGCGACAGGCAAAGAAACAGCGCGTTGAAGAGCTGGCATATACATAAATAGACAATGATTAGTAGAGAGTAAGTAGTGAGCGGACCAAGTGTCCGCTTATTTGTTGTACGACTGAAATTCCAAGAACAAGAATGTGATGGATCTGTGAATCCAGAATGCCATTTGCATAGAGGGAAATCCGTTATCCAATACATTTCGCGATAACTTATAATGGATTTTGATAACGAGGTGTAAGCTCACGAATGGAACGAGTATCATCCCCGCGATTGAAAAACATCAAGGCGCGTCCCTGGCCAGAGATCACTGCGCTGGTCGTCATTTCTGTATTTGTTTATCTGGTTCACGTAAGCCAGTTTTCATATTACCGAGATGATTGGTATTATATGTATGACGGGTTGGTTGGCGGGAAAAGCATTTTTGTGGAAATGTTCCGCCATTTGCGCCCGGCACGTGGCCCTCTGTTTGAATTTTTATTTAGCTTGTTTGGCACGAATCCCATCCCATATCATTTTTTGCTTTATTGCTCGCGTTTGGCAGGGGGCCTGGGGTCGTTATGGCTTTTCCGAATCCTCTGGCCTCAGCAGCGCAGTGCGACCTTTTTTATGGCATTGCTTTTTTTGATCTATCCCGGATTTCTATGGTGGGTACAGGGCTTTGAATACCAGCCAATGGTTCTAAGTGCGGGCTTGCAGATCGTTTCGATCATTTTTACGTTAAAGGCCATCCAGTCGGATACGCGCGTGAAGTGGATATTCTGGATGGCAGCAGCATTGATTTCAGGTTGGGTGTCCCTCGCGCTCGTGGAATATGCTATTGGTATGGAAGTCTTTCGATGGTTGTGTGTGTATCTCGTCGTCCGCCACTCATCTGAGAAAACATCAAGGCAAACGATCATTCAAACCATGCGGCTGTTGGTTGTACCGATGTTCATCCCAGCCTTCTTTTTAATTTGGCGCGTGTTCCTGTTCGATAACGAACGCAAAGCCGCGGATATTAGCTTGCAAACCGGCGCTGTGCTACATTCGCCTAACACATTATTGTGGTGGTTGATCCACTTCATTCAAAGTGTCTTCAATGTATCTGGTTTTGCCTGGGTGTTACCATTTAACGGAATTTTTTACTCCCTGCGTTTGAAGGATACTCTTTTTGCAATTGGCTGGATGGTGGTTGTGCTGGTGATCTCCTATATCACCTATCGACTGACTCATAGAGATGACGAACCCGCTTCTACCCAATCCTGGCAGTTGGAAGCCATTTTGATCGGACTCCTCGGCGTCAGCGCGGGTGTGATTCCTATTATCGTTGCCAATCGCGTCGTGACTTTTGAGCGTTTCTCTCATTATGCCTTACCCGCTTCTTTGGCAGCAGTAACATTTGTTGTTGGTTTGGTTTATTTGCTGGCCGAGACACGCGTCCGTCTGGCTGCTCTCTCTATATTGATTGGATTATCGGTTTTAACACATAATGCGACAGCCGCGCAGGCACAGAACGAAGAAGGTCTGATCAACAATTTCTGGCATCAAGTTGCCTGGCGTGTTCCGGGCCTGCGCGCAGGAACGGTGCTGGTGGCTAATTATGCAGGTATAGATTATGCTGAGGGCAGCGATATCGTTTGGGGACCTGCCAACTTTATTTATCATCCAGAAGTTCAACGCCAGGTGCCAATCATTGTCCCGGTATCCGCGGTGCGCATGGAAAAAGACACCCCCAAGAATATTCTGGAAGGCGCGCAGTTGCGCCAAAACTATATTGTTGTAAATGATATCTCTCACGATTTCACCAATTTGTTGGTGATGAGCATGCCATCTGAAAATTCATGTGTCCATGTGTTGGACGAAAACTGGGCCGAATTGTCTGTGCGAGATACGGCTTTGGTTGCGTTAGCCGCGTCAAGGTCGAAGGTCGAGAACATTATCATCGATGGCAAAGAGCGGGACTTGCCTGCAACAATTTTTGGTGCAGAACCCCCTCATACCTGGTGTTATTACTACCAAAAAGCACAATTAGCTCGTCAGCAGGAAAACTGGGATGCGATCTTGAAAATTGAGGATGAAGTAGCAGAGTATAATTTGCGTCCCAATGACCAGGTGGAATGGATGCCGTTCCTGCAAGCGGCAGCCATATCAGGGGATCAAAAGCAGATGAAGCAAATTTCCACGCTTATCAATACAGAGGAGTACTATAAAAAGCAAGCTTGTCAGAACCTGCGGGCAATGGATGCGTTAAGGACCGAAATTCAAAGTTTTGTGAATGAGTTGTTTTGTAACGACACGACGAATTGATATCTTGCTTTATGGCTCATACAATCGATATACAGCGCTGTTTCCAACCATCGCTTCGAGATAATAATTCTCTTCAACAAATCTAAAAAACTCATTCAAATTGTCAGGCAGATATTTCCAGGCATAACCCGCTGTAATCTGCTCCGCGCGCGTCTTAGGGTCTAGAGAAAGCGCCTCATGATCATCAATATCCACGATCAACACTGGTCGTTTCGTGATGATATCTTGCAAGAATTGATCGTTGATTCGCTGTGAAATCTTGGAGTGAACGTAGAGTGGATAGAAAAGATACGCACTAGGCGATTCGCGATTCGACATAAAGTTTTCGCCGGGTGCAGCTGCCCAGAATAAAACGAGATCGCCAGGCTGGGTGTGATTTTCTACATACACAGCGGTGCGAGTGCGAATCTCGATCCCTATGATTTCACGTTTGGAAATACGCTCCACGGCTTTCTGGTATGCAGAGGCAGGGGCACCGGCAAAAAAGAAAATGAAGCTAAGCACAATGATGGAAGTCAGTGCAATCAAGGTGAATTTAGATGAATCGAATATTTGAGTTGGCATACGCGCGATCAGAAAATGGAGCACCAACCCACAAAGCAGGCCAAGAAAGGGAAGCCAGTTAATGAAGTAGTGAGCATAGTTTCTTCTGGATGGATCACTCCAATAAATGACCAGAGGCCAACCGATCAGAAGCAGTAAATAAAACGGATCTCTGGTTTTTAAAAAGCGATAAAGCCCAATCAGATACCCTGCAACTGCCATCCAGGCGACCCAGCCAAATACACTGAAACCTGTGTGCAGAGGAGAACTCGATGTGATCTCAGTCACGCTGTACGTCAGGTTATAGAGGAGAGATGCTTCGAGCAAGTCACGCAGCAAACCCTGTGACCAGAAATAAAGGCTGGTGAGGAGAATTGGAGTGAGTGCCCCTATCGCAAGCCAGAGGGTCTGTATGGATGATAGATTTCGTTGGAAAAGTTGAACAAATAATAATGTCATGATGATCGCAGCCTCGACCCCGGCATTGTTCGGACGGAAGAGAAAGCTAATTCCAAATGCAAACCCCAGAAGGACGTTATAGAAAAGGTGCCTTGGCATCTCAACCAGTTTAAGAAACAGGAAAATGGACAAAAAATGGAAAGGCAATGGATATTCTTCAGTGAGGTTTCCACCCTCCAATGTGAGGTGCAGACCCCGAAGCCAGAGGCACAGCCCGCCAAGCGCAGGCCAAATCCCCCAGAGCTTTTTCATAATCAGAAAAGAAAATGCTGCCGCGACAAGTAATGCAATGAGTTCAATGATCCACACTCCCCAGCGTGAACCTCGCCCAATCCACAGGCCAATCGCATTGAGATAAAAGATCGCGGGAGGCTTACTTTCCCAGGCATCTCGATAGGGAAGTCTTCCATGTAGGATCTGGTCACCAATATACACATAAAAACCATAATCTCGACCGGGAAGGTGGGTCCCGGGATTGGCCTGAACCAATACAATCAATACAAGCACAAGGAGCAGGATGGCAAGTAAAATGACTGAGATACCTACGATTGTTCGGTTATTTACATCTGGAAGCATAAATCTCACAACCTGGTTCTAGATGCGAGCATTATAACTTTGGGAATGCAGCGTATTATCATGGAATAGTGAATTATTTTACTTTCACAAGCAACGGACGTAGGTAAATTTGTCCGTTCTTTGTATAATGGTTTCCCGGAGGAACTCATGCAAAAAAAGCAGATCGCCTTTATCGGTCCCGGTGTGATGGCAGAAGCCATGATTGTAGGATTGTTACACAAGAAGCTTGCTGAACCGGAGAATATCATCATATCTGGTCCACGTGAAGAACGCGGCGAGCAGCTACATAAGAAATATGGAATCAAAACGACGGTAGATAACGCATCCGCCGCCTCGCACGCAGACGTGGTGGTACTTTCCGTCAAGCCGCAGCGGCTCAGCGAAGTGATGAAGGGACTGAAAGGCATTCGCAGCGATGCGCTTGTATTATCTATTATTGCCGGAGCAAATATCAAGAAAATCAGTACCGGGCTCAAGCATAAAGCTGTGGTGCGGTCCATGCCGAATACGCCGGGTCAGATCGGCGAGGGGATCACGGTTTGGACATCTTCAAAAGAAGTAACAAGTGAACAGCAGGAAATCGCGCGTGCAATCCTGGGCGCATTGGGTGATGAAGTTTTTGTTGAAGATGAGAGTTATCTTGATATGGCTACCGCGTTATCTGGGTCAGGCCCTGCCTATGTATTCCTTTTTACTGAAGCCTTGATCGACGCGGGTGTACACATGGGATTCCCACGACGTATTGCGGAGCAATTGGTTCTGCAAACAATCAAGGGTTCGATTGCCTATTATCACTATGCGGAACGACATCCAGCTACCCTACGGAATCAAGTCACATCCCCGGGCGGAACCTCGGCAGAGGCGTTGTACTATCTCGACAAGGCCGGATTTCGTACTGCGATCTCACGCGCAGTTTGGGCAGCGTATCAACGATCACTGGAACTGGGGAAGGAAAAGCCAGGTCATATTGATACACATGATAATGAAGAAAAATGACTGCTCTCCTACCTCTTCAATAAAGGAGCTACCTATGACTTCGCGATCAAGACGACACAATCGATCAGCAGATGATTCTAAAGTGGCTGCTGACCAAATGCTGGAAATCCTCTTCACGCAGGCAAAGGCACAGTTCGGCAATGCTGTCAAAGCATTCTGGTTTTATGATGGTGACCTGTGCCCGGGGTGCATGGCGCGCCCAATTGATAAGATAAAGTTCAAGGGTAAAGATGCTGTAGCACTCAATGCCTTCATCTATCGTCCGCGCGGTGTGTTAATTGGATACTTCCTTTGCGAAACCTGTGCCACATTTATCTTCAAAGAGGCAGAGAAAAATCCATATAAACAAACGCCATTGCACACTGATATTGAGAGGAATCTGACCGACGCTTATCATAAACATTTGGCATTGCTGGATGCGTGAAAATCCACCATAATTCGTTTATTTGACAGAGGGCAATCTCCGTCTTACAATCTTCAAAGATTTGTAAGAAAGGAGATTCAATGTTACTTCGACTGTCCTCCAAAGGTCAACTGGTTATCCCTAAAACGATACGCGAGTCTTTGCGCCTGAAAAGTGGTGACCAATTTCAAGTCCGAATCATAGATGGCAAGATTGTCCTTGAACCCGTCGCGAAGGGACTTGTTGAAAAACTGCTTGGTAAATATGCAGGTCACAATATGCTTAAAGAATTAGAAGAAGAACATCGACGGGAGATTGAGAATGAGCAGTGACTTTGTGCTGGATGCTTGGGCCATCCTTGCTTTCCTGCAGGGAGAAGAACCTGCCGCATCGCGTATTCGTGAAGTGATTGAAGGCGCTCAGGAAGGGACTGTGCGCCTTTTCATTTCCATTGTGAATATCGGTGAGGTGTATTACCGTATTGGTAAATTGCGTAATCCAAAAGAAGCCGATTCAGAATTGAAGGATTTGTCTCTCCTTCCTATCGAGGTCATCTCCGCAGATGATGAAACTGTTCTTGCCGCCGCACGATTGAAGATGACACATCTGCTCTCTTATGCAGATGCATTCGCGGCGGTTACTGTTCAGCAAAAAGATGCGACTTTACTCACAGGTGATCCAGAACTAGTGGAATTGAAACGTGTGGTGAAAATCGACAAACTTCGCAGATAATCAAACATATTAGTCGGCTGGTTTTATATTCAATCTGCATGTCAAGAATGCGTTCAGATAAAATTTATAAAGTTAAGATAAGCATTGCGGGTTTTACTAGGGCACAAGTTGAAGAAGGTCTGCCAGATCTTCTAAATGAATTCAAACGCAGACCATGGCTCTTTGATGCACAAGCATTTTGGGATGATTCCGAAAATAAACTCGTTACCATAATTGGATATGAACTCAACGTCAGATTGGAGGAGGGCGCTATTGATGAAGTATCGGATTGTGTGCTGGCTACAATGCAATTTGACAAAAAAATTGATTTCGATATTCAACGAATCTAACCCTCTCTACCCGCTTGGTGGGAACCTCTCCCAAAAACCATAGTATTAGGGGGAGGAAGTGTGGGGTTGTTTTATAATTTGGGGCGCAATTACTAATTACGAATTACCAACACTACAATATGTCACTCATAACTGTCTCCTCTCTCTCTAAATCTTTCGGCGCGGAAGATATCTTTGCGGGCGTTTCGTTTTCGGTGGCCAAAGGCGCGCGGCTTGCGTTGGTTGGCCCGAACGGCATCGGTAAGACCACTTTGTTGCGCATCCTGATCGGAGAGGAAGAACCATCGTCGGGAACAATAATACGCGCCAAAAACCTTCGCATGGGTTATCTTTCCCAAGAGGCAGACTTCGAACTGCAAGGTGTATTGTGGGATGTATGCCTTGAGCCTTTCGCGGACCTCATCCGCATGCAGCGGGAGGTGGAAAAACTCGAAAGTGAAATGTCCGATCCCAATAAACGGGAAGGTGCATTGGTCCGATATGGAAGCGTTCAGCATGAGTTCGAGCGGCGCGGTGGATACGTCTATCAGGTCCGCATCAAACAAGTGCTCACAGGTCTTGGTTTCGATGAATCCGATTTTCACATGTCGCTCGACCATCTATCGGGTGGACAGCGTACACGCGCGCACCTAGCAAGATTACTGCTATCCAATCCAGATTTGTTATTGCTCGATGAACCCACTAATCATCTCGATATCAAAGCTGTCGAATGGCTTGAAGGGTATCTGACTCAATGGGACGGCGCAGCAGTCATCGTCTCGCATGATCGTTATTTTCTTGATCATGCATGCAATGCGTTGCTCGAGATGGCGATCAGCGGCTCGGAATATTATCGCGGCAACTACAGCACCTATTTGCAGGAGCGCGAGATTCGCTGGAACCATCGCTTTGAAATCTTTGAAAGCGAAAAGGAAAAACTCCTCAAGGAAGTTGATTACATCAAGAAAAATATTTCAGGTCAAAATACGCTGCAAGCCAAGGGCAGGTTGAAACGCCTCACACGAACTCTGTTTGCCATCGAACGCGTAGGACTGGAAGCAGCATTGAATGCAAATTGGAGTCAACTGGACATTGCTCAATTCACTCCCACATCCATGTACGGTGTGGAGGAAGCGGAAGGACGCGTGCGCGGCTTGCGCCCTCCTCAACGTTCTACACCGGACCTCCACCTACATCTGCGTTCGACACAACGCTCCGGCGACTTGGTGATTCGCACCAGGAACTTGTATGTGGGTTACCCTGCAGAAAATGGACTCGCAGAGAAGTTACTTTTCCGCGCGCCAGATATCGAACTGCGACGAACGGACTGCGCGGCACTGATAGGACCGAATGGCGCGGGTAAATCCACGTTCTTGAAGACGATCCTCGGTTCTCTTACTCCGTTAGCGGGTGAGGTGATCCTCGGCGCGAGTCTGCACGTTGGCTACTTCGCGCAAGCCCACGAGGGACTCGATCCTGAGAAAACTGTCCTCGATGAAATCCTCGATGCCTCACCGGGGATGCTTCCCCATCAGGGACGCGACTATCTCGGCAAGTATCTCTTCTCTGGTGATGACGCGTTCAAGAAAGTGTCCATGCTCTCAGGCGGCGAGCGGGGACGTTTGGCATTGGCAAAACTCGCTTTGGAAGATACAAATTTATTACTACTCGACGAACCAACCAATCATTTGGATATCCCCTCGCAGGAAGTCCTGCAATCTGTTTTAGAGTCATACAAAGGAACGATTTTGCTCGTGACACATGATCGTTATCTCGTAGACGCGCTCGCGACTCAAATCTGGGAGATCGACCCGGATGAATCTCATTTGACGGTTTTCAATGGGACGTATTCCCAAATGAAAGAGGAAAGAAGGAAAGAAGAGGAGCGCCGCGTCGCGCAGCAATCAATGATTCCCGATTCCCGAACATTAAATACCGAGTCCCGCCGCTCGAAGAACAAGGAATCGAAAGAAGAAAGAAGAAAGATCGCTCAGTTGCAGGAACTCGAGAACACTATCGCCGAACTTGAAGCGCAACTGGCGAATCTCGGCGCGCAATTGGAGAGTCCGTTTGTGAAGCCGAATGAAGCCGCAAAGCTGGGAACGGAATACGAACGCGTGCAGCGTGAGATGGATGAGAAGTTGAATGAATGGGAGAGGATGCAGGGGTGAAAGGTGTATATGCAAATTTCCACAATGAAGCTGGGCATATTTATCATGTTACTCTTCATTGGATCAAGTATTTATTTCACTCATAGTAGAAAATAAAGGCCATGTGCCCTTCTTGCAAAGACCTAAAATAATCTTCGATCCTCCCCTCCCGATAGGTGATGATCATAATTGAAGCTTTTGAAGCTAAATAGACATACCAAACCAAAAATACCCCTTGATCTTATAGTGCTGTTTACCACTGCTTGTAGCAGTAGGGCTTATGGTTTATCAGACCAGAGGAATGCCAGCAAAATAACTTCCGCGGCCTTGGCATAATAGCCGATCATACTCGATGTACTTGCACCAAAATCCTTATTACCGAGAATCAACCACAAGACAATCGTAAGCACCGTATAACCCACCAAGGCCCACCAGACCAATCTGTGCCGTTCCTGAAAAAACGGAATGGGCAGGAAATAAGCGCCAAGCAAGGCAAGGTACCCAAAACCATTCAAGAAAATCGGATCGATACCAAGGATTGGAAACAGGGAGAGGTGAAGAATTGCAGTTGCAAGTCCACTTAATAGAATCCCGTAGTGTTTACCTGTCAGTCTCATGGTTGTCTCCTTTAACGAATAATCAGCATTCTCTCTATGTCAAACGTACGATAATCAGGTAGATGTGGATTTTACAAAGAGAACACTCAACCATCTATTCTGTTTCGCTGGTTAACAAATCAAGGAAGAACGGGTAAAATATGGATAGATGTTTCATTTGTCCCCGTCGAGATACGGCGGGTACCTCAACCTAAAGGAGATCTCCCATGTATCACACAATTATTATCGTAGGTAACGTAGGTAAAGACCCTGAAATGCGCTATACGCCTTCAGGTCAGGCAGTCACATCATTTTCTGTCGCAACCAACCGCCAGTACACAACAGGCAATGGCGAGCAGGTAAAAGAGACTATTTGGTTCCGCGTCACAACATGGGGGAAACAGGCAGAGGTCTGCAATCAATATGTCAAAAAAGGAATGAAGGTCCTGGTTGAGGGACGTCTCACGCCTGACAAAGCCACGGGTGGTCCGCGCATCTGGACCAAGCAGGATGGCTCCGCAGGTTCCTCCTTTGAAGTGACTGCTGGTACCGTTCGATTCCTGTCTGCGCGCGGTGATGGCATGGAAGGCCCCATGATGGGTGGCATGGAAAGCGCCGAAATGCCCGCTGAGGATGACATTCCATTCTAATGACCTATTCTCTTTTTTGGCTTCAACGTCAATTTTCACTCTCAGCTGAGGGAGAGAGGAATGAAAAACCATGAGCACCTCTTCTCCCCAACCAAACGGCGCACCCAATAACCCAAACACGGGTAATCCCGCGCAGCCTGCTGGACCAAAAATTATCATCCCGGATGGGATGGAACCTGCCTACACAAACCTGGCACGCATTTCGCACTCCCCTGCTGATATTGTCATTGAATTCGCTCACATGCTGCCGGGCGAATCAACCGCAACGATACGCTCACGCGTGGTGATGAGTCCCTTAAGTGCAAAATTATTACTACGAGCCCTCGCCGAAAACCTTGGGCGTTATGAAGCTGCCTTTGGTGAGATCAATGTACCTGTCAATAATTCGCTTGCAGAGAATTTATTTCGACCCTATCATCCACCTGAGCCGCCAAAAGAATAATTTATTTTTCTCAGGGGACGACCCCTTCCACAAGAGCATAACACTTAAGTCTTCAATGGAGGGTCGCCCTTAACGTCTATTATCCTGGAAGCGCAGGTCTTTATGAATAAACTCGAAACTATCGCCGACCGCATCCGTCAAAAATTCGATGTTCGTAATGCCAGGCGCGATCAGGCACTTGCGCAGGCGCGCCAGCTTACGCGCGCTTGTTCGTTAGCAATACGCGCAGTACACCGGGATGATAAGGAGGTAATGGAAGCGCAATTGATGGAAGCACGTGGCCTGGCAGATAAATTGCGCAGTGAACTTGCAAGCCATCCCGATCTTTATCATGCAGGATATTCGCAAGATGCCCTCAAGGAATTTGTAGAAGCGAATGTGACCTGTGCATTGATCCAGAACCTGCCATTTCAGACTCCTGATGAACTTGGTGTGGAAGAGGCAACATATCTCAATGGGCTGGCTGAGGTCGTAGGCGAACTTCGCCGACGGATCATGGATATTCTGCGTCACGGCTATTCACAGGAAGCAGAACGACTCCTCAGCCTGATGGACGAAATCTATGCAGTGCTGGTGACCATGGATTACCCTGACGCCATTACAAGCGGTTTACGCCGCCAGACGGACCTTGCGCGCGGCATTATCGAGAAGACGCGCGGGGACGTGACTTTTAGCTTGCGCAGTGCTCAACTCACGCAAGCGATCCGGAAGTTGAGCGGTCAATTAAATGGCGGACAACCTGATGACGACGAAGGAACGGATTTAACACTTCCAGCCAATCATGAGGATGATTGAGTAATGGCGCGCGCTGGGCACAAATATCCACTGATCGTTTATCAACATATGATAAATCGTTGGTGGCCCGCGATGATCACGCTCGGGCTGGGAATGTTTGCACTTGCCTATAGCGAGTATATCGATCCCATGGCGCAATTCCTGCCGTGGCGATGGCAGTTGTTCGCGGGCGTCGGTGGGTTGTGTATCCTGATCGGTGTTTTCTTTTTGATCCTACGGTATTTTGCTTATGTACAGCCATTCCCCCATTACTTGAAACTTGTTACGCCTTTTATGCGCCTCAACATCTCATACAAGCGGATCAAAAGGACCATGACAACGGAGATGCATTATCTCTTCCCCCACAAGAGCATGTCTGGCTGGGTGCAGGATATCTTCGAGCCGCTTGCCGGAAAGACAGCGATCGTTGTTGATCTGAACGGGTATCCGATCTCGCCGGTGATGTTACGCTTTTTCCTTTCAAGATTCTTTTTCAAGGATAAAACACCCCATTTGGTGATCTTGGTAAAAGATTGGATGCGCTTCAGTTCTGAATTAGACAGCATGAAGTCAGGGATAGATCTACATCCGGCCCCTCAAAAGCGATCGAAGAGTTCCATCCTTTCACAATTGCCGAAAGAATAAATTCTACTTCTTTACCACTTGAAGCGGCTCTGAATGAATTGGCAGGACAATAAAGAATGAACTGCCTTTCCCCACAGTGGATTCCAACCAGATGCGCCCCTGATGACTTTCCACAATAGTTTTCACAATGGCGAGCCCCAGGCCTGATCCAGCAATGTCAGAAGAAATATTACTCCCTCGATAAAATTTATCGAAGATATGCGGTTGGTCTGCGGGGGAAATTCCAGGACCCTGATCGACTACTTGTAGAATGATTTGATCACCCTCTGAATGGATAGATATATTTACTTGTCCATTGTTATGTGAATATTTGATCGCATTGCCAACAACATTATCGAGGACCTGCCTCAGGCGGGTGGGGTTTGCGCGCAATGCAGGAATGGGTCCAGCAATATCTGTTTGTACCTTGATTTGTTTGGACTTTATTTGTCCCTGCAGCATTTCCAGTGTATAGCGCAGTATGCCTTCCAGTTGAACATATTCACGACGCGTATCCATCCCAGCTTCAATACTGCCCAAATCCAGCAGGTCGTTGATCAGATCTGTGATGTGTTGAACGCTATCTTGAATGCGTTTCAGGAAGTCGCGTTGATGCTCGTTCAGTGAACCTGTACGTTCCACAAGTTCAGCATAACCTATCACAGACGTGAGAGGTGAGCGCAAATCATGTGAAACTGTATGAACGAACTCACTCCGTATCCGATCAATTTCTTTGAGGTAAGTAATGTCCTGCATTGTGATGGCATACCCAACCTCACGGATTTCTGTCATCTGAGCATTCCCAACCCTGCCATCCGGAAAACTGACTTCGTAATATTTTAGTGGATCTTCATTGTCAGGTCTCGTAATGAGAGCCTGCAGATCAGGATGCGTGAGAATATCAAGAACAGGCTTGCCTACAGCTGATTTTCCATCCAGCCCAAAAGCCCGGCACATGGCTGGGTTCACCAAAAGAATGTTCTTCACCCGATCCAGAATCATTACACTATCCTGGATGTTATTGAAAACAGATTCCAAGCGCAAGCGTTCGGCTTCGGAAATCTGGGCGCGTTTCTCCAGTGAAGCAGTGGTACGTTTTACTTCATGGCGGAGCCAGTCCCCAACTCGATGAGCATTCCTGAGACTGTTTTCGACAGCGTCAATGATATCCTGTGTTTTCAGCGGAGGGGAAATATAACCACTTAGGCCGAGGCGGAAAATGCCTTTCGTTAATTCGGTTGTGGGCTTTTGTGCGTAGATCAGAATCGGCAGGGTGGGAAATCGCTCGAGTAATTCTTTGGAAATCTTCAAGCTATCATGCCCGCCAAAATTTTCCCCCATCAATACCAGCGCAGGGCTGGCTTCTTGCAGGATTCTACTCAACGCTTGTGTATTTTTAGCAATAGCAGTTTCGTATTTGACAGCATGCAATGCACTATCCATTAATCTCAAAATTGCAGAGTCAGAATCTTCCAGCGCGAGCAGGATCAAATCAGGCTTCGACATATAGGTGTGAGGATTTTACTGCTTTTTTAGTTTAATAGGTACAGGCGGTGTAGTTTTTTCCGCCGCATGCGCCAATCTTTGGAGGGCAGCGCGAGCGGTTTGAAGGGCCTGCCGTTGATAATCAGAAAGCTGACCCTGTTTTTCAGTCAACAATAAATCTATCGGATAGGTCGCGGATTGCAACTCCTCTACGATGGAACTACGGATCGACTCAAGTAAGGCGTTTTGCTGTCTCACTCCATTTTTGGAGGACTGCATCGAGTCGTTCAAAGCGCGGAACAACCTGGCATTCACGAGCGAAATGGAAGCGTAATCTGCCACTGCTTCGAGTAAGGTCTGCTCGAGCTTTTCAAATGGACGCTCCTCTTTACGAACGACGACCAGCATCCCGATCACTTCCTTTTGGACTTTGATCGGCACCGCGCAGGCAGACTTCCCTAAATTTGCAACTCTAAATTTGAGCATTGCGTCCCCTGCAATGGATAGCGTTTCTCCTGAAAGCGCAACAAGTCCGCTAATGCCATCTTCCAAGGTCATGTTCATTTTAGAGGACCACGTATCGGGGAGGCCGTGATGCGCGGTAAGTAAGAAGTTTTTTCTTTTTTCGCTCCGTACAAGAAGCCATGCGATATCTGCCTCAGAAACTTGTATGGCTCCCTCAACGATCTTTTGGAACAAAAAACGTTGATCTGTAATAGAAATGACCGCTTTGCCAATGTTAATAATAGCAGTCAATTCGCGCACCGTCCGTTGCAGTTCCTGGTTCGTTTCACTCAATTTCAAGTCAAGCCGTTGGCGGTCACGAATCTCGTGTACACGCTGAAGTACGCGCTCGACTACAGAAACCACTTCGGTATCATGCGCGGGCCACAACAAATAATCCGCGGCACCAAGACGGAACGCTTGAATGATGTCCTGCTCTTGTCCCTTACTTGCGATGACGAGCAGTGGGGTGTTTACGCCCTGTGAGGTGAGGGCAACAAGTAAGTCCTTGGCGCTCAAGCCAGGCAGATTTAGATCAGCGATAACCAGGTCTGGGGGACTCTGAAGCGAGTGTTTGATGGCCGAGGACGAATCCTGAACAACATCCACCTGATAGCCAAGGGATTTCAGAGCTTGACGGGCTATGATGTCACTGATTTCAGGGTCATTTTCAACGAGTAAAATGCGGTCCCCAGTGGAAGCCATATACTCACTCTCAGAAATGGTGTTGATATCCGTGTGCATTGGCATTGTAACACCCTTTGCCCACAAATCCGGTAGTCTTGAGTACTGTTATGAGACAGTCATTAAGGGGTTGCATGAACTTCTCTAGATTCAGCCCAAATTTTGCACTAAATAAAGGGCAAAATCACTCAAAATTGTTGACACTCATTTGGCATATTGGTGTTATTTTCTTGAAACAACCATTATAGATAGAATAAGGTGAGGGCCTCAAACGTGTCTCGTCATTTCAATTTCCGTGAACTGCTTCCGGTTGCGAGCATTGGTTTAATTGAAGGCATCATTGTTCTTCCGCTAACCATTTCGTTCGCTCTCTTGATCTTTTCAAGCGAGGAGCTTACCCCATTTGTCAGTACAGGCATTGGAATGGTTTTATTTGGTGCATTGATCATGCAAGTTATTATTGCGCTGACGAGTTCGGTGCCTGGCATGTTTGGTGGCCCGCAGGACAGTCCGGCTGCAATCTTGGGACTTACCTCAATAGTTATTGTTGCGCGTATGGAGGGCACATCGGCAGAAGCAAAATTCGTCACGGTCCTCATGGCTGTCATCCTGACCTCGGTGATTTCAGGTCTATTCTTTGTTTTAATTGGTGGTTTCCAATTGAGTCGCCTGGTACGTTTTGTTCCCTATCCTGTAGTTGGAGGCTTTGTCGCTGGCACAGGCTTATTGCTTGTACAAGGTGCATTAGGCATCATGCTTGAAAGTACCCCTGACATATCAAACCTTGGTATGTTGCTGGAGCCCAAAAATTTATTCCTATGGGTGCCAGGCTTTCTCTTTGGAGCGAGTATGTTGATCGCCTCTCGGCGTTCCACACATTATCTTACATATCCCGTGTTGCTTATTGGTGTGGTAACCATTTTCTATTTCACCATTTGGACAGCAGGATTTAGCGTACAAGAAGCACGAGAAATGGGCTGGCTGCTGGGACCTTTCCCACAGGAGACACTGTGGAAGCCGCTGGAGTTATCTCTTCTCAATCTAGTGGATTGGAATCTGATTGCGGCTCAATTGACCAATATGTTTGCGGTTGCCGTTATTAGCCTGGTAGCATTACTGCTAAATGCCAGTGCGCTGGAATTGATTGCACAAAGGGATATGGATTTGAACCGCGAATTGATCTCGACTGGCATCGCCAACATTGCCGGCGGGCTGGCAGGAGGATCTGTAGGATATCATTATTTGGGCATTTCCTCGCTCGCATTTCGTATGGGAATCTCAAATCGCCTGGTGGCCCTTTTAGGTGCTTCGGTGACCGGGCTCGCGCTTTTATTTGGCGCCTCCCTGCTTTCGCTTATTCCCAAGCTGATGGTGGGCGGCTTGATCCTGTTCGTGGGTTTGTCATTTCTAACAGAGTGGTTGTATGACGCGTGGTTCCAACTGCCGCGCATCGACTATGCCCTGGTCTGGATAATTCTCATTGTTGTGGGAGCGGTGGGGTTTCTTCAAGGAGTGGGTACAGGAATCGCGATTGCAATTATCTTATTCGTTGTGAATTACAGTCGTATCGGCATCATCAAGGACACGCTGACAGGTAAATCCTATCAAAGTAATGTAGAACGTCCCTTCGAACAACGACAGTTAATAAAAGAGGTTGGGGATCGTATCCTCATCCTACGCTTGCAGGGCTTTATTTTCTTCGGCACCTCGCAGAGCCTGGTGAGCCAGGTGAACGAGCGGGTGAAGGATGCAACGCGGGCAAAACTACGCTTCCTCATCCTGGACTTTCAGCATGTGAGCGCCCTGGATGCCTCTGCCCTTTTTGGTTTTGTGCGCCTGCGACAAATGGCTGCTGCGAATCAATTTCACTTAGTGATCACCGAAGCGGATAAAGATATCAAAACCAGGTTGGCGCGCAACGGCATTGATGAGAACGATGGGTCGGTTCGTTTATTCCCAACAATGGACTACGGGATGGAATGGTGCGAATCGAAGTTATTGCTCGAAGAAGGCAGCTCCTCTATTATCCGCGCCGGTAGCTTACGAGGTCAGTTGAGAAAACTGCTGCCATCAGCTGAACAAGTGGAGAAATTTATGACATACCTGGAGCGACAGGAAGCCCGGGAATATCACATTCTCATCAACCAGGGTGACCCGCCAGACTGCATGTATTTCATTGATTCAGGAGAAGTGACCACGCGACTGCAAATGTCCAAAGGCAAGTTTATCCGTCTCAAGAGCCAGCGCGGTGGCACGATGGTGGGTGAAATGGGACTCTTTCTCAAACAGCCCCGCACAGCGACGGTTGTAGTTTCCGAAGACAGTGTTTTATATAGACTTTCTGTGGAAGCCTATGAACGGATGATGCACGAAGACCCCGACCTTGCCTTTCGCCTGGATCAATGGATCGGCCGCGTCCTCGCTACGCGCCTCACCGAACACAATTCCACGCTGGAAGTGTTATTGAACTAAAGCTCAAATACCGGGCGGGATTGTCCTGTGACGATACCGCGCAGATTCATGACCGGTTTCCTCGGTCCAAACTCAGCCAGGGCCTGCTCCTGCTTCGATGAAAGAGCTCCAAGCTGCCGCAGAATTTCGACTGTTACGGCTGGGCGAACACGATTTTTGGTTTCGAGATTCGAATCCATACTGGACGCATCGCCATCTGAGACTTTGAGCGCGATTCCAATTCCCGCTGAATCAGGACTCAAAACCCCAGGTAAAAGTCCGATGATTTGATACCCTTCGGCGCCGCGCTTGCAGACGATTTTTCCCTCACCCACCCTCATTAATTGTTCATCGAACTCACCGTATCCGCTCACCATTTCGGGGTGAGTGGTCATCGCGGACGTAATTTTGCGGCATGAATCTGCGCGCATTTCAGAAAGCTCGCGCGGGTCACATAGACGTGCGAACCCTAATGCTGCCTTATGTAAGGGCACTGCAAAATTTGGCGCGGAGCAACCGTCGATGCCCAGCTCGACTTCTTGAGATGGAATCAGGCATACGTCCGAGAGAGCCGCGAGGATATCCTGCTGAATGGGATGGTTGATGTCCAGGTAATCATTCAGGGAGAGTCCGCGCATCTTGGCATAGGCAAGCATGGCGGTGTGCTTCCCTGAACAGTTATTGCGATTCGGACCAGGCTGTTCATCTTTCGCTACAAAAGATTTGAATGCGTCTGCATCGCCAGGCAGGTGAGTTCCACACTGCAACTGATTTTCTTCCAATCCTATTTTCTTTTGCATCGCTTCGATTGTCTGAACATGCAGGTCACTGCCTTCATGAGAAGCACAGGAGATCGAAAGTTCACGCGGCGTAAACCCATAATACTCAACACCCCCATGTTCTACAAATGGAATGGCTTGAAAAGGCTTTGCACTCGAGCGTAAAAAAACGACCGCATTCGGGTCGCCGTAGGATGAAATCAGTTTGCCGTTTGAATCGACAACGGCAATAGAGCCATAGTGGACAGACTCAATGATCCGTCCACGTGTCACTTCAAAGAGAGGTTGTGCAGTCACGATTCTTCCAACGAATGACGTGAAGAAGGATGATAGTGACGCATGTAATAATGATTCAACCCATACCGCAGGCGATGTAAATACTGTTTCTTACGTTCTGCAGGGGCTCTGAAATCCTTGAGGAGCTGGTCTGCAAGTTTATCTGTAGCGGCGGCAGCAGGTTTCTTCTTCCCAAGTTTTTCCAATCGGTCATAGATGCGTTTGACCAGAACAAGCTGCTGCCGAATGACTTGCTGATTGACAATACCACTGCGGCTGCTAACAATGGTGAACCCCTTATATTTTGGGTCGAGTAAGCCATTTAAGGTTTCGATCCATTCAGGGAGATCGGCATAAGCCAGAAAGGGCGGCTGCCCCTTTATGACTGCATCACCGATGAAAACGATTTTCTCAGCAGGCAATATGACCCAGATCGCGCCCGAGGCGGGACCCGGATGGCTCTCAAGAACAATAGGAGTATCACTCCAATACAATGACATCTGATCTACAAAAGATATTTCTGGTGGCGCCCATCGAACGCTCCCCAGCCCGGGGATCGCCTCCCAGTTGGAGCCGGTTTCATCACCCTGCGCCTTGAAGGTATTTGGACGATTCCGAAAGGCTTGCGCGGTTTTCTCATGCGCGATCACTGTGCAATCCATGGCGCGGACGCCCAGGGTGCGGTCCGGATGGGCATCCAAATTGATCAGCACACGTTCGGGCCCGTTGCCCATTCCCATTAACGAGGCGCGCCAGGACCGTCCATCTTCCGGCGAGGGTGGCGCATCGATCTGGATCAATCCTCGCGGCTGGCTGATTACGCCCAATGTCACACCCAGATATTTATCTTCGATATAAATATTCTTCCCAATTTCTTCCATCGAATCCAGACTCTCCTATTTTTTTTCTACGCTACTCGATAACTGTCCATCTGTCGCGATTGGAAACGTGAAATGGAATGTTGCCCCTTTGTCCTGTTCACTCTCCACCCAGATCTTTCCCCCATGCCCCAGCACAGCGAGACGGCAGAATGCAAGCCCGATGCCAAGTCCACCAGTCTTGCTCGTCCCGCGCAAACGCGTGAACTTATCGAAGATCCGATCCTGTTCCGCGGGAGGAATCCCACGGCCATTATCCTTCACCCACATGTGCACCCAATTTTCTTCATGCCGCGCTCCTACTTCGAGCGTCTCATCCGTTTGTGTAAATTTGCTTGCATTCTCCATCAAGTTGATCAACACGCGGCGCGCCATATCTCCATCTACCCAAATAGCTGGAAGTTCGTCTGGTAAGTCTAAAACAAACGTCTGACGTCTCCCTTTGGCAACAGGATCCACATCGCGAACTGCGTTCTTAATCAGTAGAAGCGGGTCAACAACTTTCTGGTCTGCAACCGGTTGCCCTGACTCGAGTCGGTTGACATCCAGTAAGGAACTAACAAGGCGTTGGATTCGGTCGGTTGAGTTCTCTGCAATCTTTAATATCGAAAGAACCGTTTCCTTGTCATCATCAGGCACCATACTGTAAAGCACATCCAAACTCGAGACAATATTCCCTAACGGCGAGCGCAGGTCATGATAGATCATGGAAGTGAGATCTTCACGCAAGCCATCGAGTTCCTTGCGTTCGGTAATATCTCGCAAAATCCACTGGATCGAATCGGTCTCATCGAACTCCACGCGGCGGGCGTGCACCTCAACGGGAATGTGAGACTCATCCTGCTTGAACAGGGATGACTCATACGAACAAGTACGATTCTCACGGAGAGTTTCAAACTGTATTCCGGTCTTGTTCCAATTCACTTCATGAAGCTGGTCAATGGAGAGATCACGCAGAGCTTCATCGCCGTATCCGCTTAACAAAACCGCCTGACGATTGGCTTCCAGGATGCGCCCCTCCCAATCTGTAATGATCATCGGGTCGATGCTATCATCGAACAATTCACGATAACGCTGGTGAGCGGCCTGCAGCCGCTCAAACAACTGCGCATTTTGGATCGTCGTGCCGGCAAGACCACCGATTCCTGTCATCACGAGCAACGCATCCGGATCAAATGTTTTGGCAACCGGGTTGATCGCCTCGAGGATTCCGATCACGCGTCCCTGCGCCTGGATCGGGGCGACGAGCACCGCGCGCATCTCGACTCCTCCAAACTTGTCCGCGTCGCTATAGTATTTATCCTGGCTGACGTCCTGTACAACTACCCCTCGCCCCTCTCGTGCCGCGTTCCCTGCGATTCCCACACCAAGCGGAATCTTTCGCCCCAGGATATTTCCCGCGTTGTGCCCGGCCGCCGCACGGAAGATAATGTGCTCGCCATCCAACATTCCTAGCGCAACCGTTTCCACCTGTAATGCCTGCATCATTTGAATAAGCGTGCGTTGATACACATCCTCCATACGAAGCGATGCGTTCATCGCGGCTGCGCCTTCTGCCAGCGCCGTCATAACGCGCGCCTGCCGTTGACTCTCGGTATAAAGCCGCGCGTTGAGAATCGCAACGCCAGCCTGATCGGCAATGGCTTGCATCAGGTCAAGTTGCTCTTCTCGAAATGAATTCGGAATCGGATGCACAAGCGTAAGAACACCCACTAAATTTTCACGCGCCTGCAAGGGAACACAAATGGCTGATTTTGCGCCAGACCGATCTGCTGCATCATCGGGCCGTCTTACCCAGCGTTCATCTTTACTGGTGTCAAGGACGAGAGCGCCTTTGCGATTACGAGTTACCCACCCGGCCAGGCCCCGTTCCATCGTATCGCGCATTTGCTGCGTGGTATGCTCATGAACCTGGGTCCCATAAACAATGGTCGCATCCACAGCTTTACCAGCCTCATCCAGCACGATCACGCTACAACGCTCGCCACCTACATTCTGAATAGCTTCATATAATACACGCTGAAGCACAGTCCGCAAGTCAAGAGCAGTGGCTACCTGGCGGCTGACGTGGTAAAGAAGTTCGAGTTGAGCCTTTGTACGATCCTGTTCTTGCTGAAGAGACATAATAGCCTGTCAAATTCCTTTAAATGATACCACGCACGGATAATCAGAGTATAGCATATTCATTTGCGGAGGCCTGCGAGTACAATTGTCCCATGCCACTGGATATCCCGCGCATAAAAGCCCTCTGTTTTGATGTAGATGGAACATTAAGTGATACCGATGATCTATATTCCAGCCATCTTTCCGATTTTCTACCGCAGATTTTGTTCCGAGAGCCGAAACAAATCGCACGACGACTGGTCATGTGGGCGGAGGCACCCGGAAATGCCCTTTTGGGCATGACTGATACAATTGGTCTCGACGATAAAATGTTTGCATTGATCAATTGGATATCTCGGAATCGGAAATGGCCAGATAAGCAATTTCTCCTCGTTCCCGGCGTGGATGTGTTGCTCAGCCAACTCAAGGGGCGTTATCCAATGTCTGTCGTCAGCGCCAGGGATGAAGGCAGCACGATTCGTTTTCTGGAAAAGTTCGATTTGCTGAAATATTTTGACGCCGTCATTACAGGTCTCTCCGCAAAACATACGAAACCATATCCGGACCCAATCCTGCTCGCCGCGCAAAAAATGGGGGTCCAGCCTAAGGAATGTCTTATGATCGGCGATACGACCGTCGATATGCGCGCGGGCAAATCGGCCGGCGCGCAGACTGTCGGTGTGCTGTGTGGTTTTGGGGAGAAAGAGGAGTTACTCAGAATGGGAGCAGATCATATTCTGATTAATACGGCCGAACTGGCAACTATACTGCTTGAAAAGCAGTGACAGTTATATACACTGGTTCTTATTTGAACGAAGCTACTTATCCTCGGAAGAAAGATCATAATACAGCTTCAGGTTTCGGTCCTGCGCGACGGCTTCCAGTTTTTTTCGATATTCTAAAATTGCATGGTCTTCCACCCAAGGCTTGAAAAACTTCAGCAGGCCTGCGCCCAAAAAATATAACAGCCGCCTGGAGATAGGGATATTGCGCCTGAACTCTCCCAGATTCCGCATTAGGAAGCGTACATCTCCCACATGAACAAATCCCATTAGCAACAGAGGCACAATTGTCACAACATCTGTGGTATTCACCACACGATAAAACATGGATTTGATGCTGCTATCATATTCATCATTTCCAACCCGCGGGCTTCCAAACGTATAACAGGCAGCGATTTGATCTGTGAAACGAGAATCCCACTCGAGGATTTGCGTCGCAACCGTGGCAAGCGCCCCTCCTAGTGAATGACCTGTAATATATAAAGGAATCCCCTCCAACAGCGCCAGACTCTTTTTAATATCTTCCTCGATGCTCGCAAATGCGTTTTTGAACCCAACGTGAATTTTGCCTTTTGGAGTTCTAACGCGCCTGGCTCGTATATCCGTTTGGATATCACGCCAATTCTTCTCTGTGCCTCGAAAAGCAAGTACAGCATAAGATCGATCATCTTTGACCACTAAAAAGGCCTGTGTGCCTGTTTCAGCCGAGGAGAAACCTTTAACCCATTTAAAGCCACCGCCACTGAGCTTTTTGAGCAACAATGCTTTTGTTTTGCCGCCGTCTTCAAACCTGTCGTATACAAGATGACACATGGATGCAAGCACCCACGCCATACGATCTGAATATGCGGCGCGCTTTACCGGTGGTGTAACCAAAAGTATATTGGCACCAAAGTAAGCTTTGGCATCCGCAAGTTGTTTTTGGATTTCCTGGTCTTTCAGTCGTTTCGATTGCTTTTCAGCCATTTTCCTCTCCTTGTACGCTATCATTACTATACAGAAATTTTACTTGAGAGTCAACCAACGGTAAATTTGATAAGACAGGCTTCAAAACTTCAAATGTCATCTGGCCTTCCCGTTCCAACAAATAAAATAATAACCCTGTGGCGCTGTAAATGTATTGTTTTTATGCAGGGACATGTGTTCAATTTCCACTGTGATGTTAAGTATCTCAGACCTACGATTATTTTTGTCTGCTCAAGCGGAACGCAATGACTTCACACCAGATTAACACTGCAAGTAGAAAGACATAAAAGGCCGCGCCTTTGAGCCAGAAGGTAGGAAGGGCTAGCGCGACGGTGATCCATGTGTAATAGGATAAGTTGCTCCAATACTGATCATCGCGAAATGCAAATCCGAGAAGGATCATCGCTGGCGGGAGAGTCATTCCAAGTAACACAAAAGACAGGTCATGCAGACGTCCATGCCAGGTGGCGGGTGTAGATCGGATTGTCGGGTCAGTGGTGAAGGCGATGCCCATCAGGGCAAATCCAGAGAGGACCAGGAGAAGGATGCCGATTCGAGCCGGGCGGATGGGAGGCAGGTTGAGGTGCAATCCCGAGGTGAAGAGAATCATCATGAGTCCGCTGAGAATAAATGTCCCGGTCATGATCCAACCATAATCGCCAAGTGCTAAACCACTGGGCCAATCGAATGTGGGTGCACGGAGTGGATGCCATCCAAGTGAAAGCAGAAAATTATATTTATGAATCGTGAGGGATATCAGGACAATCCCAAAAAGGAGCGGACCAATCATCCCTGCGCGTGCCGTGAGTTTAGTCCACCTCGATGAACTCATCTGGAAAAGTACAACAGAAGCAATGCGAGCAAACCTGGCAAGGCTTGAACATATAAAATTGTGCGTCTGGCCGTGATACCACCATAGATTCCTGCAATGACGACACAGATCAAAAAAAACATTTTCACCGCAAATTGATCTGTCCAAAGCCCCCAGATCAGACCTGCCGCGAGGAAGCCGTTATAAAGACCCTGATTAGCTGCAAGAGATGCCGAAGCTCGTGAATACTCTGGTGTCATCTTAAATCGTTGCCTGCCGAATGGATGATCCCAAAAGAACATTTCAAGTATGAGAAAGCCAAGATGCAGGATTGCGACAATTGCGATCATGATATTCGCCAGTGTGGTCATTGTGTCTCCTTTGCATTGTCAATTCAATAGTAGCATAATTTTGCTTCTCGTGTAGAATCGAAGCGTATGTCACACCTGCACTGCGCGCAGGCGCAAGTGTTGCGAGTGGCGCCAAGGCGCCACGAAGCAATCTCCTATTTGATGAGGAAATTGCTTTGCAAAGAAAGGCTCGCAATGACGGAGGAATCTTTATGCTCTACGAGATGCTCTTAACCGAAACACGCGGACGAGTTGGTTTGATCACGTTCAATCGCCCGCAAGTGATGAACGCGCTTAACAACCAACTTATGCGCGAACTTATGGATGCGCTCGAGGCATATGATAAAAACGATGAGATCCGCGCAATGGTGATTTCAGGGAATGAAAAAGCCTTCGCTGCCGGTGCAGACATCAAAGAGATGGCGGACAAATCCATTCATCAAATGATGGATACAGACCATGTGGCTGTATTTGGCAGGATTCGCACAATTAGAAAACCCGTCATTGCAGCAGTATCAGGTTTTGCTCTGGGCGGAGGCTGTGAGATCGCTCTATCCTGCGACATGATCGTTGCCTCCGAATCAGCCAAGTTTGGTCAGCCTGAGATCACGATAGGCGTCATCCCGGGTGCAGGCGGCACACAGCGGCTGACCCGTGCTGTGGGAAAAGCCATTGCAATGGAGATGGTTCTTAACAACCGTACATTATCCGCTCAGGAGGCATTGCAATTCGGGCTGGTAAATCGTGTCGTATCGGCTGGCGATTATTTGAATGAAGCTTTGAAACTGGCGGAAGAAATCGCTTCGCGCGCGCCC